>CXWJ01012714.1_pt1 | contig 14565 bp, 10 predicted proteins | sample 590841 | NCBI WGS metagenome assembly CXWJ01 (sample SAMEA3498367, study PRJEB10139) | wastewater metagenome | biome: wastewater treatment plant; material: activated sludge | place: Austria | collected 2015-01-21 | reverse complement strand
GGGGGCGGCCGAGGAAGCGGACGAACACCGGCCGGCCCTGGTCGTCCTTCTCCTGCAGGGCGTCGTGCATCTCGGCCGCCGAGAAGCCGGCGGCGGCAAAAGTGGCGATGATGGCCCCAGCCGACGTGCCCAACAGACGGCCGATCGTCTGGCCGCGACGCTCCATTTCCTGCAACGCGCCGACGAACACCATCCCTTTGGCCCCGCCGCCTTCAAATACGACGTCGTATGGCATCAATTCCTCGGTGGGTTAGCTCGTTGCCCCATGCGATGGATTTTAGCATGACAGCGGCGGCTGTCACCCAACCGGATTAGGCAACGCGCCGCGAGGGTGGCGATTGCTAACCTGAGAGGGGTATGCTACAACCCGGAGGGGAGAGAAGAGAATCCACAGATTTCACAGATGGCACAGATTGATAGTGGTCATTGTGGTTGTCTCCTTGATGAGAAGTCACAACTCCCGACCGGTTTGATCGTAGACGAAGTAGAGATTTATCCTATGAAAATATCCCGTTTACTTGTTCTTATTATCATGGCGCTTGTCCCGGCGATGCTGTTCGCCGGAGCCGGGAGCGTGGCGGCGCAGAGTGCGGTCGGCAGCTTTATCCCCGGCGCGTGCGTGTTCGAAGGCGTCGAGGTGGGGCCGACGAGTTTGACCGGCGAGGCGCTGGGCTTCGAGTGCGGCTATGTGGTCGTGCCGGAGCGCCACGCCGCGCCCGACGGGCCGACGATACAACTGCCCGTCGCCATCCGCCGGGCCACCGCGGCCGATGCCCGCCCCGACCCGCTATTCGTGGCCCAGGGCGGGCCGGGCGGCGATGCGTTCCAGGTCTTCAGCCTGCTGGTTCCCACGGCCCCGTTCGCCGCCAACCGCGACATCGTCATCTTCAACCAGCGCGGCACGCCCTACGCCATCCCCGAACTGACTTGCCCGGAAACCGTCGAGGTCATGCCCCAGATGTTGGCGCTGCCCGAGACCGAAGCGCAGGCCATTTTCAACCAGGCCATGGCTGCCTGCTACGCTCGCCTCCAAGCCGAGGGCGTTGACCTGTCGGCCTATAACAGCCTGGAGAACGCGGCCGACATCCCGATCATCGCCCGCGCCCTGGGCTACGATGAATACAATTTCTACGGCGTCTCCTATGGTACGCTGTTGGGTCTGCACCTGATGCGCAACCATCCCGCAGGGTTGCGGTCGGTCATCCTCGATAGCGTCGTCACCACCGACATCAATTTCATCAGCGAGACAGCGCAAAGCGAGGCGCGGGCCTTGGGCGAGGTGTTCGCCGCCTGCGCCGCCGATGCNNTGCGCTCGGTCCTGTTCCAGTTGCTCTACGTGCCGCGCATGAACGCCGTTCTGCCCAAGGTGATCGCCGATCTGGAGCAGGGCGACACGCGCTACATCGAGGCGATGTGGCCGCTGTTGGTCTTCGATCAACAGGTGGCCTGGGGTATGTATTTTTCGGTCATCTGTGCCGAGGACGCCGACATCGACGTGGCCGGCCTCTCCATCGAGGGGTTGCCGCCGGAGATCGCCGCCACGGCCCGCTACAAGGCGCAGAGCTACCTCGATACCTGCGCCCGCTGGCCGGTGGAGTTGTTGCCCGCTTCCGTGGATGATCCGGTCGTCAGCGACATCCCCACGCTGTTGCTTTCCGGCCGCTTCGACCCCATCACGCCGCCGGCCTTTGCCCAGGCCACCGCCGCCGGTCTATCCAACGCGACGACGTTGTTGGATCCCACGGCCAGCCACGGCGTGGCCTTCTTTTCGCCCTGTGTGAACGAGATTGTCGGCGCGTTCCTGGATGATCCATCCACCACCCCGGACAGCAGTTGTCTGGCCGAGCAGGCGGCGGCGGCCGTCGTGCCGCCCAACGCGGTCACCTGGCCGCTGTTGAGTGGGTTCAATAATCTGAAGACGGGCACGCTGGCGATGTTTGGCCTGGCCGGGCTGTTGGTTTTCCTCGTGGCGTCGCCGTTCCTGGTGTGGCCGATTGCCTACCTGGTGCGGGCGTTTGGGGAACAGCAGGCTCCCCACGCGCCGGAGCAGCGGCGTCTGCGCCTAATCAGCCGCGCCGCCGTGCTGCTCTTTGGTTTGCTGGCCGTGGTCTTCGCCGGGGGGTTGTCCTACTTCATCTTAGCCACCGTGGTAGCCGATCAGACGTTGGCGACGGCGCTGGCCCTGCCGGCCGCGGCCCGGCCGGTGTTGTGGTTGCCGCTCCTGTTGGTGATACTGGCCGTGGTCATCGTCGTGTTTACATTTCTGCTCTGGCGGCGGGCCGGCTCGGGTTCGACGGCTGGGAAGGTGTATTATACCTTTGTGGCTGTCGTGGCTGTGGGGTTGGTTGTGCTGCTAGGCGCGCAGGGCTTGTTATTGCCGCCTCTATAGCCCGGCCAGGGCAACCACGTATCGGAAGAATCGAACGCGGATAACGCGGATTGGACGGATTAACGCGGATCAGAACCATGCTTGCTCCGCGTAAATCCGCCAAATCCGTGTCATCCGCGATCTATTTTTGTAATGATCAGGTGCAAACCTGAAAGAACAGAGGAACCAAAGCCCCACCCCCGGCGTCCTGTCTCATAGACCGAATCAACAGGCAGGTGAGACATGGAACAACCACAACAACCGAACCGGCTGCGGCGTCTGGCGCGGGCGGGCATTTTTCTGCTGGCCCTCTTGGCCCTGGGCTTACTGTTTGTCGATGACCTGCGGCCGGATGGCGGCGAGCCGCCGGCGGCCCGCCTGCTGCCCGATTTGCGTGCCTATCGCCAGATAGAGGGGCAAACGATTACCACCTACATCGGCGCGTTGAGCGAGGGCGCGGCGCTGCTGGCCGGGCAGCCGCAATTGGCGCTGACCGTCGGCACGCTCGACGGGGTGATCGATTGCTACCAGGAGGTCGGCGGGGTGCGCGCCCGCGTCTATAGCNNCGATGAGGCCCGCATCAACGACCCCGACAACCTGTTTCGCTGCGTGACGCCGGCGGCGCTCAGTATGGAGGGCGCGGAAGAGATGGTCATTGAGCCATGCGCCGCCGCTTTTACATTGGTGAATGAAGACGGGACGTTCTACGTCGTCTATGCCGCCTCGACCTATTCCACCTGCCGTGATTTTTGTACGGCGCTGGAGGATTGCGCGGTGCACACGGCCGAGGAACTGCCGCTAGGCTGACCCTGTTCCAATCCGCGTTCATCCGTGTCAATCCGTGTAATCCGCGTTCTATATTTTTGTATGCGATCCTGCCCGGTTGCCCCACCCGGCGCGACTGCTATAATCCTCTAGTTTGCCGCCGGGTGTCCGGGGCGCTGAGGTATTATGAGACAACGTAGCGATATATTATGGTTGGCGGTGATCATCCTGATCGTCGCCGGCGCCGTTTGGATAATCACCAGTGACCGCTTCCCGATTCGCCTGGGGCTGGATTTGCAGGGTGGCCTGCAAGTGCTGCTGGAAGCCGACCTACCGGAAGATGAAACAGTCGATGCGGAGGCGATGAACACGGCGCGGCAGATCATCGATCGCCGCGTCAATGCCATCGGCGTGATCGAGCCGCTGGTGCAAGTAGAGGGCGCGCGGCGCATCCTCGTCGAGTTGCCGGGCATCGACGACCCGCAAGAGGCGCTGTCGCTTATCCAGGAGACGGCGCTGCTCGAATTCGTCGATACGGGCGAATTCTCCCTGCCGGAGGGTATGTGCATTCGCACCTCGCTCAATGAGGGGCCGTCGCGCTGCGAACTGGACGCGGCCGGCAACCCGACGGGTGAGGAACCGCCGACCTTCACCACGATTCTGACCGGCGCGGGGATGCGCGAGGCCAGCGTAAACGCCGATCAGCTTAACCAATACTTCGTCGATTTCGTCCTCACCGAGGAAGGCAGCCTCGTCTTTGAGGAGCACACCCGCGCCAATCAGGGCCGCTATCTGACCATCGTCCTCGATAAGGAAGTCATCTCCAGCCCCAGCATCAACGCCGTCATCACCGGTTCGGGCACGATCAGCGGCGCTTTTTCGCTGGAGGAGGCCCAGGAACTGGCGACGCAATTGCGCTTCGGCAGCCTGCCCGTGCCGCTGCGCATCGAGAGCACGCGCCAGGTGGGGGCCACGCTGGGCGAGCAATCCATCGCCGCCAGCATCCAGGCCGGCATCATCGGTGTCATTGTCGTGCTGCTGTTCATGCTCATCTACTATCGTCTGCCCGGCGTGTTGGCCGACATCGCCCTGATCGTCTACGTGCTGCTGAGTTTCGCCGTGTTCAAGTACGTGGGCGTCACCCTGACCTTGCCGGCCATCACCGGCTTCCTGCTGTCAACCGGCATGGCCGTCGATGCCAACGTGCTGGTCTTCGAGCGCATCAAGGAAGAGGTGCGGCGCGGGGCGCATCTGGAGGATGCCATCGACACCGGCTTCTCCCGCGCCTGGAATTCGATCCGCGACTCCAACGTCGCCACGCTGGTCATCTGCTTTATCCTGTGGACGTTCGGCCGTAATTTCGGGGCCAGCGCCGTGGAAGGCTTCGCCGTCACCCTGGCGATCGGCGTCTTCATCAGCATGTTCACCGCCGTGCTGGTGACCCGCACCCTGGTGCGCGTCTTCCTGGGCCGCAACGCCAACCGCCTGCAGGGGCGCAACTGGCTCATGGGCGTCTACACNNCGGCATCCTGCTGGCGCTGGGCCTGCTGGCGATGATCGTCTCGATGGCCCTCACCGGCGCGCCCTTCCGCGTCGGCGTCGACTTCCGCAGCGGCACGCGCTTCGAGGTGCAGTTCCAGGAGCCGGTGGACGAGAACGCCATCCGCGAGGTCTTCGGCCGCTTCGGCCTCACCAGCCCGTCGGTCATCGCCCTGCGCGGCGAGGGGCTGGAGAACGCCTGGCAGATTCGCGGCGAGTTCGTTTCGCCGGAGGAAGCCCAGGAGATCCTCGACGCGCTGGGCGAGGTCGCCCCGCTGCGGCCGGGGGCCAGCCAGGTGACCAGCGTCAGCGCGGCCATCGGCAACGAGGTGACGCGGGCGGCGATCATCGCCGTCCTGTTCTCGGCCGTCGTCATCCTGTTCTACATCGTCATCGTCTTTCGTCAGGTTCCCAACACCTTCCGCTATGGGGCGGCGGCGGTCATCGCTCTGCTCCACGACCTGTTGATCGTGTTGGGCTTTGCCGCCGTCACCGGCTTGCTGCTGGGCTGGGAGGTAGACGCCCTGTTCCTGACCGCCGTGCTGACCATCGCCGGCTTTTCGTTGCAGGACACCATCGTCCTGTTCGACCGGATGCGCGAGAACATCGGCCGCCGGCCGTTCGAAAAGATCGAGATGATCGCCAACCGCTCCATCGTCGAGACCATCCACCGCTCGCTGGTGACGCAGCTCAACGCCATGTTCGTCATGGTCGCCATCCTGCTCTTTGGCGGCGTCTCCATCCGGCCGTTCATCGCCACGCTGTTCATCGGCCTGCTGCTGGGTACGTATAGCTCGATCTTTATCGCCGTGCCGCTGCTGGTGACCTGGGAAGAGCGCGTCGCCAGCCGGGCGCGGTTGGCCCAGGCGTCCAGCTAGTATGCAAGCTCTGACGCTCCACGACGGCTGCCTGGCCTATCAAGCCGACTGGCCTGCGCCCACGCCCGGCCCCGACGAGGCGCTCATCCGCGTCACGCTGGCCGGCGTTTGCTCGACCGATCTGGAGATGGTCAAGGGGTACGTGGCCGGGTTCAGCGGTGTGCTGGGCCACGAGTTCGTCGGCGTGGTGGAGCGCACCGGCGTGGCCGAGACGGCGGAATGGATTGGGCGGCGGGTCGTCGGCTCGATCAACATCGGCTGCCGCCGCTGTCAAGTCTGTCTGGGCGAGGGGCCGGAGCATTGCCCCAATCGCACGACGCTGGGTATCCACAACCGCGACGGCGTCTTTGCCGATCTGGTGACATTGCCGGTTGTCAATCTGCTGCCCGTGCCGGAGAGTGTGGCCGACGAGGAAGCTGTCTTCACCGAGCCATTGGCCGCGGCGCTGCGCATTCGTGAGCAGATCAAACTGCGTCCGACAGACCGCATTGCTATCGTCGGGCCGGGCCGGTTGGGCTTGCTGGTGGCCCAGGTGTTGGCTCTCGGCGCGGGCGACGTGGTTGTGCTGGGGCGGCGGCCGGAATCGCTGGCGCTGCCGGCGCGGCTGGGCTTGCGGACAGGGCTGGTCGATGAGCAGCCGGACGATTCGGCCGATCTGGTGGTCGAGGCGACGGGCAACGACGCCGGGTTCGCCCATTCGCTGCGCATCGTCCGGCCGCAGGGCACCCTGGTGCTGAAGAGCACCTTCCACGGCAACGCCGACGTCAACCTGACCAAGCTGGTCGTGGGCGAGATCGCCGTGCGGGGGTCGCGCTGCGGGCCGTTTGCGCCGGCGTTACGGCTGCTGGAAGCGAGCGCGGGCGGCGACACGGCCGCGCGGCTGGGCGTGCAGGTGCGCCCGCTGATTGACGCCGCATACTCCCTGCGCGACGGGTTGCGCGCCTTCGACCACGCCGCCCGGCCCGGCGCGCGCAAAATCCTGCTGCGTCCCACCTAGAAACCGAGTTTTTTCCTGAAAACTCGGTTTCTATTCTTAGCCACCCAATTCAGCGTAGACAGCCTCCCGCAACAACCCAACCATCTCCCCCGTCTGCGCCTCATCAATAATCAGCGGCGGCCCCAGCATAATCACGTCGCCGTTCTTGCTGTCGGCGCTGCCGGTCGAATAGTAGACCACCAGCCCCATCTCGAACGCCCGGTTCCAGATGCGGCGCGCCAACCCATCGGCGACGGGGAAGGGGGCTTTCGTGGCCCGATCCTTGACCAATTCGATGCCCCAGAAGAGACCCCGGCCGCGGATGTCGCCGACGTTGGGGTGGTCGCCCAACTGCTCGCGCAACAGGCGGCCGAGGCATTCGCCCACGGCGGCCGAGTTGGCGATCAGGTTCTCGCGTTGCAGGATGTGGAGCGTCGCCAGCCCCGCCGCCGCGCCCACGGCGTGGTGGCTGAACGTGCCGCCGTGGTTGAAGTCGCCCAGCTTTTCGCGAATCAGTTCCACGTCTTCGCCGCGGGCGGCGATGAAGCCCAGCGGGAAGTAGCCGCCGGCCGTGCCTTTTGATGTGATCAGGATGTCGGGCGTCACGCCCCAATGATCGAGCGCCCACCACGTTCCCGTGCGGCCCAGGCCGACCAGCACTTCGTCGGCGATCAATACCACGCCGTAGCGGTCGCAGATGGCGCGGATGCGCGGCCAGTAATCATCGGGCGGGGCCGCCGCGCCCAGCGACGCGCCGCTGATCGGCTCGGCGATGAAGCCGGCGATGTTCTCCGGGCCATAGGCCTGGATCGTCTCTTCCAGCCGCGCGGCCAGCGCCTCGCCGCTCGCCGGGTGGCGATAGAGATAGGGCGTGGGGATGTGGGGCACGTCGTGGAGCATGTCCAGGTAGGGGGCGCGCAGTCCGGCTCGGCCGCTGACGGCCAGCGCGCCGAGGGTCATGCCGTGGTAGCTCTGCCAACGGCTTAGGATGATGTGGCGCTTCTCCTGGCCGCGGGCCATCTGTATCTGGCGGGCCAGCTTGATCGCCCCCTCGACGACTTCGGAGCCGCTGCTGAGGAAGTAGAAGCGCGGCTCCGGCAGGGGCACGACCGCGGCCAACTTGGCGGCGTACTGCTCCAGCGGTTCGCTGGTGAACATGATGGCGTGGACGTAGGCCGCGGCCTGGGCCTGGCGGGTCATGGCCTCGACGATCTCCGCCCGGCCGTGGCCGACGTTGACCACCAGCGGCCCGCCGCTGCCGTCGATGTAGCGCTTGCCGCTCTCGTCATAGAGATAGATGCCCTCGCCATGTGAAATCATCGGCCGGGGGTGATTCATCGTGCGATAGAAAACGTTGCCGTGGGGGTGGGAATAGTTCATTGTATCAACTCCAACCGTTCGTAGTCAGCAACTTTAGTTGCGTTCTTTGCCGTTCATAATCGCTGACTTGAGGTGCGTTCTTCGCGCGGACTCTTTTCCGCCGGCGGCGCTAAAGCGCCTGACTACGAACAAACATTAATTCGTCGGCCTGACATTCGAGATCATCTCGACGGTCCCGTCGACAATGATCGCCTGCTGTTCATCGGCGCTAATGCCGGCCGGGTTATCGCCGCGCTGCAGGCCGGTGCCGTAGCGGCCGAACTGGGTGTGATTGCCGCCCGGCACGCGCACAAATACGGCGTCCGCGGGCAGGCGGTCCGCGCCGTCCAGGATGGCATCGATAGAAGCCACGCCGTCGGCATCGCCATAGATCGATACCGCCGCGATGTCGAAATCGCGTAAACTGGTGTTGGCCGCCGGATAGGCCGCCCAGAGGGCCAGGCCGCCGGTGGCCGCCGGGTTGCGGGCGATGTACTCGGCGGCCATCGCCCCGCCCAACGAGTGCCCGCCGATGGCCCAGGCGGTGATGTCGGGGAAGCCGGCGATGATACTGTCGGCCCCCTCGATGCCGAGGACGGCCAGATTCAACGGCATCGGATCGATAACGACCAGATAGCCGCGCTGGGCAATGTCGCGGGCGATTGGCGCGTAGGCCGCCGGATCGACAAACCCGCCGGGATAGATGATGAAGCCGGTCGTCGGTGTCTTGGCGGTGGGCGCGAACAGGAGCCAATCTTCGCCGTCCGGCTGCGTGAACGTGACCGCCTCGTCCGAGATTAGGGCGGCCACGGCTTCGGGTTGGGCGCTGTTGCGGCTGTTGAGCGACACAACGGCGATGGTCGCGGTGACCGTGACGGCGACCAGGATCACGGCGACGATGATGAGGGCAATGCGGATGATACGCATAACAGGGTTACCTGTATAACCCTTGCGGATCGAGTTGCTCACGGATGATTGCCAACTCGTCGGCCGCGGGCGGGGTCATCTCGTGCAATTCGTCGGCCACCCGCAGCGGCCAGCCGACGGCGGCCTGCACGCTCTCGACCGTCTGACCGGGGGCCAGTTCGACCAGCATCATCTCCCGCTCCGGGTTGTCGAAGGTGAACAGCGCCTTGTCGGTGATGACCTTGTCCGGGCCATAGCCGGGCATACCCAGCCGCTGCCGGGCGTCGCCGCCGTCCAGATGGCCGGGGCTGGTCAGGAAGTCGATTTTGGAGACGAAGGCGCGTTTGGAGAGGCGCATGATCATAAAGATGCGCCGGGCGTTGATGGCGATCTCGCACGCGCCGCCGGAGCCGGGCAGGCGGGTCTTGGGCGTGGCGTAGTCGCCGATGACGGTGGTATTGAGATTGCCGTAGCGGTCGATCTGCGCCCCGCCCAGCAGGGCCACGTCGATCAGACCCCGTTGCAGGTAGAGCATGAACAGGTCAGCCATGCTGACCACCGAGGTCGCGCCGCTGACCAGCGTCGGGTCGCCGATGGACAGCGGCAGGCGGGCCGGTTGCGCCCCGAAGACGCCGCTCTCGTAGACCAGCTCCATATCGGGCGAATGGCTGCGGCGGGCCAGATTGCAGGCGATGTTGGGCAGGCCGACGCCGACGAAGACGGTGCGGTTGCCGGCCAGCGCGCGCGAGGCCGAGACGATCATCAGTTCGGAGGGAGAAATGTCCATGGTGTGCCTCTTAATGGTTGGCGCGAAGGGCGGAAGGCAAAACCTGTTCCGTCAGGCAGCGGCGGAAGGTCGCCGCCGGGTCGGCTGTGGCCTTGATCAAATCGTGGCCGACGGAGTAGGTGAAGATGTAGGAGCGGTAGAGCGGGTGGCTGAGAAAGCTGAAACTCTTCTCGGCCCGGTTCTGCGGCGCAAGGCCGTAGGTACGGATGTAGTCGATGGTCTGGTCGCGGTCGAGTTGCCCGGTGTGGTAAAGGATGGCGGCGTTGCCCGTCACGTAAGCCAGGGCTTCGCCCGCCGCGGCCACGCGCCGCATCATGTCGGCCGTCGTGTCATGGACGATGCCCGCCGCCGGCAACAAGACCTCGATGTTCCAGTCGTGGTGGCGGCCGTTGGGAAAGATTATCTCAGTAGCCGTGGTGGCGATGCCCTCGGCGATGACCGCCGCCGGCGAATGGAGCAGCATGGCCGCCTGTTCGGCGTAGCCCCGTTCCTGGTAGAGAGGCTCTTTCAGAAGTTGCTCGGTGTGGTGGCCGGGGTAGCCCTCGTGGGCAAAGGTTCCCAGCAGGGTGGTGGCCCGCATGGGTACGTCGGTGTTGAATTCGATCAACGAGCGGCCGTGGCCCAGGTACCAGTTGTAGGCGCTCCACGGTTGGCCGCTGACCAGCCGCACTTCCACGCTCTCGTCCTCCGGCAGCGCGAACAGGGCCGCGGTGCGCCGGCGCGTCTCGGCGCGGGCCAGTTCCAGCAGGGGCAGCGCCCGCGCGGCGTCGATCTCGAAAGCCCGGTGATGCGCCTGAAGACGGCCGGACAAATCGCCGTCGCCGGCCGGCAATACCTGATCCAGTTGGCGATGCGCTTCCTCGAAGCGCGCTTCCGCGACCAGTTCCGGCCGGATGTCGTAGATTCGATGCACTTCGTCGAGGTAATCGAACGTCTGGCCGTTGAGCATCCGCACCGTGCAATCGATGCCGCGCAGGGCGGCGGCCAGATAGGCGGCGCGCGTCGGGTCGCCGTCGGGGATGCGCTCTTGCAGGTCGCTGACCGCGGCCAACAGGTCGGCCGGCGTTTGGGGCGGGGCTGCCTCTATCTCGGCCTTCAACTCGGCCGGGCCAAGGTAAGCATCCACGTAGCCGTCAATGTGGTCGGCGTGGATTTCCAGCACCAGGCGCAGATAATCCCGCCCGAAGGCGTCAAGCTGGGTCATGGTCGTGCTCCTTAGCCGTAGCGGCCGTAGTTGACGGGATCGGCTTCCAACCGGCCGGGGGCCAGACGGTAGAGCGTGTCGCCGCCGAGCTTGGCCAGATAGGCGGCGCGGTCGGCCACGCCATAGACCCACTCCACCAGCCACGCTTCCGTCGTCGCCTGGTCGCGCGACCATTCGTCCCATTTCAGGTAGAAGTCGTTGTCGCGGTCGTAGTAGCCCTGGACGTAGCTGGGATGCGCGCCATACGGTTCGTGGACAACGGCATCGACGATCAGCCCGGGGATGAGGGTGCGGTTGGGGTCGCGGCGGATGACTTCCTCGTCAACGATCTCCTCGACGACGACGATCACTTTTTTCGACGCGAAGGCCACTTCCTTCTGCGTGCCCAGCAGCCCCCACAGATGAGTGTTGCCGTGCGCGTCGGCGCGCTGGGCGTGGACGAAGGTCACGTCGGGCTTCAGCGGCGGCACGACGGCGATCGGCCCGTCGCCATAGGGGCTATCGACGAACTGGATGCGCTCGTTGGCGGCGGGCATGTCGCTGCCCAGATAGCTGCGCAGGGGGAAGAAGGGCAAATCGGCCGCGCCGGCCATGTAGCGGCCGACCATGCCGAAGTGGGAATACTCCTCGATGGCCAGCGGCCGGGGGACGCTTTGCTCGACGGCGCGGCGGATGCAGTGCAGGCTGCCCACGCCGGGATTGCCCAGATAGCTGAAGACGAGCTTCGACGCCACGCCGGCGGCGATCATCTGGTCATAGATGAGATCGGGCGTCAGGCGACAGAGCACCAGATCGCGCTTGTGCTGGCGGATGATCTCGTGGGCGGCGGCGAAGCAGATGAAGGCGGTGAAGCCCTCGATGGCGAGCGTAGCGCCGTCGTCAACGAAACGGCCGACGGCCTCGCGCATGGTCATGAGTTTGCCGGTATTTGTCATGGGGGAGAACAGTGGACAGTGGGCAGTTGGCAGTGGACAGTAAAACTGCCCACTATCCACTGCCCACTATCCACTACACACTAATCAACAATTGTCTGGCTCTGTTCCTTCATGTACTGCTGGACGTAGTAGAAGCTGCCCGCGGCCTTGCCGGTGGAGCCGCTGCCCTTCCAGCCGCCGAAGGATTGGTAGCCCGGCCAGGCGCCGGTGGTCGCGCCGCTGCTGCGGTTGACGTAGAGGACGCCGGCCTCGGTGTTGTCCAGGAACCACTGAATCTCGTCCTCGTCCTCGCTGAAGAAGCCGGCGGTCAGGCCGTATTCCACATCGTTGGCCTTCTTCATGGCTTCGTCGAAATCCTCGAACGGCTGGACCATGACGATGGGCAGGAACATCTCCTGCTTCCAGAGGGCGTGATCGTCCGGCACGTTGTCGGCAATGGTCGGGGCGACGTAGTAGCCGCTCTCATCCACCCGCTTGCCGCCGAAGACGATGTCGCCGTGTTGGCGCAGGTCATCGACAAAGCCCATATAATCATCGAGGGCGTTCTTGTTGATAACCGGCCCCATCCAGTTTTGCTGGTTGGTCGGGTCGCCGACGTTGATCTTCGACGTCAGATCGAGGAACTTCTCCATGAAGGTGTCCTTCACGTCCTTGTGGACGTAGATGCGCGATAGGGCCGAGCATTTTTGCCCCTGCAGGCCGAAGGCCGAACGCATACAGCCCATCGCCGCCTTGTCCAGGTCGGCCTTGTTGCTGATGATGACCGGGTTCTTGCCGCCCATCTCGGCCACGCACGGCCGCGGATAGCGCCCGGTGGTGAAGGAGCGCAGGATACTCATGCCGACATCGTAGCTGCCGGTGAAGGTGATGCCGGCCACGTCGGGATGATCGACCAGCGTCTGGCCCACGCTACGGCCGCCGCCGGTGACGAAATTGAACACGCCGGCCGGGATGCCCGCCTCGTGCAAAGCCTCGGCCAGCAGCCAGCCGGTGTAGGACGTATCGGTGGCGGGCTTAAAGACGACCGTGTTGCCGGCCACCAGGGCCGCGCCGCTGGGGCCGCCGGCCAGCGCGCCGGGGAAGTTGAACGGGGCGATGACCACCCAGACGCCATAGGGCTTGAGGACGCTCGTGTTGTGGTGCTTCTCGCTCTCGTTCTTCAGCGGGCGGGTGAAGCCGTTGTTGGCCTCCATCGCGTCGCAATTGTAGCGGATGAGGTCGNNCTCCAGCCGGTTCTTGCCGACCTCCAGGCTCATAATCGCGCCCATCTTGAACAGGCGGTCGCTGAGCAAATCGGCGGCGCGGCGCAAAATCGTCACCCGCTCCTGCCAGGGCGTATCGCGCCAGGCGGGGAAAGCGGCCTTGGCCGCGGCCACGGCATCGTTGGCGTCCTGCGCCGTGCCTTTCTGGAAGTAGCCCATGACCATGCTCGTGTCGGTCGGGCTGACTTTGGCGAAGGTCTCGGCGGTGAAGCGCTTTTCGCCGTTAATCAACATGGGAAAGGTCTCACCCGCATGTTGGCGAAAGTCGGCCACGGCTTCGTCGTAGCGACGATGTAGTTCGGGGTCGGGGCTTGCCAGCGTCGAATAGGTAACCTTAAATCGTTGTTCCTGGGTCATCGAAAACTCCTCAGATGGTATGGTGGGATTGGGTGGAAACGAACAGGCGAATGCCTGGGCGCGGGACGATTCATGTTGCCGCTGCCTCGTATTATAGCGCGAATGAGGCCCGATCTGCCAAAGGACAACAAAAAAGGGCCAGACCTGTCAGGTCTTCGAAGACCTGACAGGTCTGGCCCGGCTATGGGCGATGGTAAGAGGGAAACCTAGCCGCCCGTGCCCTGCAATGAATCAAGCGACCATTGCGCCGGGTAAAAGTTCTCGTTGACCGACAGCGACGTTTGGTAGGCGGTGATCGCCCCGCTGATGTCGCCCAGATAGGCCAGGGCGTGCCCCTTGTACCAGAAGGTTTCCTCGACGTTGCGGCCGCCCTGCGTCTCCAGCGTGGCGTCGGCCAGAGCGACGATGTCCTGGTAGCGATCGGTTCGCAAATAGGCCAGGTACGGCTCGAACTGGTACCACAACATGCGCGGCGGCAGGCCGAGTTCGCGCGCCTTGTCGAAAGCCTGCGCGCCGCCCTGGTAATATTGCGCCTCGCCGGTCAGGCTGCCCATGCGCGTCAGGGCCGTGCCCAGATTGAACCAGGAGAAGACATCGTTCGGCCGCTCGGTGGTCTCTTCCTCGGCGATGGCGGCCACCTTCTGCCACATCTTGAGGTCGTCGAACATATCCGCGCCCATCAGCGCGGCCACGGTCTCTTCCTGTTCCGGCCGGTAGACGATGTAGAAAGTGTTGTTGAACTGCTGCCAGAAGGGCAGAAAGTCGCGGTAGGCGTCGGTTCGGCCGCTGCCGTCGAACGGGCCGAGGTAGGAGTCCTGGCTATACAGCTCTTCCAGCTCGTCATCGTAGCCATAGAGGGTCAGATAATGGCCCCACCAGCCCGAATCCGGCAACTCGTACCCCTTCTCGATGACCACCGGGAAGCCGGCGGCCAGGAAGCGCTTGATCATCTCCAGATCGCCGCCGCTGCGGGTGATGGCCTTGTAGCCCGATACCTGCTCATTGACATAATCAGAGATTTGCCACGGGCTGACGTTTCGGTCTTCCGGGTTGGGTTTCAGGTAAGAAGCCACGTCTTCCTGGGTAATCGTCGAACCGTACCAGTTCAACACCTGGGTCAGATTGGCCGGGCCGCAGTTGTTGAATGACTGCTTAACTACGCTCATCCCCTCCAGCACCACCCGCTCGGGCAGGGGCATGGGGGTCGGGGTGGGGGCGGGGGTATTGCG
>CXWJ01048725.1_pt1 | contig 14569 bp, 13 predicted proteins | sample 590841 | NCBI WGS metagenome assembly CXWJ01 (sample SAMEA3498367, study PRJEB10139) | wastewater metagenome | biome: wastewater treatment plant; material: activated sludge | place: Austria | collected 2015-01-21 | reverse complement strand
ACCAAGTTCTTCCTGACCGGGCACGGCTACGCGCCCCGATTGACGGTGCGGGGCGGGGACGGCGAGGTGGCCTTCTCCGGTCCGAAGATCTTCCTGCCCAGTGACCCGCAGTTCACCTCCGATGGCGTGGTGAAGGTCCCGGACGCGCAGCCTGAGTCGCTGGCCTTCGAGGGCGTGTTCCTGCCGACGGCGGTCGAGGGCCCGACCGGGGCTGCCGTCTCGGCATTCCCCGGCCCGGTGAACCCGCGTGTCCAGTTCATGGCCTACACCGGCGATCTGGGGATGGATGACGGCGTCGCGCAGTCGGTGTTCACCTTGGACTTCGGCGACCTGGACCGCGTCCGCGGGAGCGACGGGAAGCCTTGGCGAGTGTCGTTGGCGCCCGGCGAGACTGCTCAACTACCGCGCGGCCTGGGCACGATCTCGTTCGACGGAGTCTCCAGGTTCGCGAACTTCCAGGTCGCCCGGGATCCCGGCAAGGAGATCAGCCTGGTCGCCGGGCTGCTGCTGCTGGTCGGCCTGACGATGTCCCTCAGCATCTCCCGACGCCGGGTCTGGGTGCGCCCCGCCGGCGGGAAGACGGTCGAGCTGGCCGGGCGGAGCCTCTCTCGGCGTACCAGCACCGACCAGGATCTGGCGAGACTCAGAGCCGCCATCGCCACCGCAGAAGCCGAAGCCGAAGCCGAAGCCGACAAGAAGGAACCTCAATGCTAGCGCCCGGAACCGAGCTCGCCACGATGTCGGACACCGCGATCTCCTGGGCGATCGTCCTGCTGGGCGTCGCGTTCGTCGCCTACACCACGGCCACCGCCCTCGAGTTCACCTCACGTCGAGCCCCCGAGCGGCTGCCGGTCGGCGCCAGGCGCTTCGTCGAGGCGAGCGGCGAGCTGGACCCTGCCGAGGACCCAGGTGGCGCGGCGCGCCGCTGGGGCGACCGGGCTGGACGCGTCGCGAACTGGGTCATGGTTGTCGCGGTCGCCCTCATGTGCCTCGCGGTGGCGTTGCGTGGCCTCGCCGGCGGCCGCGCCCCGTGGGGCAACATGTACGAGTTCGCCCTCACCGGGTCCGCGGCCGTGGGGATCGTCTTCCTGGTCTTCTTGTGGAGGTGGCCGATCCGAGCCGCCGGCGCGGGAGTCGCCGTCATGCTGCTGCTCTGGCTCGGTGTCGCCATCACGTCGCTGTACACGCCCGTGGACGAGCTGGTCCCTGTGCTGGACTCGATCTGGCTGGTCGTCCACGTGGCCGCAGCCATCGTGGCCGGGGCGCTCTTCACGATCGGCGCCATCGCCACGGTGATCCGCCTCGTGCACAGCCGTCGGGACCCCTCGGAGCCCGAAGGAATCTGGGCCGAGGTCGCGCGCACCGCCCACCTGGTCGCGTTCCCGATCTGGACCTTCGCCGTCATGGCCGGGGCGATCTGGGCCGAGAACGCCTGGGGTCGCTACTGGGGGTGGGATCCGAAGGAGACCTGGGCGTTGATCACCTGGGTGCTGTACGCCGCCCACTTGCACGCCCTGTCCACCGCGGGTTGGCGGCGCCGTGCAGACCTCCTCGCCCTGGCCGGCTACCTGGCCTTCCTCTTCAACTTCTTCGGAGTGAACATATGGATTCCCGGACTCCACTCGTACGCCGGCGTCTAGCCGCAGCCTTGGGCGGGTGGATCGCGCTCGTCGGCGTCCTGCTCCCGGCAGCACCGGCCGCCGCGCACACCGATCTCGTCGAGACCAGCCCCGCCGCAGGCGCCCGGTTGACCTCCCCCCCGAGCGAAGTGCGCCTGGTCTTCACCGACCCGATGAGCCCCGCGCTGAGCACCATCATGCTCAGCGTCGACGACGCCAAGGCGCAGCGGCTGGAGGTGACCTCCGGCGCGCAGCCCTCCACCCTGGTGGCTCAAGTTCCCGAGTCGGCAGTCGAGCCCGGCGTCCGGCCCACCCGCTGGCTGGTGACCTTCAGAGTGGTGTCCCAAGACGGGCACCCCGTGGACGGAGACGTGAGGTTCCGTGTCAACGGCAGCCCCGAGCCGCAGTCGGAAGCACCGTCCGCCTCGTCGACGGAGGGGACGGGCACCGACGACGCACAGAAACCGGCGGTCCGCTCCGACGCCTCGTCACCCGCCGATGACGANNCCGCCGATGACGAGGGCGGCGTGGCGTGGGCGCTGTGGGGTGCCCTGCTGCTGGTCGTCGCTGCCGCCGTGGTCGCGCAGCTCTGGCTCGCCCGGCGGAGCCGCCGCGAATGAAGCGCTCACGGCGACTGGCCGCGGCGCTGGGGGCAAGCGTCCTGGTCACGTTTGCCGTAGCACTGACCATCCTGGGCGCCCGCTGGACGGGCGCGTCGGCACCGGTGTCCACGCCGGGACTGCCCGATCCGGGCGCGTGGACGCGCGTGGGGCTTCCGGTCACGCAGCTGATCCGCGACCTCGCCGCGATGGTCACCGTCGGCAGCCTGGTCCTGGTCGCGGGGGTTCTGCCCCAGACGCCCGAGAAGCCCGAGCTCGTGCTCGTCGGCACTCGGCTCCGGGTGATGAGCATGGCTCAGCTCACCGCGGGCATCTGGATGCTGGCGAACTTGAGCCTCGTCGCCCTGGTGTACTCCGACGCCGCCGGCCTCCCGGTGGGCAGTCCCCAGTTCGCCCAGGGCGTCGTGATGTTCGCCACGGACTTCCCGTTGGGCCGGTATCTCGTGTGGGGAGCAGCCATCTCGGGACTGGTGGCCTTCGGCTGCACGGTCGCCTTCCGGGTATCCCACGCCGGGGTGCTGGCAGCCCTCTCGGTGCTGGGGTTGTGGCCGATCGCGCTGACGGGACATGCCGCCGGCGCTGTGGGCCACTCCGACGCGGTCAACCTCCAGATGGCCCACCTGCTCGGCGTCGCGGTGTGGTTCGGCGGCCTGGTGGCGCTCGTCGTCGCCCAGCGCAGCCTGGGCCCACAGCTGGCGGTCACCGCGCGTCGGTACTCCGTCCTGGCCGGCTGGTGTCTGCTCCTGGTGGCCATGTCGGGACTCGTGGGTGCCGGGTTGCGGCTCCCCGCGCCGGGAGCAGTCGTGTCGGCGTACGGCCTGGTCCTGGGGATCAAGCTGCTCGCGGTCGTGCTGCTGGCGCTGGCCGGCTGGACACATCGGCGTTGGCTGCTGCCTCAGCTCGATGCCGGGCGTCGGGGCGCGTTCTTGCGGCTGGTGATCGGCGAGGTGGTCGTCCTGCTCGGCGCGGCCGCCGCGGCGGTCGTCCTGAGCCGCACCGCACCGCCGGCGCCGGCGGGGCCGCCGCGGCCGCTGACGACCGCGGAGTCGTTGCTGGGGAGTGCGATGCCGCCACCGCTGACCGGGCATCAGTGGTGGAGCAGCTGGGACACCGACACCCTCTTCGCTCCCGTCACGGTCCTCGCCGTCGGCTGGTACGCCGTCAGCGCATGGAGGTTGCACCGCCGCGGCGTGTCCTGGTCACTGCTCCGATCCGCGGCATGGGTGAGCGGCTGGACGCTGTTCCTGTGGGCGACCAACGGCGCGCCGGCGGAGTACGGACGCGTGCTGTTCAGCATGCACATGGTGCAGCACATGACCATTGCCACCATCGCGCCGGCGTTGATGGTGCTCGGGGCACCGGTGACTCTGGCGCTGCGCACCCTGCCGGGGCGACGCGACGGGTCCCGGGGGCCTCGTGAGTGGTTGCTGGCCATCATCCGCTCACGGGTCGTGCGTCTGCTCACCCATCCCATCGTGGCGACCGGGCTGTTCGTGGTCGGGATGGTCGCCTTCTACTACTCGTCCCTGTTCGAGACGTCGCTGCGCACCCACACCGGGCATGTCCTGATGACCTGGCACTTCCTGATCGTGGGATACGTGTTCGCGGACGTCCTGATCGGGGTCGATCCCGGCGTACGCCGGCCGGCGTACCCCCTGCGCATCCTGATGATCATGATGGCCTTCGGAGCCCATGCCCTGTTCGCGGTCAGCCTGATGTCCAGCACGCGGGTCCTGGCCTCGGACTGGTTCACCGGGCTCGGTCGCGACTGGGGATCCACCATGCTCGAGGACCAGAGACTGGGTGCATCCATGGCGTGGATGACCGGCGAGATCCCCCTCGCGGTGATGGCGTTGGCCATCGTTGCGCAGTGGGTCCGGTCGGACCGTCGTGATCAGCGGCGCATCGACCGGCAAGCCGACCGTGACGGCGATCGGGAGCTCGCGGAGTACAACGCCCAGCTCGCCCGGCTCGCCTCGGGTCGCGGGCCTGGATCGGGGCGCCCTACGCTGTCAGAAGACAACCCGGTCAGGAGGGCTCCTTGAGGCAGTTGGGCCAACTCGAAACCGCGATCATGCAACGGCTGTGGGCGTGGGGCCGCCCGGCTTCGGTCAGGGAGGTCCTCGAGGATCTGCGCCACGAGCGGCCGTTGGCCTACACGACAGTGATGACGGTGATGGACAACCTGCACTCCAAGGGAGTGCTTCGGCGGGACAAGCGTGGGCGTGCCTACGTCTACGTCCCCACCTTGAGCCACGACGAGCACAACGCCGCCTTGCTCGAGCAGGTGCTGGTCGAGAGCGATGACCGACGATCCGTGCTGCTGCACCTGGTCGAGAGGCTCACGCCCGCCGAGGCCGCCGAGCTGCTGGCGGCGTTGAACGAGGCAGCCGAGGAGGATGCCCGGTGACGGCGGCGGTCGCGCTCGTGGCCTTCGCGATGCTTGCTGCCACCCTTGGCGCGCGGGTTCTGGATCGAGCCGCCTGGACGAGGCTGCACCCTCGATCCGGGATCCTCGCGTGGCAGGCGCTCACCGGATCCGTCGTGCTGGCCGCGGGACTGGCCGCGACCTCTCTCGCGCTGCCCTTCCTCCCGCTTCGCGTGCAGCTCGCCGAGTTGCTGGGTTCCCATCCCGTCAGCGTGGCCGAGCACTACGGCACACCATGGGGGGCGTGGCCGGGCACGGCTGCGCTGGCTCTTGCTGCCGCCGCTCTCGGCCGGCTGGGTTGGTGCGGGGCGCGCGCTTGGCACCGGTCCCGCACAGTCCGCCGCGGACTCCGCGAGTCGCTGGCACTGGTAGGTCGCCCCCACCCCGAGGGCTTCACGGTCGTGGAGCATGCTCAGCCGATGGCCTACTGCGTCCCGGGTCGTCGGCCCACGATGGTGCTGACGAGAGGAGCCTTGGAGGTCCTGACCGCCGACCAGCGGCGGCTGGTGGTCGGCCACGAGCGCCGCCACCTTCGCCGGCGGCATCACCTCGCACTCGCGTGCTCGGCATCCCTGGCGGAGGCCTTCGGTGAGCGAGGGGTCTTCGGCCGTGCGCACCGCAGTCTGACCACGATGGTGGAGATGGACGCCGACGACGTCGCTCGTGAGCCCAGCGATCGTCGATCGCTGGCGCAGGCCCTGGTCCTCCTGAGTGTGGATGAGCCGCCCTCCGTCACGCTGGCGGTCGGAGCGACCGCGGCACTCGTCCGGGTTCGTCGCCTCACCACTCCGGCGCCGGACCGCCGACGGGGTCACACCACGTTCGTGATCATCGCGGTCCTGGGTCTCTTCGCGGTACCCATCCTCTTGTCGATCGCTCCGGCGGTCGAGACCGCGGTCCGACGGTGCTGCGAGTTGGCCGGATTGGGTTAGCGGCGTCGACCTAGGCGACGCCGGGCCAGCCGTTGGCACGGCATCCGTCGAGCCCGTAGGTCTGCTGCTGCATGACGGGTGCCGGTTGGCCGGGCGCGGGACAGGACACGTGCGGCCGGCCGAGAGCGTGCCCCATCTCGTGGTTGAGCACGTATCGACGGTAGACCCTGGTCCGTCCGTCGAAGTGCGGCACCGCGGTGGCCCACCTGCGGGCGTTCAGCACGACCATCTCGCCGTTGCGGCACGAGACCCGGCCGCGGGTCTGCAGGGGTCTGCACAGTTCGTCGGTCGTGCCGGGGCTGGCCAGCACGACCCGTACCTCGGGGTCGGCGCTGACCTGCCCGAAGCTGGTGCCGAGCGTCGATCGCCAGCCTCGTGCGTCGTTCAGGGTGTTCACGACGAACATCGCGGTGGCGCGGGCCACGAAGGGAAGACCCTGTTCGATCTCCAGGGTGTAGTGGACGGTCGCGCCGAGATCGGCCGCCACCCCGGGCGGTCGAACCGCCAGCAGCTGGCCCGAGCCGCGGTAGGGAATCGCTGCCGCCCGCTCTCCGCCGCGCTGGGTCCTGCTCGGCCGTGGTCGGTCGGGCGTCGCTGATGGAGCTGGGTCACGCTCTGGGGAGGGTGTGGTGGCCGGTCGCAGCCGTGCGGCGGAGTCGTCGCCGACCCCAGGGGCTGGAGGCGGCGAACTGGCGGGGCCCCACCAGGCCCCCGTCCCGAGCAGAGCGAGCAGCGTCGCACCGAGGACGGTGAGCCTGATCCTCCATCGACCAGGCGGGATCTCGCGATGGTTGGCGCGCGAGGCTCGATGCCTACCCGGGCCGGGCACGGCTTTCCCTCAAGAGGTCGCGGACCAGGCCGCGGAGGGTGTCGTCGTCGACTCGCCCCACAACGCGGGCAGCGATCAGTCCCTCAGCGTCCAGCACGACGGTGCTCGGGACAGCCGCGGCGACCAGGGCGCCACCGAACGCGAGGAGCGCCTCGGCACTGTCGTCGGGGTGGATGCTGGGGTAGGGCACCTGGAAGGACCGCTCGAACGCCCGGGCCGCCGCGGGGCTGTCGCGGACGTTGATACCCAGGAATCGCACTCGAGTACCGAACTCGCCGGCCACCTTGACCAAGTCGGGTGCTTCGAGTCGGCAGGGACCGCACCACGAGCCCCAGACGTTGAGGACGGCCACCCGACCGCGGAGGTCCTCGCTGTCGAACTGACCGCCGTCGAGGAGTCGCGCCGTGAACGGTGCCGGACGCTGCCTCTCAGCCGCCGGGTAACGCTGCAGGACGTCGCCCGAGGCCGCGTCCAGAGACCCGTTGGGACGGTCGGGCTGCCAGGGTCGTTCCGCCCAGAGGATCGCAGCCAACACCAGCGCGCTCACGATTCCCGCCCATCGCCACCAGGGGCGCGCCCTGGCCGGCCGCCCGGTCACAGGGGAGCCTGCCATCCGGAGATGACCACTTGGAGCCGCGCCACCCACAGGGCCCACACGCCGGTCAGCTGAAGCACCCCGACGCCGATCAGCATGACGCCGCCACCGATGCTGAACCATCGTGCTCTCGCGCGGAGCCAGGAGAACGTGCGCATGGCGGTGCTGATCGACAGCGCCGCGAGCACGAACGGGATGCCGAGCCCGAGAGCGTAGGTGAGCGCCAAGAGCGCCCCGCGGCTGGCGGTGGCGGAGGTGGTGGCCATCGTGAGCACGGCCGCAAGGGCTGGGCCGATGCAGGGGGTCCAGCCGACCCCGAAAGCAACGCCGAGCAACGGGGCTCCCGCCAGTCCCAGGCGTTGGGGCGCGTCGGGCCGCAAGGTTCGCCGTACCAGGGGAAGCCGCCCGGCGAGGCCGGTGAACAGCAGCCCCAGCAGGATCGTGAGGACACCCGAAACGCGCCAGATGGTCTCCTGGTGCTCCAGCAGTCGATCGCCGAGGGATCCCAGCGCCAGCCCGTAGCTGGCGAAGACCAGGGCGAACCCGAGGACGAACAAGCTGGCACCGAGCACGGTGCGCCCGCGCCGCGCGCGCTCTCCGCCGCGCAGCTCACGGGTGACCTCGGACTCCGTGCCCGCCATCCCGGAGACGTAGGACAGGTACCCGGGCATGAGTGGCAGCGAGCAGGGGGTGAAGAAGGAGGCCAGACCTGCGAGCAGGGCGATCGGCAGCGCCGCCAACAAGGGGCCGTTGAGGATCCCATCCTGGCTGCCCTGGATCATGCCGCTCACACCAGCGAGGTCCAGTAGGACCAGAAGCGGATCGCGATCAAGACGATCGGGATCAAGAACAGCACCACGAGCACCGGTGCGTGCCATTCGCGGGCGAGGTCCGCCCCCCGACTGGTTCGCGCGGCTTGACCGAAGATGCCCTGGGTGAGGTTTCGCAGCGTCACGTACCAGAACGTCGGGAGCACGACGGCCCACACGACCATGCAGTACGGGCACAGGGCGCCGATCCGGTACAGGCTCTGGAAGGCGAGCCAGGCCGTGAGGACCAACCCGGCGGTGACACCGATCTGGAGACCCAACCAGTACCAGCGGGCCAGCCGCGCGCCCGCAAGCAGCGTGACTCCCGTGGTAGCGACCACCGGGAACGCGGCCACGCCGATGATCGGGTTGGGGAAACCGAACAGGGAGGCCTGAGCCGATTCCATCACCGAGCCGCAGCTCAGGACCGGGCTCACGCTGCAGGACGGAACGTAGGTGGGGTCCCCGGCCAACAGGATCCGCTCGACCAGGAGGACCGCGGCGGCGAGCAGACCCACGGCACCGGCAACCAGCAGGCCCCAGCCGAGCGTGGTCTCCTCGACCTGGCTCCCTTCAGGCGGTGACGGTGTCACTGCGCCAGGGCCTGGTCCAAGGCAGCGCCGAAGTCCTCCACCGACTGAGGCTCGAACGGCTGACCGTCGATGAAGAAGGTGGGCGTGCCCTGCACACCCAGACTCTCGCCGTCGTCCACATCGCGCTGGACCCGTTGCTTCACCTCGTCCGAGGCGTAGTCGGCATCGAACTGCTCCATGTCCAGACCCAGCTCCACGGCATAGCTGCGGAACAGCTCGTCGTGGGGAGTCTGCGCCTCACCCCACGTGCTCTGCGTCTCGAACATCTTCTGGTACATCGCCTCGAACTCACCCTGGCGGGCGGCCGACTCCACCGCACTGGCCGCGCGCTCGGCGTTGAAATGACTGGGCAGCGGGAAGTACCTGACCACGAACGTCACCTCGCCGGCGTACTGCTCGCGCAGATCCTCGATGATGGGGAAGGCAGCGCCACAGGCCTCGCACTCGAAGTCGAGGAACTCCACGAACGTGACCCCGGAGCTGCCTTCCTCGCCCATGACGCGACTGTCCGACCGGATCAGGGTGGATACCTCCTCCGGGGAGTCGGCGGCCGAGGGACCGTCGTCGCTGCCGCGGATCGCCAGCACGGCGACCACCACCAGCCCGACGACCAGTCCCGCCGCCACCGCGAGCGCGACCTTGGTTTGGGAACGCACGTGAACTCCACCCCTGATTCCTGCTGCCGCCGTCAAATACTAAGCAAGTTAGTAGGTTACACGGTGCTCGTGACGGCGGCGCTTTCGACTGGCGACGGCGAGGTCGGCGGGGCCCTGGGCAACGGGCGCGGGGACGATCCGCGGGTCGCGGGCCCTCGCCCCGACGACTACTGGTGTGTACGGCGCGTCTCCCGCGTCGTACGCACCAGTAGTCTCGCCCGAGCCCGAGCCCGCGGCCGAGCCGCCGGGGATCGGTCCAGCCACTGCCGCAGCGCCCGGCGTACGTCGGGATGGTTGAGGAGGTCGAAGTGGTCCGCGCCGGCCACGTGCAGGAGGTCGGCATCCGGGAACAGCCGCCCGCCACCGGTGGCGGAGTGCTGGCGGACCAGGAGGTCGCCGAGCGCCCAGGTCGCCAGCCGGCCCGCCGCTGCTCCGGGTCGCCCCACCGAACCGGACACCAGCCGCATCCGTGCGTGGGGCAGGCGGGGAGCCCCGTCGAGGTCGAGTCCGTGCTCGAGGTCGAGGATGCCGATCGAGCGCTCGTCGATGATCCGCCCGAAGGCCGAGGTCTCGGGGAGCCGGGCAAGTCCGGCCGCACCTGATCGTGCCCAGCCCGCGAGCGGAGCCCCCAGGTGGGGCGTCCCGAGGGTGACGACGTCGGTGACCAGGGGCGTCCACCGTCCCGGTCCGGCGGCGTCGGCCGCGCACGCCGCCCGTGCCACCAGGCCGCCCATCGAGTGGCCCACCAGCGCGATCCGGCCCACGTCGACCGGCCAGGCGTCCACCACGTCGGCGAGCAGTGCGGCCAGCCGGGCGCCGTTGTCCTGGACGGCCAGTCCCGAGTTGAAACGCAGGGTCAGCGGACTCCAGCCCGCCGCCACCACGTCCTGCGGGTACGTCGTCCCGTGACGGTCGGCATGGCGGTCCCAGGCGGTCTCGTCCTCACACAACCCCGGGACGAACACGACGAGATCGGGTCCGGCGGACGGGTAGGCCGCCGCGAGGCAGGCGCGGTCCACCGGGAGGTCGGCGCCGTCGCGGCGCAGCGACATCGGCCACGCCAGCCTCGGCCGCTCGCGGGCCAGGCGGTCGCCGAACAGCCCGACGACCGAGCGACCGAGGAACCGCCCGGGTCGGCTGGCGTCCAGCCGCGGCCCACGACCGGTGGCCGCCACCGCGCCGAGGCCCAGTGAGGCCATCTCCAGTGCCACGCCGATCCCGGTGTAGACGGCACCGGTGATGCCGTGGTCCACCACCCGGGGCACCGCAGCGGCCCCCTCGGTCCGCCGCTCGACGGCGGCGTACACCCGCCGCGACCACGCCAGGTGCGTGTCGCGCACAGTGCGCACCACCAGCTCGTCAGCCACCTCGACCAGCAATGCCACGCCGTCGAGGAGACCCGGACCGCCCGCCGCCACCGGATCGCGCATCGGCCCACTGTGCCACAGCCCGCGAACCCGGGGTGCCCCCGTGACACCCCGGGTGGACGGGTCAGGCGTTGATCCGGATCATCTTCCGGTTCACGAACTCCTCGATGCCGAACCGGCCCAGCTCACGGCCCATGCCGGAGCGCTTGACTCCGCCGAAAGGCAGCTCCGCGCCGTCGGCGTCGACGCAGTTGACGAAGACCATCCCGGCCTCGATCTGCGCGGCGACGCGCTCGGCCTGCTCCGGGTCGTTGGTGAACAGGTAGGAGCCGAGGCCGAACGGCGTGTCGTTGGCGAGCTCGATCGCGGCTGCCTCATCGGGCACCTTGAACACCATCGCCACCGGGCCGAACAGCTCCTCATAGAAGGTCTTGCTGTCCCGGCTCACGTTGGTGAGCACACCGAACGGGACGTGAGCGCCGCTCCGTTCGGCACCGGACGAGGCCAGGGAGGCGCCGCCTGCGGTGGCTTCCTCGAGCTGGGACATGAGGATGTCCGCGGCACCCGCGGAGCTCAGGGGCGCGCTGCCGTTCGCCACGACTCCGGCGGTGAACTTCTCGAGGAACTCGTCGTACAGCTCGTCGGTCACGATGAACCGCTTGCCCGCGTTGCAGGCCTGACCGGTGTTCCCCAGCCGGGCGGCCAGCGCGGCCTCCACCGTGGCGTCCAGGTCGTCGGAGCCGAGCACGATGAAGGGGTCGGAGCCACCCAGCTCGAGAACGACCTTCTTCAGGTTGCGGCCGGCCACCTCGGCGACCGCGGCGCCGGCACGCTCGGAGCCGGTGACGGAGACGCCCTGGACCCGCGGGTCGGCGACGATGTCGGCGACCTGGTCATGGGTGGCATAGACGTTGACGTAGGCGCCCTCGGGGAACCCGGCGTCGTCGAAGATCCGCTGCAGCGCCTCGGCGGACGCCGGGCACTGAAGAGCGTGCTTGAGCAGGATCGTGTTGCCCAGGCACAGGTTGGGTCCCGCGAAGCGGGCCACCTGGTAGGCCGGGAAGTTCCAGGGCATGACGCCCAGCAGCACGCCCACGGGCTCACGGGTGATCCGCGCGGTGCCCTCGCCGGCCAGCAGCGTGATCTCCTCGTCGGCCAGGAACGCCTCGGCGTTGTCGGCGTAGTACTGGTAGATCGCGGCGCTGAACTCCACCTCGCCCACGGCCTCGTCGCGGGGCTTGCCCATCTCGGAGACCATCAGGTCGGCGAGCTCGTCCACCCGCTCGGTGTGCAGCTCCGCGACGCGTGCGACGAGGGCGGCACGCTCGGCCACCGTGGTGGTTCGTCCCCAGGTCTTGTAGGCCTCCTGGGCCTTGGAGATCGCCGCACGGATCTCCTCGTCGGTGGCAGCAGGGTAGGTCTTGAGGGTCTCCCCGGTGGCGGGGTTGACGACCGCATAGGCAGTCACAGTGTTCTCCTTCTCGTTCTCTTTTCCGCGGCAGTGAGCACCCGGCTGCCCGTGTGCGCGGCGCAGCACCCAGGATCACACACGCTGGGCCGTGTATGCCATGGGCCCCTCCCGGCGCACCCGGCGAGGTGGTCGCGCCCCGTTGCCGGTCCCACCTGGGAGCCACTCGGACCGGGGTGCACGTCGCCCTCGGCACCGAGGCCAAGGCCCTCGGAGCCGACGCGATCATGGTCAACTCACCTCCCTCAGCGGTGCCCGCCAATCTCGAGAACGCCCTGCATGCGCTGACGATCGACCGCGCCGTCGGCCTGCCGATCATGCGGCACAACTACCCCCACGGCACCGGGACCGACATGACGCGGGGCTACCTCGAACGCGTCGGGCGGTCACCGAACGTCAAGGCGATCAAGATTCGGTCATCGCCAGCCCGCCGAGCAGACCTCGATCACCGCGCTTCGGATCGCGGAGCTGGCTGCCGAGGCCGGAGTGCCGGACGGCGTACTGAATGTCGTGCCTGGAAGTGGCCCATCGCCCGCTCACCTGACCAGCAGGCCGGCCGGCCCGTGGCCGGGCAGGGCCGACTACTGCGGGCCTGTGGTCCTTGAGTGCGGCTCACACCACGCACTCAAGCGCCATACCCCCGCACCAGTTGGTCCCCGCCGACCCGAGGACCCCGGCGAGCGGGGCGGCGGCTACGGGCGTCGCCGACGTTCGCGGAACATCCGTGCGAGGAAGATCAGGGCGAGGCCGGCACCGAGGCCCACGGAGACGAAGAAGACCCACTGGGCCGCGCTGGCGGCGTCGGTGGCGCCGCTCTGGGTCAGGGCCGAGGAGGCCACGGCGCCGCCGATCATGCCGCCAGCGACCAACAGGGTCACTGCGAGCGTCGCCGTGATCGAGCGCAGGGTGTCGACCTGACGGTCCAGCGATGAGGTGTCGAGGAACAGCGTGAACCTGCCACGCTTGAGCTGGTCGCGCCACCCGAGCAGGCCCTTGACGTACTCGGGCGCCTCTTGGAGGGCGGCGCCGGCGAGCTTGGAGGCCTGGCGCTTGCCCAACTCGACGAATGCCTCCTCCGTGGCCGCCTCAGCTGCCAGATCGCGCACCGAGTCCAGCGCGGCCTCGGTGAACTGCCGGTCGACGGGGGCCAGCTTGGTGAAGAAGGCGGACGCTTGGGCCATCGCCTTGAGCGCCAGGGTGAGCTGTGGGTCGAGGCGCAGCCCGTGGTCGCGCAGCAGCCCGATGGCCGCCGACATCACCGCCCTGTAGTCGCTGGTCGCCGCGGAGGTGTAGCGGCTCATCCTGCGCTCGAAGTCCTTGATGAAGAGCGCGTCGTCGACTGTGCGGAACGGCACGCTCAGCGAGCGGAGCTGCTGGCCCATAGCGGTGGTGTCGCGCTTGACGAACGCCCATAGCAGCAGTACGAGGTGGGCTCGTTGGAGCACCGACAGCTCGCCGACCATGCCGCAGTCCAAGAAGGTCACGACACCGGTGTCGAGGTCGACGATGAGGTTGCCCGGGTGGGGGTCCGCGTGGAAGAGGCCGTCGATCAGCAGCATCTTCATGGCGGCACGCAGCGCCGCGTTGCCGATGGCCGCGGTGTCGAGCCCCGAGGCCCGCAGTGCCTCGACGTCGGAGATCTTGACCCCGGAGACGAACTCCTGGGTCAGCACCCGGCGCGTGGAGAGGTCCCGTTCCAGGCGGGCGATGTGTACGCCGTCGACGGAGGCGAGGTTCGTGGCGAGGCGATCCATGTTGTAGGCCTCGACGTTGTAGTCGAGCTCCTCGACCAGCGTGCTGCCGAACTCCTCCAACATCGAGCGCATGCCCACCTCGCGCGCCCACGAGCTGCGCCGCTCGGCGTACCTGCTGAATACCCGGGTGACGCCGAGGTCCGCGCGCACCTGACGCTCGATCCGGGGTCGTTGCACCTTGACCGCGACCCGGCGTCCGTCGTGCAGGGTCGCGGCGTGGACCTGGGCGAGCGAGGCCGCCGCCAACGGCGTGGGGTCGAACGTGGCGTACAGCTCCTCAGGATCCGCCCCCAGCTCGGCGACGATCACCTCCCGGACCTCGTCGTAGGAGAACGGCGGCACCTCGTTCTGCAGCTTGTCGAGTTCGACGCGCCAGTCGTCGGGGAGCACGCTGGCCTGACTGGACACGATCTGGCCGAGCTTGACGTAGGTCGGCCCGAGCCGTTCGACCAGGAGTCGCGTCCGGACCGCGGCGGACAGGTTCGGGATCGGCTCCGGGACGCGGTAGATCCATCGCTGCATCACCCGACGCGGCCTGCCGAACGGGGTGCGATCCACCACCGCGTCCGCGGCGAAGCCCAACAGGGTCGAATAGGTCTGTTGAATCCGCAGGTTCTCGTTCAGCGTTTCCAGCCCGGAGCTCATCGCGCATCCCCGTCGTCGATCGGTCCGGCGAGCACTGCCCCTGCCTCGACCAGAGTGGCGGGAGCGGTTGGTACGACGTCGGAGGCTCCGCTCGATCTGCTCCCCAGCAGTTCCGGCTCCGGGTCGTCGACGACGGCCGGAGGGGGCTCGAACACCGGGGGCGTGGTGCCCGCGACGGTGTCGAGCACCAGGCCGAAGACCCCGACAAGCAGCCCACCGAGGAAGAACGGCACCACCCCGCGGGTGGTGAACAT
>CXWJ01000943.1_pt1 | contig 14595 bp, 16 predicted proteins | sample 590841 | NCBI WGS metagenome assembly CXWJ01 (sample SAMEA3498367, study PRJEB10139) | wastewater metagenome | biome: wastewater treatment plant; material: activated sludge | place: Austria | collected 2015-01-21 | reverse complement strand
TCGCCGCCGCCTCGCCCCTACGACCGGCCGCACCGCAGGCCACCGGTAGGGGTCAGGCAACCGGGATAAGCGTCGCTGGGAAACGGACGGCCTTCTCTCCCGGTTGCCTGACCCTTCTTCGTTCTTTGTTCGTAGTCAGGCGCTTTAGCGCCGTTCTTCGCTCTGCGGAACACCACTAAAGTGGTTAACTACGAACCAAGAGGGCGAGGCGGCGGCGAGACGAGGCTATTGGCTTCCACCACGCCTGTCGCCGCCGCCTCGCCCCTACACCGCATTAATTTGATAATTTCCAACACGGGCCGCTGCGTACTAGCCCCGCGGCTTTAGCCCGGGGCGGCTTAGCCGGCTGGGCGGCCCTGGCCCAACAGATGGGGGAAGGGTAGTTGTAGGGTGGGTTGGCAACCCACCGGCCTGGCGCGGGATGCCATTCGGCCACGGCGACGGGCACGTTCTCATCGAGGAAGAAGCGAATCGGGGCTGCCGGCACGGTTGGCTGTTAGCTCCTCGGCCCGCCGAATCTTAGCCCGGATGTCGGCGTCGATGGCGTCCTTGTGCTCGTAATAGTAAGCCAAAGCGGCGTAGATCTGCGGCAGGCTTAGCCCGAACCATTGGGCGAGGCCGTCGGCGTCTTGGGCGTGGTAGATCTTGACGATGGCGACGTCGGCCACGGTCACCGACGTGCCGAGGATGACCGGCCGGCCGCCGCGTAGGCGTTCGTCGGTGGCGATCTGGTTGATGCTCTGAATGGTCAGCATAGGACACCTGGATGGCATTATATCACAGGTTAGCAATCGAGTTTCTTCTATAGCCCCGAAGAAAGATTTTGAACATGGTGCTCAGGTGGATGAGATTGAAGCTGCCCCGTCGTTCAATCGCCCGGCGCAAGACCGGCTCCTCCGGGATGTAGAACTGATCGCCCAGCGCGGTGATTAGCGCTGCCGTGTGTTGCGGCCGCAGAACCCAACGTCCAACTCTTCGCCAGACTGTGCGAAACATATCTGGCGGGTGAGCGCCGCCAGTGTGGGGCTTCCTCAGCCGCCGTGCAAGATGTTCGACCGCCTGCTCCCCCACGCCCCGGCCGGCGAGTAGGCAGCGCCATCGCCAGGAACAGGCGCGGACGCCTATCAAGCCGGCGGATGCCAACCGGCCGCCACCCAGTTTCGCCGCACCGTGACGGCGATCAGGTTGTTGAGGTGCAGCGCAACGGCCGTGGCCCGGCCGCAGGCTGTCCGGCCAATGATCTGCGCCCCATCGGCGCTCCACAGGAAGTGGCGCGCCCATCGCTGCCGGCGGGGATTGAAGAGGCGCGCGCGACGCCCGGTCAGCGGGTCAAGGCCGTGAGTCTTGGCCCCCTTGTAGAGGTTGCACGTGTGGCAGGCCAGCCACAGGTTTGACTCGTCATCCGTTCCGCCGCCGGCGACCGGCACGATGTGCTCGATCTCCAGCATCCAGGGGACGTAATCCTGATGGGACAAGCAATAGCCGCAGCGGTTGCCCGCTTGTTGGGCTACGCGCCGGCGCAATGTGTCCGGGATCGGCCGCGCGCTCACGGGTGCATGGCCGGGGTCAGACCACGCCGCGCCGCCTCGGCCAGGGCGGCCGATTGGCGCAGCCACAATCGCTGATACAGTTGCGCCAGGGCGACAAATTCCTGTTGCTCATCTTCGGGTAATGAACCTTCGCGCCGCCGGGCCGCTAGTTCGCTCAGGCGCTGCCCGCGCTCAACCGGCAGCCGCACCCTCACCTCGGCCAAAACGGCCTCATCGGTCAGCGACTCGATGGGCGCGTCCATTTCGGCCGGCGCGGGCAGAGCCGAGAGCATCACGTCCAGCGCGTCGGTCAGGGCCACGTCCAGGTCCTGATGGGTGACGGCCGCCCATTGCCGCGCCCGTTCATAGAGCGTATCCGGTAAATGGAGCGTTACTTCCATCATCGTTTATCCTCTCGGCTGATCACACGCAAATTATAACACCTTTAACCCTGGCCGCCGTAAGAAGAACGCCAAGGCGCAAAAAGCAGAAAAACGCCAAGGCGCCAAGACGCCAAGAGGCTATGTAGCTCTTGCCATCTTCGCGCCCCGGCATTAATTTTATTCCAGCGGCGCAATGCACTTGACATTACACGTAAATACCTGTATCTTACATACACATCACACGTGTTATACATGTACTTACGTGTAAACTAGCCTAGAATGCCCCCGACGCGGACGGGGGTCAACTGGGATACGGGCGGCAGTAGGTCAGTATTCAGTAGGTCAGTAATCGATAAGTCTTAGTACAGTGTCACATTAAGAAGTTAAATCCGCAGATTTTTCCTCTTTAATCGGCGAAATCTGCGTAATCTGCGGATCATATTTCTTCTGTTACAGAGTACTTAGCGCCTTGGCGTTTTTCTTATCGTCACGCGGAACGCATCACTCTATGACTATTCTCGCCATCGTCAACCAAAAGGGCGGGGTCGGCAAGACGACCACCGCCGTCAACCTGGCCCACGGGCTGAGCCTGAAGCTGCGCGCTAATGGGCAGGGCCCAGACCTGACAGGTGTCGGAACACCTGTCAGGTCTGGGCCGGGCCGCGTGCTGCTGCTCGATATGGACCCCCAGGGCAACTGCGCCGCGGCGCTGGGCGTCGACCCCGGCGGCCGCTGCATCAGCGACCTGCTGGCCGGGCGGGCCACGGCGCGCGACGTCATCATCCCCGACACTCCCCGCGCGCGCGGCGGCACCGGCCGGCCGGGGCTGTTCCTCATCCCGGCCACCGAGCGGCTGGTCGGCGTGACCGAGGAGCTGCTCATCCGCGACTTCCAGAACTACCGCCGCGGCAAGCAAGAGGGCGGGGGGCTGGACGACGTGCTGCTCGACCGGCTGGGCGGGTTGCGGCCGGCCTTTGCCTANNGTGCCGGTGCGCACGGCCATGCTCGACGCCGCCGGCGCGGCCCAGCACACGGCCATGATCAACGAACTCCAGGCCGACGGGCTGGCGATCAACGTCAGCCTCATCCTGCCCACGTTCTTCGAGCCGCGGCAGGTGCTGGCCCGCCAGGTGTATCAGGACCTGGTGGCGAAATACGGCCGCAGCCGGGTGGCCGTGCCCATCATCCAGAGCGTCGTCGTCCAGCAGGCCCAGGCGGCGGGGGGNNTTTATCGGCTGAAATATGGCCCTGCGTGGTCATAACAACCACACAAGGCCGGTTAGGGTGTGGACGTAACGTCCACGGGGCGATACGCCGGCCGCCAAGTTCTACTAGATGGCCGCTGCGAGGTAAAATTAGATGAAGACCGATCATTCCTTAGTTCCAGTCGAGCAAAAGAGCGTCAGTTTCTATAACGATGAGATCGTTGCCATTCGCGTCGCCAATGGGGCCATCTACGTGCCTATTCGCCCGATTTGCGATAACTTGGGTGTTACTCTGGCCGGCCAGCGTGAGCGTATCAACCGTGATCCGGTCTTAGCAGGCGAGTCAACCTCCGTAAGTGTTACACTTACACAGCAGGCGCGGGAGATGATATGCCTGCCTTTGAAGTACATTCCCGGCTGGCTATTTGGTATCAATGCTGACCGGGTGAAGCCCGAGTTGCGCGACAAGGTCATCCGTTACCAGCGAGAATGCTACGACGTGTTGGCCGAAGCCTTCAGCGAGGGCCGCCTGACGGCCGACCCCGCCTTCGACGACCTGCTGCAAGCCGACACGCCGGCCGCCCAGGCCTACCGCATGGCCCGCGCTCTGATGGAGATGGCCCGCCAGCAACTCATCCTGGAGGCGCGCCTGGGCGACCACGCCGCCCAACTGGCCGCCCACGACGACCGGCTGGAACAGATCGAAGCTACCCTGGGCGACCGCGGCCGCTTCATCACCCCCGAACAGGCCAGCAGCATCAGCCAGGCGGTCAAAGCGATCGCCATGGCCCTGGGCAAAAAGAGCGGCCGCAACGAATACGGCGCGGTTTATGGCGAGTTCTACCGCAAGTTCGGCATCCCCAGCTATCGCGAATTGCCGGCCCGCCGCTTCGACGAGGCGGCCCGCTTTTTGGCCGATTGGTATCAGATGCTCACCGGCGAGGGGCTGCCATTTTAGCGTTTCGAATTGTTTTGTTTTGATAAATCGACCCAGAGCAGTAATCGTTGTTATTCCGGCAACAGGCGCGCAACGATAGGCATCAGGTGAACGGCTTCCGTGGCACTAACGGCCACAGAAGCGGGTAGCAAACAAAGGCAGAAATTGGAAGGGAGATAAGGGATGGGCGACGAGAGCGCGTTAATACCGATGGAAGAGCGCACGGTCCTCTTCTACGACGATGAGTTGACGGCCGTACTGGTGCGCATTGGGAACGAGGAACAAGTCTTCGTGCCTATCCGGCCGCTGTGCGAATTGCTCGGCCTCGACTGGTCTGCCCAAAGGCAACGCATCCTGCGCGATGCGGTGTTGTCGCAGGAAACAAAAGGTGTGGGTGTAATAACCACGCCTTCCCACTCCGGCATCGGTGGGGGACGGCAAGAGATGATGTGCCTGCCGCTAGATTACTTGAACGGTTGGCTGTTCGGCGTCAGCGCCGCCCGCGTCAATCCGGACGTCCGCGAACGCCTCATCCGCTACCAAAAGGAATGCTATCGCGTCCTGGCCCGGGCCTTCGTCCGGGAACCGGCGACGACCGACGTCTCGCCGACGACGGCCACGCTGATCCAGGTGCGCGAGATGGGCCGGGCGATCATGCAGATGGCCGAGGAGCAGATCGAATTCGAGCGCCGCCTGGTCACCACGGAGGGGCGGCTGGATCAGGCGGCGGTCATCGTCGGCGATCTGAACCGGCGAGTGACCTCGCTGGAACATAAGATGACCCCGGCGGCCACAGTGACCGAAGAACAGGCCAGCCAGATCAGCCAGGCGGTGAAGGCGGTGGCCCTGGCGCTGGGCAAGCAAAGCGGCCGCAACGAGTTCGGCGCCATCTACGGCGAGCTATACCGCAAGTTCGGCGTGACCGGCTATAAGCAACTGCCCGCGCGCCGCTTCGACGAGGCCATGCGCTTTCTGACGGAGTGGTATCAGACGATCACCGGCGAGGTGTCGCCGTTCTGAGGGGATAGTGGGTAGTGGGTACTGGGCAGACTGACCACTGACCACTGACAACTTTCTTCAATCTGTACAATCTGTGTAATCTGTGGATTCTTCCCATGACCGACGATCTCGACTTTCTCGACAAACTGGAACAGCAAGCGGCCAAGCGCCCGGCCAAGGGCAAGGGGCGCGACTTCAGCACCGGCCTGGAGAGCATGAGCCACAAGGCCGCGGCCAAAGCCACCGGCGGCAAGTCGATGGCCGGCCACTACAAACGCTACACGGCCTACCTGTCGCCGGAGAGCATCGGCCGCCTCAAGGAGATCGCCGCCGCGACGGGGCTGAGCCAGGCCGAGACGGCGCGCTGGTTCGTGGAGCATATGATCGCCCTCTATGACGGCGGGCTGCGGCCGGAGACGGAGGTGGCGGTGGTGCGGCGGCGGGTGAAGAGGGGGTAGGTGGGGAGTGGTCAGCGGTCAGTGGTCAGTAGGGGAGGGGTAGCTTGGCTTCGCATAGTTTAGCTTGATCAAAATGACCATGGCAATTTTGACCATGGATAATCTTAAGTTCGCCTGTAATTTCTGCTCTCTACAATAATTAAGACCTCCACGCGCTTTCTGGCATAATTCCCTGTGCCCGCTCTAGGGGAGTTATCCATATCATATCATCCAATAGGGTAGCCCGTGGCGGCTGAATCATCATGGCGACCCTGATACCCTCTATCGCTGCGCTCCGTTTCGCTGCCGGCCTCTACGGGCTCAGCCGGCCCCGTGGCCAGACTGCCGGCGGCGGGCGGGCGAGTCTTCAGGCTGCCGCCGACGTGATAAGACGGCTGCCGGCCGATCGTTTGTGGCGCGGACAATTGGGAGGCTTATGTTTGACGGCCCGGCCATCAATGAGCTGATCGCCTTATTGGAGCGCCGCAGCGTATCGCTTTACCATGCTTGCCAGTATGACGACTTCCGCGCCTATTTACGCCTGGGCGGCATCCCCTCCCGTGCCTTGCTGGAGGGCAGCCGGCAGTGCTTCACCCCCTTTGAGACCGACGCCCACGACCGGCACAATGGCGTGTGGGACAAGGTATTCGTCAATCTGGCCGATTTCGGCGAATGGTTTGCCCGCGGATTATGCGCGGTTCCCAATCCCTATGGGCCGATCGTCCTGCAACTCCGGCCGGCGGCGTTCCGGGAAGCTACGGATGTAGCCGTTTGCTGCCGGTCGGCTGGCGCGGCCGATTTCAACCGCGAGCGGGAAGCGCTGGGCCGGGTCGAGGACGTCGATCGCTTGTTCCGGAACGCCGCCGACGCCGGTTTCCCACGCAGCGCTTATTTGAAAATGGCGTCAACCGCGCCCACGCCGGGGCCGGCGGCCGGGATGCCCGAGGTCAGTTGCACCGTGGCTCGGGGCCTGTTGCCGCTCGATTACGTCATCGTGGCCTGGACTGACCCCTACGTGCTCGGCGGGCGACCCCTGCGCGCCTGGGTAGGGGAGGCGATGGCGGCGGCCGGGGCCGGGTTTCGGTTGTGGGAGCGCTCATGCCATGAGGAGCGACGGCCGCTCTATGCCGAGTTGCTGGCCGTCGTCCAGTCGGCCGAGCCGAGCCTGCACGGCATCGCCCATGACCCGACGCGCAGCCCGTCCCTGCGCGCCTGGGCGGCCGGCGTGCAGGAGCGCGGGCTGGCCTATCAGTTTCGGCGTTATAGGCACTATCTGATCAAAGGGACGGTAGATGCGGTGGATACGGGGGGGGTATAATAATCTGGACAGAAGCCACTAGGTAAAAGTGAAAGACTACAACGACAAATCCGGCCTGGCCTACCATTGGCTGGAAGCCAACATCGGCCGCGTCTTGCTGGTCGTGTTGTTTGCCGGGTTGGGGCTGTGGGGGCTGCTGCTGGAGGGGCGGGCCGATCTGGGCCTGGGCCGGCGGCTGGTGCGCGGCATGGGGCCGGAGTTGGCTGGCATCGTCATTGCCGCGGTGACGATTGACGCGCTGGCGGAGCGGCGGCAGCGCCAAAGCCGGAAAGCCCAACTCATCCGCCAGTTGGGCAGCAAGTATCGGGACGTAACCGAAATGGCCCTGCTGGAACTCAAGCACGAAGGGTGGTTGTATGATGGGTCGCTGCGGGGAGTTAATTTGGTCGGCGCCGATCTAAGTGGGGCGAATTTAATCGATGCTCATTTGAGTGAAATTAACTTTTGGGAGACGAATCTAAGTGAGGCTTTCCTGATAGGCGCGAATTTAGCCGGGGCGTGCCTGGTGAATAGTAACTTGACAAATGCGATCATGAGAGGGGCAAATTTAAGCGAAGCAAACCTTGAATCCGCCAACTTGGCCCATGTCGAGTTGGATGATGCCAATCTTACCAGGGCCAGGTTGTGGCGGCCAAACCTGGGCTGGACCTATATGGAGCGGGTCAATCTAAGCTATGCCCGCCTGGAAGAGGCGGATTTAATCAGAGCCTCGCTGCGATTCGCGAATCTGGAAGAGGCCAATCTATCCAGATCAGATCTAAGCCATGCTGATCTGCCTATGGCTAATTTGAAAGGGACGATCTTGCGCGACGCAAAGCTGGCGGAGGCCTATCTACGGGACGCCAAAAACTGGACGGTTGGGCAATTCAGACAGGCGCGGACGGTCGAGGGTGCGATTATGCCCGATGGGGTACAACTCCGTCAGGAGGCGGCCGAGCTACGAGAGAGCATCACCGGCCCTACTTTTGAAGAGTGGGTGACCCAACGCCTCTTGACAATTGTCGGATTAGCCTTATCCTATCAGGTAGTCAGTTTCTAGTGGATTGCAGCTGTCCTACACGTCCGACAGGTATTTGGCACAATTGAAGAAGGCAACATGGCCGTGCTGCGTGTGCACCTTTTTCGCGATTTCTCAATTGAACTCGACGGTGCCGGGCTGTCGGGTCTGGAAAACCGCAAGTTTAAGGAATTGCTGGCCTTCCTGCTGGTCTACCACGCGCGCCCCCACCGGCGCGAGGCGCTGATGAACCTGTTGTGGAAAGACGCCTCGGCCGAGAAATCCCGCCGCAACATGCGCCAACTGCTGTGGCAATTGCAACACTATTTCGACTTCTGGTTCGTCGACCCGGCCCAGCGGCTGTTGCTGGTGGAGGGGGAGTGGCTGCGCGTCAACCCCCAGGCCGCCATCTGGTGCGACGTCAGCCATTTTCTGGCCGTCTATCGCCGCGTGCAGGGGCAGGAGGGGTACGAACTGACCCACCAACTGGCCCAGGAGCTGCGGGAAACGGTCAACCTCTATCGCGGCGGTTTGCTGGAGGGGTGCTATCAGGATTGGTGCGTCATCGAGCGCGAAAACCTGCAAAACGTCTACATGATGATGCTCGACAAACTGATGGACTATTGCGAGGCGTATGGCTATCTGGAAAACGGCATCGCCTATGGCGTTCAGTCGTTGCGCCACGACCCCGAGCGCGAGCGCACCTACCGCCGGCTGATGCGCCTCTACGCCCTGCTCGACGACCGGGCCGGGGTGATGCGCCTCTATAAGCAATGCGTCGCCATCCTGCAGCGCGAATATGGCGTGGCCCCTTCGGAGCGCACCCAACAGCTCTATCGGGCCATCCGCCACAACGAATTGATCCCCGCCGGCCCGGCGCGCCCCCGGCCGGTCGGCGGCGCGGCGCTGTCCACCATCGATCTTTCCCGCCTCTTCGTCCAGGTGACGCGCATCGCCGGCGAGCTGGAAAACGCCCGCAGCCGGATCAGCACCGACCTCGAATCGATCTCCCATTTTCTCATGGCCGGCGAGCAACTATCCTGAGGGGCGGCCGGCCCCAAAGCAAAACAACACAGAGCGCACGGAGAGCAGACACAAAGAGCGCCGAGGGCGGTAGCCTCCGGTTTCTCTGTGTCCTCTGTGTCCGCGCTCTGTGAACTCTGTGTTCTTTCCTCCTCGTCAATTTTCTCCAAAGACGCCGCCATAGACACCTCCATAGACAGCCGCCGGTATGCCCCGCCCCTATGATGGGCAAATTCGCGCGTTTGGCGTCGATCCACACCCGTTAACGAGGCCGGCACCGCCATGGATCCTTCGGTTCATTCGTTTGTTGTGCGCATCTGGATCGAAGAGACGGCCGAAGAAGCGGCCGAGGTGCTGTGGCGGGGGCGGATCACCCACGTAGCCAGTAAAAAAAAACGTCTATTGCCGATTTAGATCAGGTCATTGAGTTTATTGTGCCCTATCTGCGGGAGATGGGCGTCAGGAAAAAGAGGCCGCCCGACTGCCCCGACCGGGAGCAGCAGCCGGCAACGTAACCAGTAGCCCGACCGGCGTCCCGGGGCCAGTCACGATTCAGGGACAATATCGTGAAACAACACTTGATCGTGAAGACGGCCAGGGGCGTGCCCCTACTCCCGGCCCCCCATTGGCAGGATGTCATCGCCGACAAAGCCTTTGCGCGCGAGATGTTTCTGCCGGCCGTCGATCAGCTGTTGCGGCAGCGCCACACCCCCGTCTGGGTGACCCGCGAATACCGCCCGGCCGGGGGGCAATGGTCGCCCGCCGAGTATGCCCAGGGGCTGGAGCGGGTCTACCGGCTGGTGCTGCAACGGGACAAGCAGCTGCCGGCCGATCTGGTGCAGGCCATCAGCCTGCTGCCCGAGGTCGAATACGCGCGGGCCGGCCGGGTGGCCGTGGCCCCCCTGCCCACCCCCAGCGCTCGCGCCTTCAGCACCACCACCGACCGCGAATCGCGCGAGGCCATCTTTCTGCCCGAGGCCCATCGCTGGAGCCGCGGTCATGCCGGCGTCACCGTGGCCGTACTCGATACGGGGGTCAATCTGAGCCATCCCGAACTGCGCGGCACGCTGCTGCCCGGCTATGACTTCGTCGACATCCTCAGCGGGGCCGACGAGTTTTTGGGCGACGCACTGGACGCCGACCCCGACCCCAGCGACGAGGTCGGCCACGGCAGCCACGTGGCGGGCATCATCGCCGGGCGGGGGCACAACATGCCCGTCGGCGTGGCCCCGCTGTGCCGCATCCTGCCCGTGCGCGTGCTGGGCACGCTGCGCCAGGGGGACCAGCGCGTGGGGGCGGGCTTTCTGGACAATATCAATCACGCGCTGAAGACGGTGGTCGATGAGTATCAGGTCGATGTCATCAACGCCAGCTTCGGCCTGAAGCGGGAGGGCAGCGGCCTGCCCCATCGCGAGGTGGTGGAATATGCGCTGGCCAGGGGCGTCACCATTATCGCCGCCTCGGGCAACGACGGGCAGGAGGCGCTCTACTATCCCGGCGCGCTGCCCGGCGTCATCGCCGTGGGCGCGGCGGCCGCCGACGGGGAGAAGGCCCCCTTTTCCACCTTTGGCCCGCAGGTCACCTTGATGGCCCCCGGCATCGAGATCTATAGCGCCTATCGCGATAACGGCTACGCCTATGCCAGCGGCACGTCGCAGGCCGCGCCGTTCGTCAGTGGCGCGGCGGCGCTGCTCCATTCCTATGCCCTGGAACGCACCGGCCGGCGGCTGTCGGACGGGCAGATCAAGCATCTGCTGAAGCACACCGCCGACCGACACAATAATCAATGGCGCACGCGCGAGACCGGCTACGGGCAGATCAACGTGGCCGACGCCCTGCGCCTGCTCGACTATCGGCTGGGCTGAGGTTTGTAGTTCGCAACTTTAGTTACGTTTCCCGCGGACTCCTGTCCGCCGACGGCGCTGAAGCGCCTGACTACGAAAATTTGTGATATTCAAGGTAACAGTGTGCTAAGCAACAAGAGGAAGGAGATCATGAATCCCACACAGGCAATAGATGACCCTAAGGGCGACAACCCGGCCCAACCCAAGGCAGGACCGGCCCCGCACATGGCTGGCGACAAGCCCAAGCCAAGCGACGAAAAAATCCTCGAAGCCCTGGCAACCCTCACCACGCAGGTAAAGCAGTTGGTTGCCACGACGGAGAGGCAAGAAAACAAACTGGATAACCTGTCCGACGGGGTGAAGGATCAGAGCAATAAACTCACCAGTTTAGAGAGGAAGACGGGCAAGCAAGAAACCAAACTGGACAATCTGTCCGACAAGGCCAATGACCTAAACGTCAACCTCGCCAGCTTAAGGAAGGAGGTCGACGCACTGAAGCCCAAGCCCACGCCGGCCGACCCCGACCCCGCCAAACTGGCCGACGATTATCGAAAGCTCGATCTGAAAGACGCCGACAAGCTGAAAAAGGTATTCAACGCTGAAAAACCGACGGTCCTGATCGCCGTGGCCCGCCTGCTGGACCCGGACGACGAGAAAAAGGACGCCCCGGTCCTGACCGCCATGTACAAGTACGTCGCCAGCCCTGAACTCTTGGCCAAGCTCGCCGCGGCGGCCGGGAAGCCGGTCAAAGCGTAGCCGCAGCCCCAGGCAATAGGAGAAAGCCATCATGCCCATTAAGATTGACCTGATTCCGCGCGAACAAATTGTCAGGCTGGCCGATAGCCTGGCCCTCGATCCGGACCTCTCCTTGCTCTACGAGCCGGCTGAGCTGCGAGAGATTAACCGCCGCGCCGAGGTGGAGCGCCTGCGCCTGAACGGCGTCGCGATCAAGTTGCACGACCTGGACGGCGGTCTGGCCGGCGCGACGACGGCGACCGTCCTCAAAGTGCGCGACCTGGCCTACCCCCTGGACGACATCGCCCGCGCGGCGCGACAGGCCACCGGCGAGCACTACCTCGAGGAACTCCAGGGCAAGCCGGCGGCCGAGCGCATCCCGGCGCTGATCACCACCGCCACCGTCGCCAACGTCACCAAGCGGCTCAACGCCCGCGGCCTGGAAGACGTCGAGCGCGCCCTGCTGGCCCTGCCCGCCGTCTATGAAGCGCTGCTCATCGCCGCCGTCCAGGATGAAAACGTCGACGACGACGACGAGGAAGGCTTGTTCGACGCCGTCATCCGCGGCCTGGCCGCCGCGCCGCGCCAATACTTCCTCAACGAGATCGCCGGCCGCGTTCTGGACCGGGAGAACATCACCCTGGACGACGACGAACTGACCGCCCTGCGCGATCTCGTCTTCGAGCGCGGCGTTTCGCTGCGCGCCGGGGCTGTGCGGCGCGACGTGCTGGCCCTGGTCAGCGACGGCCAGGACATCGGCGCGCTGCGCTATTACGTGGAGCGCTACGCCGCCCTGGGCGAGATCGACGCCGAGCTGTTCACCAAAAACGTTAAACGGGAGATGGCCCGCTTCCTCTTTGCCCGCGGCATCCACGTCAGCGACCGCGCCGCCTTCGACCGCGGCAAGTATGACGAGCATTTTGCCCTGGCCTATTATCACGCCAGCCGCGTGGCCGAGGGCAGCGACGATCCCATCGACGTGGCCCGCACCAAGGGCGGCGTCTCCGATTGGGACTTCACCATTCGCCGCATCAGCGAAACCGACCGGCCCATTGTGCGCGCCGAACTCATCCGCGCCGCCGGCGCGCTCTACGCCATTTTCGTCGAGGGCGAGCAGATCCACATCTTCGACATTGCTGACGCGCTGCTGACGGAATGGCATCGCGGCACGCTGGATATCCCCGACGGCGAGGCGGCAGCCATGCTCAACCGCTACGAGATCCTGATGCGCGACCGGCCCACCGAGGAAGAGCGCCACATGCACTACCGGCGCGTCTTCAACATTGGCGACTCGGAAATGCTGTCCGGCACGGTGGCCAACGATGCCTTCCCCGGCCTGTGGGACAACATGATGTACGAGGCGGCCCACTTCCTGGACAAGACCGAGCGCTATTTCACCGAGGAAAAGATCATCTCGCGCGCCGCGCTCTATCAGGCCATCCAGGACTTGCAGTACAACCTGTCCGAATACATGACCGGCAGTACCCCCAAGAAGACGACCGAGATGTACCGCCACCTGGAAGAGGCGCTCGACATCATCGGCAGCGAGGACGTGCTGAACCACGTGGGCGGGCGGCGCAAGAGCATCAAGACCGTCATCGAGCGCGTGGGGCGCGAGGCGCTGGGCGTGGCGATTCCCACCAACACCCTGTTCACCCTGGCCGAGCGGGGCAACGACATCTTTCACTTCATCGCCGATTTTGCCCCCGAGAACGTCGCCAACGACGAGTTCCAGCGCTTTCTCGACGCCTGCAAGGCGTGCATCGTCAGCCAGGCCAGCCTGGAGCCGCACGAGGAGGAAAGGTACGCCGAGCCGGAATATGAGAACGGCAACGGCAACGGCAATGGCAACGGCCACGGCCTGACGCGCTGGAATCGTTACCCCAAGGGCAACGGCCACAAAGCGCCGGCCGGCCGGAAGCGGTCCCCCCAGCCCGCCGGCGCTTATAACAATGGCGGCGCCTTCGACGATTGGGACAGCTAGGTCTCAACGAGGAATAAGGGAAAGCCATGCGAACTGAAAACGAAATCAAAGATATGGCCCGCGCCCAGACGCGCTTTGTCCTGGGCCAGAGCACCCAGTTCCACCAGATGCCGGCCCACGAGCAACAACTGTTGTATCGCGACGTCTACACGGCCAACTACGGTCAACTGGCCCAGCAAAACGGCCTCATCGCCCGGCAGATGGCTACCGACCCGATGGATCCGAAAAATTACCAGAACCAGCGCATCGATCAGGCCGGCCAATTGGCCGCCGATTTTATCGAGGACGTTGACTTCCCCGGTTTCGTACGGGATTTAATACATGGCGTCTTCCAGGCCAACATCGAGGTGATGCACGCCCAGACGAACGATTTTCTGAGGATCCTGAAGATGGCGACGCAGAGCCTGGCCCATTTCATCAACAAGATCGATGACACCAGCACCTTCGCCTATCTCGCGGAGAAGGAACCGGACCGCTTCAGCTTCCAGTTGCCCCCCATCCCGGATGTTGATGACGGCTCCGGCCAGTCCGAGGCCCAACCCGTCCTGACCGACAAGCGGGGCGAGCCGGTCGACATCGGCAGCAACACGGTGAAGGCCAAGATCATGGACGCCAAAATCGCCATGGCCCAGGAGCAGCGCGCCCTCTTGCGCGAGGTCATGCTGATGGGCATCACCCGCCTGGTCGTGGAAGAGGGCAATATCGACGCCGCCGTCGTCTTCGACATCAAGGCCACGGAAAATATCGCCCGCACCGGGCAGTCGGTCGACGAAAATGTGTCGACGTCGGGCGGTAACGTCGGCGGCAGTTTTTTCGGTCTTTTCGGCGGCGGCCGAAGCAAGACCAACCGGAAAACCGAGATCCGCGTGGCCTCGGCCAAGGGCGTCGGCAACACGGCGCTGTCGGCCAAGATAACCGGCTCGGTGTCGATCAGGTTCAAGACAGATTACTTCAAGCTGGACAATTTTGCCCAGATGTATGCCCCGCAGCAAGCCGCGCCGGGCGCGCCCGGCGCGCCGGCGGCCGCGCCGCCGGGCGCGCTGCCGCCGCTGCAATAGAGATGGCCGGCGTATGGATAACAACACATGGCCCTGGCAATCTTGCGGTTTGAGGAAGCGGACGGTGACACGGCTCATTTCCAGGCTGACATCGGCCACAACCGCTTCTACCGCTACCAGATCGGCGACGGCGCGGCGCGCGACAG
>CXWJ01001421.1_pt1 | contig 14608 bp, 12 predicted proteins | sample 590841 | NCBI WGS metagenome assembly CXWJ01 (sample SAMEA3498367, study PRJEB10139) | wastewater metagenome | biome: wastewater treatment plant; material: activated sludge | place: Austria | collected 2015-01-21 | reverse complement strand
CGGTGTCGATGACGCTGAGGTAGGCGCCGCAGTAGCCCGACTGCCGCATCAGCTTACCCGCCTGATCGAAGCCCATCGCATGGTCGAACTTGAAGCAGGGGTGCCGCGGCTCGCTGATGGCCAGCGTGCAGTGCGGCAGGCGCAGGTAGTCGCCGATCCACATGTCGCCCTCGAGCAGGCCGTGCAGCGTCAGGTTCTCGCCCATCGCGCCGGGGCTCAAGCCCTGGTCCCAGGCGGCGACGCGGGCCTGCGCGCGCACCACCTGCCAGAACGCATAGTGTTCCTGCGGGTAGGCATAGACCGACTTGGCCAGGCCGCCGTGCACGCTCAGGTCGGCCTGCTCGTCGCCGGCCAGGCCCAGCGCACGCACCGCCACCGGCCCGTCGACCGGCTGCTTGCCGATGGCCGTCAGCACCTGCCGGCCGCCGATCGTGCGCATGCCGGCGCGCGCCACGTTGACACTCACCACTCGAATCATGATTGCCCTTGCCGCACCCTGAAACGCAAGCACCGCGCCCATTGATTGCTGCAGTGCAGCACCACAAGCGGACTGCTGCTTTAGCTCGCCGTTGGTCAAAAGTCCTTTGCGCGCCCGGCTTGACTTTTTGCAGTCCCCCTGAGTCCGGGTGCTTACCGGGGTCGGCCATTGTGGCGACAATCAGCACCCTTCGCGCGCGCCTGAGCGCGCGCCCGCCCGCCGCCTGCCGGGCGCGTGCACGAGTTTCTTGCTTCGAAGATTGGAGTCCCGGATGAATCACCCCTCGATGGAAGGCCAGCGGCTGAACGTGCCCCGGCATGTCAAGCACGCACGGCTGATCGCCTGGGTCGCGGAGATCGCGGCACTGACCGAGGCCGCCGACGTCTACTGGTGCGACGGCTCGCAGCAGGAATACGACCGCCTGTGTGCCGGGCTGGTGGACAGCGGGGTGTTCAAGCGGCTGAACCCGGCCAAGCGCCCGAACAGCTACCTGGCGTGGAGCGACCCGAGCGACGTGGCGCGTGTCGAGGACCGCACCTTCATCTGCAGCCAGCGCCAGGAAGACGCCGGTCCGACCAACAACTGGGTGGCGCCAGCCGAAATGCGCGCGCTGCTGCAGACCGGCAAGGCCGACGGCACGCCGGGACTGTTCAGGGGCTCGATGCGTGGCCGCACGATGTATGTGGTGCCGTTTTCGATGGGGCCGCTGGGCTCGCACATCTCGCACATCGGCGTGGAACTGTCCGACAGCGCCTACGTGGCGGTGAACATGCGCATGATGACGCGCATGGGCAAGCCGGTGCTCGACCTGCTGGGCGAGGACGGCCACTTCGTGCCCTGCGTGCACAGCGTNNGGCGGCAACGCGCTGCTCGGCAAGAAGTGCTTCGCGCTGCGCATCGCCTCGACCATGGGCCGCACCCAGGGCTGGCTGGCCGAGCACATGCTGATCCTGGGCGTGAGCTCGCCGCAGGGCAAGAAGTACCACGTCGCCGCCGCCTTCCCCAGCGCCTGCGGCAAGACCAACTTCTCGATGCTCGTCCCGCCCAAGGGCTACGAGGGCTGGAAGGTCACCACCGTCGGCGAGGACATCGCCTGGATCAAGCCGGGCAAGGACGGCCGGCTGTACGCCATCAACCCCGAGGCCGGCTACTTCGGCGTGGCGCCGGGTACCAACGAAGCCACCAACCCGAACTGCCTGAAGATGCTCGACCGCGACGTCATCTTCACCAACGTCGCGCTCACCGACGACGGCGACGTCTGGTGGGAAGGCCTGAGCGCCGAGCCGCCGGCGCACCTGACCGACTGGCAGGGCAAGGACTGGACGCCGCAGATCGCCAAGGAAACCGGCGCCAAGGCCGCGCACCCGAACTCGCGCTTCACCGTCGCCTCCACTGCCAACCCGGTGCTCGACCCGGAATGGGACAACCCGGACGGCGTGCCCATCGACGCCTTCCTGTTCGGTGGACGGCGCTCGACCACCGTGCCGCTGGTGACCGAGGCACGCAACTGGACCGAAGGCGTGTACATGGCCTCGACAATGGGCAGCGAAACCACCGCCGCCATCGCCGGGCAGGTGGGCGTGGTGCGCCGCGACCCCTTCGCGATGATCGCCTTCGCCGGCTACAACATGTCCGAATACTTCCAGCATTGGCTCGACGTGGGCGCCAAGCTGGGCCAAGGCGGTGCGAAGCTGCCGCGCATCTACTGCGTCAACTGGTTCCGCAAGGGGGCCGACGGCAAGTTCATCTGGCCGGGTTATGGCGAGAACATGCGCGTGCTCGAATGGGTCATTGGCCGCCTCGAGGGTAAGGCCGAGGGGGCAGAGAACGCCTTCGGCCTGAGCCCGCGCTACGAGGACCTGGACTGGAGCGGCCTGGGCTTTTCGAAGGAGCAGTTCGGCCGCGTCATCGGCATGGACCATGCCGACTGGCAGCAGGAACTCGAGCTGCACGCCGAGCTGTTCAGGCAGCTGGCCCACGGCCTGCCGGCCGAACTCCCGGCCACGCGCGCGCGCATTGCCGCCAAGCTGGCGGCCTGAAGCAGGTCCGAGAAGCCGCACGCGGCCGGCCGCGCCTTGAAGCTGCAGCTGCTGTCCGACCTGCATCTCGAAAGCGAGGACTTTCAGCCGCAGCCGGCGCCCGGCGCCGAATTGCTGGTGCTGGCCGGCGACATCGACGCCAGCTGGGCCGGCTTCGAGCGTTTCGCCGGCTGGCCGGTGCCGGTGCTGTTCGTCGCCGGCAACCACGAGTTCGACGGCCGCGAACTGGACGAAGCCTGGCCGGCGCTGCGCGCCACGGCACAGCGGCTCGGCTGGACGATGCTGGAATGCGACAGCATCGTGCTCACCGATCGCAGCGGCCAGCGGCTGCGCTTCGTCGGCTCCATCCGTTGGAGCGACTTCGATCTGTTCGGGCCCCAACGTCAGGCTTCCGCCATGAGAGCGGCTGCTTACTTCATGCGGCTGATGCAGGCCACACGCCAGGGTCGGCCCTTCGACGCGGCCGGCGTGCGCGAAGCGTCACTGGCCTGCCGCGCCTGGCTGCACGCACAGCTGCTGGAAGCGCCTGCAGGTCGGTGGGACAAGACGGTAGTAATCACCCACTTTGCACCTAGCCTGCGCAGTGCAGACAGGCGCTATGGCAACCAACCTGGTACTGCGAGCTTCTGCAATGCCGACGACGATCTGCTGCCCCATGCCGACCTGTGGCTGCATGGGCACCTGCACTGTCGCCATGACTACCGCGTCGAGCGGGCGAACGCCGTGCCGACGCGCGTGGTCTGCCAGGCGCGCGGCCTGGCCAGCAAGGGCGAAACGCAGGGCTACGACGCGGCCATGCTGATCGAAATCTGATCAACCCTGGGTTCGCGGTTACAAGTCGTAGTGGTCTTGGGGCTGGACGCCGACGATCATCGGAGCTGCCACGCATCCCCTTGCGAGAGGATGTGCTGGCGATACGGCACGACTACGATGGCAGGCATCGAAGACCTGCAGGCCCGGTTGGGAGGTGAGCCAAGTCATGCGCTACGTTCCGATGCAAGTGCTGACCTGGGGCACGATAGCCGGCGCGATCGGCAGCGCGCTGTTGCTGGCCGCACTGGACAGCCCCACGCCCCGATACGGACTCGAACTGCCCGCAGCGGCGCCGTGGTCGATACCCAGCGAGCCCATGCAGTCCGGGCGGCCACGCGCCAAGGCCGGGACGGCGGCGGTACCGTCGGCCGGCGCCAGCGCCGCGTCGCCGGGCCGGCGCTGAGCGCGTCGAGCAAGTGAGGCCGTGCTGCTTTGCTTGACCGCTGGGGCGGGCGGAAACGACGAAGTCATTTCCTGGGGTACTCAGCCGCGCCGCCGCTGTCGGCGTGACGGCGCCGAGCGTGGCAGCGGTCGCGTGACATCAGCCAGCAGCATCACGCTGCGCACGAGATCCTGCACCGCCTCGCCCAGGTCGCCGGGTGGTTCGAGCGTGTCGATCACCTGCTGCAACGCGTCGGCGTCGTCCAGATCCTGGGCGTCGAAGTGCAAGTAGATCAGCGCCAGCGGCTCCAGCAGTTGCGCGTCGTCCATGCGCCTGAGCCCTGGAAAGCGGTCGATGGCCGCCGCGAAGCCGGCCACCCAGGGCAACACGCAGTCGGCGACCGACGCCGTGTCTTCCAGCTCGAAGACCCAGGGATCGAACCATTGGCGCGCGGCGATCGCGCGCAGCAGCCGTGCGTGCCGGCGCTGCACCAGCGCCCGCAACTTCCCGGCATCGAAGCCCTCGGGCAGCGCGCGCGCCTCGATGTCGGTGATGCAGGGCAGCCACTGCTCAGCGTCGATGTCGTTGGGCTGAAGCAACAAACCGCAAAGGAAGCCATCCACCGCACTGACGTCCAGTGGCTGCAACGGTTCCGGCACGCGATCGAGTTGCTCCTGCAACAGCAGGATGTCTCGCTCGTCCTCGGCGTCGGGCGCGGGGTCGTCGATCGGTGCAGCGGCCATGGCCTATTGTCGCCGCCGCCATCGCCCTGCACCGGCGTGGGTGTCGTCCGGTTGTCAAACTAGGGATGGTCGGTGGCCGCCGCCGTGTCTAGACTGCCGGTTCGAGCTGTCACACGAAAAATGGCTTGCGCCCAGGGCGCACCAGGTACCGCACAGGGCAGAGAGGCGGGCCTGCATGGATCCCAACGACGTCCTTTCATAAGGACTTCCTCAAGCCCGCCGGTCCCCGGCGGGCTTTTTTTGTCCCCGGCCGGGCCCGAACAGCCCCACCGCCGGCTGGTTCGAAGCAACTCCTGGGCACGGCGCAGGCCGAGTGCCGCATTCTTCGCCGCGGCCGGCCTCGCGCCCGGCGGCGCATGGATCGGCCGGACTATCTGGCGAAAAGCTGCGCCGGGTCGGCGAAGGCCTTGAACTCCAGCGCGTTGCCACAAGGGTCAAGGAAGAACATCGTCGCCTGCTCGCCGACCTGCCCCTTGAAGCGCACATGCGGTTCGATGACGAACTTCGTGCCGGCGGCGCGCAGCCGGTCGGCCAGCGCCTGCCATTCCTGCAGCGACAGCACCACGCCGAAATGCCGCACCGGCACAGCGTCGCCGTCGACCTCGCCGGTGTGGCGGTGGCCGGCCTCGGCGGGCGCCAGGTGGGCGACGATCTGGTGGCCGTACAGGTCGAAGTCCACCCAGTGCTCGGACGAACGCCCTTCGGGGCAGCCGAGCAGACAGCCATAGAAGGCACGCGCATTGGCCAGCGAAGTGACCGGGAAGGCGAGATGGAAGGGACGCTGCACGCTCACTGGACTACCCTCGCTGTGCGCTCCGGGACGAGCACTTGGGAATGGATTGGGGCGCTTATCGGACTTCCCCAGCGCTGCGCGCTGCGGCACGAGCGCTCGGGGAGCGGCCCGGTGCGCTCCCTGGTGCCGCCATTGTCGCCCGGCGCTCAGCGCCGGGCGGCCTGCGCGCGGCCAGGCAAACGGCCGGCACGATCAAGCGACGCGCCCTGCGCGGGGCGAGCGCATGACGGCGCGCATGGTAGAAGCATCGCCCACCGGACGCTCGATGCAAGGACTCCCTTGAAGCTGAAGATTGCTCCCAACTCGCTGTTCGCGGTGCTGCTGCGCTCGCCGTGGTGGGCCAGCCTGGGCATTGCCGTCGCGCTGGCGCTGCTGATGCGCCTGCTGCTGCCCAAGGAGTACGCGGTGGCCGGCATGCTCGGCGCCTTCCCCTTCGTCGTCATCGCTGCCATCGCCGCCTGGAAGCAGCTGCGTGCGCCCAGCGCGGCGCAGCTGGCGCAGACGCTGCAGCGGCTGCAGGCGATGAACTCGCGCGAATTCGCCGACGCCATCGAGGCCGCCTTCCGCGCCCAGGGCCACGAGGTGCGGCGGCTGAACCAGCCGGGCGCGGACCTGGAACTGACGTTGCGCCACCGCCGCACCGTCGTCGCCTTCAAGCGCTGGAAGGCTGTCAGCGTTGGCGTCGAGCCGCTGCGCGAGCTGCAGGCCGCGAAGGTCGAGCACGAGGCCGATGCCGCCCTGTACGTGGCCGGCGGCACGCTCAGCGAGAAGGCCGGCGACTTCGTGCGCGACTCGAAGCTGCAGCTGATGACCACGGCCGAGCTGGCACAACTGATGCGCGGCGTCTCGAAAAAGCGCGCATAGCATTGCCGGCCATGAGCGCCGGGCCGCCCCGTGGGCGAATTCCGGACGGCGCAGCCCGAAGGCAATCCAATGAACGACACGACGCCGTGGCGGCGGTCGATGCGCGCTTCGGCCGCCTGGACGCGCTGGTCAACAACGCCGGCCTCGCGGTCTTCAAGCCGCTGCTGGACACCAGCTTCGACGAATGGCAGCAGGTGCTGGCCACCAACCTGAACGGCCCGTTCCTGTGCACGCAGGCGGCGGCAGCGCTGATGCTGAAACACGGCGGCGGCGCGGTGGTCAACATCGCCTCGATCTCCGGCCTGCGCGCCAGCACGCTGCGCGTCGCCTACGGCACCAGCAAGGCGGCGCTGATCCACCTGACCAAACAGCAGGCGGCCGAGCTGGGCGACGTCGGCATCCGCGTCAACTGCATCGCGCCCGGGCCGGTGGACACGGCGATGGCCAAGCTCGTGCACAGCGCGGCCATCCGCGCCGGCTGCCACGACAGCATCCCGCTCGGCCGCTACGGCACGCCCGAAGAGATCGCCGCGGCCATCGGCTTCCTGTGCAGCGACGCGGCCAGCTGCATCAACGGCCAGACCTTGTCCGTGGACGGCGGGTTCGACGCCACCGGCATCGGTCTGCCCAGCTTGCGCCGCGATCGCGGCCAGGCCTAGACTGAGCTTTCACCCTCGAGCACGGAGCATCACCATGGGCGCACCCGAAGCCTTCACCGCCAGCACCGACGTTGGTCATTACATCGGCGGACGCATCGTGCCCGGCGCCGGCGGCCGGCAACTGCCGGTCTACAACCCCAGCACCGGCAAGGTCGCGCGCCAACTCGCACTGGCTTCGGTGGAGGAAGTCAACGCCGCGGTGGCCGCCGCGCAGGCCGCCTTCCCGGCCTGGGCCGACACGCCGCCGATCCGCCGCGCGCGCGTGCTCAATGCCTTCCTGCAGTTGCTGATGCAGCAGCGCGACACGCTGGCGGCGATGATCACCGCCGAACACGGCAAGGTCTTCAGCGATGCGCAGGGTGAGGTCACACGCGGCATCGACATCGTCGAATTCGCCTGCGGCATCCCGCAGCTGCTGAAGGGCGACTACAGCGACCAGGTCTCCACCGACATCGACAACTGGACGCTGCGCCAGCCGCTGGGCGTGGTCGCGGGCATCACGCCCTTCAACTTCCCGTGCATGGTGCCGTGCTGGATGTTCCCGGTGGCGCTGGCCTGCGGCAATGCCTTCATCCTGAAGCCGAGCGAGCGCGACCCTTCGGCCTCGTTGTTCATGGCGGATCTGCTGCGCCAGGCCGGCCTGCCCGACGGAGTGTTCAACGTCGTGCAGGGCGACAAGGTGGCGGTGGACGCGCTGCTCGTGCACCCGGACGTCAAGGCCCTGAGCTTCGTCGGCAGCACGCCGATCGCGCAATACATCTATGAGACCGGCGCAAAGCACGGCAAGCGCGTGCAGGCACTCGGCGGCGCGAAGAACCACCTGGTGGTGATGCCCGATGCCGACATCGAGCAGGCGGTGGACGGGCTGATCGGCGCGGCCTACGGCAGTGCTGGCGAGCGCTGCATGGCCATCAGCGTGGCGGTGCTGGTGGGCGACATCGGCGACAAGATCGTGCCCAGGCTGGCCGAACGCGCCAAGGCGCTGAAGATCAAGGATCCGATGGCGCCAGATGCCGAGATGGGGCCGATCGTCACGCAGCAGGCCCTGGTGCGTATCGAGGGCTATATCGGCATCGGCGTCGAAGAAGGCGCGACGCTGGTGGTCGATGGCCGCGGTCACAAGGTCAAGGGCTTTGAGGCCGGCTTCTTCACCGGCGGCACGCTGTTCGACCACGTCACGCCGGGCATGCGCATCTACCAGGAAGAAATCTTCGGCCCGGTGCTGAGCTGTGTGCGCGTGAAAGACCTGGCCGAGGCGGTGCAGCTGGTCAACAAGCACGAGTTCGGCAACGGCGTGGCCTGCTACACCAGCGACGGCAACGTCGCGCGCGAGTTCGCGCGGCGCGTGCAGATCGGCATGGTCGGCATCAACGTGCCGATCCCGGTGCCGATGGCCTGGCACGGCTTCGGCGGCTGGAAGCGCAGCCTGTTCGGCGACATGCACGCCTACGGCGAAGAAGGCGTGCGCTTCTACACCAAGCAGAAGTCGATCATGCAGCGCTGGCCGGAAAGCACCGCGAAGGGCGCCGAGTTCGTCATGCCCACGTCAAAATGATCGGCTAGCGGCTGTGCGAGCTCAGCGCGACATAACGCTGGGCGTCGGCCGCCGCGAGCGAACGCTCGATCGTCTCGCGCCGCTTGAGCGCGAGGTTGGACACGAGCACGTCGATGATCACCGCCTGCATCAGCCGCGACACCATCGGCACCAGGGCGTGCACGTCGTCCGGGTAGTCGACCGGCAGCACCACGTCGGCCATGCGCGCCAGGTCGCTGCGTTGCGGGCACATCGCGATCACCACCGCGCCTGACTTGCGCGCGCGCGCCACGGCGGCGTTCACCGGGTCGATCGCGCCGGAGTTCGACAGCACCAGCAGCGCGTCGTCGGCCGACAGGAACGCCGCGGTCAGGCTTTGCAGCTGGGCGTCGGTTCGCGCCACGGCCGCCAGGCCGAGCCGGCCGAGCTTGTTCTGCGCCTCCTCGGCGCTGACCGCGGCGCTGCCGGCGCCGTAGATCTCGATGCGGCGTGCCTTCGCGATCTCCGTCACGGCGCGGTCGAACTCCTCGGGTCGCAAGCGGTCGCGCAGCGCGACCAGCGCCGAGATCGAGTTGTTCAGCACGGTGGCCATGCGCTCGGCCGCCGGGTCGCCCGAGTGCACCTCGCGATGCGCGAGCTGCGCCTGGCCGGCCAGGCCCGCGGCCAGGCGCAGCTTGAAATCGGCCAGGCCCTTGAACCCGACCGAGCGGCAAAAGCGCATCACCGTCGGCGTGCTCACCCGGCACCGTTCGGCGATCTGCACGATCGGGTCGGTCAGCCAGGCGCGCGGCGCCGACAACACGTCCTGCGCGACCGATCGTTCCGCGGCGCTCAGGTTCGGCAGCGCCGCCTTGACGTCGTCGAGCAGGCGGCCGGCGCCGTGTTCGGTGCTCAGATGGTCGTCGAGGATCGCCGAGACGCCGATGAGCGTGTGGCGCGGCGTCATCACCACATAGGTCGGGATGCGCTCCAGCCAGGCGGTGAAACGGCCCTTGGCCTCGAAACGCCGGCGGAAGCGCGACGCGCGGAAGAACTCGAGGATCTGCGGCACGATGCCGCCGCCGACGTACACGCCGCCCAGGCTGCCGAGCGTCAAGGCGAGGTTGCCGGCCGCCGTGCCGAGCATGGCGCAGAACACGTCGAGCGCGCGGCGCGCGACCGGATCGGGCGGCTCGGCGCGCGCGGCGGCGGAAATCTCGATGGCGCTGCGCGACACGTCCCCGCGGCCCGCGGCGCGGGCCAGGGCTTCGTAGGTCAGCTCGAGCCCCGGGCCTGAAATGAGCCGTTCGGCCGAGGCATGGCCGAAACGCTCGCGCGCCAGCGCGACGGCGCGCTGCTCGTCCTCGTCCTGCGCGGCATAGCTGACGTGGCCGCCTTCGGTGGCCAGTGCCACGGTGCGGTTCTGGAAGGGCACCAGCCCCGACACGCCCAGGCCGCTGCCTGCGCCGATCACGCCGATCACGGCACCGGGCAGCGCTTCGCCGCCGCCGACCTGCACCACTTCGTGCGCTTCGAGCCGCGAGATGCCCATCGCCAGCGCGGTGTAGTCGTTGACCACGAGCAGCGTCTGCAACTTCAGGCTGCGGCGCATCGCTTCGATCGAAAACGACCAGGGGTGGTTGGTCAGTTGCACATGGTCGCCGCTGACCGGCACTGCGACCGAAAACACGGCGTGCCGTATCGCTGCGGCGCCGTGGGCGCGCATGAACGCGCGCACGCAGGCTTCGAGGCTCGCGAACCCCGCGCTCGGCAGCGCCGCGACGGCATCGAAGCACTGCGGGGCGGTTTCGAGCGCGAAGCGCACCTGCGTCGTGCCCACGTCGGCGAGCAGACGGGAGCCGTCTGCGTCACGCGGCGCTTCGACGCAAGGGCGCGGCGGGCTCATCGAAGTACCTTGGCGGCGCGCACCGCCATGGGTCTCGCGCGGGCTCTCGACGAGGACGATCCTGCGTCTGGACGCGTTTTCATGTAACGAGATTACGTCATCGATGTCTTTCTGGCAAGCTTCGAGAGTACGCGCTATCAGCAGCCCGGCAGGGCAAACCCTAGAGGGCGGTGTGACACGATGCCAAATCCAAACCGCTAAGGATTCCAGGCATCAGCCATTCGTGGTAACCCTAGTGGCGATCGAAATGTATTGAAATTACATTGCGTCGCGTGGCCCCCATGGCCACCAACTTCGACTAGGGGACAGATTCATGAGGTTCACGATGCACAAGCTTGTCGCTGCTGCTGCGCTCGCAGCGGGCAGCTTGGTCGGCGCGCAGGCGGCCACGCTGACGATCTCCTGCGGCTCGAACGCCGCGGATCTCGAGTTCTGCGGCAAATTCGCCGAAGAATGGGGCAAGGCCAACGGCCACACGGTGAAGCTGTACTCGCCCCCGGCGAGCACCACCGACAACCTGGCCCTGCTGCGCCAGCAGTTCGCCGCCAAGTCGTCCGACGTCGACGTGCTCATGATCGACGTGGTCTGGCCTGGTGTCATCAAGGACCATCTGGTCGACCTGAGCAAGTTCTCAAAGGGCGTCGAGAAGACCCACTTCCCGGCGATCGTCGCGAACAACACGGTCGACGGCAAGCTGCTGGGCATGCCCTGGTTCACCGATGCCGGCCTGCTGTTCTACCGCAAGGACCTGCTCGAGAAGTACGCGCTGAAGCCGCCCGGTACCTGGGAAGAACTCGCCGCGGCAGCGAAGAAGATCCAGGACGGCGAGCGCGCCGCGTCGCCCGACTTTCAGGGCTTCGTCTTCCAGGCCAAGGCCTACGAGGGCCTGACCTGCGACGCGCTCGAATGGGTCGCGAGCTTCGGCGGCGGCGAGATCGTCGACAAGGCCGGCAACATCACGATCAACAACCCGCAGGCGGCCAAGGCGCTGGACACGGCGGCCTCGTGGATCGGCACCATCACCCCGGGCGGCGTGCTGAACTACGGTGAGGAAGACTCGCGCGGCGTGTGGCAGAACGGCAAGGCTGCGTTCATGCGCAACTGGCCGTACGCCTGGGCGCTCGGCCAGGCGGCCGACAGCCCGATCAAGGGCAAGATCGGCGTCGCGGCGCTGCCCGCAGGCAGCGGCCCGGGTGCCAAGAAGGCCGCCACGCTGGGCGGCTGGCAGCTCGCGGTGTCGAAGTACTCGAAGAATATCGACGCGGCGGCGGCGCTGGCGCTGCACATGACCAGCGTCGAGATCCAGAAGAAGCGCGCGGTGGGCGGCTCGTACAACCCGACGATTCCGACGCTCTACAAGGATGCGGACGTCGTCAAGGCGAACCCGTTCATGTCCGACTTGCTCGACGTCTTCACCAACGCCGTCGCCCGCCCGGCCACGGCCACCGGCCTGAAGTACCCCGAGGTCAGCCAGGCCTTCTGGGACGCGACGCACGAGGTGCTGTCGAAGAAGAGCGACGGCGCCGCCTCGGTGAAGAAGCTCGAGGGCAAGCTCAAGCAGATCAAGCGCAACAAGTGGTGATCCTCCCGGCCCGCCCCCGGTGACGGGGCGGGCCCGGTGCGGCGCGGGGCGCTTTCGGGCGCCCCGTATCCAGCGTCTGTCCCCTACCGAGCGGTACCGCGATGAAAAACCGTGTTCGCATTGCCTGGATGTTCCTGGCGCCGATGCTGTTCCTGATGGCGCTGGTGGCCGGCTGGCCGCTCGCCCGTTCGATCTGGTTCAGCTTCACCGAAACGAACATCAACGACATCACCGCGAGCACCTTCGTCGGGCTCGGCAACTACTACGGTGAATTCGGCCTGTTCGGCAACGAGAACTACACCGAAGGCTTCTGGGCCAGCGACTGGGGCCTGTCGATCAAGAACACCTTCCAGTTCTCGATCGTCTCGGTGATTCTCGAGACCTTGTGCGGCCTGGGCGTGGCGATGCTGCTGAACCAGGAGTTCAAGGGCCGCGCGCTGGTGCGCACCGCGGTGCTCGTTCCCTGGGCGATCCCGACGATCGTCTCGGCGAAGATGTGGGGCTGGATGCTGCACGACCAGTTCGGCCTGATCAACCAGCTGCTCGTCGACGCCGGCCTCATCGCGCAGAAGATCGCGTTCACGGCCGACCCGGCCTACGCGTTGTGGACCGTGGTGGCGGTGGACGTGTGGAAGACCACGCCGTTCATGGCGCTGCTCATCCTGGCGGGCTTGCAGACGCTGCCCAAGGACTGTTACGAAGCGGCGCGCGTCGACGGCGTGCACCCGCTGCGCGTGTTCTTCAAGGTCACGCTGCCGCTCATCAAGTACCCCTTGCTCGTCGCGGTGATCTTCCGCCTGCTCGATGCGCTGCGCATCTTCGACCTGATCTTCGTGCTGACCTCCAACAGCGGCAGCACCATCAGCATGTCCGGCTTCGTGCGCCGCGAGATGGTCGACAACGGCAACCTGGGCTACGGCTCGGCGGCCGCGACCTCGCTGACGCTCATCATCTTCCTGTCCGCGGTGGTGTTCATGCGCGCCGCGCGCGTCAAGCTGTCGGAGGAAGCGTCGTGAACAATCGACCTCTGTGGGGCAACATCGTCCTGTACGCGGGCGCGCTGCTCGTCGTGATCATCTCGGTCTACCCGTTCCTCTACACGGTGGCGACCTCGTTCAAGACCGGCAACGCCCTGTTCAGCACCTCGCTCTGGCCCGACGCCCCGACCTGGCGCAACTACATCCAGTTGTTCGAAGGGCGCCAGCCTTTCGGCCGCCACCTGCTGAACTCGATCATGGTCGCGACCGTGACCGTGGTCATCGCGATGCTGATGGCCGTGACCGCCGCCTACGCGCTCGGGCGCATCAACTTCAAGGGCAAGAGCGCGCTGCTGCTGGCGATCCTGGCGGTGTCGATGTTCCCGCAGGTCGCGGTGCTGTCGGGCATGTTCGAGCTCATGCAGGCGCTCGGCCTGTACAACAAGGCCATCGGCCTGGTCGTGCCGTACACGATCTTCACGCTGCCGTTCACGGTCTGGATCCTGACGACCTTCATGCGCGGCTTGCCCAAGGAGCTCGAAGAGGCTGCGATCATGGACGGCTGCGGCCCGCTGCGCATCATCTTCGAGGTCTTCATGCCGCTGCTCGCGCCGGCGCTGGTGTCGACCGGCCTGCTGGCCTTCATCGGCGCGTGGAACGAGTTCCTGTTCGCGCTGACCTTCGTGACCGTCGACACCGAACGCACCGTGCCGGTCAGCATCTCGCTGATCACCGGCGCCACGGCCTACGAAGTGCCCTGGGGCAGCATCATGGCCGCTTCGGTGATCGTCACCGTGCCGCTGGTGCTGCTGGTGCTGATCTTCCAGAAGAAGATCGTCTCCGGGTTGACCGCGGGCGCGGTGAAAGGCTGAGGTGAAAGCGCCCAACAGCAACTGGTGGCGCGGCGGGGTGATCTACCAAGTCTACCCGCGCAGCTACCAGGACGACAACGGCGACGGCATCGGCGACCTGCGCGGCATCACGCGCCGGCTCGACCACATCGCCCGGCTCGGCGCCGACGGCATCTGGCTGTCGCCGTTCTTCAAGAGCCCGATGAAGGACTTCGGCTACGACATCAGCGACTACAACGATGTCGATCCGATGTTCGGCACGCTCGCCGACTTCAGGGCGCTGGTCGACCGCGCGCACGAGCTCGGCCTGAAGGTAATGGTCGACCAGGTCTATTCGCACACCTCCGACCAGCATCCGTGGTTCGTCGAAAGCCGTTCGAGCCGCGACAACCCGAAGGCCGACTGGTACGTCTGGGCCGAACCGCAGCACGACGGCAACCCGCCGAACAACTGGCTGTCGATCTTCGGCGGCAGCGCCTGGCAGTGGGACACGCGGCGCCGCCAGTACTACCTGCACAACTTCCTCACCAGCCAGCCGGACCTGAACTTCCACAACCCGCAGGTGCAGGACGCGGTGCTCGCCGCGGTGAAGTTCTGGCTCGAGTTCGGCGTCGACGGCTACCGGCTCGACGTCGTCAACTTCTACTTCCACGACCAGCAGCTGCGCAACAACCCGGCGCGCGGCGCGCCCGACGGCAGCGACCCGGCGGTGCCCGCGACCAACCCGTACGGCTGGCAGTGGCACCAGTTCGACAAGAGCCGGCCCGAGAACCTGGGCTTCCTGAAGCGCCTGCGCGCCTTGCTCGACGAATACCCCGACACGACGATGGTCGGCGAGATCGGCGACGACGACGGCCTGGCGCGCGTCGCCGAGTACACCGGCGGTGGCGACAAGCTGCATATGGCGTACTGCTTCGACCTGCTCGGCGAGCCGCACGGCGCGCCGTACCTGCACGGCGTGTTCACGCGTTTCGACAGCGTCGTCGGCAGCGGCTGGCCGTGCTGGGC
>CXWJ01002417.1_pt1 | contig 14620 bp, 13 predicted proteins | sample 590841 | NCBI WGS metagenome assembly CXWJ01 (sample SAMEA3498367, study PRJEB10139) | wastewater metagenome | biome: wastewater treatment plant; material: activated sludge | place: Austria | collected 2015-01-21 | reverse complement strand
AAAGCGCTAAGTATAAAACAGCCACATATAAGGGAAAAATTAAAGAGCCTTTGGATTTTGCAAAGGATGGTGAGTATTCGGTAACAACCACCGGTACTTTAAATATGCATGGAGTTGACAATAACATTAATGAAAAAGGAACCATTACTGTTAAAGACGGAAAAGCAACATTGAAAAGTTCGTTTAAAATAAAGTTAGAAGATTATAAGATTAAAATACCTCGTGTGGTGGTAGAAAACATTGCTGAAGTGTTTGATGTAAACATTGAAGCAGCATACACTCCCCATATTATTGAAAAAAAGTAAACTGTTTTTTATGAAATTAAAGTTTTTTGTTCCGCTTATTAGCGCGTTTAGTGTTACAATTAATTTGCATGCGCAAGAAGATTTATTAAAGCTCGCTATGGGTGAGAATAAGTCTAAAAATGAAAAAGTAGAATATACCTTTAAAACAACTAAGCTTATCAATGCTCAAACCAACGAAACAGTACATAAACGCACACTCGATTTCAGGGTTGGGCACAGGTTTGGAAATATTGGTAAATACACCGAAGGTAAAAGTGCAGCGCATTCTCTCTACGGGTTAGATGCATCGGCAGACATACGTATTGCATTTGAATATGGAATTACCGACAATCTTACAGTTGGAATTTCAAGAAGTAAGGTAAAGGAAAATTTGGAGGGATTGGTAAAATATCGCATACTGCAACAAACTTCTAACAATAAAATTCCGGTTGCACTTACATTTTTTGGTAACACTGCATTTACTCCCGTTAATGATGGTTTAAAAATATATGCTAAAGCAACACGCAGATTAAGTTATGTTGCACAATTGATTGTTGCCCGAAAATTTTCCGAAAGAATATCCTTTGTGTTGCTGCCAACATACTTTCACCGTAATTATGTTTTTGATAAAGAGGACGAGAATGACTTTTTTTCTCTGGGTGCAGGTGCAAGAATTAAAATGACAAAGCGTACTTCTTTGGTGGCAGATTACTTTTACAACTTTAGCCAATACAGGATTGACAGAAATGAATCTTACTTTAACCCGTTAGGAGCGGGTATTGAAATAGAAACCGGTGGGCATGTTTTTACACTAATGTTTTCTAACTCAGCCCCACTAATAGAAAACGAGTTTTTACCCAATACCACAGATTCATGGAGTGACGGGGGATTCAAATTTTCCTTTAATATATCACGCAACTTCAGACTCTGATAATTTATAGTTGTATTTAACTTGCACTTGTTGAAAGTTACATTGCTGCATGTTCAACCTTTTACATTAACTGCGTAAACTTGCAGTAAATGTTACCCCAGGTAGTTTTAACCGATTCAACAAAAAAAGGAGTTGACAAACTTCCTTTTGCTCCTTTTTTGAATAAAGAGAAAATAGAATCTTTAAGGCAAAGCAGTTCAGATTCTTTAAAGTTAAAATCTAAAAAAAATAAAGCACAGGCAAAACCCGCAGATCAACAAAAGCTGCAAGCAAGTGCTGAGGAAAAATCAGTCCGGGATTCAATTAAAAAAGGAGGAGAGAAATCACTACTAAGCCTTACTTACCCGTACCCTTTGTCATCTGCAAAAGATTCCATAGATTTAATTTCTACAGATAGTCTTCAGCTTTTATCTGCAAACGAATTTCGTTTTAGTGACGACACTACTACAAGTTTGCAGAATGACTTAAAAGCAGTTCCTTATACAAACTCAGAACAATACTTTAACACCCACCTGCTTAAATCAGATAATGGCAGCCCACAGGAACTTAACAAACTAGTGCCCGATTGGTTTACCATCACTTTATTGCTGATGATAGTTGGCGTAACTGCTATTAAAATTTTGTACAGAAAAATATTCAGCCAAAAGGTAGCGGCTTTCTTTAGCCTTTCAGTAACAAACCAAATTGTGCGTGACGAAAATTTATTGGTACAACGCGCTACTATTTTACTTAACATTATCTTTTATGTAGTTGGGGCATTATTCTTATACCAATTGAGTATTACTTTTACCTGGAACCACCCCGTACTCAACGAGGGTATTATACGGTTTTTTCTTTTTGCCATTTTATTAGCTTGCATTTATTCGGTTAAAATGCTGTTGCTTAAGGCACTTAGTTACGTTTTTGAAATTGATAAACCTGTTTCCACATATATTTTTTCGCTTTTCTTAATTAATAACTCAGTCGGTTTAATTTTAATTCCTCTTATTGCCGTATCAACCTATATTGTTTTTGTTAAGGCACCCACCGTTATTTTTATTTCTCTTGGCATAATTATACTGGCATTTATTTTCAGGCTTTGGCGGGCAACTACCATAGGTTTATCGTTACCCCGCTTTTCGTTATATTATTTATTTCTATACTTTTGCGCCCTTGAAATTGCCCCGGTAGTAATAATGCTTAAGGCTACCGGTATTTTGTTTTAGAAATAGTTTTTTGATTGCCATCTTTTAAATTGAAAGTTGCCGCTTGAAAGTAAAAACAATATTGGTTACACAACCAAAACCGGAGTCTGATAAAAATCCTTACTTTGATTTAGCTAAAAAATTCAATTTAAAAATTGATTTCAAGCCGTTTATTCATATTGAAGGAATTACAGCTACGGTTTTTCGCAAGCAGAGGATAAACTTTGCTGACTTTACTGCTGTTATACTTACCAGCAGACAGGCTGCCGACCATTTTTTCAGGATGTGTACCGAAATGAGGTTCAGCAATTTTGAGGAGCTGAAATATTTTTGTGTTAGCGAATCCACAGCATTTTACTTACAGAAATATATTACCTACCGCAAGCGCAAAATTTTTTATGGGAAGCATACTATTAATGATTTAATGGATGTATTAAAAAAACATAAGAAAGAAAAATTTGTAGTGCCATGTTCTGACGTAAGCAAACAAGAAATTACCGATACGTTAAAAAAACATGACATTGATTTTAAAAAAGCAGTTATTTATAAAACAGTCTGTAGTAATTTGTCTGAAGTTTTGGTTGCCAATTATGATATGATTGTTTTCTTTTCACCATCAGGGGTTACATCACTTTTCAAAAACTTTCCAAAATATAAACAACAGAGCACTCGTATTGCCGCGTTTGGCACCACAACTGTGGCAGCTGTTGTTAAATCTAAGCTTAAGTTAGATGTGCAGGCGCCCGTTCCACAGGCTCCAAGCATGACCATGGCAATTGAACAGTACGTAAAAAAGGCCAATAAGTAACTGTTCGTTTTTGTAGCAGGAGCCAACAAAAAATTTTTACTAAAAAAAGAGACATTTCAATTACCCAATGTTTATTTTTGAGTAAAATTTACCATCAGCTCTTATTTTAAATGGAACATCAAATCAATTCATCAAAAATTGTAATTAACAACGAAGAAGCGGCTTTGATGTATCGTTATTTTCTTTTGTTGAATAATGCTGAGAGTGAAATAGAACGACACTCTTTATGTAAAGAACTTCTACAAAAGCTAGAGACAACAGTAGAGCGAAAAAATAATTTCATATCTCTTTTAAGATCTTTTGGGATAACAGACTTTAAGGTTTGCTGAATGGATTGAAAGCGTAGCTTCCAAATTAAAACCCATAGCAACACATTTATTCCGTTTACTTATGACACCATCGCTTTGGCATCAGCAAATAGAAGACACTATTTCCAAAATCAACTTCAACAAAGCACCCAACGAACTTTACGATCCCATAAGATATACTCTTGGGCTTACCGGTAAACGTTTAAGACCAATGCTGGTTTTTTTAGGGTGCGATATTTTTAATGGAAATACCCTTGAGGTTGTAAATGCTGCTGCAGGCATTGAAGTATTTCACAATTTTACTTTGCTGCACGATGATATTATGGACAACGCTCCTGTACGAAGAGGCATGCCCACAGTACATGCAAAGTGGAACAGTAATGTTGCCATACTTGCAGGCGATACCATGTTTGTAAAGGCATTTGAATTGATGATGATGGTGCCGGAAGTGCATTTGAAAGCTGTGCTTGATTTGTTTTGCAAAACTGCTATTGAAGTTTGCGAAGGACAGCAACTTGATATGAATTTTGAAAAACAAAACAATGTTTCTATTGATGAATATATTCACATGATAACATTAAAGACATCGGTATTGCTGGCATGTAGTTTAAAAACCGGAACTATAGTGGCAGGCGCTAACGCTGATGACGCTAAACACATTTACGAGTTTGGAAAAAATGTGGGCATTGCTTTTCAGATACAAGATGATTTATTAGACGCTTATGGCAATGCCGAAAAATTTGGTAAGCAAACAGGCGGAGATATTATTGCGAACAAAAAAACGATTCTTTATTTGGAGGCACTTCAGTTGGCGAATGCCGAACAGAAAAAACAATTACAGGAAATTTACAGGGGCGCAATAAAATTAAATGATGCAGAAAAAGTAGAAAGTGTAAAATCAATTTTTAATGCCTTGGAAATTCAAAAACACGTTAAAGCATTAATGGATAAATATTACAACAGCGCCCTATCACATTTGGCTTTGACAAATGCCAACGATCAAAAAAAAGAGAGCCTTGTTGCTTTTTGTAATCAGCTCATGCAAAGAGAAAGCTAATGTTATTCCGCTTTTAGTAAATAGTAATTCTTCTTGCCTTTTTGTACAAGCATAAATTTATTGTTAAGCAAGTTAGAAGTGCTTACACTTGAATTGGCATCGGCAATTTTTTCTTTATTTAGAGAAACTCCACCTGCCTGAATCATTTTTCGAGCTTCTCCTTTTGACGGAAAAATATTTGTTGCAGTTGCCAATAAATCCAAAACCGGAATTCCGTTTTCGATCACATTTCGTTTAACAGCAAATGCGTTTTTATCTAAGCTCATAAACACCGATTCCAAATCGTCATTACTCATTCGCTTTATATCATCAATGCCGCCATTAAAAAATATTTCAGAAATCTCAACCGCTTTTTCATAATCGTTTGCCGAATGAACACGTGTAGTAATATCTTTAGCTAAAGTTTTTTGTAATAGTCTAAGATGTGGTGCTGCGTTATGCTGTTGCTTTAAATCTTCTACCTCCGCTTTATCAAACAATGTAAAAATGCACATATAGTTTTTTACATCATCATCGCTGGCGTTTAACCAAAACTGGTAAAACGCATAGGGCGATGTTCGTTTCGCATCAAGCCAAATGTTGCCGCCTTCGGTTTTGCCAAACTTGGTTCCATCAGCTTTTTTTATCAATTGAGTAGTTAAGGCAAATGCTTCACCGGAAGCTTTTCTTCTTATTAGTTCAGTACCGGTAACAATATTTCCCCATTGGTCGCTGCCGCCCATTTGCAGTTTAATGCCATAATTTTTCCACAGGTAATAAAAATCGTAGCCCTGCACTAACTGGTAACTAAACTCTGTAAACGACATTCCGTTTTCCAACCGGTTTTTTACACTGTCTTTTGCCAACATGTAATTAACAGAAATATGTTTGCCCACATCGCGGATAAATTCAAGGAAGGTAAAGTTCTTAAACCAATCGTAGTTATTTACAATTTGTGCAGAGTTATTACCGCAATTAAAATCCAGAAACTTTTCTAATTGTTTTTTTTGACATGATAAATTATGCTGCAATAAATCTTCGCTCAATAAATTTCTTTCAAGTGATTTGCCTGATGGATCGCCCACCATTCCGGTAGCTCCTCCAACCAATGCAATGGGTTTATGCCCGCATTGCTGAAAGCGTAACAGTGTCATAACCTGCACCAGGTTGCCAACACCCAATGAATCGGCAGTGGGGTCAAATCCAATATAGCCGCTAACCATTTCTTTATTCAGCAACTCTTCAGTGCCGGGCATCATATCGTGTAAAATATTGCGCCAGCGCAGTTCTTCAACAAAGTTCATATATGTAAAGTAAGTGGGCGAAAATAAGAAAGAAGGTATTTAATTCTGTAGTGAGTCAGGTGCATGCAAAAAAGGGATTCTTCTTTTTGAAAAGAACCCCTTTTTTGCAAACAGAATTTTAATCCGATAAATTCTAAATCTTACTTCTCACCCCCACCTTGTTTAAACTTCTTCTGCATTTCTTCGGCAGTCATAATTTCGTAACCGGTAAGCGGTGTAAACATATCATCACCTATTGACTGACCCTCTACACTTTTGCAAGTCATTTTCATAAGCATGCCTTTTTGGTCAATAGTAAATTGCATTAAAAATCCGTCTATCCCTTCGTAAGTATTGGTAGGATTGTTTGCTGCGTCAATATCTTTTGAGTACCACATTTCAAATTTTTGTCCCTTTGTTTCTATAATTGCCTGGTTGCATTTATATCCTGCAATGGTTTTTGTTTCGGCTGTTTTAGTAACCTTAGGCTTATCTCCTCCTCGCATTTTTTCTACATCGGCAGCAGTTGTTCTAATGCCCATTTTATTTCCCATCATATTCATATAGGTAATGGTTTCGTTTTTTCCACCGTCCGAGATAGAAATATTATCGCCCATCATACCCATACTCATTTCCATACGGCTTTTTTTATCCTTAAAATAAAGAACGCTTTCTGTTGGCAACATTGCTTTCATATCGTCATTCATTTCTGAAGATTCCCATTCTATGCCATAAACAATTTTTCCTTGTGTTAATTTTTGCGCAATTGTAACTGTGCATACAAATAATGCAACTGCAATAAGTGATAGTACTTTTTTCATTGTGTTTGTGTATTTGAGTTTTAATTTAATTGATGCCTGTATAATTTAATGGTGTAATAGTAAGCAGTTCGGCACGAACATGCTCATTAATTTTTAAAGTATGAATGAACGAATGAATTTTTTCAATGGTAATTTTTTCGCCCGTGCGGGTAAGTTCTTTTAATGCCTCATAAGGGTTTGGATAATTTTCGCGCCTTAAAATTGTTTGTATGGCTTCTGCAACAACAGCAACATTATCATTTAAATCTTTTTCAATGGCTGGTGCGTTTACCTTTATTTTATTCAATCCTTTTTCTAAAGATTTTATTGCAATAAGTGTGTGAGCAAAAGGAACACCTACGTTTCTTAAAACTGTAGAGTCGGTTAAGTCTCTTTGTAATCTTGATATTGGAAGTTTTGCAGACAAGTGTTCAAACAAAGCATTGGCAATACCCAAATTACCTTCGGCATTTTCAAAATCAATGGGGTTTACTTTATGCGGCATGGCTGATGAGCCTACTTCATTTTTTGCAACCGTTTGTGTAAAATAATTCATGCTGATGTATGTCCACACATCGCGGCAGAGGTCAAGCAAAATGGTATTTATTCTTTTAAAATTATCAAACAATGCAGCAGCGTAATCGTAATTTTCAATTTGTGTTGTAAAAGCCGAACGGCTCAGCCCTAATTTCGAAACAAAATCGTTTGCAAACTTTATCCAATCGTGGTTAGGATATGCAACATGGTGCGCATTAAAATTACCGGTGGCACCGCCAAACTTGGCAGCGTGTTTTATTTGCTTTGCGTCATTTATTTGTTGTTGCAATCGGTAACAAAAAACTTTTATTTCTTTTCCAAGCTTTGTAGGTGATGCAGGTTGCCCGTGAGTATATGCAAGCATGGAAATATCTTTCCACTCGTTTGCTAACGACTCAAGTTTAGCAATTATAATTTCTAATGCAGGAAATATTATTTCGTTTAATGAACCTTTTGTAAGCAGCGGAATAGCTGTGTTATTTATATCCTGTGAGGTAAGCCCAAAGTGCACAAATTCTTTTATGGAAGAAAGACCTGTTGAATCAGCTTTTTCCTTAACAAAATATTCAACCGCTTTAACATCGTGGTTGGTTATTTTTTCGGTATCTTTTATTTTTTGCGCATCCGCCTCGTTAAAATCAGCAACCATTTTGCGCAAAGTACTGTTCTGGTCTTCCGTAAGCGGCTTTACCTGCTGAATGTTAAATTGAGATAAGGCAATTAAATATTCTACTTCCACATGAACGCGCGCTTTTATAAGGGCGTATTCCGAAAAATAATTTTGCAGCGCTTCGGTTTGTTTATGGTAACGCCCGTCAACTGGCGATATGGCTTTAAGTGGCGAAAAGGACATTTTAGTGAATGATGAGGCGTAAAAATAAACTAAACTTTTATAAGTGAATGTTATTTTAGAATTGCGTAAACAAAGCAGATGCTTTATTGTTGTATGAAAGTTTATCAGCAATGAACAAAGCCAAAGACAGTTATAGAGCCGGATTTTGCAACATTGGCGAAAGAGAAGTTGCCATCAGGCAAAAGCTATTGTTGTTTGCGCTTATTCCTGCAGTTGTACTAACCATTGTTGTTCACTTTTTTAACGGGCCTGTTTTGTATGCTGGGTTGTTTCTTGCAGTGTTATCAACTGTAATAATTTTACTTGAAATAAAAACCAGGTTTTGTATTTTGTTTGCCATTTTCAGTTTACATAACTTTAAGGAGCCGGGCAATTTAGATGATGTAACTGATGCCGCTTGCCGTAGAAAAGATCGAAAAAAAGCACTTTTGTATTTTATTACAGCGGTTGCTCTTTCTTTGCCTTATGTTTCGGTAATTTGGTTTTTTACGAGGTAAAACCAGTTACATTCGCGCAAATTTTTATTGTATGAATGTTTTACTGTTAGGCTCAGGCGGAAGAGAACATGCTATCGCATGGAAAATTTCGGAAAGTAAACTGCTCACCAAATTATTTATTGCACCAGGCAATGCAGGTACAATGCAATGTGGCACCAACATAAACATTGGTGTAACAGATTTTGCTGTAATAAAAAAATGTGTAATAGAAAACAGTATTCAACTTGTTATTGTAGGACCCGAAGACCCGCTTGTGCAAGGCATAGCAGATTATTTTTTTAATGATGAGCAATTAAAAAACATTCCGCTAATTGGGCCACAAGCTAAAGGCGCCATGCTTGAAGGCAGCAAAGATTTTGCAAAAGCATTTATGCAGCGCCATGCTATACCAACAGCCAAGTACTGCACCGTTACTAAAAACAATTTTGAAGAAGGAATATCATTTTTAAAAACAGTTACAGCGCCTTATGTTTTAAAAGCCGATGGATTAGCTGCGGGCAAAGGTGTTTTGATTTTAGACAGCATTACGGATGCCGAAGAAGAATTACGGCAAATGATTTTTGATAAAAAATTTGGTGCTGCATCGACAAGCGTAGTTATTGAAGAATTTATTAGCGGCATAGAAATTTCGTGTTTTGTAATTACTGATGGCATCAGTTATAAAATTTTACCCGAAGCAAAAGATTACAAGCGCATTGGTGAAGGTGATACCGGATTAAATACAGGAGGCATGGGTGCGGTTTCTCCGGTGCCGTTTGCTAATGCTGCGCTTATGCAAAAAGTAGAGGAAAGAATTATTAAACCAACCATTGATGGCTTAAAGAAAGACAATATAAACTACTGTGGATTTATTTTTATTGGGTTGATGAAAAAAGGTGACGACCCTTATGTGATTGAATACAACTGCCGCATGGGCGACCCCGAAACAGAGGTGGTAATGCCCAGAATAAAATCGGATGTGCTGGAAATGTTTATGAGTGTTGCACAAAAAAAACTGAGCAATTATACTTTACAATTAGACAATCGTTTTGCAACAACAGTAATGCTTGTTAGTGGAGGTTATCCGGGCGATTATACCAAAGGAAAAGAAATTACCGGAGCAACATCAAAACCCGAAAGCACTCTGTTTCATGCAGGAACAGTTTTGAAAGAGGATAAAATTTTAACCAATGGCGGAAGAGTAATTGCAGTTACTTCAATAGATGAATCGTTAAGCGGAGCACTAAAAAAATCTTACGCTGCAATAGAAACAATCAGCTTTGATGGGATGTACTTTAGAAAAGATATTGGGAAAGATTTGGATGTAAGTGCTTAAGAAAAGAAAGTCAAAATTCAAAAGATTTAAAAGTACCAAGCATTAAGCCTGCCTGACGGCAGTCTTGTACAAAGCACCAGAAGGGCTCAGTTCGTGGTTTTGTAAAACCAATCCCTCAATTACCTTAATCCCCTAATTATCCAACTATCCCTTATATCCTCTTTCTTTTGCCATTTTCTCAAGCCTTTCCTGAAAGGCTGATTTTTTTACAGGTTTCTTTTTGTTCTCCTGAATTTTTGCGTGAATGGCTTTTTCGTCAACAAACTTTTTAAATAACCACTGCTGACCAAACGTAATCATATTGGCAACAAAAATGTAATAGCTCAAACCGGCACTGTACGAATTCATAAACACCAAAAACATTACCGGCATTATGTACATCATCCACTTCATCATTTGCGCATTAGGGCCGGTTTGCGGCATTTGGCTGCTGTTCATTTTAGTATATAAAATGGTTGATATGGTCATGAGTATAGCAAACAAACTAACGTGGCTGCCATACATAGGAACAGAAAATGGTAATGCAAGCACAGAGTCATAAGTGCTTAAATCAGTGGCCCATAAAAACGGCTCCTGCCTTAGCTCAAACGATGCAGGAAAAAACGCGAACATGCTCATTAATATAGGCAACTGCAACAACATAGGAAAACATCCGCCCAATGGATTTACACCTGCACGCCTGTAAAGCTGCATTATTTCCTGCTGAAGTTTTAACGGGTCGTCTTTTTTCTTTTCCTGCAATTCGGCAACTTCGGGTTGCAGTACCCGCATTTTTGCAGTGCTCATGTACGATTTGTAAGTAAGCGGTAGCAATACAAGTTTTAAAAACAGCGTAAGCAGAATTATGATGATTCCATAATTGAGATTAAAGCTGTTTAAAAAATTAAACACCGGTATAACAGCCCACCGGTTAACAAAACCAAAAAATCCGAGGGGAATAATTTCCTCAAGCCCCACGCCATATTTTTTTAGTGTATTAAAATGATTAGGTCCGAAATAAAACTGCATTGGAAAATTTTCAGCAGCCTGGTGTGTGTACGGTATGGTAAAATTTGCAACAAGTGTTTTTACGTAAGTGCTGTCTGTTGCAAGTGCAGAAGAAATTCGGGTAGGGCTATCAAAGTTTTTTGATGATATAAGTACTGATGAAAAAAAATGTTGTTTAAAGCCGATCCAGTTTACCTTAGTTTTTAAATCTTCTTGTGCTTCTTTAACCGGATCTAAATGCCCAACTTCGGTGTCAGTGTAACGATAGTAAACCGTAGATGCGTTTTGTTCTTGCTTGTAATCTCGCTCAAACTGATTTATGCGTTGTTTCCAGTCTAACTCAATATAACTTGCATTGGCAGCAATTACATCGTGCATGTTTACAAAACTTACGTTGTAATCAAGCATAAAATCGGTGCCTTTTAGTGAGTAGATAAAATCTATGTACTTACCTGCACCGGCATTCAGGCGCATGGTAAAAGATTTTTGCTCATTGCCGCTAACGCTAAATGATGAGCCTATCGGTTCAAAGTACATTTCGGCAGTGGACACTGCACGGTTTTGCGAAAAAAAGTTAAAACTAAAACGGCTGTTATCAGATTGATTAAGCACTACAGGCTTTCCGTAATATGTCTTATATTTTTTTAAAACTACCTCTTTTATATTACCACCCTTTGTTGTAAGGGTTGCTTTCATCTCATCGTTTTCTATACTAAAAAGCTTTTCGGTGCCCGATGCTGACGCTGCAAAACTCCCAAACTGCTGGTGCAGGGAGGCAGCCTTGGCCGAGTCAGTTACATTTGTGTCTGCCGATGCTTGCCCCGGTGCAATCACTTTTTGAGAAACAGTTAGCAAAGAGTCTTTTGTTTTTTTCTCTGCCAATGCAATGCTGTCGGCATAATGCTTTTGCGCTTCTAATTGTTCTTTGGTTGGCTGGTTCATATAACTAAACACCAGCAGCACCACACAAATTAAAACTATGCCTAAAATTGAATTACGATCCATTATCAAAAATTAGCCGGCAAACCTACATGATTTTTTTAAACGCATTTATACCAAAATAAAAAATCTGTATGGTTCATCAGCCGCAAAACAAGGAATAACCAAAACTGCAGACTAAACCTACATGATTTTTTTAAAAGCGGTTACGTCAAAATAAAAAATCTGTACGGTTTGTCAGTCTTTGTAATAAATACAATTCTTAACCAATTAATAATTACAAAGTATGGTATTGGTTATGCAAAGTGATTTTATTTGCAAGGTGAATGAATATATCATCATTACGTTGTTTGCTCTGCTGGGTTCGGCACTCACCTTTTTTTCGGGATTTGGCTTAGGCACTATTTTACTGCCCATGTTTGGCTTGTTTTTCCCTATAGATGTGGCAATAGCGCTAACAGCCATTGTACATTTCTTAAACAACCTGTTTAAGCTTCTGTTGACGCATAAAAACATCAACAAAAGCATACTGAAATCGTTTGGGATACCATCAATAATAACAGCCATTGCAGGCGCTTTTTTGATTGGAGAAATGAGTGGATGGCAGGCGCTTTTTTCTTATAGCATGTTAAACCATAACTATACGGTAACACCGGTTAAACTGATAGTGGCTGCATTAATGATTTTGTTTTCTCTTTTTGAGTTGTTACCTCAACTCAAAAAAATTTCTTTTGATAAAAAATATTTGCCTATAGGCGGATTACTGAGTGGCTTTTTTGGCGGATTAACAGGTAACCAGGGTGCTTTACGCAGTGCTTTTTTATTACGTTGCGGGTTAACAAAAGAATCGTTTATAGCAACCGGAGTAGCTATTGCTTGTCTTATAGATGTAAGCCGTATTACTCTCTATGCCGAAAGACTTACCAAACAAAATATTTTTGACAATGCCGGGTTACTTTTATGTGCAACAGGTGCGGCTTTTGCAGGTGCACTTGCCGGAAACCAGTTTTTAAAAAAGACAACGTTTACAGTTGTACAAAACCTTACGGCTGTTATGCTTATAGTGTTTGCATTACTGTTGGCAGCAGGTATAATTTAATTAAGCACCAACTCTTCTGATGTAATAGTGTTGCTCAAATGCAGGGCGCGGTCAGCTATATAAAAAACCAAGCGCATGGTATCCGGAACATTGGGAGTATCGTCTAGATAAAAAACCTCAACAGAAATTTCGCCTTCAATGTTTTTGTTGCGCGAGTCGGGCACTACATAAGGTATGCGGTAATTAAAAGAAGGCACATTGGTAAACACTCCGTTTATTTTTTTTTGGCGCTGTATAAAACAGTTGTAATAAAAAACGCTGCTGGTATCGTAAGGCGGTGAGGTTTCGGTATCAAGCAAACCTATATCGCCATCGCCATCAGTAAAAGTAAATTTTAAATCGGTAAAATACCCTTGCCCGCTTACATACTCGCGCAAGGCATAACTTTTAAATGTAATGGCAGGTATGGAATCAAATTGCTTTTCTTTTTTGCAAGCATAAAAGCCAGACAAAATCAATAAAACAATTAATGCTGAGAATAATTTTTTCACGAAATAAAAATAGGGAAATTATAATTTATTCAATAATTTTCTTTTTTCTATTATTGAGCAATGTACTTTTTCATTTTATGCGAAAAGAAATAATATCAACAGCCTATATTTTTTTTATTTTACAATTGCTCTTTCTAAAAACACAAGCTATTGAAATATACGGGCGAGTAACTGCCAATGACGGTACTGCGCTTGCCTACGCTAATGTTTTTTTAAAAGGCACCAGCAAAGGAACTACTACCAATTTAGATGGCTACTATAAACTGGATGCTGCACCCGGTAATTATTTTTTGGCTGCAAAATATTTAGGGTATGCACAAAAGGAAAAACCTGTTACCATTTCTGCAACTGCAACAGAAATAAATTTTGAATTGCTGCCCGAAAATTTTCAGATCAAGGAGGTTACCATTATTGCCGGTGAAGACCCTGCATACGCCATCATTAAGCAAGCTATTAGAAAAAGAAAAATTTATTTAGGGCAGGTTGATGCTTTTAGCTGTAACGTTTACATAAAAGGCGTACAGAAAATGAAAGCCTATCCTAAAAAACTAATGGGCGTTAAGGTTGATTTTGGAGGGCAGTTAGACAGCGCTACCGGTATTTTTTATTTGAGTGAATCGGTTTCAAAACTCAGTTATAAAAAACCCAACCATATTGCTGAAGAAATGATTTCATCGCGCATTAGTGGAAACAACAAAGCCTTTAGCTTTAACCAGGCAAGCGAAATGATGTTTAATTTTTACGAAAACAATGTGGATGCACAGGCAATATCTCCGCGCGGTTTTATTTCGCCTATTGCATCATCAGCTTTGCTTTATTACCGTTATGAATTACTGGGTACCACCGTTGAAAACGATTTATTGGTGCACAAAATAAAAGTTACTCCCAGGCGCAAACACGATCCTGCTTTTAGCGGATTGGTGTATATACAAGACAGCACATGGCGCTTGCAAAGTGTTGATGTTATGCTTACAAAAGATGCAGGAATGGAGTTTGTGGATACGTTACGCATACGCCAAATGCATATACCGGTAAGTAATGATGTGTGGCTGCCTGCATCAAACAAATTTGATTTTGATTTTAGCTTCCTTGGCTTTAAGGGTGGTGGCACCTATGTAAGTGTGCAATCTGACTATAACATTACACCGGTATTTTCTAAAAAACATTTTAGTGGCGAAATTTTAAAAGTAAATGACGATGCTAATAAACGCGACACTACTTACTGGGAAACCATACGCCCTATTCCGCTTACGCTTGACGAAACCAAC
>CXWJ01003056.1_pt1 | contig 14632 bp, 12 predicted proteins | sample 590841 | NCBI WGS metagenome assembly CXWJ01 (sample SAMEA3498367, study PRJEB10139) | wastewater metagenome | biome: wastewater treatment plant; material: activated sludge | place: Austria | collected 2015-01-21 | reverse complement strand
AGTTCGCCGCGATCGGCGCGAACTGGCGCGTCATGATCGACCTGGCGCTGCTCGCGCTGTTTGCCGGCTTGTACAGCGTGCCGATGTACGCGCTGATCCAGATGCGCGCCATGCCCAGCCACCGCTCGCGCATCATCGCGGCGAACAACATCCTGAACGCGCTGTTCATGATCGCGAGCGCGGCGATGGCCGCCCTGCTGCTGAAGGCCGGCGCCACGGTGCCGCAGCTGTTCCTGATCACCGGGCTGCTGAACCTGCTCGTCGCCAGCTACATCTTCCTGCTCGTTCCCGAGTACCTGCTGCGTTTCATCGCCTGGGTCGCGACGCGCCTGGTCTACCGCTTCCGCGTCGAAGGCGACGAGCACATCCCGGTCGAAGGCGCGGCCATCCTGGTGTGCAACCACGTCAGCTTCGTCGACGCGATCCTGCTGATGGCGGCCAGCCCGCGGCCGATCGTCTTCATCATGGACCACCGCATCTTCAGGATGCCGCTGCTCGGGACGCTGTTCCGCCTCGCGAAGGCGGTGCCGATCGCGCCGCAGCGCGAGGACCCGGCGGTCTACGAGCAGGCCTTCGCGCGCGCCCGGCAGGTGCTCGACGAGGGTGAGCTGCTGTGCATCTTCCCGGAAGGCGCGATCACGCGCGACGGCACGCTCGGCGAGTTCAAGGCCGGCGTGATGAAGCTGCTCGAATCGAACCCGGTGCCGGTGGTGCCGCTGGCGCTGCGCAACCTCTGGGGCTCGTATTTCTCGCGCATCGACGGTGCGGCCATGAGCCGGCCCTTCCGGCGCGGCTTGTTCAACCGCGTCGGCCTGGCCGCGGGCGCGCCGCTGCCGCCCGCGGCGGTGACGCCGGCGCGGCTGCGCGAGCGTGTCGCGCAACTGCTCGCCGCCTGACCCGCCATGGCCTTTCCGATCGGCCGCCAGGCCTTGCTGCGCATCGTCCCGTTCGCCGTCTTCATGGTGATGCTCGCCGTGCGCGGCGCGCTGCCCGCCGACGGCTCGTTCGGCATCGACCCGCGCTGGGTCTACGGCTGGACCGTGCTGCTCGTCGCCGGTTTGCTGCTGTGGGCCTGGCGCGAGTACGGCGAGTTCGCCGCACAGTTGTGGCCGAACGCCCGCGAGGCGCTGCTCGCGGTGGCCGTCGGCCTGGCCGTGTTCTGGGTCTGGATCGGCGTCGACGCGCCCTGGGCGCGCCTCGGCGAACCGACCGCGGCCTTCCGCCCGGTCGACGTCGACGGCAACCTGGTCTGGCCGCTGGTCGCGCTGCGCTGGCTCGGCGCCACGCTGCTCGTGCCGGTGATGGAAGAGCTGTTCTGGCGCTCGTTCCTGATGCGCTGGCTGCACGCCGCGCCGTTCGAGGCCGTGCCGCCGCAGCGGGTCGGCCTGAAGGCCGTCGTGCTGTCGACCTTCGTCTTCATGCTCGCGCACACGCTGTGGCTCGCGGCCGTGGTCGCGGGTCTCGCGTATGCCTGGCTCTATGTGCGCACCGGCAAGCTGTGGGTGGCGGTGCTCGCGCACGCGGTGACCAACGGCGTGCTCGGCGCCTGGGTCGTGCTCACCGGCAACTGGGGCTACTGGTAGGGGGCTAGGCCACGCCGCGCTGCCGATCTGCCGCGAACTGCTTCGCGAACGCGGCGAACCGCCCAAGGTCGAGCGCTTCGCGCACTTCGCGCATCAGGTTCAGGTAGTAGTGCAGGTTGTGGATGCTCGCGAGCATCGGCCCGAGCATCTCGGCGCAGCGGTCGAGGTGGTGCAGGTAGGCGCGCGAGAATCCGCCCGACACCCGCCCGTCGGGTGTCGTCCTGCCCTTGCAGGCGTGGCAGCCGCAGCTCTCGTCGATCGGGCGTGCGTCGGTCTTCCAGCGCGCATTGCGGATCTTCAGGTCGCCGAAACGCGTGAACAGATGGCCGTTGCGCGCATTGCGCGTCGGCATGACGCAATCGAACAGGTCGACGCCGTTCGCGACGCCGTCGACCAGGTCTTCCGGCGTTCCCACGCCCATCAGGTAACGCGGTTTGTGGGCCGGCAGGCGCTGCGGCGTAAACGCGACGATGCGCCGCATGTCGTCCTTGGGCTCACCGACGCTGACGCCGCCGATCGCGTAGCCCGGCAGGTCGAGCGCGACCAGCGTCTCGACCGAGGCCTCGCGCAGCGCCTCGAACATGCCGCCCTGGACGATGCCGAACAGCGCGTTCGGGTTCTCGAGCCGCGCGAACTCGGCCCGGCAGCGCTCGGCCCAGCGCAGGCTCAGCTGCATCGACTCGCGCGCCGCCTTCTCGGTCGTGATCTCGCCCTGGGTTTCGTAGGGCGTGCACTCGTCGAACTGCATGACGATGTCGCTGTTCAGCACCGTCTGGATCTGCATGCTCGTCTCGGGCGTCAGGAACAGCTTGTCGCCGTTCACGGGCGACGCGAACTTCACGCCTTCTTCGCTGATCTTGCGCATCTCGCCGAGCGACCAGACCTGGAAGCCGCCGCTGTCGGTCAGGATCGGCTTGTTCCAGCCTTCGAAGCGGTGCAGCCCGCCGAAGGCCTTCAGCACCTCGAGCCCGGGCCGCAGCCAGAGGTGGAAGGTGTTGCCGAGGATGATCTGCGCGCCCATGTCGTCGAGCGACGCCGGCAGCACGCCCTTGACCGTGCCGTAGGTGCCCACCGGCATGAAGATCGGCGTGTCGACGACGCCGTGGTTCAGGCTCAGGCGGCCACGGCGCGCCAGGCCTTCGGTACGCAGGAGTTCGAATTGCAGCATCGCGCGATTGTCGCCGCGCGGCCTCAGGCTGAAGTCGGCGGCCCCCAGTCGTGCGCCGCGAGCGAATCGATGACCGCCTGCTGCGCTGCGCTCACCGGGCGCTCGCTTTGCAGCATCACGCTGACCTCGCGGACGATGGGCACGTCGGCGGTGTGCACGTAGGCCAGCTGCGCCGCCGTGGCGATCGACAGCGGCATGAACGCGACGCCGAAGTTCGCGCGCACGAAGGCCTGAATCCAGTCCTCGCGCGACGCGCGCTGCACGACGTCGAGCGCGACGTGGCGGTCGCGCAGCAGGTGTTCGATGTACGACGAGAACTCGCATTCCGTGCGCTCGCAGTAACGCTCGCGGTTCAGTTCGGCGATCTCGATGCCTGGGCGGCCGTTGAAACGGTGGTCGTCACCGATCGCCACGACATAGTCCTCGCGGAACAGCGGCAGGGTGCGGAAGCGCCTGGGCATCTGTTCGGGCGAACACATGATGCCGAGATCGACCTCGCCCCGGTCGAGCGCGTGGCTCAGCGCTTCGAGGTTGCCTTCGCGGAAGCTCAGCTCGACCTCGTCGCGGCCCTGTCGGCTTTCGATGAAGCCCGGCAGCACCTGGTGGAAGTCGATCGTGCACATCACGCCGATGCGCACGCGCTCGCGCCGCTCGCTCGTCAGGCGGCGCGCCTGCTCGCGCGCGTGGTTCGCGCTGTCGTAGATGTGGCGCAGGTCGGGCAGCATCGCACGCCCCAGCTCGGTCAACTGCACCGAGTTTTTCGTGCGGTCGAGCAGGCGCCCGCCGATGGTCTCCTCGAGCCGCTGCACTGCCTTGGTCAGCGCCGGCTGCGAGACGAAACAACGCTCCGAGGCGCGCGTGAAGTTCAGCGTCTCGGCGACGGCCAGGAAGTAGCGAATCTGGTAGAGCTCCATGGACCTCTCCTGTCGCTGCAGCGGCGAAATCATGACACGCGCGCGGCGATAACCGCCGTCGATCGCCCGATCAACCGATGCCATTTCCGCATCGCGGCGGCACTGCCTAGGCTTGCGTTCATCCACTCGCCGCAGCCCCCCGGGAGATCGTCATGTTCATCGGCAAGACCGCCCTCGTCACCGGTTCGACCTCGGGCATCGGCCTGGGCATCGCCCGCACGCTCGCCGCGCAAGGCGCGAACCTCGTGCTCAACGGCCTGGGCGACGCGGCCGCGATCGAACGCCTGCGCGCCGGCCTGGCCGAAGAGCACGACGTGCAGGTGCGTTTCGACGCTGCCGACCTGAGCCGCGCCGACGCGGTCGAGGCGATGCTGGGCAAGGCGCTCGCCGAGTTCGGCAGCGTCGACCTGCTCGTCAACAACGCCGGCATCCAGCATGTCGCGCCGGTGGACGACTTCCCGCTCGACCGCTGGAACGCGATCCTCGCGATCAACCTGTCGGCCTGCTTCCACACCGTGCGCCTGGCGCTGCCGGCGATGAAGCGCAAGCGCTTCGGCCGCATCGTCAACGTCGCTTCGGCGCATGCGCTCGTCGCGAGCCCGTTCAAGTCGGCCTACGTCGCCGCCAAACACGGCGTTGCCGGCTTCACGAAGACCGTGGCGCTGGAGGTGGCCGAACTCGGCATCACCGCCAACGCCGTCTGCCCCGGCTACGTGCTCACGCCGCTGGTCGAAAAGCAGATTCCCGACACCGCGCGTGCGCGCGGCCTCACGAACGAACAAGTGGTGCGCGACGTGCTGCTCGCCGCGCAACCGACGAAGAAGTTCGTCAGCGTCGAACAGGTGGCCGCGCTGGTCGCGTTCCTCTGTTCCGAAGACGCTGCATCGATCACCGGCGCCGTGCTGCCCATCGAGGGCGGCTGGACGGCGCAGTGAGCCTTGTCGCCCCTCACGGGGCATTCCCGGCCTTCGTGCCGCCTTCAGGAGAACTCTCATGCAAGCCTCCCACACCCTGCGCCTGGTCGCTGCTGCCGCCGTCGTCGCCGCGGCCGGCGCCGCCCACGCCGGCCAATGCCCGGCCGACAAGATGGCCGCGAACCCGCTGCCCGACGCGCCGAGCGCGCCCGTGGGCATCGTCGACACCGAACTCGCGTCGATCGACCTGTCCAGGGAGAACGTCAAGCTCGACCAGCGCCGCCTGCGCCTGCGCCACATGACGATTGCGCCCGGCGGCATCGTGCCGCTGCACAGCCACGAAGACAGGCCGGCGCTGATCATGGTCGTCGCCGGCGAGATCTACGAACACAGCAGCAAGTGCGCCCTGCCCATCCTGCACAAGGCAGGCGAGGTCGCGCGCGAGGCCATGGGCACGAAACACTGGTGGAAGAACAGCGGCAGCCGGCCGGTCGAACTGACGATCGGCGACATTGTCAACGACAGGAAGCCCGCGACGATGATGGAAATGATGATGTAAACCCGCCGCGCCGCTGGAGACTGATCACCGGCGGCGCCCCGCCCCCACTCGAAGAGAACACCATGGCCAGCCCGCAAGCCCGCACTTCGTCAGCCGAAACCGCCCGCGCGGCGCGACCGCCCGGCCTGCCCGGCCAGGTCGTGCTGGTCTTGCAGGGCGGCGGCGCGCTCGGCGCCTACCAGGTCGGCGTCTACGAAGCCTTGCACGACGCCGGCATCGAACCCGACTGGGTGATCGGCACCTCGATCGGGGCGATCAATGCCGCGCTGATCGCCGGCAATGCGCGCGAATCGCGGCTCGACCGGCTGAATCAGTTCTGGCGCCATGTCGAACTGCCCGCGTCGCCTGCCGGGCCGTTCGACTGGTTCGGCATGGGCAACTTCGTCGCCAACATGACGACCGTGGTGCGCGGCATCCCGGCGTTTTTCGAACCCAGCTTCGCGGTGCTGGGCGGCGCACGCGCGCCGGTGGGTGCCGAGGCCGCGGCCTACTACAGCACCGAGCCGCTGCGCCGCACGCTGCGCGAGCTGGTCGACTTCGATCGCCTGCATGCCGGTCCGATGCGCCTGACCGTCGGCGCCGTGAACGTTTGCAGCGGTGCGATGTGCTACTTCGACAGCCGCGACAAGCGCCTCGGCGTCGACCACGTGATGGCTTCGGGCGCCTTGCCGCCGGCCTTCCCGGCGGTGCGCATCGACGGCGAGCCGTACTGGGACGGCGGCATCTACTCGAACACGCCGATCGAGGCGGTGCTCGACGACAAACCGCGGCGCGACTCGCTGATCTTCGCCGTCAACGTCTGGCACCAGACCGGGCCCGAGCCGGAATCGATCTGGCAGGTCATGGGGCGGCAGAAGGACATCCAGTACGCGAGTCGCGCCGACAGCCACATCGTGCGCCAGAAGCAGCTGCACCGCCTGCGCCACGTGATCCGCGAGCTGACCCGGCAGCTGCCGGCGAGCCGCCAGGCGAACGCGCGCGTGAAGGAACTGGCGAGCTGGGGTTGCAGCACGACGATGCATGTGGCACACCTGCTGGCGCCGCGCATCGACGGCGAAGACCACACCAAGGACATCGATTTCACCGCCGCCGGCGTGCGCGCGCGCCGCGACGCCGGTTATGCCGACACGCTGCGCATGGTCGAGCGTTCGCCTTGGCGCGAGCCGACCGATCCGATCGAAGGCGTGATCGAACACCTCTGAACAGGAGAACCGCCATGCAAGCGACCCACGACGCCATCGTCATCGGCGCCGGCCAGGCCGGCCCGTCCCTCGCCGTGCGCCTCGCGCAAGCCGGCATGAAGGTCGCGCTGGTCGAACGCGAACATTTCGGCGGCACCTGCGTCAACGACGGCTGCATTCCGACGAAGACCCTGGTGGCGAGCGCGCGTGCCGCACATGTCGCACGCCGCGCGGCCGACTACGGCGTGCGGATCGGCGGCGAGCTGCGCGTCGACATGAAAGCCGTCAAGGCGCGCAAGGACGGCGTGGTCGCGCACTCGATCGACGGCCTGACGACCTGGCTGAACGGCACGCCGGGGCTCGAAGTCGTCTGGGGCCATGCGCGTTTCGTCGCCGCGCACCGCGTCGAGGTCGGCGAGCGTCTGCTCGAGGCGCCGCGCATCTTCATCAACACCGGCGGCCGTGCGACGCTGCCCGACTGGCCGGGGCTGGACCGCGTGCCGGTGCTGAACAACACCTCGATGATGGCGCTGGACACGCTGCCCGGGCACCTGCTGGTCGTCGGCGGCAGCTACATCGGCCTGGAGTTCGCGCAGATGTACCGCCGCTTCGGCGCGCAGGTCACGGTGCTCGAATACGCCGATCGCTTGATCGCGCGCGAAGACCCCGAGGTCTCGGCCGAAGTCCAGGCGATGCTCGAAGCCGAAGGCGTGCGCTTCCTGCTCGGCGTGCGCGACGCGCGTGTCGAACCCGAGGGCGCCGGCCTGCGCGTGAGCTGCCGTGCCGGCGGCGCCGAGCACCGGCTCGCCGGCAGCCACTCGCTCGTCGCNNCCGACGACCTCGGGCTCGACCAAGCCGGCATCGCCGTCGATGCACGCGGCTTCATCACGGTCGACGACGAGCTGCGCACGAACGTCGACGGCGTCTGGGCGCTCGGCGACGCCAACGGCCGCGGCGCGTTCACGCACACCTCGTACAACGACCACGAGATCGTCGCCGCCAACCTGCTCGACGGCGAGCCGCGACGCGTGAGCGACCGCATCCCGGCCTACGCCCTGTTCACCGACCCGCCGCTCGGGCGGATCGGCATGAGCGAAGCCGAAGTGCGCGCGAGCGGCCGCGAGGCGCTCGTCGGCGTGCTGCCGATGACGCGCGTCGGCCGTGCCAGGGAGCGCGGCGAAACCCGCGGCTTCATGAAGGTGCTCGTCGACGCGAAGACCGAACGAATCCTCGGCGCGGCGCTGTTGTGCATCGAAGGCGACGAGATCGTGCACTCGCTGCTCGACGCGATGTACGCCGGTGTCTCGTACAAGGTCATCCAGCGCGCGGTGCACATCCACCCGACGGTCAGCGAGCTGATCCCGACGCTGCTCGGCCAGCTGCGGCCGTTGCAGGAGAACGCGGCATGACGCTGCTCGCCTGGCTCGCCGCGGCGCTGTGTGCAGTCGCGATGGGTTTCGCGATCCAGCGCGGCGGCACCTGCACCGTCGCTGCGGTCGACGAAGTGCTGAGCAGCGGCCGCGCGACGCGCCTGGCGGCCATGCTCGAAGCGTCGTTGTGGGTTGCCGGCGGCCTGGCGATTGCGCACCTGCTGCATCTCGCGGGCAGCATGCCGGCGGGTTACGGCATCGATCGCTGGACGGTGGTCGGCGCGGTGTTGCTCGGTCTCGGCGCCTGGCTGAACCGGGCCTGCGTGTTCGGCGCGATCGCGCGGCTCGGCTCGGGCGAATGGGCGTATGCGCTCACGCCGCTCGGCTTCTACGTCGGCTGCCTGAGCGTAGGTTTCATTCCGCGCAGCGCACCGATGACGAGCGGCGCTTCGCCGCTGTTCGACATCGCCGGCACGCTCGCCCCGCTGTTCGTCGCCTACGCACTGTGGCGTGCCTGGACCACGCTGCGCGCGAAGGCCTGGACGCCGCATGCCGCGACGATCGTCATCGGCATCAGCTTCGTGGTCACGCTGCTGCTCGCCGGCCGCTGGGCCTACACCGAGGTGCTCGCCGACCTGGCGCACGGCATGGCCGCGAGCCTCGCCGGGCGCACATGGTTGTTCGCCGCGCTGCTCGCCGGCGCGATGTTCGGCGGCTGGAGCGCGGGCCGCTGGCGCCACGTGCCGATCTGCGTGCCGCAAGCCGCGCGCTGCTTCGCCGGCGGCGTGCTGATGGGCTGGGGCAGCCTCCTGATCCCGGGCTCGAACGACGGCCTGATCCTGGTCGGCCTGCCGCTGGTGCAGCCCTACGCCTGGCTGGCGTTCGCGATCATGTGCGCGACGATCGCGCTCGCGCTGACGGTCGAACGTTCACCTGCGTTCATGCTGCGCCGCCGCTGACGGCGCTGACGTCTGGCGCCAGTACGCCGGGATGTCGGTGCGGCACTTGCGCTGCACGAGGTTCGCGACCAGCCCGGTCTCGCCGTGCTATGCGGGGAACTGCAGCAGGTCCTGCCAAAACGGATCGTTCCGAACGGGCGGCCCTCGGGCAGCGCAGTCGGCGAGCGACGCCGGCGCAACCTGCACGTGATGGAGAAAGACAGCCCGCACGTCCTTGTGGGGGAGTGCTGTCGACAGTGTTGGGGAGGGCCGTCGACCTAGGGGTGGAAGGGCGTGCCGCGCACGCCTACTTTGGGTTCATCGCGCAGTTGGAGGCACCTTGAGGCTCCGGCTCCGCGTGCCCTCCTCAACATCCACCGACCTGGAGATCGACGATGAAACCCGCCCTTGCAATGCCCTGCCTCGTCGCCGCGATCGCGCTGACCCCACCTGCCTTCGGCGCCGACGTCGTGACCACGCGCGCGGCCGCGTCGGCGCAGCGCGCCAACCTGTGGACAGCGGTCGACTTCGCGTCGGCGCGCAGCCTGCTGCCGAAGGTCGACTACCTCCCGGCTGCCGTGTTCGACTACAACGCTGCGGTGGCCGAGGCGGCGAGATCGCGCGCCGTGATCAACGTCGCCGGCTCGCGCGGCGGCCTCGATGCGCGCCAGCTGCGCGAGGAGCAGAAGATCGTCGGCATGCACGGCATCGACCGCATGCAGCAGGACATCCGGGGCGTCGACCCGCAGGCTGTCGGCACCGGCGGCATGCACTTCACGTCGACCCGCACCTTCCCGAACGCGTCGGACACGACCTATCCCACGCGCACGGTGGGCAAGCTCTACTTCCGCGACCCCGCCACCAATTCCACCTACGTGTGTTCGGGCTCGATGATCAAGCGGGGCGTGGTGCTCACTTCGGGCCACTGCGTCCACAACGGCAGCAGCCGCTTCTTCACCGACTTCGTGTTCCGCCCCGGGCAGCGCAACGGCGTCTACCCCTATGGCACCTGGAGCAACTGGGTGCAGGTGCGCACCACCACCGCCTGGGTGACCGGCGGCGGCAGCGTTCCCAACACCGGCGACTGGGCCACCATCGTCTTCGCCCCCGACGCCGGCGGCAAGCGCATCGGCGACTACACCGGCTGGCTCGGCTATCAGGGCCCGATCTGCAGCGGCCGCCACCAGACGACGCTGGGCTATCCGGTCAACCTCGACTCGGGCCTGCAGATGCACCGCTCCGACAGCCAGGCCAACAGCTACGGCTCGCTGAACAACTGCATCTGGGGCACCGACATGACGGGCGGCTCCAGCGGCGGGCCGGTGGTGCTGAACCTGCAGGCTGCCTACACCAACAGCAGCACGCTGCCCGCCGAGAACAACGGGAACCGGGTCGTCGCCACCGTCTCGTGGGGGTACATCGACCCGGCGATCAAGGTCCAGGGCGGCTCGATCGTCGACGCGAACTTCCAGGCCATGATCACCGCGACCTGCGCGGCCAACCCGGGCTCGTGCTGAGCTGCCGCTAACGCGCCCCGCTCACGTCCACGATCGCGCCGCTGGTGTAGCTCGCCGCGTCCGACAGCAGCCAGGCGATCGCCTGCGCTACCTCGTCGGCGGTGCCGGCGCGCTGCATCGGCAGCGTCGCGGCGAGGCGCGCGACGCGGTCCGGCTGGCCGCCGCTGGCGTGGATCGTGGTGTCGACGATGCCGGGGCGCACCGCGTTGACGCGCACGCCTTCGGCGGCGAGCTCGCGCGCCAGGCCGATGGTGAAGGTGTCGATCGCGCCCTTCGCGGCGGCGTAGTCGACGTACTGCCCGGGCGAACCGAGCCGCGCCGCGACCGACGAGACGTTGACGATGGCGCCGCCGCGCCCGCCGTGGCGCGTGGACAGGCGTTTCACGGCCTCGCGTGCGCAGGCGAAGCTGCCGAACACGTTGATCGCGAACATGCGCAACACGCGCGCTGCGTCCATCTGGTCGACACGCGCGGCGACATCGACGACGCCGGCGTTGTTCACGAGACCGCCGAGCGGCGGCATGTCGGCATCGAGCTGCGCGAACATGGCGCGCACCTGCGCGTCGTCGGCCACGTCGGCCTGCACCGCGAGCGCGTGCCCGCCGGCGGCGGCGATGGCTTCGACGACCGCCTGCGCCGCCGCCGCGTCGCGCGCGTAGTTCACCGCCACCGCCCAGCCCTGGCGTGCGCACCACACCGCCGTGGCCGCACCGATGCCGCGGCTGCCGCCGGTGATCAGCAGGCTGCGCTCAGTTGGCATCATCGCGATCCTCCTCGCCGGGCGGCGGCTCCTTGGCGCGGCGTTCGAGCGTGGCTTGCAGCGGCGTCAGCCCGCCGACGAAGGTCTCGGCGCTCACCGGCCGCGCCAGCCGCAGCGCCGGCGGGAACAGGTGGCTGAGGTAGAGCTCCTCGCCGTAACGCTGCTCGCGCTGCTGGTTGAACCACAGCCCCAGGCCGACGGCGCTCAGCCAGGCGACGACCGCGACCGCACGCATCAGCCGCAGCCGCGTCGGTTCGAGCGCGAGCAGGTGGTAGTACAAGGCTGCGGCGCCGATCGCGTCGCTGAGCAGGAAGCCGAAGTCGCTCACCGCCGGCCACGAGAACGCGAATCCGACCAGCGACGGCAGCGTGTCGGCGGCGAGCCACGCGAGCGCGGCGAACAGCACGACCTTCAGGTGCCAGCCGAAGCGCGTGCGGCGCGTGAAGGTCTTGGTCAGCAGCGCCCAGGCGCCGCACCACACGCCGACGCCGACCGCCGCGCCGAGCACCAGGCCGGCGAAGGCCGCCGGCAGCTCGGTCGGGTCGTTGACCAGCCAGGTCTCGAACAGCAGCGCGAGCAGCAGCAGCGCCGCGCCGACCCAGACCGTCGTGCGGCCCGGCCCGCGCGCGGCGGCCAGCGGCCGTTCGGGCGCGAGCGGCTGGTCGGCGAAGCGCAGCTGCAGGCGCGTGCGCCCGGCGCCGATCTCGACCGGTGCAGCGCCCGGGTCGAGGGTCGCGCGTTCGCCGGCGCGCAGCCGGCGGCGGCCGAAGGGCACGCCGTTGAGCGAATCGAGCGCGACCAGTTCGAGCCCGGCCGCACCGGGTTCGATGCGCAGGTGATGCGCCGCGACATGCGGGTCCGACAACACGACATCGTTGTCGAGCGCGCGCCCGAGCGCGAGCGGCCAGTCGTGCACGGCATGCGCCTGGCGCACCTGGCCGTCGCGGTCGAGCAGCTCGATGAGCGCTTTCATGGCGCGACCCGCGCGTAGGCGTCGAGGTAGTGGCGCGCGAGGCGCTGCGCATTCGCGAAGCTCACGCCCTGTGCGTCGAAGCGGCCCTGCACGCCGGCGCTGGGCTGGTCGAGCGTGGCCACCAGCACCGCCAGGTCGAACAGCTGCGGCAGCTTGCGGTACGCGCGCAGGCAGATCACGGCGCGCAGCACCAGGCCGTCGCGGTCGACGAAGTCCTCGTGGCAGGTCGGCGGCGTCTGGTGCTCGCCGCGCAGGCGCGTGAACGACTCGTTGCGAAACGCCATCGAATGGCGCGACGCGAACCGCCAGGCGCCCAGGCGCGTGCCGTCGTAACTCTCGTGGCGCACCGAAATCGCCCCGGTGTTGAAGTCGCCGACGAAGATGTGCGTGTCCATCACGCAGTCGGAGCGTTCGACGTCCATGCCGCCGGTCTTCGAAGGGTCCGAGCTGCCCCAGCAGCGCATGAACTGGTCGGGCGGCACCGGCACGCGGTAACGCGGGTGCGTCGCGCTTTTCCAGCCCTGGCGGATGAAGCGCTCGCTGAGCGCGTCCTGGTGCGTTTGCAACTGCGCCTGCACGACGCCGTGGGCCGGCAGCGCCAGCGGTGCAGCGTCGCGGCTGCGCGCCAGCAGCGCACTCGCGAACACCGCCGGAACGAGGAAGCTCACCTGCTCGCCGTCGACGCGCCGGGCGACGTTGATGCCGATCACGCGGCCGGCTTCGTCGAGCGCCGGGCCGCCGCTCATGCCGCCGCTCAAGGCGCCGCCGAAGAAGATCTGCGGATAGAAGCTGCGTTTGACCAGGCCGTTGTAGTTGCCCTCCATCACCGCGAAACCCACGTCGAGCGGGTTGCCGAGCGAGTACAGGCGTTCGCCCTGCGCGAGCGGCTGTGCTTCGTCGCGAAACGCCAGCGCCTCGAAGCCCTGCGCGGGCGCGGCGTCGCCGGCCTTGAGCAGCGCCAGGTCGTGCAGCACGTCGATCTGCACGATCGCCAGCGGCGCCTCGCGGCCGTCGGCGGTGACGTAGACCAGGTCGTGCCGGCCGGGCTTGAGCGCGGCTTCGCTGACGACGTGGAAGTTGGTGACGATGTGGCCGTCGCGCGTGACGAAAAATCCCGAGCCGACCGAGGTCTGGCTGGCGCGGCCCTTGAGCACGGTGCGGATCTGCACGAGCTGCGAACGCGCCTGCTCGTAGGCCTTGCGCGCGCTCAGCGAGGGCGGCGTGGCCGCAGCGGCGGCCGGGTCGGCCTGGGCCCATGCGGGCACGCCGGCCAGCACCGCCAGCGCCATCAGCCAGGCCCGTGCCCACGCGCCGACGCGCATCGAAGACTTCATTGCCGGGCATTCTACGGGGGCACTCCGGCCCCTCGGGTCATTGGCGTGTCACCGCACGCTCGTCACAATCGGCGCCTCGCGCATCCACACCAGGAGACCACGCATGGCCAAGGACTTCTCGACGATGGAGGACAGCAATCGCTCGTCCAACCCCGACATCCACAGCGTCAGCGACCCGGCGCGCCGGGTGTGGCTGCAAGGCGGCCTGGGCGCGCTCGCGGCCGGCGTCTTCGGCCCGCTGCTGCCGGGCTGCGCGAGCACCGCCGGTGCGGGGCCGCTGCTCGGCTTCAAGGCCATCGCCCCCGGCCAGGGCGATACGCTCGTCGTTCCCGAGGGTTATGTCGCCGCGGCGCTCGCGCCCTGGGGCGAGCCGATCGGCGTGGCCGGAAACATGCCCGCGTGGCGCGACGACGCGAGCAACAGCGCCGCCGAGCAGGCGGTGCAGATGGGCATGCACCACGACGGCATCCACTTCTACCCGCTCGACGGCTCGAACCGCGGCCTGCTCGCGATGAACCACGAGTACACCGACGACGGCCTGCTGCACAGCGACGGCATGAAGACCTGGAGCGCCGAGAAGGTGAAGAAGGCGCAGGCCGCACACGGCGTCGCGGTCATCGAGGTCGAAGCGCGCGACGGCCGCTGGGCGATGGTGCGGCCGTCGCGTTACGCGCGGCGTTTCACCGCGTCGACGCCGTTCGCCGTCGGCGGCCCGGCCGCGGGGCATCGACTGATGAAGACTGTGGCCGACCCCGAGGGCCGGCGCGTGCTCGGCACCTTCAACAATTGCGCCAGCGGCAAGACGCCCTGGGGCACCTACCTGTCGGGCGAAGAGAACTGGGCCGGCTACTTCGACGGCGGCGACAAGATCGACGCCGACCAGGCGCGCTGGGGAATGCGCAAGACGGGCTTCTACCGCTGGGCCGAACACGACGAACGTTTCGACGCCAGCAAGCACCCGAACGAGTTCCATCGCCACGGCTGGGTCGTCGAGATCGACCCGAACGACCCGGACTCGACGCCGGTCAAACGCACCGCGATCGGCCGCGCCGCGCACGAGGGCGCCTGGGTCGGCGTGACGAAAGACGGCCGAGCGGTCGTCTATTCGGGCGAGGACGCGCGCTTCGAATACATCTACAAGTTCGTCAGCCGCGACAAGATCGCGCCCGGCGGCGCCAAGCCGAACGCGACGCTGCTCGACCACGGCACGCTCTACGTCGCGCGCTTCGACGCCGACGGCAGCGGCCGCTGGTTGCCGCTGGTGCACGGCCAGGGCCCGCTGACCGCGGCGAACGGTTTCGCCGATCAGGGCGAGGTGGTCATCAAGGCGCGCCAGGCGAGCGACCTGCTCGGCGCGACCAGGATGGACCGGCCCGAGTGGCTCGCGATCGACCCGGCCAGCGGCGAGGTCTATTGCACGC
>CXWJ01022316.1_pt1 | contig 14655 bp, 12 predicted proteins | sample 590841 | NCBI WGS metagenome assembly CXWJ01 (sample SAMEA3498367, study PRJEB10139) | wastewater metagenome | biome: wastewater treatment plant; material: activated sludge | place: Austria | collected 2015-01-21 | reverse complement strand
CCGCTGTCCATCCACATGCTCCAGGGAGACAATTGCCCGCCGATAGGTCAGGGACTGCTCATGAAAGAAGCTTAAGCCCCGCTGGGAAATGTCTTTCCCCACCACAGTAATCGCGTCGTCATGCACAGGTTCCCGGTGGGAGCTCAGCGGGGTGAGGCGAAACAAAACGGGCACCGGTACGCGATCGTCCCGGCGTCTCTCCATGCCCTTTGTCGGCTGCAGCCACGACAAAAGGGCCTCTATCTGTTCAGTCAATCCAGAACCATCTAGCTGAGTCGATGTGCAAAAGTCCATTGCAATCCCCAGTGTGCTGTTCGCTTGGAAAGAAATGGGAAACTTGCGGGGTGCAGACTCTGACCCGTCATTAGGTCGACACCCAACATGTTTTTCAGAATAGCAAATGGCGTACCAGCACTACGCCTCGTGTGATAAGTTAGGCAGAAAATGACGTGTGCGTAGATAGTGCATGAAGAATCGCGTGGAAATGAAGTAGGTTCACTACTCCAGAACTGTCAGAAAGTTTGAAAAGATTACCGCCCGTAACGAAGTGGGCGGAAATGTTGACAAGGTTGGTAGGTGGGATCGAGCCGTAGATTGGGCCAATCGGAAGACCTAGCCACACAAATTTACGTCGCAATTTTCGACTCGGCAAATCGAAATGGGGTGGTTTCGTGAAAGTACCCCGTCGCCAAGCGGCACAATCGGAACCAAGATGAATATTCCGCGTCCAGCATTACTACCGCCACGGCCCGAGAATCAGCCAAAGCAAAGCATGACCACGCCGATCACGGCCGCCGTCAACGTGGAAGCCAACACGACCGTGCGAAACATGTCGGTCGAAAATTCGCTTTCCAGCGGATCATTGCGATACAAGCGATAGGGGCGAGACATCCGCCGAACGCTAGCCGTCATGGCAGTCCGAGCCGCCCCGCTGGTCAACTCCGCGACCACTGAGGAAGCTGGCCGCGCATCGCCCCAATATCCGGGCAAGTCTCGGCTTTCCGCCGCCGGAACCGCCTCCTGAAATACCTCCATGGCTGGCCGCAATGCCTCCGCCAATCGCCAGCAGTCGCCACACGTTTCCAAATGCGCCTCGACCTGCTCGTCCCAGGCTTCACCAGTGGGAAAAGGCCCTCGCGTGAGAATCATGAAAACTTGATCGCAATCCATCGCCATCCCTCCGACGAAGTTGCAACGCGAAAAGGTGCGGGCGTGAAAGAATCCGCCATGAACTGGTCGGTCGCGCTTGCCGCCGACAACCATCCCTGTGAGCGTCTTCGAGGTGTTTCACGTTTATACACCCGGCAGCATGGCGACGGCCAGCCCAGCCTCAAAAAATGTTGACCGCGTTGCAGAGCGGAGGGCAACTAGACCACCCAACCTATTCCAGTTCCTGCAGGGCCTTCAGCACCTGATCATCATGGCCATCCACTTTCACGGCCTTCCAAACCTTGGCCACTTTGCCGGCTGGGTCGATTAGGAAAGTACTCCGCTGAATGCCCAGGGACTTTTTGCCGTACATGTTCTTTTCTCGCCAAGCACCGTATTTCTCGGCCACTGCGTGATCGACGTCCGCTAAAAGAGGGAAATTCAGGTTGTATTTATCGCGAAACTTGCCGTGGCTCTCGATGCTATCAGTACTCACGCCGAGGACTACAGCGCCCAGTTTNNCTACAGCGCCCAGTTTTTTGAGCTCTGCTTTCCGGTCGCGAAAGGAGCAGGCTTCCTTGGTGCAGCCCGGCGTATCGTCTCGTGGATAAAAGTACAAAACGACTGGCTTATCTTTCAAATCCGAGAGGCGAACCTTGGTTCCATCATCGGCTGTCAATGTAAAGGCCGGTGCCTTTTGACCTGCTTCCACCCAGTCTCCCATTTCAACAGTCTCCCCAAAATGTCTTCGACCATCCTTAGGCCGCGTCGTGGGCTACGCGCGTCGGCCTCCGCTACGGCCTGTTTTCACCGCATTGTAGGCGTTAAAACCTCTTCCGCAATCCGGCGCCACAGCGAAGTTCGCTAAGCCAATCGCCCCTCGTCGCCGGCCGCGCCGACGGGTAAAATCGAGCCTCCCTTCATCCAACGAATAAGCACTTTTTCATTGAGCCCACCCATCACCGAAGTCTCTCCTACGATTGAAATCCGTCGTGAACGCAGCTTGCAACTGGCGTTGGCAGCGGCACGCACGGCCGAAGAAAACAACGGCCAAGACATCGCCGTGCTCGATATGCGAAACGTCACAACGGAGTTTGATTTCTTCGTGCTGGTAACCGGCAACAGCCGTCGCCAACTCCACGCCATCAGCGAAGAGATCGACCGCGTACTGGAAAGCGAACTTGGCGATCATCGGCTAGGCATCGAAGGTTACAGCGAGAGCCGCTGGATTCTGCTCGATTACGGCTCGGTGGTGATCCACTTGTTCGACGCCGAAATGCGTGCGTTCTACGCCCTCGAAGAATTATGGTCCACTTCTGAACGCATGCCGCTGCCGAGGGACAAATCTCAGAGTGACCCCGCCCAAACGTGAACGAAGTTCTACCCTCACGCGAATATGCTGAGGATTTTTTAACCACGAAGACACGAAGGACACTAAGAACAAGGGAAAGACGGGATACATTCCAAAGAGCATTGCTTCCAAGATTCTTCATGAGCTTTGTGCTTGGTGGTTCCAATCCTTCTCTTCTTTGCGTCTTTGCGTGAGATTTCCTTCCGCAATGCCCCTCGATGAACGTACTCGCTCAACTTCGCAGTCGATTTGCGATCGCGTTGAAATCAATGAACGTCGATGGTCCTGAAGCGGCGCGATTGATGGAGATGGTACTTCCTGGGCAAGACGCCAAGTTCGGCGATTATCAGGCCAACTGCGCGATGCCGCTCGGCAAAACACTGGGAAAGCCGCCGCGCGAAGTGGCCGCCCAGCTTGTCGCCGCACTCGACGTGGCCGACCTGTGTGAGTCGCCAGAAATAGCCGGTCCTGGCTTCGTCAATCTCCGGCTGCGCGACGATTGGATTCGCGACCAGCTCTCGGAAGCAAACTCCGATGCCGATCGTCTTGGCGTATCGCCCGCGGCCAAGCCGCGGACCATTGTTGTCGATTTCTCCTCACCCAACGTCGCCAAGCCGATGCACGTCGGCCACATTCGCTCGACCGTCATCGGCGCCGCCCTTTATAGCATCCTGAAATTTCTTGGCCATCACACGATCAGCGACAACCATCTGGGCGACTGGGGCACTCAGTTTGGCATGATCATCTACGGTTACAAGCACTTTGCTGACGAGGCTACACTCGCCAAGAAGCCGGTTGAGGAACTAACCCGCCTTTACAAGTTAGTGCATGCTCTCGTGGAATATCAGGAGACGAGCAACGAAAAAATTCCAACCCTTCGCGAGCAAATCAAAACCGCCGCCACTCGCATCGATGACGCCATGCAGATGACGTTGCCGGTGGATCCCAAGGAGGCCAAGAAACAAGATAAAAAGCTGCAACAGGCCAAAGCACAGCTTGGCGAATTAAAAACCGAACTGGCCGCTTTGGAAAAACGTGTTGTCGAAACCGAGTGCGATCAGCAACTCGGCCCGCTCCTCAACGAGCACGCGGACATCGGCGCGGCGGTCCTCCGCGAGACGGCGTTGCTCCATGCCGGCGATGAAACCAACCGCGCACTCTGGAAAAAAATCCTGTCGCTCTGTTTGGAAGAAATCAACGTCTCCTACCGCCGTATCGGCGTCTCTTTCGATCACACGTTGGGCGAAAGTTTTTACCAAGATCGCTTGGCCGAAGTGGTGGCCGATTTGAAGCAAAAAGGCCTGGCGCGCGAAAGCAACGGCGCAATCTGCGTGTTTCTGCCAGACCAAGAGACGCCGATGATCGTGCAGAAGAAGGATGGCGCGTTCCTCTATGCGACGACCGACCTCGCCACGATCCAATACCGCTTCAAACAGTGGCGTCCGGACGTGATTCTCTACGTCGTCGATCACCGCCAGTCGCTCCACTTCGAGCAACTTTTTGCCGTTGCCAAGAGGTGGGGTTACGAAAACATCGAACTACAGCACGTCGCTTTTGGAACCGTGCTGGGTGAGGATGGCCGGCCATTCAAAACGCGCAGTGGAACCTCAGTCGGCCTCGGCGGCTTGTTGAATGAAGCGGTCGATCGAGCCTACGCCATCGTCAGCCAAAACGACGATGCCCGCCCCAAGCCCCTTCTCTCGGAAGAGGAGCGTCACCAGGTGGCGGATCGCATCGGCATTGGCGCAATCAAATACGCCGACCTAGCCCACAACCGCACCAGCGACTATGTGTTTAGTTACGACAAGATGCTGGCCATGACTGGCAACACGGCCGCGTACATGCAATACAGCTATGCGCGGGTGCGAAGCATCTTCGAAAAAGGAGGAATCAAGCAGTCCGAAATTCGAAATCGAACATCCGCAATTAGTATCGACGCTCCCCAAGAACGCGCGCTGGCCGTCGCTCTGCTCCAATTCTCTGAAGCGCTCGACCGCGTCGCCGCCGATTACCGCCCCAACCACCTCACGGCCTACCTTTTCGAACTGGCCAGCCGTTATAGCGAGTTCTTCGAGAACTGCCCTGTACTCAAAGCCGAAACCGACGAGCTTCGCACCAGCCGGCTGATTCTTTGCGATCTCACCGCTCGTACTTTGAAGCAGGGGCTGAATTTGTTGGGAATTGAAGTAGTTGAGCGGATGTAAAAACGTTGAACAAATGCTCAAAGCCCACGAATAACCGACCCAGCATTGCTGGAGGTTGAATCACCGGATGGTCGCCCCCTTTGTGTGCGGGCCTTAACATGGCAAAATTACTGGTCGCGCTTGCAACGCATAAACCAGCGGGCCGTATAACCAGAGTTAACCAGGCCTTGAATTAGCCAGGAGAATCTCCGTGCCAGCCGTCACAACACTCGAAGCGCCTTCTTCCGTCAAGAACAACAAAGAACTCGTCGCCTGGGTCAAAGAGATGGCGATTCTCTGCAAGCCGGATCAGGTCTATTGGTGCAACGGCTCGCAGGAAGAGTACGATCGCCTCTGCGATGAAATGGTCGCTAGCGGCACGTTCATCAAGCTGAACCAGAAGCTCCGGCCGAATTCGTTCCTTGCCCGCAGCCATCCCAGCGACGTCGCTCGCGTGGAAGATCGCACGTACATCTGCTCCCTGAAGCGGGAAGACGCTGGCCCCACCAATAACTGGATGGAGCCGGAGAAGATGATGGCTACGCTGACTTCCAAGTTCGATGGCTGTATGAAGGGACGTACGATGTACGTGATCCCATTCAGCATGGGCCCGGTCGGTTCCCCCATCGCCCATATCGGCGTGCAAATTACCGATTCACCATACGTTGTGGTCAACATGCGGATCATGACCCGCATGGGCGATGCAGTCCTTAAGGCGCTCGGCACGGGGCGCTTCGTCAAATGTCTTCACAGCGTGGGTATGCCGCTGAAGCCTGGCCAAGAGGATGTGCCTTGGCCCTGCAGCCCGGACCCCAAAGACAAATACATCGTTCACTTTCCTGAAGAGCGGGCGATCTGGAGCTATGGCTCCGGCTACGGCGGCAACGCGTTGCTCGGCAAGAAGTGCTTGGCCCTTCGCATCGCCTCCGTGATGGCGCGGGACGAAGGCTGGCTGGCCGAGCACATGTTGATCACCGGCGTGAAAAGTCCCACCGGCGAAAAAACGTATGTGGCCGCCGCGTTCCCCAGCGCCTGCGGTAAGACGAATTTCGCGATGCTCATCCCGCCCCAAGAATTCCTCAAAGAAGGCTGGGAAGTGACGACCGTCGGCGACGACATCGCTTGGATTAAACCGGGCGATGACGGTCAGATTTATGCCATCAACCCGGAAGCTGGATTTTTCGGTGTCGCCCCCGGCACGAATAAGAAATCCAACCCCAATGCGATGGCCACCATCACCAAGAACACGATCTTCACCAACGTTGCCCTCACGGACGATGGCGACGTATGGTGGGAAGGAATGGACGGCGATCCACCCCAGCACGCCATCGATTGGCAAGGCAAAGATTGGACGCCCGGTACCGAAACCAAAGCGGCCCACGCCAACAGCCGTTTCACCGCGCCGATGTCGCAATGCCCGTCCTCCGATCCGGCTTGCAATGATCCGAAAGGGGTGCCGATCGCCGCGTTCATCTTCGGCGGTCGCCGCAGCACGGCGGTGCCGCTGGTTTCGCAAGCCTTCAACTGGGCTTTTGGTGTCTATTCCGCCGCCACCATGAGCTCCGAAACGACAGCCGCCGCCTTCGGCCAACTCGGCCAAGTCCGCCGCGATCCGTTCGCCATGCTCCCCTTTTGCGGCTACAACATCGGTGATTATTTCAGCCATTGGATCCACTTCGGTCGGTGCCTGGTGAACCCACCTCGCATCTTTAGCGTCAACTGGTTCCGCCGAGACAAAGATGGCAAGTTCCTGTGGCCCGGCTACGGAGACAACTTCCGTGTGCTGAAATGGATCGTCGATCGCGTCCATGGTCGAGCCGTCGCAGTCGAGGGTTTGTTAGGTTGGGTTCCTCGCTATGAAGATCTCGATTGGCGCGGCTTGAAATTCAGCGAAGAAGATTTCGATGAAGTGATGAGCTCCGACCACGATGAATTGATCGCCGAGTTGGCCTCCCACGACCAACTGTTCTTCAAACTGTACTCCCATTTGCCGCGCGAGTTTCCCTCGATCCGCAACCTACACTTGGCCAGTCTGTGGCGAACGCCGGGTAAGGTGGCAGGGGAGTAAAATGGGAATCGCGCAGAGCGACGATTGAACTCCGGGGCGGAGCCCTGGGGAGTCGGGGCAATACAGTCGATTCACCACGTTACTCTTGTCGATAAGTCGCCAAGAATTCCAGTGGCGTGAGGACTGGGCAAGCCTCGGCTGTTGGAAAGTGGCCCGGGTTTCGACTGATAAGACAGTCAGCCGACGCACGAACCGCGCTCACATACTGTACGGCGTCTTCGAAATCCTTGAACTTCGCCTCGATTGCCTGATTGATAACCTGCTGATCGCAGGCCACCACTTGAAACATGTCCCGTAGCAGTTCGAGCGCCCGACGGGCCTTCTTGCTATCTTCCAGACGTCGCACGACGTAATAGATGTTGTTGAAGCTGATTGCCGTCACGAGACCAACAATCTTACCCTGTTCGGCGAGGGTCCAAATCGCGGCCGAGTCATTGTAAAACGGCTTGCGATTGGCAATCACGTCGATCAGCACGTTCATGTCGAAGAACACTCGCATCGCTACCGGTCGTATTTTTGGACGAGCGATTCTTCAAGAACTTCACGCTCGTTCTGACCTTGAGGCAACTTGATTAGGCCACTGGCACCGCGCGTAAGTCGCCCGATTGGAAGCTGATTGCCGTCACGCTTGGCAAGAAACCGCACGATCCGGGCAAACAGCGACGAGACGCTCGTCCCTTGGGCCTCGGCCAACCGGCGGGCTTGCTCGATCACTTCCGGCTCGGCATTCAAGGTGAGTTTTTTCATAGCACTACGTACTCTATTTCAAATACACTACGTACTCGGGCTCGGGGCGTCAATCCAACAGGCATTTGGAAGTGGGGAAGCGCTATTTATTCGCCGGTGGCGGGGCCAGCGCCTCCCGAATCTTTCGCTCAACGCGTGATTGATTCCCATGTGGGCAATCTTCCCAAATGATTTTGCCATCGCGCCCAAGGAGGTAACCACTGGGGTAGCCTTGGACGCCATATCGGTCGCAGGTGGCGCCGTTCTCGTCGTAAAAAACAGGAAAAGGCACACCCTCCCTTTTCACAAAACCTCGGAGGTCGGTGAGTGGGTGCTGACTATACTGCTTGTCGGCCGGACCGTTGAATACATCGACGATTACAAGACCTTTCCCCGCGTACTTTTGATGCCATTCGACTAATTGCGGAGTCATTGCGCGACAGCCGCCGCAACGGTAAAAGCTAAACTCAAGCCATACGACTTTTCCTCGTAGCGCCAGCAGCGTCAGGGGTGCTTCCGAGTTAATCCACTTCCCGCTCGGTGCCAATTCGGGCGGCACCTGATTCCAAAAACTCTGATACGGCTTGAACGTGATGTCACGGAAAAAATCTGGCCACGCGTAATTGAAAGTGGCACTCGCCCATATCACTAGGACACAGAGCCAGAACAACTGTGTCAGCCGTGAAATCAGTGAAGGGTTGGCCGCTGGAGTGGCGAAATCGTAACCACATTGCGGGCATACGGCTTGCGTTTGCCCCATGATTGAACGGCAATGAGTGCAAATGGCTATGAAGATCGAACGCTATTTGGCTTCGTCGGTGGCTTTGATGGCTGGCGAAGTCGGATTAGGCGAAGGTTTAGTTGGCACACCGGCAGAGGGAGGCGGCAGCGGAATCACTTTTGTCGCGTCCATCTTCGCCAGCGGCTTATCAGGCTTTTTACCATCAGAATGTTCCGGGCTCGTATCCACCAGTAAGTACCCGGCCCAAAAGAAGGGGTGATCGGCCGTCGGCAGCTCCTCGGAGTCGTCTTTGCGTTTCAAACGCGGCTCCCGCGCCGCATCGAGCGGTGCTTCGCGGGCTAGCAAACACGACCGCTGCCAGGCTTGGGTCGCTGATTCGTTCGGTAACTCCTGCACAAACTCTCGCACCAGCTCGAAATTCGTGCGGCCGCCCGTTCGCCAACGGGTGAGCAAAATCGTCCGCGCGCCGTTGGCGATCAAGCCACATACCGATTGAAATATCTCGCTGCCCGGCTCGCCGCTCGGCACATTGCCTCGTCGAGAAGTTTTCAAGCCTTGCTCAGCGGCCGTCGCCACACCCGTCAGGATAATCCGTTCTGGCCCACCGAAGGGCAATCCGTACCAAGTTTCCAGTGTATCGTTCGCCGCACCGCGACTGCGGGGCAGGGGTGACCAGGCGAGGACGGACCCCGTCGCACCTTCCACGTCATCGAGCGCCACTAATCCATCCAACAAGGGTGCAATCAAGTATCCCGGTTCCGGCAGTGGCGTCGGCAATTGCACCGGATTCGGCACGGCCTTTTCCAGTTCTTGCACCATTGTGTCACCGGAAGCCGCGTCGCTGGCCGCGAGTTGCGTGGCCGAAATGCCGGTGTGCATCGGTCTTCGTAGCGGTCGCGAATCGCTAACCGCCAACGAGGCCACCGGCCCGTAACGAATCGGGACTCGATCCATGAGCACGCGGGCTCCATCTTCATCGGGCGGAATCAACGCCTCGAACGGCAAATACCATAGCAACCCGTCCGGCACAATCGCCAGTGACTTTGTCTTTGATAGGTCCAGCCGCGCATCGGCAAACAGGGATTGATACGCGCCTGCCGCCATTTCTCGCCACTTGTCGTTCTGCAAATCTTCGACAGTAATTGTCCGGTTGGCGCCATAATTGCCGACTGCCTGTAGCAACGCGCCCAGCCCTACCTTTAACCTCGCTACTTGCCCCAGTTGCCAACCAAAGGCGTCGGTGGCTGAAAGCAGGAATCCGTACAGCTCCCCGCCCGCTGCGTGAAAGATGACTATCGCTTCGCCTTCGCCCAAAGCGGCCTGCAAGTCCGACGTCTTCTTCAACGGTGGAAAATCGGACGTCGATGGCACGTGTCGTAGCGCGAGCTGCGCGAGAATATGCTCACGATCCTCGCAGTTTTTTCGCCAAGCATCGTAGCGATCGGTGAGTATCTTCGTGTTGCTTCCGTCCGGAGCGATCACCGGTCCAGCTCGCAGATCCTCGTAAATTCGAGTTCCAGTCGTCAACAAATCCCGGTAGGCCGGAAAGTTAGTCAGCAATTGCTGGCGTTGGAGGATGGCGTCGCGACTGAGCTCATTCTCCTGCGATTCCAAAATCGACCGCAGCGCCGCCAAGCGCCCACCCCAAGGCAACGAGGCCAAATAGCGGCGTCGTTTGGTTTGCTCCGCAATCTCGATCGCCTGGGGCACGTCCTTGCGCTCTAGCGCTGACATCAACCAACGATCGAATGCCCCGTCCTGAGGCGTCTTCATCACTGCCATCGAATCGAGCGGCTGATAGAACCAATCGGCCGTGGTCGGGTCGGCCAGTAGCGTAGTGTAAAGCTGACCGGCGACGCGCGGCGATAGATCGCGTGCGTCGTACAGTGCATTGCAGCGCGCGATCTGAAAATTGCGCAGCGAAGCCCCGGCTTGTGAGGCAAGTGCTTGGCTCAGCAATTGATTGCCGGCCGTCAAATTCCCCTGGGCGAACCGGACAGCCGCCTGCACGTAAACCTGGTGGATGCCGGGCAAAGCCGCACGCATATCCCCCATGCGCCGCGTCGTGTCTTCCAGCATCGTGATGGCCTGCGGCAGTTGCCCCATGGTCACCAAGCTTTCCGTCTCGGCGAGGCGGAGCTTGGTGGCCGCATGGTTCAGCCGGTTCGCCTGCGACCAAGCCGCCACCACATCGAGTGGCGCATAGAGGCCACCACTTCCCAACGCCATGTGGTTGTACCAGCCGGGCCAAATCGACTCGGTCACAACATCCCAATTATCGTAGTAATAGGCTGAGTAACTGGCTTCTAGGAATAGCTGCGCCGCTAAGCGACTATCCCCGCGGAACATCGCCAGTCGGCCTTGCTCCATCAGTGCCACGCAAGTCAGCGGATGATCGTACTGGCCATCGACGATCACGGCCCGGCCGAGCACCGTGTTTGCCTCGTCGTATCGCCCCATGCCGATTAGAGACAATCCTCGCTGCAAATCGATCAGAGCGCTGGACCAATGGTTAGGCGGCGACAGACCGCCCCGCGCGAACATATCGGAGAGCTCCTTGGAAATTCGATCGAAGGGTGCCAGCGGCCCCAGCAGTTCGTTCCGCCGCCGAATCGCCAGCGCGGACGCCCGCATCACTTCACTGATATTCACGCGCCAGTATTGAGGCGACTGCACCACGCCCCCTTTTTGGATCGCGCGGCTGTTGTCCAATTGCCCTACCAAGACTTGCTCGGTATTGGAAAACTGCCCCAGCACAAACTGCCGCGCACTTTGACCCCAAGGCGGCGCACGGCGGGAACGTGTCCCATCGGGACGGGGCGGCTGATTGAACTTCACTCGCAGCAGCCAGTTGGGATAAGCCAACATGAGTTGGCACGCTTGGTCGAACTCCGCCAACGCCTGCGGATTGCGGCCTTGGTTGTAATACACCTCACCCAACATCGCGTGATAGCAGATCGAATCGATCCACCGCGCCTGAACGGTGCGAATGCCGCGCTGCGTCTCCTGACGGAAAGCTCGCTCCGCTTCACGGTATTCACCTGAATAGAAGGCCTGCACGGCCACGTAGTACGCACGGCTGGGAACCTCTTCGCCAAGCTGCGCATAAGTAGACTGAATCGCCAGCAACGCCAGCAGCAGCGCGCAACCACCTCGAATGGATACGGTTCGGACCATCGCCTTGCCTCTTCGTTCTTAGGCTCACGCGCCCAAGCCACTCCCATTTTACCAATTCCTGCCATCGCGGGTGAAAAAGAGCTGCTTGCAGCGCCGCGGCCGGCCATTTTTTCCCTGCTCTCAAAACTTTGCAAAGCTTTGCCGGTTAGGTGGACGATAAGGGTTGTACTACGTGAACTGCCACGTGGGTGCGCCACTTCCAGGTGCAAAGAGCGGGGCGCGGAGAAGGGACCAATGACCAAGTCGAATGCGAAGTACAAACCGGGTTGGGGAATCGTCGTGGCCCTCGTCGGCTCCGCCACGTTGCTGCTCACCGGCTGCCAGGTGGAAATGGCCGGCCAAACGCTGCCCAGCCCCTATTTTCTGACCGACGACGTGCAGTACTACGCACCCGGCCCTGAATTCAAGCTAGCGCGCGAAGCTGCCGCTCAAAAGGAACAGGCGGAAGCCATCCAGAGTCAGACCCAGGAGCCGTAGCTCCGGTTTTCCAGCGTCTCGCACCTTAGGGCTTCGACTTGCCCGCCGGTTTCTGCTTGTCGCTAGCTGTGTCATCGTAGGATTCCGCCAAGATCGCTTGATAGGCTTGGGTCGCATGGGCGTAGGCCTCCTTGGCGGCCTCCAGCTCTTCCGCCCGAATCTTTGGCGACTTTTGTGCCCAGCACTGTTCCACCGACTTCAAACACCAGTCGGCACTCCGCTTGCTCGCCCGAATTGGCTGGCCGTCAACCTCGACGAACACCGGGTTGGTGTGGGCGGCCGGGAAAACTCGCAGGGCAACCCAGCTTGAACGCTCCGGCGTGTATTCGAATTCGATATCCTCGACCCGGCCATCCGCCTCGAGAATCTTGCGTTCGACAGGATAACCGTTGACTATCAACTCCACTGGTACGCTCCGAGTACCCTCGATCCGCGCCCGCTCGATCGACCAGTAAGGCTTCTGATCCAGGTCGCGAGTGGCAATATTGTCTGTAGGCGCTTGTTCTTCCAGCAGTCCGGCCGCCTTGCACTTGATTTTGAGGGGCTGCCCCTTGGACACGCTCAGCACGCTCTTGCGGCCCTCCGCGCCTGGCTCGCCGACGCCTAAGTNNCGCCGACGCCTAAGTCATTGACGGCGAAATCAAATAAGTGGGTCAGTCCATCGCAGCAGTAGCTGCGGCCGTCGCGAATGCCGTCCACCCAATGGTCGAAGTCCACCGGCACGCCCGGCGGCAACTTCACATAAGCCCGTCCCAGCCCCACCCGCTCGCCGTAAATGCAGGGGAAATCAGTTTCGCCGCTAATACGGGTCGTGTACCCACAATTGAGCGTGTGATACCAGATATTCATTTCCCAGGTGATCGGCGTATCGACGGTAGAGATGAAGTCGCAGGCCCCGTGCGTGACGTCTACGATGAACTCATTCGCGCCGATGCCATCGAACTTGGGCACATCATAATCCGGCAAGCTCTTGACCTTCGTCTGTAGGCCCCATCCACTGTGGGCGAAGCCCACCACGCCCCCTTGCTCCTGACCCCACTTCAGAATTGGCAAATCCCAACTCGGCCACTGCTCGATTCGCGTCGTGCCCGGATAATCGTCTTCTTTCAACCGGAGGAGCACCAGGTGGCCGGCGTGGGAGCTGGGGAAGCCGGAAACCTCCACGTCGTAGCGCATCACATTCAGCGCCGTGGAGAGGGGATCGACCTGTCCTTGGAAGAATTGCTTCTGGTAGTACCAACAAGGCCCCCAGGTGAGCATGCAACCGACGTTCAAATCCTCGCCCTTGATATGTCGGAACATATCGATTGGCTTGGAGCCTTGTGTCGGAGAAGAATAATGAGCGCAGCCGGCCGCATGAACATGGTGGTCGCCGGAAAACCAGCCTGCTTCCGTCATGTTGATCCAGCGCTGCAGCTCGAAACTTTCCGTATGATCTTTGCCCGCCGGCACCTCAATATCCCGCTCTAGCACGCGATACTCCGGGCCGCGGGAGTAGACCACGTGGTACGAGCCAGCGGGCAGTAGCACAGTCTCGCCATCATGACGGTAAACTTGATCCTGGAAGGCCAAATCAGGGGACAATCGCCGCGAGCGGGCCGGGTAGACGCGGCCCCGCGCATCGCGAATCGTGAACTTTCCGGTCGTTGGCTTACCGTCGGTATCCTTAACCTTGAGCTTCACTGGGACGCTCGGCTCACAGTCGAACAGCAGGTTGACTTCGCTGCGAAATCCCAGGTCTTGCGAACCTTGGCCGACATCGAAGGAAAGCTTGGCTTCGCGTTGGCCGCGGTCGCGGCTGTACAACTCCATAACCCGGTATTCCAAGGGCAACCCGGAAAGCGTCTCGATAAGTGGCTGTTGACTGACCATGTTGATATCAAGCCAGCGCTGCACTACGTCCTGGCTGCTGATCGTTTGAGGCGGTTCGGGGCCCTGGTCTTTGGTGCTATGGAGGGGCGCCGCGTTGGGACTATTACAACGCAATGGAGCCGTGACGCCCGCCTGATTGTGAACCTTGACCAAAAAAGTGCGCCATCCCTGTTCCAAAAGCTCTTTTGGGGCAGCGCCGGCTTGCGCTTTGACGCGGCTCTCCGGATTGATGTCCACACCGACCAGGCACAGCGGATCGAGAGCTTCTTGGAGCTTGCGGACAGCCACTTTCGGCTCTGTTTCGGCCAGCGCGGCGTCGATGGCGGCGCGCTGTTCCGCGGATAGCGGCGCACCGGCCAATTCCAGAGCCTGCGCCACCCGCTCTACCTGGGCGGCAAACGGCTGCAACTCAACTCCTTCCACGATCGGGAGTTGCGCCCCCTCAGCGGCTTGAACGACGCTGCTGAGCAGGACGGCGAAAACAATGGTGAATGCCCTTGTTTTTTGAGATTTGCACATGGCCGGAAGCCCTAGAGGGAGAATGAGAGGGTTCAATTTTCAACGATAAACAATAGTTGCCAACAACTTGCGCGGCTGGAGTGCCATTGCGCGGCTGGAGTGCCACTTGGCTTCGAGCGTAACAAAATCGGAGGCCAATTTCCACAAATTTCTGGCCAGGTGGTGGGTGGCGGGGAGATGGGGGCTTGCGGCCGGTTGCGTGTGCGGGGTCGGGAGACCCGCGCACAACGAGGTCGGGCAAGGTGCGCACAAGTGCTGCGCATAAGTGGGGGGTAGGCTTCTGCGCAGAGGGGGTTTCAAGGATAATCGCGGGCATTGTTGGCGAAAATTTTGGCGTGCTCTCAAAGTGTGCGCGCGGAATTTTTTGTTAGGTTTTGGCCACCGTTTGTGC
>CXWJ01021083.1_pt1 | contig 14674 bp, 13 predicted proteins | sample 590841 | NCBI WGS metagenome assembly CXWJ01 (sample SAMEA3498367, study PRJEB10139) | wastewater metagenome | biome: wastewater treatment plant; material: activated sludge | place: Austria | collected 2015-01-21 | reverse complement strand
GAGGCGAAGGTCGCCCACCTGCGCGCCAACGGGCCGTCGTACGAGGCCTTCCCGCTGCAGAAGTCGTTCGAGGCACGGCCACTCGCGTCGGCGACCTGAGTGAGGCGGCCGACATCCGGTCGGCGCCACCTCCCGTCGACGCAACGGTGCCCGCAGTCGCTCCGGCGCCGAGCGGTCGCCTCTTTCCGGCAGGTCACGCTGGGTCGGGCGCGTCCACGGCCATGGTCGGCCCCTATGCCACGAGCCGGATCGGACCGAGCCACGGCTCGAGGCCATCGTGGGTGGTCTCCCACCGCACGCCCTGCTCGGCGAGCTCAGCATCGGTGAGCACGCACTCGTCGAACGCAGCCCTGATGCTCGCGGGGTCGTCGCCGTCGTCGCGAACTCCGGTCACGACGATGCGGGTGGTGGGGGTATGCCGTCCCCACGGACCCTTGGTGCCGATGCTGAGCTGGCCACCAGCCCCGTCCCAAGCGCACATGTCGACCGGTCGGGTCGCGAGCCAGAAGCAGCCACGAGCCCTGAAGGTGCCGAGTCCGAGCCGCTCGATCCGGTCGTGCAGCCGAGTGGGGTGCAGCGGCCGCCCGGAGCGCAGCTCGAGACGCCAGATGGCGGGGTGGCTCGGCTCCGGTGCGGCCCCCCGGCTCCACTCGCTGATCCACGCCTCGCACCGGGAGTGGTCGTGCAGGCCCTCCATCAGCGCCGAGGCGTCCAGTCCTGGCCAGCCCTGCGCCAGTCGCGCGCCAGGGCGGGCCAAGGCCCGAGCGAACTCGAGCCCGGGCGAGGTGGCCGACCCGAAGACGGCCACGAGGTCGGAGTACTCCAGCAGGCCGGCGAGGGCCTCGGCGACGCCGCGGTCATCGGCGTCGTTGGTGTGCAGCCCTCGCTCGCGCAGCAACTCGTCGCAGGTGAGGTCGTCATGCAGCGTGTCGCCGTCGACGGCCGTGATGACCGCGCCGATGCGCGCGTGAGGCGCCAGGTGCGGGTCGGTGGAGAGCACACGGCATACCTGGATGGCGTCGGCGCTCACGGGCAGGTGGGCCAGGACGGCCTGCCAACGGCCGCTGGAGGTGACCCGGTCGATGGTGGGAATGATGTCCTCACGCACCGCGCAGCTGATGCACGCGTGCTCGAGGTCGATGACGTCACGCTCGAGCACACCAGTGACGTCGCTGACGACGCGATGCAGTTCGCCGGCGTGGGGGTCGATGCGGTGGCGCACGACGACGGCGCCGGGCAGGTCCCACTGCAGTCCGATCGTGGCCGACTCCATGGCCGACGTCGCGATGCCGCTGACCAGGAACACCGGTGCACTCATCGCGTGGCCCCCGTCGTGACACCGGAGGAGTCGGTCGTCGTGCCGTAACGCCGGGCGAACTTCGCGATCCGGCCCTCGGTGTCAACCGTGCGGGAGCGGCCGGTCCAGAACGGGTGGCTCGCGGCGGAGATCTCGACGTCGACCACCGGGTAGGTCGCACCCTCGAACTCGACCGTCGACTCCGGCTGCAGAGTGGACCGGGTCAGGAAGAGCGCCCCGCTCGAACGGTCTCTGAAGACGACCGGTGCGTAGACGGGATGGATCCCGGGTTTCACATGAACCTCCGACGTGTGACACTGTTAACGATAACGATTCTCACTCTAGCAGAGGCACGCGCCGGTCCTCACGGCACCTCCACCCGGCACCTCCTCCCGGCACCTCCACCCGGACGACGGATGGGTAGGCGCATGAAACCGGCCGTCATTGATGCATCTACCCATCCGTCGTCGGGGGTGAGGCGTCCGCGGACAGGCTCGACGCGCCCACCAGCACCTGGTTCAGACGCGACCCAGCGCCGCGCGCTGGACGCCGTCGGCGTCGAAGTTGGCCGGGTCGAGCCATGCCTCGTGGCGCGCGCGGATGGCAGGCCATTCGTCGTCAGTGATCGAGAACCACGCCGTGTCGCGGTTGCGGCCCTTGTAGACCACCGCATGGCGAAACGTGCCCTCATACGTGAAGCCCAACCGGGCGGCGGCCCGTCGGGACGGCTCGTTGAGCGAGTCGCACTTCCACTCGCATCGGCGGTAGCCCCACACGTCGATGACCTGCCGTATGAGCAGGTGGCTTGCCTCGGTGGCCGCGCGAGTGCGGGCGAGGTGCACGCCATAGAGGATCGACCCGATCTCGATGGTGCCCATGGCGACGTCCGGTCGCATGAGCGAGGCCGTTCCGCGCGGCGTGCCGTGTGAGTCCAGGATCGCGTAGGGCGTGAAGCCGGGGCTGGCGAGCAGGCCGTCGATGATCGTCTCGAGCNNGGGCCAGCGGGACCAGTCGGCAGTAGCGACCCTCGAGCTCGACCGGCTCGGCTGCTCGAGCGCCGGACCACTGCACGGCGCGGCCGACAGGTGGGGCAGTCACCCGCGCAAGTGTGCCAGGCGACGATCGGGCCACGCGGCCGGAGCCGCACCCCTGAGCGGTCGGGTCGCGGTCAGCGCTGGGTTTGGTCCCCGACCCGCAGCGGCAACAGCACCCAGATCGTGCCGAAGAAGGTCAGAGCGACAAAGCCCGCGAGAATGCCGCCCGTCCACCCCGTGACGACGCTGAACACGAGAGTGACCACGGTGATGATGGTCAGGCCCAGGGCCGCGAGGCCACACTGAGCGAGCCGGTCGGCGAGGTCGACCAGGTCGTCCTTGCGGCGTTGCCGAAACAGCAGCCGGTGGCTCGTCACCGGTGCGATCACGAAACCTGTGGCAACGGTGGCGAGACTGACGGCCACGAGGTAGAGCGTGCGGTGGGCGTCCTCGAGCGCATAGAACCTCGACTGGAAAGGCAGGATCAGCAGGAAACCCGACAGGATCTGGATGCCGGTCTGCGTGACCCGCAGCTCCTGCAGAAGCTCGTTCCAGTTGCGGTCCAGCCGCTCAGCCGTTGACTCCTCCGCGCGGTCGTAGGTCGCCATCCTCGCTCCCGTCGCTCGACCCCGTCGTCTGCTGGCCGGGATGCGGGCCCCCGCGCGCACTCGGCCGAGGAAGGCATACCCACGATCGGGCCCGGCAACCGTTCCCCGAGGGAGATCGAGGCCTACCGCCTGGAGCGGCCCGTATGCCCGGACTCGAGCCTGTCGTGCACGTCATCGATCGCACGGCGCAGCACGGCCCGGACCCGATCTGCGGCCATGGCGTCCGGGTGGGTCGTCGCGACGAGCGTGAGTCCGCTGACAATGGCGTGCAGGTGGTCGACCTCACGCTCGGCGTCGGGGCCGAGTGCCTCATCGAGCGACGCAGGCCACGGTCGGTTCAGCAGGTCACAGACGGCCGCCCGGCAGAGCGCGCGTTCGCCCGAGAGCCCGATCTGGCGGAGCTCGTCGAGGGAGGGATCGACCCGAGCCCGTCCGAGAGCCGCGAGCCAGACCCGGCATTCGGCGATCCGTTCGGGATCGAGCGGCAGCAGCTGTTCGAGCACAGCGCCCGCCCGGTCCTGACTCGCAGGCTGCCCGGCGTGGATCGCCTGCACCCGCACCGGGATGCGCTGCATCTGCATCTCGACACCGAACCGCAGCAGCTCGTCCTGGGTCGCGAAGTAGTGGCGGACCGCGCCGACCGACCAGCCCGCCTCCTCGGCCACGACTCGCACCGACGCGCCCTCGACGCCGGCCCGCACGATCACCCGACGTAGTGCCTCACCGATCTCGATGCGCCGGGCGGCGTGGTCGACAATCTTGGGCACTCAGCTATTTTGGCACAGGCGTATTACACAGTGGTAGCGTGGACCTTCGCAACACAGTCGTATGGAAAACGGAGCGGGCATGGACGTCACGATGGCCGCCGCCCTCTTCGGGCTGGCGTTGGTCGACAGCACGAGCTTTGGCACGCTCGGGGTGCCCGCACTGATGTTGACCCAGCCCGTTATCCGGGCCCGACTGCTGCTGACCTATCTCGCCGCCCTGTCGATCTTCTACTGGCTGCTCGGCGCGGCCCTGCTCGCTGGTGTCGATCGAGCGGTCTCGGCCAACCTCGAATGGCTGCCGCAGGGACCGGGCCTGGTGTGGGCTCAGGTGCTGGTCGGATCGCTGCTTTTCGGTCTGAGCTTCGTGCTGGACCGACGCGGTCGAGCGTGGCTGGCCAGGCGTCGAGCCGACCGCGGACTGCCGCCCAGACCCGCCCGACGAGCGGCGTGGCGAGACAAGGTCATCGGACCGCAGGCACGGCCGCGCACCATGGTCGGTGTCGCCCTGACCGCCGGCGCCATCGAGGCCGCCTCGATGGTGCCGTACCTCGCCGCGATCGCCCTGCTCACCGCGTCGGAGCTCAGCGCCGCGGCGACTCTCGCGGTGCTCGGGGTCTATGCGGTCGTCATGTGCCTGCCGGCCCTCGGGCTGCTCGCCGCACGCGTGTGGCTGCACGAACGGATCGCCCCAACGCTCGGCCGCGTCGACGCCTGGATGACTCGCACCTCGGGCGACGCGCTGGCCTGGGTGCTCGGCATCCTCGGCGTGCTCATGGTGGTCGACGGCATCCCTCGTCTGGCGTGAGACCGTCGGCCGCCCCGTAGATTGCCAGCATGGACCTGGCCACCCTGCAGACCGTCATCGACGCGACCTATGGCCAGCGCGACCGCGAGCGCGGGGTGCCGAGCACGGTCGCCTGGCTTGCCGAGGAGGTCGGCGAGCTGGCTCAGGCTGTGCGCAAGGGGTCCCACGAGCAACGGCTCCACGAGTTCGCCGACGTGCTCGCGTGGGTGGCCTCGCTGGCCAACCAGGTCGACGTCGACCTGACCGAGGCGGTGCGACGGTATGCCGAGGGGTGCCCCCGGTGCCTCGGCATACCGTGCTCATGTCCGTGACCGGCGCTGGCACCGGATGTGTCACTCCATGGCTGCGAGCAGACCCTGCATCTGCGCTATCTCGGCTTGCTGGCTGTCGATGATCTGCTGGGCCAGCATCGTGACCTCGCCTGACTGGCCGTCGCGCAGCTGGGTCTGCGACATGGTGACCGCGCCCTGGTGATGCCTGATCATCATGTCCAGCCAGAGGCGGTCGAAGGCCGGTCCGGATGCCTCACTCATCTGCTGCATCTCGGCATCGGTCATCATGCCCATGTCGTGCGCGCTCATGTCCGACATGTCGTGGCCGCCCGAGGTGGGGTGTCCCCACGCCTCGAGCCAGCCCGTCATGGTCTCGATCTCAGGCGCCTGAGCGTCGCGGATGGCTGTCGCGAGAGCCAGCACCTCGGCGCTCGCGCCGGACTCGAGTGCTTGCTCCGCCATGGTGACGGCCTGTTCATGGTGCGGCACCATGCCACTGGCGAAGGCGATGTCTGCGTCGTTGGCTGACTGTCCGGCAGCCGCAGCCGAGGAGGCTGCCGTCATTCCAGACATGCTGCCGTGGTCGGCGGCCGAACCGCCACAACCGGCGACAAAGCCCGACAGCAGCAGGGTTGCTGCCCCGAGGGCAGCCCGATGGGTTGGTCTCATGTTCACGTCCGTTCTCGAAAAGGGGGAGGGGTCTGGCCAGGAAAAGATCTGGCCGTGCCGGCTCGCCGGCGCGCGTCGGCGAGCCGCAGAACTGCGCCGAATGGGCGCAGCAGACGCCCTCACGTCCGAGAGATGCCCAACCTCGTCAGGGTGGGACCCCGACTACGGTGCCCGCACTCGCCCGCACCCGCGCGCACATCGAGAACTCGACGCCGGACCACGGGCCGAGGGACCGCGGCACGCGATCCGGCGCGGCGCAACGCCCACGCCACAAGTGGCAGGACAGCCAGGCACATCGCGCTGAACGCGCCGGCCGAAGGCCCTCCCGCCGTGACGGAAGAGCCCGCAGCCACCGCCACGACAGCGGTGGTCGACGCGAGCACGGGAGTCTGCAGCGCGGCGCCCAGGTCGTGCACACCGTGGCCCGAGGATGCCGAGTGACCCGGCAGGTGATGCCCCGCCCCAAGCGAGTGCATGACGATGACACCGCAGGCAACGACGAGGACGACCAGGGCAAGCAGAGCTCCGGGCGGCGCGGGGTCGGACCGCCCGGCATACCGCGGACCACGCGCTGCACCGGTCACCCTCACAGTCTAGGAGTGGCCCGATGGTCGGGTCCCGGCGGCTCCGGGTGGTTCGGTCCGAGGTGAGCGTGAGCGACCTGCCCCTGTGGGGGGCCACCTAGCGCGGCGAGGTGACGAACACGTCGAACAGCAACGGGTTGTGGGCGTGGACGATGATCATGAAGATGATCAGGTCGAAGGACAGATGCACGGTGACGACGTAGGCGAGCGACCGGGTGCGCTGGAAGATGTAGCCCTGCAGCAGTGCGAACGGGATGGTGAAGAGCGGTCCCCAGCTGCGGTAGCCCAGCTCCCACAGGAACGACACGAAGATGATCGCCTGCAGCACGTTGGCGTGCCAGAGGGTGAAATGTCGCCGGAGCAGGGCGAAGACGGTGCAGATGAAGAACAGCTCGTCCCAGAGCCCGACGGCGTTGACCCCGACGAAGAGCCGCGCGATGTCGTTGGGCTCGGTGACCGTCGGCCAGTTGAGATAGGCACCGGACCCGATGAAGTAGATCGGTAGCAGGAGATAGCCGACGGCCAGCACGATGACGAGATAGGACCACTCGAAGCGGCTCCAGGGCTGCCCGGTCCGCCACGGAAACACGATGATGTCCTCGCGCAGCACGAACCGCACCAGGAGGTAGGGCAGCGCAACCGCGAGCGACAGGACCACCGCGAACCTGGCGATGCCGGCGTTGGTCAGGTCGGCCTTGAGCGAGATGGTGCTGATGACGACCAGACTTGCCGAGATGACAGCCAGGTGCCTGGCGAGATGCCGGTCCGCGTAGGCCGCAAGCGCCAGCCCCACCGCGAGCATGGCGTAGCCGACGGGACGGTTGAGCGCGACATACAGCGGGATGGCGGCGCTGCAGACGAGCCACGCAGCGGCCAGTCTCGGGAGTGGGCGGCTGCGCAGGGCCGTGGTCGGCTCGGGTACCTCCATCACAGTCCCATCGTGCCTGACCAGGCCACAGACCTGCCGCCCGGGCCTGGGCAGCGGAGGCGGGGCGGGCTGGCGCGGTCAGCGCTCCCAGCCGCGCGCGGGTGCCCGAGTGCCCCTGGCCCCCGTGTCCCGCGAGCGGTAGACGATGTAGGGCCGAGCCAGGTAGCCGACGGGTGCGCTGAACACATGGACCAGCCGGGTGAAGGGCCACAGAGCGAAGAGCCCGAAGGCCGCGAGCGCGTGCAGCTGGAAACCCAACGGAGCCTGCGCGATGAGCGCCGAGTCGGGCTGGAGCAAAAGGATGCTGCGGAACCACGGCGACACACCTTCGCGGTAGTCGTAGTGGCCGAAGATGCTGCTCGCGACCGTGTTCCACAGTCCCAGGAGGATGACGGTGGCCAGGACGGCATACATCACCTTGTCCATCCGGGTGGTGGCCGAGAAGACGGGTCCGACGGTGCGGCGCCGGTAGATCAGGATCGCCAACCCGGCGACGGTGGCCAGCCCCGCCAACCCGCCGAGGCTGACGGCCAGGGCGTGGTAGACACCCTCCTGCACTCCGACGGCCTCGGTCCAGGCCTTGGGTATGACGAGCCCCGCGATGTGACCGAGGATCACCCCAAGCATGCCGAAGTGGAACAGCGGGCTCCCCCAGCGCAGCAGCCGGCTCTCATAGAGCTGAGACGAGCGGGTCGTCCAGCCGAACGCGTCGTAGGTGTAGCGCCAGTAGTGCCCGACGACGAACACGGCCAGGCAGACGTAGGGGACGATGACGAAGAGCAGGGTGTCCATCATGGGGCTCCGACGGTGATGGTGGCCCCGAGGTCGACGACCGAGCGTCCGGCCGGTCCGCCAGACCCGGGGCGGCTGGGCTGGGCGGTCGATGCGGTCAGGCTCGGGTCCAGGGCGTAGGGGTGCAGCTCCAGGCCGACCTCCTCCGTCGGCGGCCCTTGCGCGACGAGCGCCCACATGCGCTGCTCGTCATCGCCCTTGAGCGGCGGCAGCGTGGCCACGAGCGCGACGACCACGTGGTGCCACGGCGACTCGCGTTCAGCCAAGGCGATGCGCAGCATCTCGATCCCCGCCCGGTGGTCGTTGAGCAGGTCCCACGCCTCGTCGGGGTCATAGGCAGCGCCGAACTCGAGCACGACCCCCAGGTGGTCCGGCAGCTCGGCCGCCTCGAGCGTGACGCCAGAGCTGCGGTATGCCGTGGTGAACCGCACGAGCGCGAGCCCCCTTTTGCGCGTGTCACCGTGGGCGAAGTAGGTCAGGTAAAGACAGCAGCGCCGCGTCAGGTCGAAGGTCTGCACATAGTCCCGCTGCAGCTCGTCGAGGGACTCATCGTGCAGATGCGCGAGGAAGGCCGAGATGGGCTCGCGCAGGTCTGTCGGCAGCCCGGCCGCCGCGCGGGCGAGAGTGGCGCGTTGGTCGAGCAGCTCGGGGGTCGGGTAGTCCAACAGCAGTGACACCACCTGCCACGCGGTCCGCAGCTGGGCGCGGTCCAGTCGGGGCCGAGGGTGACGAGCGCGCCCGGCCCGACGAGGGGGCCGCGAGGTGGCCATGCGGCCCCCACCGTCCGTCGACGCGGGCATCAGCTCTCACCCCTGGTGTGTCGCTTGGGGAACAAGCCCCGGGGCGACCCCTTGCCATCCCAGTTGAGCAGGTTGACCCGCCCCTTGGTCGCCCCGTCACCCGAGAGACCGTCCGAGGTCTGCCGCTCGCGCAGCATCTGGAAGTTCTCGACCGCCACGGGCGTCAGGTCGCCAGACCCCTCCCCGAACGGCCCCGAGCCACCGCCCATACCCGGGCCTCCCTCATAGTCCAGCGAGCACTCGGTCGCCAGCTCCTCGAGGGCGTGCGCACCCTCAGCGTGCGCCGACGGGATGACGTAGCGCTCGTCGTACTTGGCGATCGCGAGCAGCCGGAACATGTCGTACATCGCAGCCCCGTCCATACCCACCGACCGAGGGATGCTCTCGTCGGGATCGCGGCCCAGGTTGATGTCGCGCATGTAGGCCCGCATCGCGGCGAGCTTCTTGAGCACAGCGTCGACGGGTGCGGGGTCGCCGGCGGTGAAGAGGGTGGCGAGGTAGTCCACCGGGATGCGCAGCGTGTCGATGGCGGCAAACAGGTTGGGCGCCGCCTCGGCATCCACGCCGGTCTCCTTGACGACGTCGACCACGGGTGACAGCGGGGGGATGTACCAGACCATCGGCATGGTGCGGTACTCCGGGTGCAGCGGCAGCGCCACTCGGTATCGGTTGATCAAGGCATACACGGGCGACCGGCGCGCGGCCTGGACCCAGTCGGCTGGGATGCCGGACCGCTCCGCCTCACGCTGGACCTCGGGGTCCTCCGGGTCCAGGAAGACCGAGCGCTGCGCCTCATAGAGGTCATGGTCATCAGGAGTCGTGGCGGCCTCCAGGACTCGGTCGGCGTCATAGAGCATGAGCCCGATGTAGCGCAGCCGCCCCACGCACGTCTCGGAGCACACGGTCGGTATGCCGACCTCGACCCGCGGGTAGCAGAACGTGCACTTCTCGGCCTTGCCCGTCCGATGGTTGAAGTAGATCTTCTTGTAGGGACACCCCGAGACACACATGCGCCACCCGCGGCAGGCGTCCTGGTCGACGAGCACGATGCCGTCCTCGGACCGCTTGTAGATCGCACCGCTCGGGCAGGACGCCATGCACGAGGGGTTGAGGCAGTGCTCGCAGATCCGGGGCAGGTAGAACATGAAGGTCTGCTCGAACTCCAACCGCACCTTGTCGCTGACCTGGCGCAGGATGACGTCGCGGCTGGCGTGCTCGTGGCTGCCGCCGAGGTTGTCGTCCCAGTTGGCCGACCAGCTGACGTTCATCGGTTTGCCGGAGATGAGCGAGATGGGCCGGGCGACCGGGAAGTCGCGCTGGGCCGGGGCGGCCAGCAGGGTCTCGTAGTCATAGGTCCACGGCTCGTAGTAGTCGTTCAGGGACGGCAGTCTGGGGTTGGAGAAGATCGTGGCGAGCTTCTTCCACCGCCCTCCTGACCGCAGCGCGAGCCGGCCGCGGCGGTCCAGGGTCCAGCCGCCGAGCCAGCGGTCCTGGTCCTCGTAGCCGCGTGGGTACCCGAGACCGGGGCGGGTCTCGACGTTGTTGAACCAGACGTACTCCGTGCCGGCGCGGTTGGTCCACGCCTGCTTGCACGTCACCGAGCAGGTGTGGCAGCCGATGCACTTGTCCAGGTTCATCACCATGGCGAGCTGGGCCATGACCTTCATCAGTACCTCACGTCCTGCGAGCGGCGCCGGATGACGGTCACCTCGTCGCGCTGGTTGCCGGTGGGACCGAGGTAGTTGAACGCGAAGGCGAGCTGCGCATACCCCCCGATGAGATGGCTGGGTTTCATGAGGATGCGGGTGAGCGAGTTGTGGATGCCACCGCGGCGGCCCGTGGTCTCGGTGAGCGGCACGTCGATCAGACGATCCTGGGCGTGGTGCATGTAGACGGTGCCCTCGGGCATCCGATGGCTCACGATCGCCCGGGCGTTGACCACCCCGTTGCGGTTGACCGCCTCGACCCAGTCGTTGTCCCGGATGCCGACCTTGGCGGCGTCGACATCCGAGATCCAGATCCCCTGCCCGCCCCGCGAGAGCGAGAGCATGAAGAGGTTGTCCTGGTACTCGCTGTGGATGGACCACTTGTTGTGCGGCGTGAGGTAGCGCACCGAGACCCCGAGACCACTCTCGGTGCCGATCGGCGGCTCACCGAAGAGCCGGGTCATGTCCAGGGGCGGGCGGAAGACCGGCAGTCCCTCGCCGAGCTCCTGGATCCAGTCGTGGTCGAGATAGAAGTGCTGGCGACCGGTGAGGGTGTGCCAGGGCTTGAGCCGTTCGACGTTGATCGTGAAGGGCGAGTAGCGGCGACCCCCGGACTCCGACCCGGACCACTCCGGGCTGGTGATGACCGGCACCGGGGCCGCTTGCGTGTCGGCGAAGGTGATCAGCGTGCCCTCATGCTCGGCCGCGAGGTCGTGCAGCTGGCGCCCGGTCCGCTTCTCCAGGGTCCTGAAGCCCTGGGTCGCCAGGTGGCCGTTGGTGGTGCCCGAAAGCGCCATGATCGTCTCGGCGACGTAGATGTCACGCTTGAGCGAGGGCCGCCCGTCCGCCGAACCCCCACGCACGGTGCCGTTGCGGTGGCGCAGATGCTCGATCTCGCGCCGCACGTCGTAGGTCACCCCCTTCTGGGTGGTGCCGAGCCGCTCCAGCACGGGCCCGAGCGCCCCGAGCTGGTCGAAGATCGCCCCGTAGTCGCGCTCGACGATCACGAGCTTGGGCATCGTGACCCCGGGCACGGGCTCGCACTCGCCCTTCTTCCAGTCGCGGACCCGGCCGTGCGGGGTGGCCATGGCGTCGGGGGTGTCGTGCAGCAGCGGCACTGCCACGACGTCCTTGCGCACCCCGAGGTGCTTGGCGCCGAGGGGCGCGAACGCCTCGGCGATCGCCTGGAAGATGTCCCAGTCCGTCTTGGTCTGCCACGGCGGGTTGATGGCCGGGTTGAACGAGTGGATGAAGGGGTGCATGTCCGTGGTGTTGATGTCGTGCTTCTCGTACCACGTGGCGGCGGGCAGGACGACGTCGCTGAAGATCGTCGAGCTCGTCATCCTGAAGTCCAGGACGCACAGCAGGTCGAGCTTGCCCTCGGGCGCCTCGTCACGCCATACGAGATCGTGGGGTCGCTGCTCGGGCGGGGCCTCGGTCGCGCTGAGCGAGCTGTCCGTGCCGAGCAGGTGCCGCAAGAAGTACTCGTTGCCCTTGGCCGAGGAACCGAAGAGGTTGGCGCGCCACATGGTGAGCACGCGTGGCCAGTTCTGCGGCGCGTCCGGGTCTTCGACAGCAAACCGCAGCGTGCCTGCCTTGAGCTGTTCGACGACATAGTCACCGACCGGTATGCCGGCCGCCTCGGCATCGTCGGCCAGGTCCAGGGGGTTGCGGTCGAAGGTCGGGTGCGAGGGCATCCAGCCCAGGCGGGTCGAGAGGGCGAGCTGGTCGGCGGTCGTCATGCCCTCGAACCGGCCCGTCCCCGTGGCCGCGGACATCGCATCGGCCCGGTAGTGGTCGTAGCGGAACTGGTCGGTGTGCAGGTACCAGTACGCCGTCTGGATCATCTGTCGCGGCGGACGCACCCAGTCCAGCCCGAAGGCCATCTGTGCCCAGCCCGTGATCGGGCGGGCCTTCTCCTGGCCGACGTAATGCGCCCACCCGCCGCCGTTGCGGCCCTGACAGCCGGTGATCGTCGTGAGCAGGAGCATGCACCGGTAGGTCGTGTCGGAGTGGTACCAGTGGTTGGTCCCCGCGCCGACGATGATCATCGACCGGCCCTCGGTGTCGGCCGCGTTCTGGGCGAACTCGCGGGCGATGCGCGCCACCGCCTCGGCGGGCACCGACGTGATGGGCTCCTGCCACGCCGGGGTGCCGACCCCGTCGACATCGTCGTAGCCACTCGGCCAGTCCCCTGGCAGCCCAGGCCGTGCGACGCCGTACTGCGCGAGCACGAGGTCGAACACGGTGGTCACGAGCTGTCCGCCGACCCGGCGCACGGGGACCCCGCGGCGCAGCACGCCGCGCCCGTCGCCGGCCAGGTCGAACCGGGGCAGGTCGACGACCACCGCGTCCTCGCGCGTGTCCAGCAGGCTCAGGGTCGGCACGACGTCACCGAGGTCGAGGTTCCAGCGCCCGATCCCCTCCTCGCCGTAGCGGTCCCCGAGGGTGCCGTTGGGCACCACGGGCGCGCCGGTTCGGGTGTCGATCAAGACGGTCTTGAAGGCGGCGTTCTCGGACTCGGCCAGGTGCCCGCCGAGGTCCTCGGCCGTCAGGAACTTGCCGGGACGGTAGGTCGGGCGCGCGTGGTCGGGGGCCTCATCGGTCGGAGCAGCGCCCCGTGGGTGGTACTCCTCGAGGGCGACGAGGAAGGGCAGGTCGGTGAAGCGCCGGGTGTAGTCGACGAAGTAGTCGACCTGCCGGTCGACGAAGAACTCCTTGAGGATGACATGGCCCATCGCCGTCGCGAGCGCTCCGTCGGTGCCGGGACCGGCCGCGAGCCACTCGTCGGCGAACTTGACGTTGTCGGCGTAGTCGGGCGAGACGACGACCACCTTCTGACCGCGGTAGCGCGCCTCGGCCATCCAGTGCGCGTCCGGGGTGCGGGTGACGGGGACGTTGGAGCCCCACATCATCAGGTAGCCGGCGTCCCACCAGTCGCCCGACTCGGGCACGTCGGTCTGGTCGCCCCAGATCTGCGGCGACGCAACCGGCAGGTCGGCATACCAGTCGTAGAACGAGAGCATGGCCCCGCCGATGAGCGAGGTGAACCGCGCCCCGGACGCGTGGCTCACCATCGACATCGCGGGGATCGGTGAGAAGCCGGCGATCCGGTCCGGGCCCCACCGCTTGATGGTGTGCACGTTGGCGGCNNAGTCGGGCCTTGGCCTCGCGGTACATCTGCAGGAGCACCCCACGCACGTAGGGGTAGCGGATGCGGGTGGGCGAGTAGGTGTACCACGAGAAGGCGGCACCTCGTGGGCAGCCCCGTGGCTCGTACTCGGGGCGGTCCGCCCCCGTGGAGGGGTAGTCGGTCTGCTGCGACTCCCACGTGATGATCCCGTCCTTGACATAGACCTTCCACGAGCACGAGCCGGTGCAGTTGACGCCATGCGTCGAACGCACCACCTTGTCGTGGCTCCAGCGGTCGCGGTAGAACGCGTCCCCTGAGCGGCCGCCCTCGGCATACAGGCTGCGGCCGTCGGTGGAGACCTCGGTGCGGGTGAAGAACCGGCGGGTCCCGATCAGGGCCTGGGTGAGGGCGCCGTCGAGTGGTGGGGTCGATCGGTTGGGCTCTCGAGCGGTCACGGCCGATCCTTCCGGGCGATGGGCGGTCGGGTCATGCCGACCGGGTGGCAACGTGGGATGAAGCGGTCCGGCGCACGATGGTCGTGGTCAGCACGAGGCTGGCCGCCGCGACGACGGCGAGCAGGGCCAGGCCCAGGCCGTAGGAGCCGGTCGCGCTGTGGACCGCGCCCATGACGAGAGGGGGCACGAACCCGCCCAGGCCGCCCGCTGCTCCGACGAGCCCGGTCACCGACCCCACCTGCTGAGGTGGGCACGACGCCGCGACGAGTGCGAACGTGGCGCCGCTTCCGGCCCCGAGGGCGGCCGCCATGGTGAGGAACGCGATGGTGCCCAGGGGGGCCAGGCTGGGGGTGAAGGACTGGATCGAGGCGGCCACCGTCACGACCGCGAACACGCCCACCAGCACCCGGACCGGGCCGACGCGGTCGGACAACCATCCACCCGTGGGCCGCATGATGACGGCGAGCAGCACGAACCCGGCCATCCGGTTGGCCGCGTCGGCCTGCTCGAGGCCATAGGCGGTCTTGAGGTATGCCGGGAGGTAGACCGAGAAGGCCACGTACCCACCGAACGCCACGGCATAGAGCACGGCGGCCTGCCACGTGATCGGCAGGCGGGCAGCTGCGCCGAGCCGGGTGCGCACGGACGTGGTCGGGACGACGCGACCGGGGGCGTCGCGCATGAACACCCAGGCGGCCGCTGCGTAACCGGCGAGCATGACGGCCGTGATGACGAACGGGGCGGCGGAGCCGACGTCGGTCACGAGGCGGACGGTCGTGAGCGCGCTGATGGCCGTGCCCCCCATGCCGGCGCCGAAGACCCCG
>CXWJ01007630.1_pt1 | contig 14679 bp, 8 predicted proteins | sample 590841 | NCBI WGS metagenome assembly CXWJ01 (sample SAMEA3498367, study PRJEB10139) | wastewater metagenome | biome: wastewater treatment plant; material: activated sludge | place: Austria | collected 2015-01-21 | reverse complement strand
ACTTGCCCAGTGGGCAGACTCCGGCGAGGTCGACATCATCCTCACCACCGGCGGTAGCGGATTCGCCCCGCGCGATGTGACTCCCGAAGCCACACGCGCCGTCATCGAACGCGAAGCGCCCGGTCTCGCAGAAGCAATGCGCGCCGCCTCCCTCAAAATCACGCCGCACGCCATGCTCTCGCGCAGCGTCGCCGGCATCCGCAAGCGGACGATCATCATCAATCTGCCGGGCAGTCCGAAAGGAGCGGTGGAGAATTTGGAGGTTGTAATCCCGGTTCTACCTCACGCAGTTCAGCTGTTACAGGATGATCCCGAGTCGGAAAAGAGTCACTGAGTCGCACTATTTTCTTGTAGTATAATCCCGCCGCTCTCACAGAATTTCAAACTCTAAAAGGAAAGCGCTCGCATGATTGACGTCAACGAATTACGAAAAGGGGTCACCTTCGAACTGGATGGCGGTCTCTACAAAGTATTGGACTATAGCCACAACAAGACCGGGCGCGGCAACGCCAATATCCGCATCAAAGCGCGGAATTTACAGACCGGGGCAAACATCGAGCGCACGTTTAACTCTGGCTTGTCTGTGCAGGATGTGAGACTTGATTTCCACAACGTCTCTTATCTGTACAACGACGGCGATTTTTATCATTTCATGGATAACACAACTTTTGAACAGCCCGCCATCAAAGCCGATGTGCTTGGCGAGAAAGCGCTGTATCTCAAAGAAGGCATGGAAGTTAAACTCACGTTCTACAACGACGCGCCGCTGGATGTGGAATTCCCATCCACCGTTGACCTCAAAGTGGTCGAGGCGGAAACCGCCATCCGCGGCGACACGGCCACCGGTGTGACCAAGAAAGTAATTACTGAAACCGGCTTGGAAGTGCAATGCCCGCAATTCGTGAAGGTGGGCGATGTGATCCGCATCAATACTGAGACCGGCGAATATACGACGCGTGTGTAAATTCAAGGTGACAGTCACTTCAAAGGTGACTGTCACCTCCTTGAACGTGGGGTAAAGAATCCGCTTGCTCGCTCATCGCTTATTTAGACTGCCAGCGTACACTTGAATCATGAAAACCCCCTACGGCGCTGAATGCCCTCATTTCTACGGCGATTATTTCCGCGGACGAAACGTGGAAGAGTGCCGTCTGCTCAAAGCCTCCGGGCAGGCATGGACGCGCGACCTGTGCAAGTTTTGCCCGGTGCCTGAGATCTCGCGCGCGAACGCCTGCGAACACATGCGATTGACTGCGAAAGTGGCGCGTCCATTTTCAGCGGCGTTTATGAGGCGGGTGCAAGTCTCGGCATACTGTGAAAAAGTGAAGAAAAACGTTTCGGAGCCGCACATAGGCTGCGGTGAATGTCATGCGCTTCCATTCAAACTTGAAGTCAAATCCTAACTCATCATAAAGTATCTCGATTAACTCTATGGCTATTACATTATTACTCGATCTCGACGACACCCTGCTCAATACAAATTTGCGCGCGTTCATGCCCGCTTACTTTCAGGCGTTGGCAGATCATGTCTGCGGTCACGTCTCGTCCGATAAATTTTTGCGCGCGTTGATCGGCGGCGTGAATCAGATGAATGAAAATGAAGACCCGCGTTTAACCTTGCGCGAGGTTTTTGATTCGTATTTCTACCCGGCGTTGGGCTTGCCGAAACATGAATTGCAGGATGTGCTTGATGATTTTTACGATCATGTATTTCCGCAACTTGCCATTCATACCTCGCGCGCGCCACACGCTGTCGAGTTCATAGATTGGGTGAGCGCGTCGGGCTTTCAGATCGCGATTGCGACGGACCCGTTGTTTCCGATCAAAGCGACGCATCACCGTTTGCGCTGGGCGGGCTTGGAGCCTGAACGTTTTCAACTTGTTTCGGCGTTCGAAGATTTTCATTTCACCAAATCTCACCCGGCGTATTATGCCGAAGTGTTGGGGCGCATGGGCTGGCAAGATGGTCCAGCGCTTATGGTCGGCAACGACCCAACTCGCGATATTTTGTCCGCTCAGCGGCTGGGGCTGAAGACATTTTTCATCGAAGGCGAGGCAACCTCCAGTCCGGGCGTCGAGACGGGCAGGGGGCAATTGAGCGATGCGCGCGCCTGGCTTGAGTCCGTCGGGCAGTCCGCGCTGGAGCCGTCTTTCAAATCCCGCGACGCAGTTTTGGGAATCCTGGAATCTACGCCGGCAGTGTTGAATCATTTTCTCGGCTTGTTGAATGAGGATGATTCGAAACGCGAACAGTCACGAGGCGATTGGGCGATGAATGAGATCGCCTGTCATTTGCGCGATACGGAGCGCGAGGTGCACGCCCTGCAACTTAACCTGATGCTGGAGAAGATCGACGCGTTTATTCCGCGCCCTGAAACGAGCGTGTGGGCAAGCGAGCGCGATTATTTGTTGGAGGATGCCCGCGCGGCAGGCGTCGAATTTGCGGATGCGCGCGTCGAATTGTTGGCGCGTATAAAATCACTGCCCGAGGAGGTTTGGTCGCGCCCGGCGCGTCATGCCATCTTTGGACCGACGAACTTCTGTGAAGTGTTGGGTTTTATGGCAGATCATGACCGGTTGCACCTGCAACAGGCTTGGAGCGCCCTGCAAACCCTGCTCGGGGAACGTGTCTAATCGGGTTGGAGCGTGTTGTAAAGCGCAAGCCTTCTAAAGAGTGGAGGCATGAGACGAAGGAGATACTTGATGAGGAAACGAGTTGTTGTCACGGGGATGGGTTGCATTAGCCCTGTGGGGAATACCGTGGAGGAAACCTGGTCCGCTTTGCTTGCGGGGAAGTCGGGCGCGGGCGCGATCACGCATTTTGATTCCAGCAAGCATAAAACGCGGTTTGCGGCAGAGGTAAAAGGGTTTGATGCCGTCTCTGTATTCGGCGCGCGCGAGGCTCGCAAGATGGATCGCTTTACCCAGTTTGCGCTGTTGACTGCCGCTCAGGCTCTTGACCATGCCGGTTTGAGGATCGACGATTCGAATCGGGACCGGGTTGGCGCGCTGATCGGGACGGGGATCGGCGGGGTTGGCACGATGATGGAACAGGCTGAAATTCTGCGCGAGCGCGGCGCCGATCGTGTCAGCCCGTTTCTTATCCCCATGATGATCTCAGACAGCGCGGCGGGCATGCTCGCCATTCGTGTCGGCGCGCGCGGACCGAACATGTCGTTGGCGACTGCCTGCGCATCCGGAAATAACGCCATCGGCGAAGCTGTTGAGATGATTCGGCGCGGCGCGGCGGACGCGATGATCGCGGGCGCGTCCGAGGCGGCGCTGGCGCCCATTACCATTGCCGGTATGAATGTGATGGGCGCGTTATCCACTCGCAACGATGACCCGCTCACCGCCTCCCGTCCGTTTGACAAGACGCGCGATGGCTTTTTGATGGGGGAGGGCGCGGGCATGTTGATCTTGGAAGAACTCGAATATGCAAAGGCGCGAGGGGCAACGATTCTATGCGAGATCACCGGCTATGGGACGACCGACGACGCGCATCACATCTCTGCCCCGGCAGAGAACGGCGCCGGCGCCGCCATCTCTATGCGGCTGGCGCTCGAAGATGCGGGGCTGACCCTTACCGATATTCACTACATCAACGCGCACGGCACGTCCACGACGTTGAACGATAAAAGCGAGACCGCCGCCATCAAGAGTGTGTTTGGCAAACAGGCGTATGCAATACCGATCTCATCCACCAAATCGATGACCGGGCATTTGTTGGGCGCCTCAGGCGCGGTGGAAGCGATTTTTTCAATCCAGGCGATCCGCGAGTCGATCTTGCCTCCGACGATCAATTACAATACGCCCGATCCCGAATGCGACCTGGATTACGTTCCCAACAAGCCGCGCAGTGTTGCGGTGAAACACGCCATGTCCAATTCGTTTGGGTTTGGGGGACACAACGCCACGCTGGTGATCAGCCGGTACGAAAAATAATCGAATTTATTGAGTGACGGCAATTTTGTCCCTGCTGTGACTCATGCTTGTTGCAGGAGAAAGCAATGCCCTACGCACATATCACAGGATGGGGAATGGCGGCGCCCGAAGGGGTGATGACCAACGACGATATCGCCAAGATCGTTGACACGAACGACCAGTGGATTCGCGAACGCACAGGGATTCGCGAGCGCCGCATCGCTGGCGCGTCGGATTTCACATCCACGCTAGGGGTGGAGGCATCGATCAAAGCGCTCAAAGTGGCGAACGTTCGCCCAACGGATATTGATTTGATCATCTGCTCCACATCCACTCCGGAATATATGTTTCCCGCGACCGCGTGTTTGATTCAAGACCAACTCGGCGCGACCAAAGCGGGAGCGTTTGACCTGCTCGCCGCGTGCACGGGGTTCATCTATGCGTTGAACATGGGCGCGCAAGCGATTCGCAGCGGTTCGGTCAAGACCGCGTTGATCATCGGTTCTGAAACTCTTTCGCGTTTTGTCAATTGGAAAGATCGAAATACGTGCATCCTGTTTGGAGACGGCGCGGGCGCGTTCGTTTTGCAGGCGAGTGAAAGACCGGGCGGCGTGCTTTCCGCAGTCATGCACTCAGATGGCTCCGGCGGCGACCTGCTCACCCTGCCCGCCGGCGGTAGCCACGCCCCGGCGACCGAGTCCACTGTCCATGAAGGTTTGCATTGCATCAGAATGGACGGGAAGGAAGTCTTCCGCTTTGCCACGCGTGTGATGGCGTCTGCCACGCTCGAGGCTCTCGACGCGGCTGGGCTGAAAGTGGAAGATATCAAATGGATCGTGCCGCATCAGGCGAACATCCGCATTATCGAAGCGGCGGCGCGCGGACTCAAACTGCCGATGGATCGGTTCATCGTCAACCTCGACCGCTACGGGAATACTTCCACTGCCTCCATCCCGATCGCGATGGTGGAAGCGATTGAAAAAGGGCAGATCAAGGAGGGTGAAAAACTCGTGATGGTGGGCTTTGGCGCGGGTCTCACGTGGGGCGCGCTCGCCGCCGAATGGACGGGGCCGCTTCCCAGCAAGGGACACGTCCGCCCCGAGCAATATCGCAGGCTGGGTCGCGTGCGCTCGCTGGTGCGTCGCGCCATCCGCTTCATTGAAGGTCTGCTCTATCGACGCGAACTATAACTGTTTAGCCACACATCTCCCGATGTTCTTTAGGAGAGACCACTGAGAGCTTTGACCCCGCGCCTGCTTCGGGGCAGGTGGAAAACCTCTTTTTTCTCTGTGGCGATGATGCGTACGCAAGATGTCTAATGGTGGATTAATCACGATTGTGGTACGATACAGCCGAAATCAGTAAAGGAGTACTACATGCTTGGATTACCACGCGGCGCTGAATGGATCATCATCCTTGTGATCGTCATCCTGCTTTTCGGTCCAGGTCGCATCGGCAAGATCGCCGGCGAACTCGGCAGGGGTATCAAATCCTTTCGCGAGGGGTTGAGCGAAGGCAAACAGGATGCCGAAGACGCGGACTCGAATCATAGCGCGGAATCAAAATAAAACAACAGGCTCTCAAAAGAGAGCCTGTTGTCATTTATTNNGCTACGCAGGCGAGATACCCTTCGCGTTACCGTAATCGATCTGTGTCGCCAGTTAATAATCGAACTCTTTGACAGACTTGTCTTTCATCAGCATTTCCACAAATTTCTTTTGATTTTTCGGCGAGCCAACGACTAGCAAAGTGCTCGTGATGGCGCTTTCGGTTTTTCGTTGATGCGATTCGATGGCGTTAAGCGAGCACGCCTCGAGCGCTTGTTGGATCGTCTCGATCCCCTTTGCGTTCCCCGATTCGATCACCACCTTGTACGTGCGCGCCTCGCGGATGCGATCGATGCGCCGCTCGACCAGGGGGAAGATGAACAACACAATCAGCACAACGCCTGTGGAAACCAGCACAAACTCCAACGCGCCCGCGCCGATTCCCATGCCCAACGCGGCAGAGAGCCAGATCGTCGCGGCGGTGGTCAAGCCGCCGATCTTGCCATGCTCGCGGATGATCGCGCCAGCGCCGAGAAAGCCGATGCCCGTTACGATGTTTGCCGCGATGCGCGTTTGCGTAAACCCCGGGTCTATGCTCAACGAAAAGATGGTGAACAACGCCGAGCCGAGGGTGATCAAAATGATGGTGCGAAAGCCCGCGGCTTTATCTTGATATTCACGCTCCGCGCCGATCAGCCCTCCAACCAAAACAGCCATGCCAAGTTTGATAATGTTATCAGTGAGTATTGGGTCCATGCGCTAATTTTACAACAACTCCTTTAATTCTGCGATTGACGTGACAGGATTTTTGCAAACGAATCCCTCGCACACATACGCGGTCGCTTGTCCGTTTTTGAGAGGGCGGTCTTTCAACAGCGCGGGCGCGTTATTCGGCGGAGGATAGGCAGACGCGGCGATGACGACGTTGGGTCTGCGCGCGGATCGAACGACTCGTATCAACTGTGACGCGTCTTCACCGCCCGCCTCGCTCACGATTGCGACTTGCTTCACTTTCCCTAAAGCGAAATCCGCCGCCGACAGCCAGCGCCCGAACGCCGTGGGGTAGCGGACAGCCATGCCCACAACAAGCCCCAGCGATTTTTCCGCGAGGTCGCGATATTTCCCCTCATCGGTGAACGCCGCAAGTTTGAGTAACGCCTCACATGCCAATGCGTTACCCGATGGGGTTGCGTTGTCTTGCGCATCTTTCGGTCTCACCAATAAAGCTTCGCCGTGTTTCGAAGTGTCGAAGAATCCGCCAGCGGGATCGTCGAATAGCCCGATCATTTCATCGGCAAGTTCATTTGCCGAAGAAAACCATTTTTCATCGAAGTCCGTTTGATACAGTTCAAGCAGTCCCAAGATCAACGCGGCGTAATCTTCGAGAAAAACTTCATCTGTTGTTTTGCCGTCGCGCCAACTATGCCTGAGTTTGCCATTTGGTCGGAGATTGGAAAGGAGAAACTCTGCGTTACGTGTAGCCAATTTGTAGTACATGTCGTTGCGAGGAGCGTTCTTAAGCGACGAAGCAATCTCCTCGTTTGGTGATGCAAGGCGCTTTGCTTCATTCTCAATGACGCGAGAAGCCTCTGCCATCGTTGCCAGCATAAGCCCATTCCATGAGGTGAGCGCTTTGTCGTCTGTGTCAGGGCGGACTCGTGTTGCGCGGGCGGCTAAAAGTTTGGAGTGGCAATCAGCTAGTTTGGGAGGAACAGCCTCCGCGTCGAGTTTGAAGCGGGCGGCGAGGGANNGAGATTCCGTACGCCGCTTCAAAGAAATCCGAATCATCTTTTAGTGTGGCGCGGATTTCGTCGAGTGCCCACGCATAGAATTTGCCCTCCTCGTGTTCAGAGTCGGCGTCGAGCGACGAATAGAATCCGCCATTGGGGTGAGTCATTTCGCGGGCGATGAAGTCAAGCGTTTCGGTCACGACGCGTTTGAAAAACGGGTCTCCAGTGATCTGCCATGCATGGAGATAAACGCGCGCGAGCAAAGCGTTGTCGTAAAGCATTTTCTCGAAGTGCGGCACGCGCCAGAAATTATCCACGCTGTAGCGCGAGAAGCCGCCGCCGACCACGTCGTACATGCCGCCGCGAGCCATGGACCGAAGTACATGAAGAGAGGATTTGAGAATTTGAGAATTCTCCAAATTCTCTGATTCTCGAACAGCCCTTCTCAACAAAAATTCAATCGTCATTGGTTGCGGGAATTTCGGCGCGGAACCCCAGCCGCCGTTGCCCCAATCGTAATTATCCAGCAAAGATTTCACTGCCGCGTTAAGATGTTCTTGCGTGAACGGCGAATCTGATTGAATGTTTACACTAAGAGCCTGCTGAAGATGACTCGAAACTTCGTCGCCGACGCGCGCGGCTTCGCTTTGTTGTTCCTTCCATGTGCGGGCTATGCCAGCCAGCACATCTTTGAAGGATGGCATGTTGTAACGCGCAACAGGCGGGAAATACGTTCCCGTAAAAAACGGTTTGAGATCGGGCGTGAGAAATACCGACATGGGCCAGCCGCCTGAGCCCGTCATCGCGACCGTGGCTTGCATGTAGATCGCGTCGAGGTCAGGGCGTTCCTCGCGATCCACCTTGATGTTGACGAAGTGTTCGTTCATGAACGCGGCCGTTTCTTTATCTTCAAACGACTCATGAGCCATCACATGACACCAATGACACGCGGCATAGCCGATGCTGAGGAAGATCGGCTTGTTTTCAGATTTTGATCTGGCGAGGGCTTCTCCGCCCCATGGATACCAATCTACGGGGTTGTTTGCGTGTTGTAGCAGATATGGAGAGGTTTCCGAAATAAGATGATTTGGCATGGGTTACCTGTAGGGTTATTGCGAAATGGTTGTAAAGGATTATAGCCCATGCGAATAGATAGCAAAGCTTGCCTGCATCGACTCTACCGTTTTTAACGGGAAACCCTTTTCAAACACAAAGGCTTGCATTGACGGTTCGTCTTTCGCTCACCGTGTCGAAACGACACGACGGTCACAAAGGAAAAAACCAAGGAATTTTGTGTCCTTCGTGGTGAGACTCTTTCCCGTTAATTACGGAAGACCCTCTGCTTCTTACTTTCATAAGAAAACACGGCGCTCCCAACGGAGCGCCGTGTTTGTCTGTGATTACCTGACGACCCTGACCAATACTGCTCGTATCATCAAACGCTTTTTGTATGTGTTGGTCTTGGCATCGTACTCTTTGCATGTGAGCAACGTGAGCCACGATTTCTCTTCATGCTTCATCACGGACGCGTCGTCTGGCTTCACTACCTCGCTGGCGCGCACTTCATAGATGTATTCCGCGCCGTACGCATGAATGACGATCTTGTCGCCGTATTTGAGTGTGCTCAAATTGAAAAACGGACCTGGCAAGCCGTTGTAGCCATAGACGTGTCCCGTCAGCACGCTGTTGCCGTTCCAGGATGGGAATGCGCTTCCTTCCAGCCACCCAGCCTGATTCCCCAGCCACGAGACGTTCCACTCCCCGTTCTTGAGCGGCACTCCCACAATTGGCATCTTGATTCCCAGCGACGGGATCTCCACGATCAGCCCGTCGGTTTGGGAATATTGTTCCGGCGCAACGTTGGACATGTCCGTTTTCACCAAGGGGGCAAAGCCGGTATCGGGCAGATCATTGGGGAGTCTGCCGTTAATGGTTACCGTTGCTGAAACTCCATACACGTTCACAGCATCCAGCGGATCGTACCAGCGTTCGGTCGATTCGACGTTGTGAACGCTCAACTGGACCGGCAAGCCGCCGACGCCAGGATCGATCGGCAGGGATGTCCACGCCACGGAAGCAGTGTTGGCGGCTGGCGCGCTTAGCAAGCGGGCATCAAAAGTAATGGTGGATGTCGCGCCCAGCGGGAAGAGATCCCATTGGAAAACCAGGTTGGAGGTCGCTCCCGGATACGCAGGCGCGGCTGGGGTGGTGGGAGCAAGCCCGGCGTAGACGACTGAACCGGGAACGTATTCGAGCGAAGGCGGAAGGATGTCTGTCACCACCACATCGAAAGCATCTGTTGTGCTTTGGAGGGTGTGTTCAATCGACAGCGTGAACCGAATCGTTGACCCTACCATTACATTGCTGGAGGGCGTCGCGGATTTATCGATGGTCAGATCCGGCTCCAAAATTTGCACATTCGGCGCGCTGGCGGTGAAGGAACCGCCGGTCCATGCCCAGGTGACGCCGTTGTTCAATGAGTCGCCTTCCTGATTTTCGATCACATCAAGAACAATGGCGCGATAGCGAACCAGCAGGGTTGAGGGAGTTGCCTGGGCGGCGATATTGCCAACGGTGAAAATCACTTGCCTGCCCGGGTTTGCCGGGTTGGCGGCCGAGTCGCCCGGGTCGGTAATCGAGGATACAACCCCAGTCGGGCAGACGGTTGCTGTTTGGTCGATGCCAGCCACTTCCACATATAGGCAGTCTACGAAGGCAAGACCTTTATCCATCTGGTCGGTAAGCGTAACATTCGTCAACGGCGTTCCGACGGGCAAGTTGATCGTCACTTCGTAGGTGACGATCTCGCCAATGGCAACAGTTGTTCCGGCGGTGAAAGCCTCGCTTGTGGATGCGATGGATTTGACAAAGCCGCCGCTGTTGCCGACAAAGCCGAAATCCAGTGTGGGGTCGTAGGTAGTGCCAGTGGCGTTGGAGACCGTATTGTTCGTTGCGGTATTGCCGGGGGTCAACGCGACAACCGAACTGGAAGCCTGCCCAACCGCTGTGCCGATGCCGTTGTCGTTGTTGTCGATATTCAGGTTTGCGTCGGTCGTATCGCCATTGTTGGCGGAATCGACCGTGCTGGAATATCCGACAGGCGGGGTGACGCGCACAATGTAATCGCCTTCGGGCAGTCCGGAGAAGAGGTAGGTTCCACCGGCGCCGGTGGTCACGCCGCCCGCGCCATCGTCTGCTGTGCCGAGGATGCCATCGGCTCCAACGTTGATCTCGGTGGCGCCATTTGAAGCGAATAACTGAACTTGGGCTCCTGCCAGCGGCGTATCCCCGGCGTCGAATGTGCCGTTGTTGTTGGCATCGACAAAGACCAAGTTGCCCAACTGCCCGCGATAGAAGCCGAAGTCCATGGTGCGATTACTGCGATCATCCGGTGATTCGCCGGGAGGGTTGGTGGGATCGGCGTCGGTATCGTTCGTCGGTTCGGTGTTTCCCGGACCGAGCGTAATCGCGCCGCTGATGACTGCTCCGTTGAATGCGCCCGCGGTTTGACGCGCGCCGTTATCGTCGCTGTCTGTGTTGTTGTCGGGGTCGGGTGCGGCAGATTCTGTTGCGACTCCCGCGCCGGTGAGGATGGTGCCGCTGCTCCAATAACCGGTCAGCGCTCCGCCGTTGAGTTGGCTGGAGGGGATGACCACCACGTAGTCGCCTGCGTTCAGGTTGTCGAAGCGGTAATAGCCGCCATTGGCGGTGACAGCCGTCCCGAGGGCTGCGCCGGTCGGATTCCCGCCCGCGTCTGCCGCGTACAACTCGACCGTCACATCGTTGATGCCCACTTCCGTGCCGTTGATCGCGCTGGAGTTGTCTGTGTCGAACCAGACGCGGTTGCCGAGGCTGAATCTGGGAAGAACCGTTAACGTATCGGTGGCGGGGTCGTTGTTCGTGATGCCGCCATTGGCGGTTAATGCGCCGGCGGGGATGGTGTTCACGTACATACCGGGGCGAGTGCTGATCACGTCTACAGTTATCACGCAGTTATCGCCGGGAGTTCCGAGCGCGGTCAAGCCACCGCCGCTTAATTGAATAGTTTGAGCGCCGGGAACAGCGGTTAGCGTTCCGCCGCAATTGTTGGTTGCATTGGCGGGGGTGGCAACTTCCAGTCCGTCTGGCAGGGTGCCGGGCAGGTTGTCTGCCAGCCCCATGTTTACAACCGGGACGTTGCTTGTATTGCGGATGGTTATGGTCAAAGTGGATGGCTGGCTGGTCAATACTTGCGCCGGATTGAAGCTTTTGGTAACACTTACGCCCGGCAGGTTGGTGAGGGATGCTTCGGTGGGATCGGGGTTGGAAACTCCATTGAATGTGGTGACAGCCCCAGCCGGAATCCGATTTGTGAGATTTCCGTTGACGTTCATCACGACGCGCAAGGTTAGCGCGCACGATGAACTTGGAGGCAAAACTCCGCCGCTGAAGGAAAAGGACGTGTCGCCTGGGTTGCCGGTTAGAACGCCGCCGCAGGTTCCGGTGTTGAACGTTACCGGGTTGGCGAGTTGCATGCCAACGCCTAAGAGCGTCATATCATCAGTGAAGGCGATCCCCGTCAGTGTTGCCGTGGTGTTGGGGTTAATCAGCTGAACGCTCATGGTAGAGTACGCGCCGCCATACACCAGCACGGGATTGAATCCTTTGACAATGCCCATGGTCAGGTTTTGGATGGACAGGATGGCCGTTGCACTTGCTCGCGGCTGGATCACAGTTCCGGTGCTTTGAACGGTCCCCGAAACATTGGCAACAGGAATGGTATTCGTTTGCGCGCTTTGGGTAAGGGGAGTGCTGTCTGTGCCAACCACGTCTACTGTGATGGTGCACAATCCCGGCACGCCTCCCACTTGGGCGGGAATTGTGCCGCCGGCCATCAGAACTTGATTGGCGCCGGGATTGGCTGTGATCGCTCCGCCGGTGCAGGTTGTGCTGGCGTTAGGCGCCGCCGCGACGCGGATACCGTCGGTGGGGGCGCCGGGCAGGGTATCGGTCAACGATACGTTGATCAGAGGTGAATTCGTGGTGTTTTCCAGTGTAATCGTCATGGTGGACGATCCGCCCGCCTGCACAACTGTCGGATAGAATGCCTTGGTGACGTTCAGGCTCGTGACGCGGATGGTTGCGCTGGTGGGATTAAGATTGGATCGCCCTTCGATGGTGGTAATGGAATTTGCTGGAATTGTGTTGGTGTAGGAACCGGGCGTTGCGGATGTAACCCAAACATCGATCGCGCAACTGAGTCCCGCGCCCAGCACATCAGCGGCTGTATTCGTAAAGGTGATGGCGCTCGCGCCATTGACAGCGGTCAGCGTTCCTCCGGGGCACGATTCGGCCGGCGCGGGAGGGTTGGCGATCACCAAGCCCGGCGGCAGGTTGTCGGTGAGGTTGATGCCAGAAATGGAAACATCGGCTGGCGCCGCGATGGTGATACGCAGGCGGCTTGTCTGTCCGGGCGCAATGGGGGTGGTCTGAAACGCTTTGAGAATCCCTACCGGGAGATTGGCTGAATTGACGACGACAAGATCGGGATTTGTGCTGAATGCGGCATGACCAACTCCCTGGTCGTTGAGGATGGTGTTGATGGCAACTGTGTTGTCATATGAGCCGGCAGTGTTGCTTGTGACTGTGAATACAACGGCACAACTTCCGTTCGCGGGGATGGTTCCGCCTGTCAGGGTGACCGAGTTGGCTGTATTTGTCACCGCGCCGCCGCACTGTGGGCTTGCGGGCGCGCCGGAGACTGTAAGCCCTGCCGGCAATCCATCAGTGAAAGTGACGCCTGTAAGCGGCGTACTGCTTCGGTTGGTTAAGGTGATGGTTACCGTGCTCGTGCCGCCAACAACGATCGTGGCGGGCGTATAGGCTTTTGTCCCCACCAAAGCGCGGTTGACGATGAGATTGGTAGTGGCTGGCGAAAAATTGGTGACGGGTTGATCTGCGGTTAGCGTATTGGCTGGGATGGTGTTGGTTACCCCGGGGTTGGGAGCGTTCGTATTCAACCCGGCTTGAACTGGTATGGAAAGGATACAAGTCCCGACAGGCGTGGGAGGAGTCGCGCTGGCGGGAATGGTTCCACCAGAGGCATTGATCACTGTGTCGCCAACTAAATGATTAATTGTAAAACCGCAGGTGTTTGCGGATGGGGCGCCTGCGATCGTGAATCCCGCGCCCATGGTTGCGAGGTTATCGGTGATCGCCACCCCGGTATAAGGCGCGCCAGTTGGGTTTTGCAAGGTGATGGTTAGCGCGCTGATATCCCCGGCGTCTATCGTCGTTGGCAAGAAAGCCTTTGTTATTCTCACCGGCTGGACGTTCAGATTTGCCGAGGCGGGGGTGTTGTTGGTGACGCCTTGATTGGTCTGAAGCGAGCCGGGTCCGCCGGGTCCAGCGGGAATCGTGTTGGTGTATTGCCCAGACGCGCCCGTAACGTTGACCGTCACGAGACAATCTTGCGCGGGCGTAACTGTGGCATTGGCGAGCGAGATGGTTGTCCCTCCTGCGGGCGCGGAGGCTATACCAGGTCCGCAGTTGGTAAGGGTTAACCCGTTGGGGGTGGCAACGATCAGCCCAGCGGGCAGGGTGTCGGTGTAGGTTGCGCCGGTGAGGTTTGTATCCGCATCGTTGTTGTTGAGGCGGATGGTCATCACACTGTTCTGTCCCACAAACATTGTATTGGGCACAAAACCCTTGCTGAGAGAAGGCGGGGAAACGGCAATAACTGTGATCGTGGCGCTGGCGGGCGTGGTGTTGGTGATACTCACGATCGTGCCGCCATCATCTCCCTGCGACGACAGGTTCCCGGCAGGGATGGTGTTGATCAAATTGCCGGGCGTCACAGAAGAAACATTGACTTCCACATAACACTGACCTGGCGTGGCGGCTACTTGGGGAGGAACGGTTCCATTGGCGAGGGAAAGAGTCGTCGCGCCCGGAACGGCGGTCACATCGCCAATCGCGCCGCAGGTATTAACCACGTTGGCTGGGTTGGCGATGAATAAACCAGGCTGTACGCCGATAAGATTATCCGTCCAGCCGGCGCTCGTCAACGGGAAGATGTTCGGGTTGAAAATGGTCACCCGCATGACAGACACGCCGCCCGCGTCGATTTGAAGCGGCGTAAACTGCTTGTTGATCTCCGCGGGCAATGATGCCGCGTAAACGTTTTGGGGACGGAGGAAGGTTGCCGCCAGCAATAAGGCAATCAGGCATCGCAACAGAATCGAACTGATTTTGAACTTGGTCATAGCTATTCTCCACAATATGGTTTCCCGGGTGATGGAGAGAATCGATGCGAAGCCGGTATCGTTACGCATTTGCCTGTACCTTTGCTTGATGAATAAATGAGATGATGCCGAAGGAAAAACGATCAAATCAAGGTCCAGAGAGGTTTCCACACCCGTATTTAAATTTTTGGCTCTAGCGTTTTTGACGGAAAACGCTTTTTCAAACACAAAGGCTTGCATTGACGGTTCGTCTTT
>CXWJ01011460.1_pt1 | contig 14682 bp, 10 predicted proteins | sample 590841 | NCBI WGS metagenome assembly CXWJ01 (sample SAMEA3498367, study PRJEB10139) | wastewater metagenome | biome: wastewater treatment plant; material: activated sludge | place: Austria | collected 2015-01-21 | reverse complement strand
GATGAATTCGGCGAGAAGCGCGTCCGCGATACGCCCATCTCCGAGATGGCTATCGCCGGGGCCGCCGCCGGGGCGGCCATGAACGGCTTGCGGCCGGTGGCCGAATTTATGACCATCAATTTCGCCTTTCTGGCGCTCGATCAAATCGTCAACCACGCCGCCAAGGTTCACCACATGTTCGGCGGCCAGATGAAATGCCCGGTGGTCTATCGCGCTCCGGGCGGCGGCGGCCGGCAATTGGGCGCGACCCACAGCCACACGCCCGACGTCATCTTCGCCCATTTCCCCGGTCTGAAGGTCGTCTCGCCCAGTACGCCCTACGACGCCAAGGGGCTTCTCAAGGCGGCCATCCGATCCGATGATCCGGTCTTTTTCATCGAACACCATACGCTGTACCAGATTCGGGGCGAAGTACCGGAAGGGGATTACATCGTCCCCATCGGCATGTCGGACGTGAAACGGGAAGGCGACGACGTCACGATTATCGCCTATGCCCAGGGGTTGCAGGTGGCCCTGGAAGCGGCCAAGCAGTTGGCGGCCGAGGGCATCGAGGCCGACGTGATTGACCTGCGTTCGCTGCGACCGCTCGATATGGGGCCGATCCTGGCTTCGTTTCGCAAAACGTTCCGGGCGGTCATCGTCGAAGAGGGCTATCGCACCTATGGCATCGGCGCGGAAATCGCCGCCCGCCTACAGGAAGAAGGATTCGACTATATGGACGCGCCGATCAAACGCGTGGCGCAATACGAAGTTCCTCTGCCCTACTCCCGCGAACTGGAACAATCGGCGCTGATCAATGGGGAGCGTGTCGTCGCCGCGGTGAAGGAGATACTCTAATGGCCGACTACATCGTGATGCCCAAGCTGGGCTTCGACATGCGCGAAGGCGTGTTGAATAGCTGGCTGAAAAAGGTGGGCGAATCAATCAACAAGGGCGAGGTCGTGGCCGAGATCGAATCGGACAAGGCCACCCTGGAACTGGAGGCGCAGGTGGCGGGCACGTTGCTGCACCTGCTGCATGGGCCGGGCGACGTGGTGCCCATCGGCGCGAATCTGGCGATTGTCGGCCAGCCGGGCGAGGACGTGTCGGCCCTGACCGGCGGCAACGGCGCGGGGGGCGAGGCCGAGTCCTATCCGCCCGCCCCAACACCCCCGCCCGCGCCGGAAGCGGTCGCCAAGCCCGGCGCCGCCGCGCCGAAAGAGGTGTTGCCCGCGGCCGAGAACGCGCCGCCCGCCCCCGAAGCCGTGGCCCCGGCCGGGGAAGCGGCATCCCCAGATGAGACGTATCCCGGCGGGGTGAAGGCCACGCCTGTCGCCCGCCGGCTGGCCGAGGAAAAGAAGATCGATCTGTTGCGCGTCACCGGCAGCGGGCCGGACGGCCGCATCACCAAGGCCGACGTCGAGGCTTTCGCCGCCGCGCCGCCGGCCGCGCCGCAACCGGCCGCCGCCAAACCCGCGCCGGCCCCGACGCCCACCGCGCCGCCGGCAGCCGGCGCGGAGAGTGAAGAAGTCGCCCTGACCCGCCTGCGCTCGGCCATCGGCCGGCGCATGGTCGAGAGCAAGACGACTGTGCCCCACTTCTACGTGACCACGGAGATCGACATGGCCCCGGCGTTGGCGCTGCGCAAGCAGGTGAACGCCGCCCTGCCCGACGAGGCCAAGGTGACCGTCAACGACATGATCGTCAAGGCCGCTGCCCTGGCCGTGCGCGACTTCCCCAATCTCAACGCCGCGTTTGCCGGGGACAAGATCATCCGCCACAAGCGGATCAATGTCGGCTCGGCCGTGGCCGTCGAGGGTGGCTTGACGACCATTGTCCAGAAGGACACCGATACCTCGACGCTCTCCAAAATCGCCACCGACAACCGCCAGATGATCACCCGTGCCCGCGAGGGCAAGGTGCGACCGGATGACGTCGAGGCCGGCACGTTCACCGTCAGCAATCTGGGCGTCTACGAGGTCGATCACTTCATTGCCATCATCAACCCACCGGAGGCGGCCATCCTGGCCGTCGGTTCGGCCCGCGAAGTGCCGGTCGTGAAGGATGGGCAGTTGGCCGTGGGTACGCGCATGAAGGCCACGATTTCGGCCGACCATCGTGTGACCGACGGGGCCGAGGCCGCCCAGTTTATGCAGCGCCTCAAAACGTTGCTGGAGAACCCACTGCGCTTGCTCGTGTAAAAGAAAACAGCTTCGCCTGCCAGGTTCGGCCTTTTGCGCTATACTGGTGGGCGGAGACTATTCTAAGGATGGGGTAGAAGTTTATGGCCCTGATACTGGTCATCGATGACGACGATTTAGTCTCGCGCACCTTGCAGCGAGCCTTGAAAATGTATGACTACCAGGTGATGACCGCCAACAGCGGCATCGAAGGGTTGCAACTGGCCCGCCGCCACCGGCCGGACCTGTTCATCCTGGATATTATGATGCCCGGCGTAGACGGCTACCAGGTCTGCCGCCAGATTCGCGGCGACCCGTTGCTGCTCGACGTGCCGGTGCTTTTCCTGACCGCCAAGGCCAAGGATGAAGAGAAGATAGAGGGTTTCAAGGCCGGCGGCGACGACTATTTGGTGAAGCCTTTCAACATGCAGGAGTTGGAACTGCGGGTGAAGGCCATCCTGCGCCGCCTCGGGCCGGAGAAGGTGGAAGACACCACGGTCAACGAGGTCGTGGTCGGCAACGTCGTCCTCGACTGCCGCACCTTCAAGGTCAACACGCCCTACCAGACGATCTTGCTGACCAACGTCCAGTTCGACTTGCTCTATCATCTGATGAGCCACGCCGATCAGGTGTTCAACAGCCAGCAATTGTTGCAGGACGTGTGGGATTACCCGCGCGACACCGGCAGCCCGGAACTGGTGCGCGCCCACATCAAGAATCTGCGCGAGAAGATCGAGCCGTCGCCCGCCGATCCCATCTACATCAAGACGATCCAGGGTCACGGCTACTCCTTCTCTTCCGAGGCAACGCGTGGCTAGAACGATCGGCGGCGCGGCCGGGGAGCAACTTCTGGAGCATTCCGGCCACGCCGCGCTCGAGAACAAGGCGGCCGAGCCGGCCCTCCGCCCCCGCGACAGCGGCGAACGCGCCGCCGTCAATCCGGCCGCGGCGCGCATCCTCGTCGTCGATGACGAGGTGGACATCGCCGACTCGCTGTCGGAGTTCCTGACCCGCAAGGAAGGGTATCGCGTCGAAATTGTCCAGGACGGGCGGCAGGCAATCGCCTACCTGGAAAAGACCATCGGCACCGCCCTCGAGGTTGATCTCGTCCTGCTCGACATGCGGATGCCCGGCCTCTCCGGGCTGGACGTGCTCGACTGGATTCGCGGCCACCCCAAGCTGCGCTACACGCGCGTCGTGTTGCTGACCGCCGCCGCCAGCAACGACGAAAAGGTGCAAGCCCTCTCGGCCGGGGCCGACGACTACATCACCAAACCGTACTACATGCAGGAGCTTCTGGCGCGCGTCAAAACCATCCTGCGCACCCAGCAACTCGAGAAACAACTGCACCAGCAGAGCCGCCAACTGGCCGAATTGAATCGCATCAGCCAGGCGGTGGCGGCCACGCTGGAGACGAGCCAGGTCTACGCCACGGCCATTCGCGGCGTCGATGCCGTGCTGGAAGTGGAGATGGCCGCCGTCCTCATTGTCGAGGGCGGCCGGCTGCATTGCCAGCACGTGCGCCACTATAAAGGGGCCATCCCGTCCCACATCTTCCCCTCCACCGACAAGGGGGCCGGTATCCTGGGGCTGGCCTGGAGCGAGCAGGAGACCATCTGCCTGAACCACGTCGCCGCCGATACGCGCTATGACCCCACGCGCGATTCGCCCATCGGCTACTCGGTGCGCTCGATGCTGGCGACACCTCTCACCGTTCGCGGCCGGCCGGTCGGCGTCCTGGCGGCCTACAACAAACGTACCGGCGAATTCACCGAGGTCGATATCGATCTGTTCTCATCCTTAGCCAGTTCGGTCAGCGAAGCGATTGAGAACGCCTGGCTGTTCCAGCGGGTGCGCTTGCGCCATCAGGAATTATTGGAAGGGCGCAATACGCTGCAAGCCCTCATCGACGGCATCCCCGACCCCATCTATACCATTAGCGAGGATTGGAAACTGGTCGTCGTCAACAAGGCTAAGGCCGACCAATTGGGGGCCACGCCCGAATCCCTCAGCGGCCGTATCTGCTTTCGCGTCTTCTACAACCGCCAGCAACCGTGCGAGCATTGCACCGTGGCCCTGACCCTCAACGACAAGGCCGAACAACATTGGCCCGTGCGCTGGATCGAGGACGATCACCTGCCGCGCGAGTGGGAAGTCAGCGCCTATCCCATCCCCGGCAAGCAAGTCAGTTCGGCCCGCGCCGTCCTCGTCTGGCAGGACAAGACCGAGGAGCGGCGGCTGGAGAACTCGCTGATGCAGGCGGGCAAACTGGCGGCCATCGGCCAACTGGCGGCCGGCGTGGCCCACGAGATCAACAACCCCCTGACGGCCATCAACGCCAACGCCCAGATGTTGAAGATGGTCATGCCCGTCGAGGATGAGAATTTCGAGTCGGTCGATTTGATCGTGCGCGCCGGCGAACGAGCGGCCAAGGTCGTGCGCGGGCTGCTCGATTTCGCCCGCCAGGAACAATACTCCTTCACCACTGGCGATTTGACCGAATCCATTCAGGAAGCCCTCGATCTGGTGAACTACCAACTCCAGTCGGCCAAAATCACGGTCACGAAGGATTTCGATGACGCGCTGCCGTTCATCGTCGCCAGTTGGGAACATCTAAAGAGCGTCTGGCTCAACCTATTGTTGAACGCCCGTGACGCGTTGTTGCACACCAACGGCAACCGGCAACTGGAGGTGATCGCCCGCCCCAACAAGGATGGTCAGACTATCCAGGTGGTGATGCACGACAACGGCAAGGGGATGACCTCGGCCGAGACACTCCATATCTTTGAGCCGTTCTATACCACCAAGGGGCCGGGCCAGGGGACGGGGCTGGGTCTGGCGACGTGCCACCGCATCATCGAACAGCACAGCGGCGAAATCTCGGTCGCCAGTAAAGTGGGCGAAGGCACCTCGTTTCTGATCACCCTGCCCATCCAGCGGCCGGACAGCAGCGCCTCCGGTTTCTATCTGAAATAATCGACGATAGCGTCGCCCAGCCGGCGCCACCACACCGATGTCGTCATGGTCACCCTTTCCCCCGATTCCAACCCGGCCCTAAATCGCGGTGATAAGACCAACCGCAACGACGGCTCGCCCGGCGAAATCAACATCGGTGATCTGTTGCGCCTGGCCTTGCCGCTGGACACGCAGCTCCTGGGCGGCGGTCTGGAGGCGCGACGCCACGTCAATTGGGTCGCCATCCTCACCGGCTGGAACGACCTGGAAAGTCAGGCGCGCCCCAACGATCTGGTGATCATCCCGCCCGAGTTGAGCGCGGCGCTCGATCCAGCGCACGCCGCAGAGAAGCTGACCGCCCTGGCCGAATTGCCCGTTTCCGGTATCCTGGCTATCGGTCAAATCAATGAGCAATTGGCCCAGATCGCCGAATCGCTCAATCTGACGGTTCTGGTGGCCCCTGACTCATCGACGGTGCGCGAGATTCATCAAGCGGTGACGCTCCTACTACTGGATCGCCAAACGGCCACGAGCGACCGGGCCATCCAACTCTATCGCCAACTGTCGGCCATGTCGCGCGAGGGGCACGGCCTGACGGCCATGACCGAGGTGATGAGCAAACTCACCGGCAACATCGTCGCCGTGCAGGACAAGCGACTGGAGATTCAGGCCATTAGCTGGCCCAGCACGACTACCGTCAGTCGAGAGGCCCTTATCAGGGCACTGGAACAGCGCGACGCGCTCCCACCCGTCCTGCGCAACCGCAAGGCGGCGGCCCGGGCGCGGCAGAGTTATTGGCAACAACTCCTCACGCTCGACGAAAACAGCCCGCCGCTGGGCCGCCTGCTCAGTCCGATCATCTCCGGCGACCGCGCCCGCGGCTACCTGTCGGTCATCGGCCCGGCCGACGAGCTGGATCTGTTTGATAGCCTGACCGTGGAGCACGGCGCGGCAGCCTGCGCGCTGGAAATGGCTAAAGCCAAAGCCGTCAGCGAAGCCAAAAAATCGCTGCGCGGTGATTTCCTGGAAGGGTTGCTGGCCCGCTCGTTGCCCAGGAAAGAGATCGAACGGCTGGAGGGGCGGCTGGATCACGACACCAAAGACCCCCACGCCGTCATGGTCATCGACTGGGCCGGCGCGGCCACGCCGAGTTTGCGGCGGCTGGAGACCTCGGTCCATTGGGTGCTGTCCAACCACCCCCGCCCGGCGCTCGTCCACATCTTCGGCAACCAACATCTGGTCATCTTTCAGGCCCTGAAAAACACGGAAGATATGGAAAGCGCCCACCAACTCGGCCGGCGCATCCGTGAACAGATCGAGGCCGAGTCGCCCGAAGCCACGGTCATCGGCGGCATCAGCGGCCCGGCGCGCGCCCTGGCCGACTGGCCCACCGTCTACGATCAGGCCGTGCAGGCCATGCAACTGGGCGAACGGCTCCGGCTGACCAACCAGTTCGTCGAGTTCCAAAGTCTCGGCATCTATCGCCTGTTGTACGATCTGGAAGATCAAGCCTCTGTCAGACAGTTCACCGACGAGGTCATGCGGCCGTTGGTGGAATATGATCAACAAAATCGCGGCAGCCTGGTCAAGACGGTCGAGGCCTATTTCAACCACCACGGCAACATCAGCCAGACGGCCGAGTCCCTTTTTGTCCATCGCAACACCCTGCTTTATCGCATGGAGCGCATCCAGGAGCTAACCGGGCTGCAACTGGATCAGGCCAACATGCGTCTGGCCCTGCACCTGTCCCTGAAGCTGTGGCAATTACGGCCCGATGCCGAACGTTCCCCGGCCGGCTAGTCGAATTTGTTGAAACTGTACAATCCAGGGGGCGTAGAATCGACCACTATAGCCGTTTATTCGCGCGGCGAAATCCCCTATACTCCTGATAGGCTTGCGCTAGAGTGCGCGGTTCAGTGGGAAATAGTGGGAACTAAAGGGAACGTCCCTCGCAAGAGGTCGTTCCCTTTGGTCTTTAGGCCAACTGCCGTTGCATTGGTGCCAGGCCGTTTGTACAATTTACACAATCAACCAGCTTTTCCTTTAGCCTACATATACATGGCGTCTTTATTGGACGGGAGCCTATACTCCCCTTCATATTCGCCTAATGTGGCTGATAAATGAAACCTTACATTCAGAATGACCTAGTCCTTGCGCTTATTGGCCTTGTCCTTATTATTAATAAGGGCGCACATGCTGTTGGGTAAAGGTTTAGGAGCGAAGAGTAAGGAATAGTGTAAGCTCAAGAAGAAACCGCCCAACAGGGCGGTTTTTTGTTGGCGCCAGCGCCGAGGAGGCAACAATGGGAGAGTTGAAATCGGGCGGACAGATCATTTGGGAGAGCCTCATCCATGAGGGGGTCGATGTGGTCTTCGGCCTGCCGGGGGGGGCCATCTTGCCAACTTACGATGACCTCTACAAGTATGACTACCCGGTCCATCACGTGCTGGTGACCCACGAGCAAGGCGCGGCCCACATGGCCGACGGCTACGCGCGGGCCACGGGCAAGACCGGCGTGTGTATCGCCACCTCCGGGCCGGGGGCCACCAACCTCGTCACCGGGCTGGCGACGGCCTACATGGATTCGACGCCCATCGTGGCGATCACCGGGCAGGTGCCGCGCTCGCTGCTCGGCCGCGACGGCTTCCAGGAAGCCGACATCCGCGCCATCAGTATGCCCGTCACCAAGCACAATTACCTGATCACCGACATCCGGGAACTGCCGGCGGCGCTGAAAGAGGCATTCTACATCGCCCGCAGCGGTCGCCCCGGCCCGGTGCTGGTCGACGTGTGCAAGTGCGTGCAACAGGCGACGATGGAGTTCACCTATCCCGGCGAAGTCTACCTGCCCGGCTACCGGCCCAACAAACTGGCCCCCGATCCGCAGGTGATCAAGCGCGCCGCCCGGCTCATCAACGAGGCTCAGCGGCCGGTCATAGTCGCCGGGCAGGGCGTGTCCATGGCGCGGGCCGAGGCGGAATTGAAGCAGTTGGCCGAGAAAGCCAACATCCCCGTCGCCACCAGCTTGCTGGGTATCGGCACCTTTTCCAGCACCCACCCGCTGTCGATCAGTTGGGGCGGTATGCACGGCGAAGCGTATTGCAACTACGCCTTGCAAGAGTGCGACGTCATGTTCGCCATCGGCGCGCGCCTCGACGACCGCCTGACCGGAGCCTTCAGCACCTTCGCCCCCAAGGCGCGCATCATCCACGTCGATCTCGACCCGGCCGAGATGGGCAAGAACCTGACCATCGACACACCGGTCATCGCCGACGCGCTGCTGACCCTGCGCGATCTGTTGCCATTGGTGGAGCCGAATGAGCACCCCGCCTGGCTGGCCCAAATCAACGAGTGGCGCGGCGAATCGGTCGAACGGGACATCCTGACTCAGGAGACGGACGAACTGATCGCCCCCTACATCATGCGCCAGTTGTGGCACGCCACCAACCAGGGCAACGCCACCATCGTCACCGACGTGGGCCAGCACCAGATGTGGGAGGCGCAATACTTCAACCACACCAAGCCGCGCAGCCTGCTGACCTCCGGCGGTCTGGGCACGATGGGCTATTCGCTGCCGGCGGCCATCGGCGCGCAAATGGGCAAGCCGGAGGAGGAAATCTGGGTCGTGGCCGGTGACGGCGGCTTCCAGATGACCATGCCCGAACTCTCGACCGTGATGCAGGAACGCCTGCCGCTCAAGATCGCCATCATCAACAACGGCTATCTGGGCATGGTGCGCCAATGGCAGGACGTGTTCTACAATAAGCGATACGTGGGCACGCCGCTCTACAACCCCGATTTCGTTAAGGTAGCCGAAGCCTATGGGATTCCCGGCCGCGCCGTCACTCGCAAAGAGGATGTATTCGACGCCCTCCGGCAGGCGCAGAATACGACCGGCCCGTTCCTGCTCGTCTTCCAGGTCGAGGAGTTCACCAACGTCTATCCGATGGTCGCGCCGGGCAAGAGCAACGCCGACATGATCCGCCGCGGCCTGCCGGCCGATAATTAAGGGAGCCACATCATGCCCGACAATAAAATTCAAGCCCACACCATCATTGCCTGGCTGGAAGACAAGCCCAGCGTCCTGAACCGCGTTACCGGCCTGTTCAGCCGGCGCAACTTCAACATCGAGAGCCTCAACGTCGGCCACTCGGAAACGCCCGGCATCAGCCGTATGACCTTCGTGTCCCGCGGCACCGAGCGCGATCTGCAACAGGTGACGACCCAGTTGGATAAGCTCATCAACGTCGTCCACATCGCCGACGTGACCCACGAGCCGGCCGTGGTGCGCGAGATGGCCCTGATCAAAGTGACCGCCACCGGCCAGACGCGCGGCGAAATCATGCAACTGGTCGACATCTACCGCGCCTCGGTGGTCGATGTGGACATGACCTCGCTCATCATCCAGATCGTCGCCCCGGAAGATCGCGTCAACTCGCTCATCAAGCTGCTGGAGGGGTTCGGCATCGAAGAGATGGTGCGCACCGGCCGTGTGGCGATGGTGCGCGGGAGTTCGCCCCTCGGCCACAGCCACGGCGCGCGCGAATGGACCGACATCGAGCCGGTGCTGGCCGAAAAGAACGGTCATCACGAGTATTAATCATCCACAGGAGATTTCATCTTGGCCACTGTTTATTACGATCAAGACGCAGACCTGTCGGCGCTGGCCGGCAAAAAGATCGCCATCATCGGCTACGGCAGCCAGGGCCATGCCCACGCGCTGAATTTGCGCGATTCGGGCATGGACGTGCGCGTCGGGCTATACCCCGGCAGCCCGTCATGGGCTAAGGCCGAGGCGGCCGGACTGACCGTGAAGGCGACGGCCGACGCCGCGGCCGAGGCCGACATCATCATGATCCTGGCCCCCGACACGTCACAGGCGGCCATCTACCGCGAGGCCATCGCCCCCGCCCTGTCGCCGGGCAAGACCCTGATGTTCAGCCACGGCTTCAACATTCGCTACGCCCAGATCGTGCCCCCGCCCGGCGTCGACGTCAGTCTCGTCGCGCCCAAGGCTCCCGGCCACCGCGTCCGCGAGCTTTTTGTCGATGGCATGGGCACGCCGGGCTTGATGGCCGTCCACCAGGACACCAGCGGCCAGGCGGCGGCCAATGCCCTGGCCTATGCCAAAGCTATCGGCTGCACTCGCGCCGGGGTGATCCAGACGACTTTCACCGAAGAAACCGAAACCGACCTGTTCGGCGAGCAGGTTATCTTGTGCGGTGGCGTCAGCCATCTGATAGAATCTGCCTTCAATACGCTGGTCGAGGCCGGCTACCAGCCGGAGATCGCCTATTTTGAATGTCTACACGAACTTAAGCTGATCGTTGATCTCATCTATCAGGGCGGACTGAACTACATGCGCTACAGCGTCAGCGACACAGCCGAGCATGGCGACTACACCGCCGGGCCGAAGATCGTCACCGACCAGACGCGGCAGGCGATGAAAGGCATCCTGGCCGACATCCAGTCCGGGGCCTACGCCGAAGGCTGGATCGACGAGAACGCCCAGGGGCGGCCGTGGTTCGACCAGCGCCGGGCTGATGCTCGCGACAGCCGCGTGGAGCACGTCGGCCGCGACCTGCGCCGGATGATGCCCTGGCTCAATCCCAAAGAGGCTTAACGAGGCGAACCACCCATGACACAACAGACTGCCGCCAACGATACCATCCTGATTTTTGATACGACCTTGCGCGACGGCGAGCAATCGCCCGGCGCGACGCTCAATGTAGAAGAGAAGCTGGAGATCGCCCGACAGTTGTCCCGCCTGGGGGTGGACATCTGCGAGGCGGGCTTCCCCATCGCCTCGCCCGGCGATTTCGAGGCCGTGCGCCGCATTGCCGAGGAGGTCGGGCCGCTGACCGAGGGGCGCAAGGACGGGCGGCCGATGGTCATCGCCGGGCTGGCCCGCGCCAATGAGGACGACATCAGCCGTGCCTACGAGGCGGTGAAGGTCGCCCCGCGCCATCGCATCCACACTTTTCTGGCGACGAGCGACATCCACCTGAAGCACAAGCTGCGCATGGACCGCGAGGAGTGCGTCGAGCAGGTCATCCGGTCGATTTCCTTTGCCCGATCCTTGTGCGACGACATCGAGTTCTCGACCGAGGACGCCGGCCGCTCCGACCCGGAGTTTCTGGTGCAGGTGTTGGGCGAGGCGATCAAAGCCGGGGCGACGACGCTCAACATCCCCGACACCGTGGGCTATACCACGCCGGATGAGTACGGCCGGCTCATCGCTTATCTCATCGCTAACACGCCGGGGGCCGAGAAGGCCATCTGGTCTGTCCATTGCCACAACGATCTGGGCCTGGCGACGGCCAATACACTGGCCGGCATCCAGGCCGGGGCGCGGCAGGCCGAAGTCACCCTTAACGGCATCGGCGAGCGGGCCGGCAACACGGCCCTCGAAGAAGTGGTCATGGCCCTGACGACCCGGCCGCAGAACTTCAACCTGCAAACCAACATCGACACGACGCAGATCGCCCGCACCAGCCACATGGTCAGCACCTATACCGGCATGGTCATCCAGCCCAACAAGGCCATCGTCGGGGCCAACGCCTTCGCCCACGAGGCGGGCATCCACCAGGACGGGATGCTCAAGAACCACCAAACTTACGAGATCATGCGGCCGGAGGCGGTCGGCCTGAACACGTCGAAGCTGGTGCTGGGCAAGCACTCCGGCCGCCATGCCTTTCGCGTCCATCTGCGCGAGATGGGCTACGACAATTTGGACGACGGCGAAGTGGCGGCGGCCTTCAAGCGCTTCAAGCGGATCGCCGATAAAAAGAAAGTCGTCACCGACGCCGACATTGAGGCCATCATCGCCGATGAGATCTATCAACCGCCGGAGACCTGGCGGCTCGATCATATTCAGGTGTCCTGTGGCGATCACAGCATCCCCACGGCCAGTGTCGTGATGACCGGGCCGGACGGGGAGAAATATCAGGATGCGGCCCTGGGCAGCGGCCCGGTGGATGCCGTTTATCAGGCCATCAACCGCATCATCGGCGTCGCCAACCGGCTAACCGAGTTCAGCATCAACGCCGTGACCGAGGGGTTGGACGCGGTGGCCGAGGCGACGATCCGCATCCAGCCCATCGAGGAGGCCGACTTCACCGTTAACCCACAGACCAGCAAGGCCATTTACCGCACTTTCAGCGGCCACGGGGCCAGCACCGACATCGTCGTCGCCAGCGCGCGGGCCTACCTGAGCGCGCTTAACAAGATGCTGGCCGAACGCGACAAACGGCCGAATCAGTTGCAACGGGTCGCCCATGAGACGACAGTCTGAGTTGACGGCCGAGGCACAGCGTCCGGCCGCTGATACCGGGGCCAACGGCGCGCGCCGCGATACGGCCTGGCAGGCGGCGGCGCTGACCGATGCCTATCTGGCGGGCGTGCGCGGGGCCATCCCCCTGGCCGCCGAGCAGATCGACATCATTTGTCGTCTGGCGCGGGCGGCCCGGCCGGAGGCGCGCCGCATTCTCGATCTGGGGTGCGGCGACGGCATTCTCGGCCAGGCGTTGCTCGATGCCTTTGCCGGCAACGCGCCCACGGCGGTGCTGGCCGATTTTTCGCCGCCGATGCTGGCGGCCGCCCGTCAACGGCTGGAGGGATACCAGGCGGAATTCATCCAAATAGACTATGCGAATAATGGCTGGAATGCCGCCGTGGGCGATGAGGGCGGTTTTGACGTCATCGTCTCCGGCTTCTCCATTCATCACCAGCCGGACGGGCGTAAATGGGCCGTCTATCGAGACGTCTATAATTTGCTGGCCCCCGGCGGCATCTTCCTGAATCTGGAGCACGTCGCCTCGGCCTCGCGCTGGGGCGAAGAGCAGTTCGAGACGTATTTCATCGACGCCCTGGCCCGCTACCACGCCCCGCGCGGTAAGACCCGCGAACAGGTGGCGGCCGACTTCTATCACCGGCCGGACAAGGACGCCAACATCCTGGCCTCGGTCGAAGATCAATGCGACTGGCTGCGCGCCATCGGCTTCGCCCACGTCGATTGCTTCCTCAAGGTGTTTGAGCTGGCTCTCTTCGGGGGGATAAAGCCGCGGGGAAATGACGAGTGACGAATGATTCGTCTTTCGTCACCCATCATTCGTCCCTGACCTACTGACCACTATCCACTGACCACTGTCCACTGACTACTTACAGCCATGAACAATCAACCCCAAACGATCATCGACAAAATCTGGGAAACCCACGTGGTGGCCCAGGAGCCGGAAAGCCCGGCCTTACTCTACATCGATCTCCATCTGATTCACGAGGTCACGTCGCCGCAGGCATTCACCGGGCTGCGCGCCCGCGGGCTGACCGTGCGCCGGCCTAGTCAAACCGTCGCCACCATCGACCACAGCGTGCCCACCACGCCGCTGGACGTGCCCATCTTTGACCAGATGGCCGCAACCCAGATCGCGCAGATGGAGAAGAACGCCGGCGACTTCGGTATCCAGTTGTTGGGCATGCACAGCCGCAACCGGGGCATCGTCCACGTCATCGGGCCGGAGTTGGGGCTGNNCGACAGCCACACGGCCACCCACGGCGCGTTCGGCGCGCTGGCCTTCGGCATCGGCACCAGCGAGGTCGAGCACGTTCTCGCCAGCCAATGCCTGTTGCAGGTGAAGCCCAAGACCTACGCCGTCAACGTCGAGGGTCGCCTGCGCCCGGGCGTGACGGCCAAGGACATCATCCTGGCCCTGTTGGCCCAGATCGGCGTCGGCGGCGGCACGGCCCACGTCTTCGAGTATCGCGGCGCGGCCATTCGGGCGCTGACAATGGAAGAGCGGATGACGATCTGCAACATGAGCATCGAGGGCGGGGCACGAGCCGGTCTGGTGTCGCCGGATGATACGACCTTCGCCTACATCCACGGCCGCCCCTTCGCCCCCCAGGGCGCGGAGTGGGACGCGGCCGTAGCCAGGTGGCGCCTGCTGCCCAGCGACGAGGACGCGGCGTACGACAAGTCAGTCGATCTGGACGCTTCCGCCCTGGAGCCGATGATCACCTACGGCACGAACCCCGGCATGGGCATCCCCATCTCGGCGCCGGTGCCCGACCCGGCGGCGCTGGGCGACCTGACCGAACGGCTGACGCTGCAACGCTCGCTAGATTACATGGGGCTGCAACCGGGCCGGCCGCTGCTGGGCCATCCGGTGGACGTAGTGTTCATCGGCAGTTGCACCAATTCGCGCATCAGCGATCTGCGGCTGGCGGCGGGCGTGATGGACGGCCGCGCAGTCAAGGACGGCGTGCGTGTCCTGGTCGTGCCCGGCTCGCAAGACGTAAAGCGGCAGGCCGAGGCCGAGGGGCTGGATCGCATCTTCAAGGCCGCCGGGGCCGAGTGGCGCGAGGCGGGTTGCAGCATGTGTATCGCCATGAACGGCGACCAGCTCGCGCCGGGGCAATACGCCGTCAGCACCAGCAACCGCAATTTCGAGGGGCGGCAGGGCAAGGGCAGCCGGACGTTCCTGGCCAGTCCCCTGACCGCGGCGGCGTCAGCCGTGACCGGCGAAATCACCGACGCGCGGGAGATGATGTAAAATTGGAATGTGGCGGG
>CXWJ01033603.1_pt1 | contig 14695 bp, 21 predicted proteins | sample 590841 | NCBI WGS metagenome assembly CXWJ01 (sample SAMEA3498367, study PRJEB10139) | wastewater metagenome | biome: wastewater treatment plant; material: activated sludge | place: Austria | collected 2015-01-21 | reverse complement strand
CAGCTTGGTAGCGCACTTGACTGGGGGTCAAGGGGTCGCAGGTTCAAATCCTGTCAGCCCGACTAGCGGGAAACCGCAGGTGAGAGGCCGTTTCGGAGCAATCCGGAGCGGCCTCTCTCGCGTCTCAGACCGCCGTCTGACCACCATTGTTGACCACCATCACCGCTGGAGCGCGGCTCCGAGTCCGTCCATCGCCTGAGCGGAGACGTCGGGGGAGACGTGCCCGTAGATATCGCCCGTGATGCTCACCGAGAAGTGACCGAGGATCTCCGAGACCACCTTGAGCGGGACCCCGTTCTCGATCATCACCGTCGCCGCCGAGTGCCGCAGGGTGTGGAGCCCGACACCGGGGAGACCTGCCTTCTCCGCCGCCACCTTGAGCGCCCGGAGCGCGTTCCTGGGGTCGCACGGCTCGCCGGTCTCCGTCGTGAAGACGTAGTTCGTCTGCACCCACACCGAGCCCGCCTTGAGCCGGTCCTCCTTCTGTCGGAGCCGGACCGCCTTGAGCACCCGCTCAGCGTCCGGGGACAGGTGAAGGACCCGCTTGGACTTCGCCGTCTTCGGCTCAGTCACCATGAGCTCGCCGTCGACGCGGGCAAGGGTGCCCCGGACCCGGATGAGCTTCTTCGCGAAGTCGACGTCCGCCCACGTCAGCGCCAGCGCCTCGCCTCGCCGGAGACCCGTGTTCACCAGCAGCTCGAACAGCACCGCGTACCGGCTCTTCCCGGCCTTCTCCAGCAGCGTCCGGACCTGGGCCGTCGTCAGGTGCGCGGCTTCCTTCCGGGTCACCTTCGGCCGAGCTACGGCCGCCGCAGGATTCTTCGCGAGCGCGTCGTCGCGGACCGCCGTGTCCAGGATCGCCCGAAGAATCGTGTAGGCCGACCGGACCGTCGACTCCGAGAGCCCTCGCTTCTGGAGCTCCACCTTCCACGCTTCGACGTGGGACGGCTTGAGCCTGTCCAGCGACGTCGCGCCGATCGTCGCCCCGATGATGTGCTTCTTCGCTACGGCCGCATACATCGCCTTCGTGGTCGCCTTGCGATCCGATGCCGCGAGCGTCGAGCCGATCCAGTCCGTCGTGAACGCCGCGACCGTCACCTTGCGGTCCTTCGCGGGCAGGTGAGCCCGGAGCCGGTCCCGGACCTCGTCCGCCTTGTCGCGTGCCTCCGTCGCCGTCTTCCCGTACACCGTCGTCCGCTTCCCGACCCCGTTGTCGTCCGTGTAGCGGATATGCACCTGCCAGCGACCGTCCTTCCGCTGGACAGGGTTGGAGCCCTCGCGATTGCCTCGCCGCTTCGATGTGCTCATGCGTTCTTCTTGCCCTTCTTCGTGGGAGGGAGCAGCCCGCGCTTCCGGGCTCTGGAGACGTATTCAGCCGCCATGCGCTGACTGACCTGGAAGTGGTGCTCGACCGCCTTCGTCGGATAGCCGGCGATGTTCTCTCGGTACACCGCCGCGACCCGCTCCAGTAGTTGCGGGGTGATATCCCGTGACGTTCGTCCAGCTCGCATCCGGCCGACGAAGCGTGTGAGTCCGGGCATGTCGTCCAAAGCACTTATGGCCTTCACGGCCTCGCCGTTCTCGTCCCGCTCAATGCGCACGGTGAACATCGCGACGAAGTCTTCGACGATTGCGGAGACCTGTAACTCCCGGAAGTCGGCCTGACGGATTCCCCTCGATTCCAGGTCGCGACAGATGAACGCAAACTCCGTGAGTCTGGGGCCTCCTTCGCGCTCCGGGACGAAGACTTCGAAGTAGAGCTGAGGCTCCTGGGCGGTCGTCTTGAAGCGGAGGACCATCGGCACCCAGTGGTCCTCGAGGACGACGCGCTCTTCGGAGATCTGCACCGCGATTCCCAAATTGGGCATGTCCATCCATGGCTTTAGATGCATCGTCCGCCCGTAGTGCCCGCCCGTGGCTATCGAATCCGTACCGTCCGTCATGTTGCTAACTATGCACCTAACTATGCACTCTGGTCAACGTACAAGCGCGTCCGCTGGACACGACCGAGAGGACACGGACGATGAACCGCCTACTCCATCCCACCGAGGACGCCGCCGCGCTCATTGGCGTCGGCCGCAGCACCCTGTATGAGCTGATCAAGTCGGGGGACATCAAGACCGTCAAGATCGGCCGCCGAACCCTGATCCCTCACGACGAGCTGGAGCGGTACGTCCGCACCCTGATCGGCAGCACGTCCGAGCAGGAGCCCGCATGATCACGAGGACGACGAGGCTCGACCTCCGCCGAGACAGCCGGGAAGCCGATCGTCGGGCCGTCACGATGCTCTACGCCGTACCGGCCGGAACCCGCGTGATTCTCGACGTCGGCAGCCGCCACCACGTCACCGGCGAAATCGCACACTACTTCCGCGACTACGCGATGACGTTGCACCTGGAAGTGCAAGGCGAGCCCGGAGCCGTGTCGGCGTGGCTCGACGCCTTGCTCGGACGCGGCATCTGGGAGGCCGCGTGACCGTTCTTGAGACACGCGGCCGCGAGGCCGGGGTCTACTTCACCGCCGCCGAGCTCATGGGGACGACGTTCCCTGAGCCGCGCTGGGCCGTCCCTGGCCTCGTCGCGGAAGGTCTGAATCTTCTCGTCGGCTCCCCGAAGCTGGGGAAGAGCTGGCTCGTGCTGGGCCTGGGGGTCGCGATCGCCTCTGGAGGGGTCGCGCTGGGGAAGGTGCCCGTCGAGAAGGGCTCCGTCCTGTACGCCGCTCTGGAGGACACCCCGCGCCGTCTGCAAGGCCGCTTGAAGATCATCCTCAACGGCTCACCCGTTCCCGAAGGGCTCCACATCACGACGTCGCTCCCGCGTGGGGCCGACATGGTGGACATCGTCTCGGAATGGCTCGACGAGCACCCCGACGCCCGCCTCGTCGTGATCGACGTGCTCCGCAAGGTCACCCCACGAACCGACGGCCGCAACGCCTATGAGGCCGACTACGACGCGATGGGCTCGCTCAAGGCTCTCGCGGACAAGCACAAGATCGCCGTAATCGGTGTCCACCACACCCGCAAGATGGTTGACGATGACGACGTCTTCAACGAGGTCTCAGGCTCGACCGGCCTGACGGGAGCAGCAGACGCAATTCTCATCGCGAAGCGTGCTCGCAACACCACCGAGGCGGTCCTCCACGTCACCGGCCGCGACGTCACGGAGAAGGAGTACGGGCTCTCCTGGCTGGCAGAGACGTGTTCATGGTCCTTGCTTGACGAGCCCGCCGTGATCACCAACATGAGCACCACCCGCAGGAAGGTCCTCGCCTGGGTCACCGACCACGAAGGCGACACCCCTACGCAGATCGCAGACGGGACCGCGATCACGCTCGCGACCGTCAAGCAGACCGTCCGCCGCATGGTCGACGACGACCAGCTCGACACCGACGGAGACGGCCACTACTTCCCCCGCAGACCCCTGTCACCCGTGTCACCCGTGTCACCCAACAGCCGTGACGGTGACAGCGGTGACCGGAGTGACAGTCACTCACCAGCCCTACGCCTACTCATGGAGGACCGATGAAAGTTCAGATCACCCGCGTCACCAACCGCCACCGCCGCGTCAAGGCGAGTGGAGGGACCACACTCGACAAGGCTCACGCTCGCGGCTTCGTCGACGGCTTCCTCGTCACCGTCAACGAGGGGAAGGGATGGGATTGCTCGTGCCTCGATGACGAGTGCCAGCACCCCGACGCCTTCGCCGCCGTCCTGCACCCCGACATGCTCAAGGTGCTTGAAGGGGACGGGGAACCCGAGTGACCTTCTCTCCCTGCATCGAGTGTGGTGAGCCCGCCGACGGCTCACGCTGCACCGACCACCAACTCCAGCCCACCCCGAAGCGACCCACCGAGGCACGCGGGTACGACACGACCTGGCGCAAGCTCTCCGAGCGAGCCCGCAGGCTCCAGCCGTGGTGCTCCGATTGCTTCACCACCGAGGACCTGACCGCCGACCACAGCGAGCGAGCCTGGGAACGCAAGGCAGCAGGCAAGCCGATCCGCCTCCGCGACGTCGACGTCGTCTGCCGGAGCTGCAACAGCCTCCGGGGTCGCGCTCGACCCACGGGGGAGGACCCTCGCGATCACGCGCCCGACCCGCGCTGGCAGGCCGAATCTCGGACTCTCTCGACGTCAAGAGACCGCGAGGCATCGTGAAGGCCGGTCCCAAGAAGCCGGTCACGGCCGATCCGCTCGACCTGTCCCACCTGGGGCCGGTCGGGTGGAAGCGGGTCGACGCCTTCGCGAAGGACTACCTCCGGGTCCCGAAGGGTGAGGGAGCGAAGGACCCGTTCCGGCTCAGGAAGTGGCAGCTCGACATCGTCAAGAGCCTGTATCCGATGCGGGGACCTCGTCCTCGTCAGGGACTTCTCTCGCTCCCGCGAGGCAACGGGAAGACCGCGCTCGCGGCCGTCCTGGGCGCATACGGGCTCTTCGCGGACGAGACCGAGGGAGGACAGGTCCTCATCGTCGCGAGCGACGAGAGGCAGGCTGGGCACGTCTTCCGGGCCGTCCGTCGGATGATCGAGCTCGACGATCGGCTCTCCGAGCAAGTCCAGGTCTACGCGGATCGCATTTACGTCCCGCACACCGACTCCGAGCTCCGCACCCTGCCCGCCGAGCCGGGAGCCCTTCAAGGCTGGGACCCGACGCTCATGATCGTCGACGAGCTCCACGTCGTCACCGAGCCCGTCTGGGAAGCCGTGACCAGCGCGGCCGGGAAGCGACCGCACTCCCTGACCCTGGCAATCTCCACCCCGGCCGACACTCCCGAATCGGTGATGTGGAAGCTCGTCGAGTACGGCCGCACGGGTCAGGACAAGAGCTTCTTCTTCCGCGAGTACGCCGCTCCCGAGGGATGCGCTCTCGACGACGAGCAGGCATGGAAGATCGCCAACCCCGCGCTAGGTGACTTCCTCTTCGCAGACGCGCTCCGGGCGACCCTGCGGACGATGCGAGAGCCCGCCTTCCGCCGCTACCGGCTCGGACAGTGGACCGGGCAAGCCGAGACCTGGCTCCCGTGGGGATCGTGGGACGACGTCGCGGCCGCGAGCAGGATCGTCGCGGACCGGGACCGGGTCGTCCTCGCCTTCGACGGCTCCGCTTCCGGGGACTCGACCGCGCTCGTCGGCTGCACCGTCGGGGAGGACCCTCACGTCTTCGTCGTCGACGTCTGGGCCAACCCTGGCGACCGAGGCTGGAGGGTCCCTCGCGAGCAGGTCGACCAGGTCGTCGCGACCGCCTTCGACCGCTGGGACGTCGTCGAGCTCGCGGCCGACCCGTGGGGATGGAGAAGCGAGATCGAGTCCTGGGCGAAGCGTCACGGGGAGAAGCGGGTCCTCGAATGGAACACCGCCCACGCCGGACGCATGGCGCCCGCGACCGACCGCCTCTATCAAGCCGTCATGACCGGGCAGGTCTCCCACGACGGAGACACCCGACTCGCCGCCCACGTCGCGCATTGCGTAGCGAAGTCCACCCCGGCCGGCGACCTCGTCACGAAGGACAAGCGCGGATCGCCTCGCAAGATCGACGCCGCCGTCGCCGCGATCGTCGCCTTCGACCGTGCCGCCTGGCACACCAACCGACCAACCAAGAGAAGGGCCGTTAGTTTCCGATGAACACCACCTTGAAGACCCTGTCCGACAAGCTCGACGAGACCTATCCCGGCCTCGTCCGGCTCGACACCTACTGGCACGGGCAGCAGCCCGCCGCCTTCCTCTCCCCGACGTCCGCCGAGGCTCTGGGCGACCGCTTCCGGGTCCTGGCCGTCAACTTCCCGAGGCTCGCCGTCGAGGCTCTGGGAGAGCGACTGACGCTCACCGGCTTCCGCACCGACGGACCCGACGCGGACCCTGACGACGAGCTCTGGAGGGTCTGGCGACGTAACGGCATGGAGGACGCCTCCGCGCAGGCTCACACCGACGCGCTCGTCTACGGCCGGAGCTTCGTGATCGTCTGGGCCGACCGAGCCGGGAACCCTGTCGTCACCGTCGAGAGCCCGCGTCAGGTCGCCGTCCTCCGGGACCCCGCAACCCGTCAGGTCACGGCCGCGATGAAGCGATGGATCGCAGACGGGAAGGGTCACGCGGTCCTCTACGAGCCCGACAAGATCACCCGCCTCGTCTCGGATGCGAACGTGGTCGACCCGGCCGCTATGCCGTCGACCGGCTGGAACACGACCGAGACGATCCGCAACCCGCTCGGAGTCGTGCCCGTGGTCCCGATCGTCAACAGGGGACGGCTTCTCGACGTCGACGGGGTCTCCGAAATGGCCGACGTGCTCGACCTCGCGGACGCCCTGAACAAGCTCGTCGTCGACCTCATGGTGACGAGCGAGTTCTACGCACGGCCGCGCCGCTGGGCAACGGGTCTGGAGGTCGTCGAGGACGCCGAGGGGAACCCCGTCAAGCCGTTCTCAGCCGCGCTCGACGACGTCTGGCAGTCCGAAGCACCAGAGACGAAGTTCGGGCAGTTCGACCCCGCACGGCTCGACGGATACGCCGACGCCGTCGCGCTCATCACGCAGCAGATCGGAGCCCTGACCGGGCTCCCGCCGCACTACCTGGGACTCCACGGGGACCAGCCGACCAGCGCGGACGCGATCCGCTCCGCAGAAGCCTCCCTTGTCGCACGGGCCTACGCGCTACACCGGACCTTCGGGACCGCCTGGGCCGACGTCGCCCGCCTCGTCGTCGCCGTCCGTGACGGCTCCGACCCGCTCGCGCTCGACGTCGAGACCGTCTGGGCCAACCCCGAGACCAGGACCCCGGCTCAGGCAGCAGACGCCGCCGCGAAGCTCGTCGGGGTCGGAGTGCCGCTCTCCGTCGTCCTCGCGGACACGCTGGGCATGACACCCGCACAGGTCGACCGGGTCCGTCAGGCACGCCGTGGGGACGCTCTCGACGCCGCCGGAGTCGACCTCACCGGGCTCGCGTCATGAGCTACCGCGACCAGGTCCTCATGATCGCCGCCACGACCGAGCGGAAGGTCCTCGCCGTCTTCGACCGCTACGACGCCGGAGAGCTCGACCACGACACGACCGTCGCGCTCATGGCCGCGATCATCGCGAAGGCCAACAGCCAAGCCGTGACGTTGGCAGACCTGTCCCTCGCAGCGACCCTGATGCTCGCTCTCCGCGAGCCCGTCCCGACAGCCGGCCTCTCGCCGCCGCCCGAGGACCCCGACCGGCTCAGGAAGGCAGCGATCACCTTGCTCGCGATCGACGGACTCACCCGCGAGCGAGTCGCCCGCCTCGCCCGAGCCGAACCGCTGGGACGAGCCGCAGACGCCTACAGCGAAGGCATACGCCGGAGCCGTCATGTCACCGGCTGGACCCGACAGGTCTCCGCGAACGCCTGTCAGGTCTGTCAGGACCTCGCCGGAGAAGTCCTGCCCGACTCCGTCCCGATGTACCACCACCCCGGATGCACCTGCACCCCCGTCCCCGCCACGAAGGAGAACGCATCATGACCGAGCAGACCACCGACGAGGCCGTCGAGCCCGACCAGGTCGACGAGACCGAAGAGACCACCGAAGACACCGAGCCGGAGACCTTCCCTCGCGAGTACGTCCAGCAGCTCCGCGACGAGGCAGCGAAGTACCGGACCCGAGCGTCCGACCGCGACGACGTCGCCAAGCGGCTTCACGTCGCCCTCGTCGCCGCTACCGGCCGCCTTGCGGACCCGACGGACCTCGCCTTCGACGACGCCCACCTCGAGGACCCCGTCGAGCTCGAGGCCGCGATCGACCGGCTTGTCGCGAGCAAGCCGCATCTCGCCTCGCGTCGCCCGACCGGCGACGTCGGACAGGGAGTGTCGCCCGAAGCGTCTAGGGTCAGCCTTGCGGGCATCCTCCGCAACGCCGCAAGCTGACAAGGGGACCAGAGATGGCAACGCAAGAACAACAGCTCTTGAAGAGCATCCTCGACGAGCTCGTCCGACTCCGCGAAAACGTGGGGATCATTCAAGGCGACCTCAACGCGATCCGAAATGGCGATTACGACCCACCGGCCGGAGTGGACCGCTCGATGCCGCACCAGAAGCAAAGCGACGAACCACCCGAGGACCCGCGCACCTTCGTCACGTCGAGACAATGGTGAGATACCCCCATAGGGTATGATGAAGGGGACGGCCGGGAGCCGTCCCCTTCGTTGTGGTCCGGGCGACCAGCGAGAACCCTCACCCGTTCTCAAGTCTGGAGCCCTCATCATGGCCGCAAGCACGTCCACCGCCCCCGAGCTCACCCGCGAGCAGGTGCAAGCGATCCTCGTCCGCCCGCTGGAGGACAAGAGCATCTTCCTCGCCGCAGGTCCCCGCATCTTCGACACCGACGGCAGCCCCGTCCGCATCCCGAAGATGGGTGGAGCCACCGACCCCGACTGGATCGGGGAGAACGAGCTCATCACCGAAGAGGACGTGACCTTCGACGAGGTCACGCTTCTCCCGTCGACGATGAAGTCCGTCAAGGTGATCACCCGCTACAGCAACGAGCTCGCACGTCAGTCCGTCGTCGCGCTCGACGCCGCCCTCCGGGACCGCCTCGTGACCGACGTCGCGAGCAAGATCGACAAGCAGCTTCTCGGCGCGACCGGTGACGGGATCACCGTCCCGAAGGGCCTTCTCGCCTACGCCGGAGTCCAGTCGATTGACAAGGCCGGAGCGGACCTCGCGCTCGACGACCTTCTCGACGCCTGGGGCCTCGCCCTGTCCGCCAACGTCAACATGAGCGGGCTCCGCTGGGTCATGCGGCCGGACTCCTTCACCGCGCTCCGCAAGGTCAAGGACGGCTCGCAGCGATACCAGCTCCAGCCAGACCCTACTCAGGACGGAGTCTTCAAGCTCTTCGGTGCTCCCGTCACCGTCACCGACCGGCTCCCGGTCGACGCCGAATCTCAGGAGACCGTCGTCCTCGCGGACTTCTCTCAGATCGCCGTTGCCCGCGACATGGCTCCGAGCGTGAAGGTCCTCACCGAGCGTTACGCCGACTACGACCAGCAGGCTCTCCGCGTGGTCGCCCGGTACGACGCCGCGCCGCTCAACCCCGAGGCGATCGTGAAGATCGTCAACATCGGAGCGGCTGCCTGATGATGCCTCTTCCCGAGGACGTCGCGAGCTTCCTGGGCCGGGGAGGGGACGAGACCGTCCTCTCCCTGGCCGGGCAGCACCTGGCGATCGTGTCGGCAATGGCTCGCAGCTACACGCGAGACCGTGGCTTCAACGAGTTCGGAGAGCCCTTCGACGACGTCGCGGCCGTGATCGTCACCGCGACCGCTCGCCTCATGGGCAACCCGGACCAGCTCGCGAAGTCGACCGGGCCGTTCTCATTGCACGGAGGCTTCACCGGCTGGAACCTGGCAGAGACCTTCGTCCTCAACCGCTACAGGGTGCGAGCGTCATGATCGGTGAGACCGTCGTGATCCTCCGGGCCGGACTCGTCGAGGACCCCTACTCCGGGGAGCTCTCGCCCGACTGGAGCAACCCGACGGAGGCGCCGGTCCTCACCGTCGCACCACCGGAGCCCCGGCCGTCCGGAGAGTCGCTACAGGACTCCCGGAATGCCGTCGTGAGTGGCTGGACGGTCTACGTCCCCACCGACACCGACGCGACCTCACGGGACCGCGTCAGGGTCCGAGGGATCGTCTACGGGATCGAGGGAGAGCCCGCGAGCTGGCCGACCGGCAAGGTCCTACAGGCGACCGTGACGAACGGCTAGTGACCACCATTCTGACCACCATTGCGCGATATCCGTGACCGTCCGGCATCGTCCAGAAGCCTTGTCCTGAGCGTGAATCGGACAGTCGCGGACCCGCTCGGAGCCTAGGCCGATGCCTGGGGGTCAAGGGGTCGCAGGTTCAAATCCTGTCAGCCCGACCGAGAAACTGCCTCTGATCTGCGGAAACGCAGGACAGAGGCAGTTTCCGTTTTGACGTGGATCCTCAAAATGGTCGTTTACTAGTCGTAAACGACTTCGCGGCCCTACGAATCCAAGTCCGCGTCGTCGCTCTCAGCCAGCCGCTGGAGGACCTCGGAGAGGTCGGCCGAGACCGGTGGCCTTGCGATGTAGTGGTCTCGGGTGACCTGGCTCGAGGAGTGGCCGAGCTGGCGCGAGGCGAGCTCAGACGTCGCTGCCTCGGAGATCAGTGTCGCCACCGTCTTGCGGAACGTGTGCGGAGTGACCCATTCATAACCCGTGTCCTTGCGGATCTGCCGCCACCGTCGCTCGACGTTGACGACTTGATGCCACGTGCCGTTACGGGTCGCGAAGACAGCGTCGTTCTCGTTGGTCGTCGCGAACTCCCGGCGCACCCGGAGCAGTTCAGCGGCGAACCGCGGCAGCACCACGGTGCGCCGGCTGGCATCCGTCTTCGGCGTGGGCTTACGGTAGGTGCCCTTTCCGGTCTCGGTCTTGATGGTGCCCGACACCGTGAGGACGGGCAGGTCGCCATCGAGGTCCAGGTCACTCCAGCGCAACGCGAGGATTTCGCCGATGCGGCATCCGGTGGCGAGCATCAGGTCGATGATGTCGGCCATGTCGCTGGTGGCCCTCGGCCCGGGGCGGTCGGTGGTGACCCACTGGCGTACCGCCGCCCGTATCGCAACGAGATCCTCGACCCGCAAGGCTCTGGTCTCCTGTTTGGGCCGGTGAACCCGGGTCGTGCCGCGGGCTGGGTTCGTGGGGATCGCGTCGTGTCGAACCGCCACGTCGAGCATCGCCCCGAGGACGACCTTGGCCTTGCGCTGCCGGTTCACGCTCTGATCGCGCAACCGCAGGAGGAGCCGATCCAGCCGCCCGGTAGTGGCCTCGCGGAGCTTCAGCCCACCCACACTGGGCAGCACTAAGTTGTCCAGCACACGGCGGTACTCGTTGATGGTGGTCTGCTCAATCCGTCCTTCAGCCTCGAGACCAGTGATCCAGAGGTTGGCGAGATCGTTCAGCCGGGTCTCCGCGGTGATGAGCTCGCCCGCGGGCGCGGAGCGCCTGGCCAGCGCCTCTCGAAGCGCTCTCTCGGCAGTCGCTTTGCTCGAACCAGTCGCAGTGACGCGACGAGTTTTGCCGTCATGGTCACGGAACCGCGTCAGGGCGCGGTACCGGCCGTCGCGGATCCTCTCGGTGGTGACGGTCCCCCACGTGCCGAGAGGGAGTGGGGGCCTTGCCATGGCCTACTCGCCCGCTGCGGGTTCGAGGTGCTCGAGAATCCACGCGTCGAGATCCGCGCGGCGGTAGCGCAGGCAACCGCCCATCTTCACGGCGCGTGGTCCAAACCCGGCTCGGCGGGTCCGCCATGTGTACAGCGTCGCCTTCGGGATCGCGAGGTAGGCCGCCGCCTCATCGATGGTAAGGATCATGCTTTCGTGGCTGCTGTCTACGGTGGTACTCATCATGTGCTCCTTCGTGATCACGAGGATAGGTTTGCCCTCGTTACTCAAGGTGTGCAGCCCACACCGCGCAGGCTGTGGAAAACGAATCCTTATCGACCTCCTGGATCGTCGAGCTCGGGTGCGGACGTGTGGACTCCAGCAAAATCGACAGGTTTCGGCGCTACGTCGAGCACTCGGTGGGCGGTGCGTCGAGGGGCAGGTGGGGGACGAGACTCACCAGCTCGCCTGATGGCAACCGTGGGCGGTCACAGACTCTGTGATGGGCGGGTGTCGCCGCGGCGGTGGTGCAGGGCGGCTTGGAAGTCGATCCGGCTCTCCGCGGCGCCCGGGCGTGGGAGGTCTCGGGGCGGTTGAGGTCGCAACAGGTTGCTGGCGAGGTCGATGAGTGCGGCTTTCAGCGGGCCGGTCATCGGGATGAACCTCTTACGGATGACGTGTTCCAGGGTCCCGTCGCGGTTCTGGAGTCCGAGGACGTTGGCTCGCTGGAAGTAGAGACGCTGAGTGATGCCGTAGCGCAGCGCGTGAGCGACGCGTTCGTCGATGTCGGCGCTGATCCGTTCCAACTGCCGGGTGTGAGTGGGGTCGGTGAGTGCGTCGTGGGGAAGTTTCTGGATCCGGCTCGCGGCGATGGCGCCCTGGCCTGCGGCCAGACCCCCGGTCCCGACGTTGCCGCCGATGTCGCGGGTCTGCTGGACGAGCCTTGCGTAGGTCAGGCCCCGCTGCGCCCAGCGGGCAGCGCGTGGGGGGTCGGAGCAGGTGAGCCGTCTGGCTGTTTCGTGTGAGAGGAGGCGTTGGGAGTCGAGGACCACGCGCAGGCTGTGGGCGTTGGGGATGCTGCGCAGGTGGATCCGGAGGTTGTGCTGGGCCTGCAGCACACCCGTGATACCGGGCAGCGCTGGCCCGTCTTCGAGCTGGGCGGGCGGGTCCCACCCAAGGTGGTCGATGGAGTAGGAGGGGTCGCTGTAGCGGGAGTACGTCGCGCAGGCCTCCGCCGCGCGCGCCAGTCGGGTCGGATACCTGAGGTGCTGCCAGCCCGGGATGCCGTCGTACCGGCGGTCCAGAGCGAGCAGGGCTTCGGTGACCTCGGCGACGTCGTGGACGAGGGTCAGTGCCTGTGCCTTGGAGAGCCTGCCGTGGCCGGCCCCCGCGGTGAAGTCGTGCTCACCGAGAGCGCAGGCGCGGGCGGCGTGCCGCCAGAGCTCGACCAGCCGGAATGGCTGGGTGGTCGTCAACTCCTCGAGCGTGGGTAGTCCTGCGTGATCACTGGCGAGGGTGTTGCCCAGTCGGTGGTGCAGTTCGTCGACCGGCCCGCGGGTGCGCCTGGTCAGCTTCTTGGGGTCGATGTGCGGGTTCGCTGCGTAGAGGCCCTGGTGGCACCAGGTGAGCACGCTGTGGCGGTAGCGGGCAATCTGCGCGCCAATCAGCTCGCGCTCCTCAGCTGTGGTCGTGGCCGGCACGTGCCGAGGTCCGGCACCGCCGATGCGGTGTTGGATGCGGTGGAAGGTGAGCAGCTCGCGCAGGCTCTCGCGCAGCACGCCGGTGTTCTGGCCGTACATCAGGGCTCGTCGGGCTCGTCGAGGTCCCTGGCGGCGTGCAGCAGGTCCAGGACCAGCTCGACGGTCAGGGGGTCCAGGCCATGACCGGTCAGGTCCTCGATCGCGTCCTGCGCGAGGGCGAACAGCTCGTCGCGGTCATGCGTCTGGACCGTGTGGATGGCTGGGATGTCCTCGCCGTGGATGGCGTCGAGGCGGAGCAGGACACGCTCGTAGCCGCTCGAGGCTTCGATCGTGCTGGCGCGATCGGCCAGGGCGGCCAGGTGGGAGCGGGCCTGCCCGAGGGTGATCGCGTGGGCGAGCAGCATGAGAACCTCCGTGGTTGCCAGGGGTGTCTTCCACCGTGGGAGAGGCGGGTCGGTTCGCGTGACGTGAGTCGGTACGGATGTGGACAACCGGGCCAGATGACCTGACCAGGTGGACTGTCAGGACTCGGTGCCTACTCCTGGGTGCGGCGTCTGGCGGCGACGTCGTCGGTGACGAACCGCACGAAGTCGGCGTGGCGGTCGAGGATCTCGACCTCACCGCTGGCCTCCGGTGGTGCCTCCCCGGGCCAGGCGGTCTGCCGGGTGGGGCGGTCACGGTCGAGGCGGCAGCCGGCACTCGAGACCCATTCGCGGAGTCGGTGACGGGCGTCGGCGAAGTCGCGTAGCCATCCGATCGGTCCCGAAGGTGTGCCGTCGGGGTCGTACGCGTTGAGCCAGTGGGTATGCAGGGCAGAGAGCTCCCAGACCAGCTCGTCGTGGCGGTGCCACAGCGGTGGCACGACACTCGGCGGGAGCCCGTAGGTGCGGCGGAGCCACTGGACCCAGGCGTCCAGGTCGGCCCACTCCAGCAGAGCCTCCTCGGCTGAGAGCAGGTTCCAGTTGATCGGGCGCAGGACCTGGCTGTCATTGACGTCGGCAAGGCCGAACCCGTAACTGGTCCCGTCGAACCCGCCCGGAGCGAATTTGGGGTCTTCAACGTCCAGAAGGCTCTCCTGAGCCAGCCCATGCGGTGTGCTCATTGCTGACGCCGCTCAGCTGCCGACGGCCGCGGACGACTCGCCGCTGACCGCGACCTCACGGACACGCCGCTGTGGCGGCATGGCTGGGCCGCGGTCCACGACGTCTCGGGTACGCAGGCAGTCATGCCCAAGTCGGCGGGCGACGAACTGCTCCCGGAGTCGGCTGGCACCACCCTCGCGTACCTGCTCGTACTCGTGGATGTAGCCCGAGGCGAGAATCTGGTCGCCGGGCTTGAAACTGCGGTACGCCCGCTCGGCCGCCCGGTCGAAGAGGACCAGGTCGCAGAAGACCGGCTCGACCCTGGTGAACGAACCGTCGGCCTCTTTGCGGTGCTGCTCGATACCGACCCGGCAGTAGAACCGGGCGTGGCCGCTCTCCCCGAAGGACAGTTGCGGCTCGGTGGCGATGAACCCTTGAAGACTCAACTGGGTGGGAATGGCCATCGCTGACTCCTGACATCGCGCGGACCCCGGGATGGACGACCGCTCTCACCAGTCAGGTGTGATGATGCATTCCCCGTCCCACGCCAGCCATCGCCAGATGAGCCGCCCGTTCCGACGCGCACTGCACAGCCGGGTCACATGCCCACCGTGGTCCATCGGGCGATCCCGGAGACTTGGCCGAGCCACGTTTTGTGGGTTCAGGTCAATTCGAGGAATTGGCTGGCCCAATTGGGATGTGGCAGCGGTGCCCCCTTAGCCTCGCCCGTTCACGGGTGAGTCGCTGACACACCCTCTGGATGCACCAAAGTGCCTGT
>CXWJ01004061.1_pt1 | contig 14709 bp, 4 predicted proteins | sample 590841 | NCBI WGS metagenome assembly CXWJ01 (sample SAMEA3498367, study PRJEB10139) | wastewater metagenome | biome: wastewater treatment plant; material: activated sludge | place: Austria | collected 2015-01-21 | reverse complement strand
CCCTCCGGCATGAGCGCCAGCGGAATCAGCATGCCGCTGAAAAACGTCGCGATTCCAGCGCGCGCCACCGCCAGACCCCAGACCTCGGTGGAATAGAAGACGGCGCAACCCACAATCCAGTCGAAACAAAACATGACCGCGTGGCCCAGCAGTTGGGTGATGGCGAAGGCCAGCCATACCACTGGGTCATTGGGCAGACGTAGATCGAAGACAAACCAGGCGAACAGCGCCAGCGGCAATTTCATCATCACGTTCAACCCCAAATGCACCAGGTTCTGCAGGTACATAGCGCCCTGGAAATCCAACGGCCGTAACAGGGTGACCAGGATGCCCCCATCGCGCACCAGTTCGCCCCACGAGCGCAGCATATTGGTCTGGTACACACCATCGTGGAAAATGCGCGCCAGCATCACGTAGTTGAGAGTCTGCGCCGCGGTTAGCCCGCCGACAGTGCTACGCCCAATAAACACCGCGCGCCAGAAGGCAACCGTGATGGCCAGGGTGAATATATTCATCACGACGTTGAACCAGATCTGAAACTGGTAAGCCATGAAGAGCTTCGGCATCATCGCCGCCGCCGCGCCGTAGGCGCGGAGCCCCAGGGATACCGGTCGATTTGTCGCCTGATCCATTGTTGTCATNNTGTCGTTCTTCAAACCACCCAGATAGATTTGCTTGACGATCATCGACAAGTCCGGCTCCTTGAGCGATAAATCGAGCACCTCGATCTGGCTCATGATCGCCGCCGAGACGCGGCTGGCCGAGGTCTGGGTGCGGTCGAAGCGCAGTGACAGCGTGCGCTCTTCTTTCTCCAGCAGTTCGGCCCCGTCGGGCAGCGCCAGGCCGTTGAGGTCGGCGGCCGTCTCGAAGGTGATCTCGCGATACTTGCCGAAGCGATCCTTGATCGTCGCCAGCGGGCCGTCGTAGATGAGCGCGCCGTTGTCGATGATCAGCACCCGCTTACACAACTCCTCGATGTCGCCCAGGTCGTGGGTGGTCAGGATGACCGTCGTGCCGCTCTCCTGATTGACGCGCTTGATGAACGCGCGGATGCGCTCTTTCACCAGCAGGTCGAGGCCGATGGTCGGCTCGTCGAGGTAGACGATGCGCGGTTCGTGGATGAGGGTAGCCGCCAGTTCGGCGCGCATCTTTTGCCCCAGCGACATATTGCGAATGGGTATCTTGAGCAGTTCCTTCAACTCCAGCGTCTCGGCGAACTCATTCATCAGTTGCTTGAAGCGGGCATCGGGCACTTCGTAGATGCGGCCGACCATCGTCAGCGACTCGATGAGGGCCAGGTCCCACCACAGTTGGGTGCGCTGGCCGAAGACCACGCCGATGTCGCGGGCGTTGGCGACGCGGTCGCGGTGGGGGTCGCGGCCGAGCACGCGCACCTGCCCGGCGGTGGGNNACGATCTCGCCCGGCTCGACGGTGAACGACACGTCGGTGACGGCCGGCTTTGACTTGAAGCGCGGCCGGAAGAGGGCCTTCACCGCGCCGGCCACACCGGGGTCTTTTTCGGGTATTTTGTAGACTTTCGTTAGATTCTCAGCCTGAATCATCGTTTTCTCCCAGGCGATAACACATCGACAACAAAGGCGGTGGATAACAGGGTGGCACGGCCGAGTAAAGGACGACGGAAGCGTCGCCTAGAAGGGAATTATAGGGGTTGGGGGGTTAAAGGAATGTAAAGGAGGACACACGATTGGTGTGTCTTGCGTCTCAACTGCCTGGGCAATATACGATTTCCTAGACTGCCCACGGGATCGAAGGCCGCTCAACCCACGTAATGGGAACAACCTCAGCGGCTGTGGGCATGTAACTGGATACCTTTAGGATTCCATTGACAGGTGGCGAAGTAATGATCTCGACCACTAACTCCTGCCAATCTTCTTCCAAGTCGGCTAACCCGCTGAGCGAAAAATTGCGTGATCCCAACTCCGTCAACTGCACCAATACGGAAAAGTCCATCAATGTGAGGCCGATGGCGCGCCTTTCATCCCGATTAAAGCGCACAAGAATGTTATCATTCAACTCGACGGCCGCTGTTGGTATTTCGCCAGGCGAAAAGGAGATATAGAGAACATCCGCTTCCTTGTCGTAATCGTAGACAAACGTCGATTCATTATTCATTCTAAGCCACCTTTCAGGTGAATGTGCTTGAGGAAAGCGGTTGCGACTTGGTAAAAATCGTTATTAAAAAGCCAATAGCCACTCCATGCGCGATCGAATCTGCTCGACGCGCGGGATCATCCCGTCCATGAGCGACGTGTTGAACGGCACAGGCACCGACGGCGCGGCCAGGCGTTGCACCGGCGCGTCGAGGTCGAGGAACGCCTTTTCCACAATGACCGCGGCGATCTCCGCCCCGAAGCCGACCAATTGAAAATCCTCATGGACGATCAGGCAGCGCGATGTCTTGCGCACTGAAGTCAGCACCAGATCTTCATCCCACGGCACGAGACTACGCAGGTCGATGATCTCGATGCTCGCCCCGACCTGGGCCGCCGCCGCCTCGCAGCGCTCCACCATTGCCCCCCAGGTGACGACAGTCAGCGCCTCGCCCGGCCGCACGATGCGCCCGTGACCGAATGGCAAGGCGTAGTCGTCGCCGGGATACGGCCGCCGGGCCGAGGCCGCGTCGAGCATCGCCCGGTGCTCGAAGAACATGACCGGATCGTCGCCACGCAACGCCGCCCGCAACAGCCCCACCGCGTCCTCGGCGTTCGACGGGTAGGCCACGCGCCAGCCGACGCTATGGATGAAGGCCGCCTCGTCGGTAACGCTATGCCACGGGTCGCCGATACGCCGGAAGCCACCGGGCATCCGCACCACTAGCGGCGCGGCAAAACGCCCGGCCGTGCGCCAGCGCAACGAGCCAATATTGTGCAGTTGTTCGGTCGCCGGGTCGGCGTATTTGCGGAACTGCATCTCCGGCACGGGCATCAGCCCGGCCAGGGCCATGCCTACCGCCCGGCCGATGATTCCCTCTTCCGACAGGCTGGTGTCGAACACCCGCGCTTCGCCGTGTTTGGCTTGCAGGCCCAGCGTGGCGGCATGGACGCCGCCCTTGTGGCCCACGTCCTCGCCGAACACCAGGCAGCGCGGGTTGGCGCTCAGTTCCACATCCAGNNCCGGCCGCCGGCCGGGGCGATCCGGCCGCCCACACCCGGCTGGTTACTTCGGCCGGGTCGGCTTGCGGCTGGGCCAGGGCCGCGTCGCGGGCGCGGGCCACTTCGCCGGCCGCTTCTTTTTCCAGCGCATCCCATTCGTCTTCGTCCATCTGGGCCGGAACCAGATAGGAGCGCAGGGCAGCAATCGGGTCGCGCGCCCACTCGGCGGCGCGTTCGTCATCGCTCTTGTAGGCCTGATTATCGACGCTGGAGTGGCCCGACAGGCGCGGCACGGTCAGGCGCAGCAGCGCCGGGCCGTCCCAGGAACGCACATGGGCCACGGCCGATTCAACCAGCCCGGCCGTCACCAGCGGGTCGCAGCCGTCGCCGTCGCAGATCGCCAGATGTTGGAACGAGGCCAGATTAGCGGCGATGTTGCTGCCGGGGGTCTGGAGCCAACTCTTGACCGAGATGGCGTAGTTGTTGTCCTCGATGACGAACAGCAACGGCAACCGCAACGTCGTCGCCATCGTCAGCGCCGACCAGAAGCCGTTGCCGGCCACTGAGCCTTCACCGCCGAAGACGACGGCGATGCTGCCGGCGACGTCCGTCTCGCCCAGTTGGTCGTGGCGGTAGCGAATGGCCTGCGCCCAGCCGGCGGCGGGCGTGTACTGCGAGGCCACGTCGGCGGCCATCGGCAGGACGAGCGCCCGGCCGCGGCGGGGCATATTGAAGACCACGCCCACGTCGCGCCCGGCGCTCATGCCGCCGGCGCGGGCCATGTCCGACGCCAGGGACTCCTCGGCCGTCAGGCCGCTGCCGAGCATGAACGGTCGCGAGCGATAGTAGACCGAGGCGGCGTCCAATGGCCGGGTGAGCAGTTGGGCGATGAGCAACTGCCCCAGTTCATGGCCGCGGGCCGAAAACTGATAGGTGACGTGGCCCTGCGGGGTCAGCTCGCGCTCCTCCAGTTCATCCATCAGCCGCGAGACGAGGGCCAGCCGCGCCGCCTCGTGCCAGTCGAACGAGAATTCGTTTGAATCAGTCAAGAATGCTCCCTACTGTTGTTCTTGCTTCTCGCGCCACGCGGCCAGCGCGGCCCGCCCCGCCTCATAGCCGCGCTGCTCCAACGTCCGGTAAGCGGCGAAATCCAGATAGTTGAAGTCGGCCGTTTGCGGTTCGATGAGGATGTCGGCCAACCGCTCGGCCTCCTTGCGATGATAAAGGCTATTAACCTCGACTGTGCGCAACATCGTCCCGGTCAGCGTCGGGACGCGTAGCGGTTCGGCCAATGGATTTAAACGATGCCACAACACTTTCCAGCCGGATAGACTCTCGCCCAAATCATAATTGCTGGGCTTTTCGCGCCGCGGGCTGACATTGCACCCAATGAGAAGGCTGAATCCGCCGCGCGCAGCCATAATGTCCATCGGGAAATTGTTCATCACTCCCCCATCGACCAGCACTTCCTTCTTCTCGTTCAGGATGGGCGTGAACACGCCGGGCAGGGCGATGCTGCTGCGGACGGAATGCCACAGGGAGCCGCGCTCGTGGATGACCGGCTCGGCGATGGATAGATTGGTCGACACACAGAAAAACGGCCGCCACAAATCCTCAATCTGCCCCTCCCCCAACATCTCTTTGATCGCTTCCGTCACTATCTGCGAAGCCATCACCGAGGTGGAGGGGAAAGTACGATCGAGCAGATAGGTGGGATTAGACATACGGGCGGCCAATTCCATGCACTCGGCCGGCGATAATCCCACTGCCCAAAGACCGCCGATGAGCGCGCCCATGCTGGACCCGCCGATGACGTCCACCGGCTGGCCGGCCTCGACCAGGGCGCGAATGGCGCCGATGTGGGCCAGGCCACGGGCCGCGCCGCCGCTGAAAACCATACCGATCGCGCGGCCGATCAAGCGCCGCGCCAAACGTTGCCAGTGGGCATCATCACTCCAGCGCAGGTGGTGGTGGGCCGACAGGTCGCGCTGGGACAACCACGGCAGCGTGCCCAACGGTCGGGTCACGCCGTCATCATGGATCAGGACCAGTTCCTGGCGAGTGCGCGGATTGCAGAATTGCTCCAACGGGCCGGGCGAAGGGTCGCCGCTGCCTAATCCCACCAGGAGGATGCGATCGGCCTGTGCCAGACAACGGCTGGTCCAGTTCGTGTACCCGGCATCGGCCACGAAGACGATGTGCCGGTAGCGGGTTTCCTGATCTTGCAGCCAACTGTTGAGCAGGATACTCAGGGCGTCATCGGCCTCGGTCTGCGCCGCGCCCGGCTTGCCGTAGGCGGCGTCGAATTCGTTGCTGGTAAATAGAGCTGTCGTCCCGTGGGCGGCCAATGTGTCGCGCAACCGGCCGGCGAATTCGGCCANNGTGGCGATGATCGTGGCCGAGCGCACGTCGTCGGTCAATAGGGCGAATTCGCCCACCGTCTCGCCCGCGCCCACCTCGCCAATGACCCGTTCGGCCCTCTCCTCATCCTCTTCCAGGACGATTTGCAAACGACCATTGACGACGATGAACATCGACATGCCCGAATCCCCCTGATGAAATAACGCTTCGCCATCGGCCAGCCGCCGCCAGACGATCTTCTCCTGTATGGCGTGGAGCGTAGCCGGCTCGATGGCCCCGAACAAGCGGTTCAGGATACCGGCCAGCTTCAAACGGTGGATGCGAGGCATGATGGCTACGGCTAAGCCCGAGGCGATGGCCGGCTGGTTCGCGGCCAGCCGGTCGAAGCCCGCTTTATCCAGGCGCACCAGCCGGCTATCGACCACGGCCACGACGTCGGCCGTGCGCAGTTGGCCGGTCAGCAGGGCCATTTCGCCCACGGCCGCGCCAGCGTCCAGCCGGTCGAGAACTTGCGAGGATCCATCCGCGGCCGCCATGCGTACTTCCAGTAAACCGCTCTCAACCACGTACAGGCTATCGCCGGGGTCGCCCTGGCGAAAGAGCGCCTGCCCAACGGACAATTGCACCGTTGTCAGTTCGTCAGCGATGGTCGCGCGGGCGGCACGGTCGAGCCGGCTAAACAATGGGCTGGCGCTCAACGTGTCCAATGCGGCCGTTGAGTCTTTCTCGTAGGGCTGATCGCTCATCCTTGGCGCTCCTTGATAATGTCCGGAAAGGTTCCGGCGGCTATGTTACTCGATTGGCGACCCACAACCAACCTAAGCAATCGGATCAATATTTAGAAGTGACGCCTAGGCGACAGAACTTGTAGCGAAGATATGGTATAATCTGCCCTACGTGGAAGGTCCCCGCCCGGCGCGGAGACAATCGTGTCGTTCTACTGGGTCGCGCAAGCAGGCCATTCGCTCGCCCCAGCTATACGATCCGCTTATACGGTCACTGTCCGGTTCCGGCATCACANNCGTTTCTCGCCCGTTCATACTTGCCGCCAAGGCCCGCAGACGCTCGTTTTTGATCCTGGCCCTCGTCGCCGTGTTGACATTGCTGGCGGGGGCCGGCCGCGCCGTGCAGGCCGCGCCGGTCACCATCACCGTTGACACTCCCAGCGACGACCCCCTGGCGCTGGATTGCAGTGATAGCCTCAGCGACGATTGCAGCCTGCGCGGGGCGATCTTGAAGGCCAACGCCGATCCCGGTAACAGCTATACCATCGTGCTGCCGCCTGACTTCAGTACGTATGGCCTGGATGAAGATGACGAAACCCCGGATGATCCCACCATTCGCGACCTNNTCCGGCGAAAACGGGTCTGTGGACTACCGCGTGTTCCACATCCACGGCGTGGCCAATGTCACCCTCGCCAACCTGACCATCCGGGACGGGCAGAACGAGGACACCGCCCTGGGCGGCGGCGGCATCCTGAACGAAGGCGGGTCGCTTATGCTCCAGAACGTGACCGTCTCGACCAATCAATCGGATCACTCCGGCGGGGGTATCGCTAATTACGGCGGCGATTTGACCATTACCGGTTCAACATTTTTTGGCAACGTCACCATGACGGAAAGCTTGCCGGACATCGACGACTGTGGTGGCGGTATCTACCAGGATGTTACGGCCGGCGTCCTGACGATTACCACCAGCGAATTTACAAACAACATCAGTCCGTGGGGCGGCGGCGCGGTCTGTTCCTTCGGCGAAACCGCCATCCAATTCAGTACCTTTACCGGCAACGATGGCGGCGAAGGCGGCGGCGCGCTCTACATTTCCGGATCGCCGGCTACGGTCAGCGCCAACACCTTCATAAACAATACTGCGGGGTCAGGCGGCGCCATCCATAGCAACAGCCCCGCTCTGACTGTCGTCAACAGCACCTTCTACGTCAATACAGCCATCAACGCCGCCGGGGTGGACGCTCGGGCGGGTGTGACCAACGTCGTCAATAGCACCTTTGCCGATAACGATGCCAGCGGCGTCGGTGGTGCCTTCCAGGAGCAGGTATGTTGCTCGGCCGTCCTGACAGTGACCAACTCCATCATCGACGGCCTCAGCGGCGAGAATACCTGCGCCGGCGGCTTTGCCGATGGCGGCGGCAACATCGTCCACGAGGCCAACGGTTGCTTCGGCACGGCCGCCAACCCGGTATTGCAACCCCTGGCCGACAACGGCGGGCCGACCCTGACCATGGCTCTCGGCGAGGGCAGCGGGGCGTTCGGCGCGGCCGTGTTGGCTTCCTGCCCACCTACCGACCAGCGCGGCGTGGCCCGTCCCGATCCCTACACCGACCCCACGTGCGATAGCGGTGCCTACGAGAGCGGCGAATCAAGCAGCAGCACGCCCGTGGCCGTCGGCGACACGGCCACCGTGCCCCTGGGCGGCACGGTCACCATCCTGGAAAACGGCTCAACCTCGGTGCTGACCAACGATACCGACAACGAGTTGGATCCGCTGACGGCCGAGTTGGTTAGCGGCCCGACGAATTACACGGCCTTCTACCTGAACGCCGATGGCACATTCGGCTATACCCACGACGGCACGGAGATGATCGCCGACACGTTCACCTACCGGGCGTGTGACAGCCTGGATTGCTCCACTCCGGCCACGGTGCGCATCGTGCTGGAAAACAACGTGCGTAACGATGCCATCACCATCCCCACCACGTCGCCCACCACGGATACGGCCGTCAACCCGACCGATCCCAACTGGTACCGCTTCGACGTGGACGATCCCGGCTCCAAGATCGTGGTCACCCTGGACAGCGATTACGATTACGACCTGTATTTGTTCGCGCCGGGCATCAATGAAGAAGACGGCACCGTGCGCGACCTGGCCCAACTGACCGACATCGCCCAACTGGTGGACATTGCCCAACTGACCGACATCGCCCAACTAGTCGACATCGCCCAGCTGACCGACATCGCCCAACTAACCGATATCGCCCTGCTGGCGAACATGGGCGATCTGATCGACATCGCCCAACTGGACGCGATTGCCCAACTGGTCGACATCGCCCAGCTCACCGACATCGCCCAACTCACCGACATCGCCCAGCTGACCGACATCGCCCGCGACAACGTGGACGGCACGCTGGTCGGCCTGTCGATCAAGAGCGGCCCGGCGAATGTTGCCGGCAACGAGCGTATCGAGCACGAGATCCACGAACTGGCCGGCCCCTACTTCCTGGGCGTCATCGCCCACGACGAGACGGCCGTCGGCCAGCCCTTCACGCTGGAAGTAAACATCACCCTCGAAGAACCCTTGCCCACCAATACGGCCAAGCCGCTGGGCGACTTCAATCAACCGGCCACCAATACGGCCGTAGAGACCATCATCCTGACCAACAAGGCGCGTTTCATCGACCAGTATTCGCAGGATGAAGCCGACGATATGATGGCCGCGCTGGAGTTGCTGGCCGATGAGCCGACGGTCAACGGATTGGTTGTCGATCTGGATACGGTGCAGAATCAGCAAGGCCTGTTTACCATGCGCGGCATCTACGCCGCCTGGAACGACAATAATGCCGCCGAACTGGGCAACCCGCAGACGGCCAACCGCGTGGCCCAGTCGATCAAGCAATATCTCTATGACATCCTACCGGCCTACCCCAACGCCAAGTATATCGTGCTGGCCGGCAACGATGAGATCATCCCCCACCGGCGGATGATCGATAGCACCCTGGTTGCCAATCAGCGGCGCTACGTTGCGGCCGACGACCCGGCTATCGCGGCGGCTTATGAGAATCGCTACTACCTGACGGATGATTATTACGCCGCCGTGCTGCCCTACAGCGCCTTCGGCCGCGAGCTATATCTGCCGCAATACGCCATCGGCCGCCTCGTCGAGACGCCGGCCGAGATTCAGAATATCATCGATGTCTATCGCAACGGCCATATGACCATCGCGCCGCAAAATGCTCTGGTCACCGGCTACGACTTCCTGATCGATCAGGCCAATGCCGTCGCCGCCGAACTGGACGCGCGCGGCGTGGACGACCAGACCAACCTGATCGATAACAACTGGCGCGGCTGGGATTTCCGCGACGTGGCCCTTGGCCCCACCAACTTTGATCTGATCTCGCTGAACTCGCATTTCGATCATCACCTCTTCTTCCCCAACGGCTCGCCCACCGAGCAGCAAGATGGCGAACCCAACCTGGTCTTTGCCGACGAACTGGACAACGCGGCCAACGATTTCACCGGCGCGCTGGTGTTCTCGGTCGGCTGCCAATCGGGATTGAACGTCAGCGACCGCTGGTACAACCCCGGCGACCCCTTCACCGGGGCCGACTGGGCGCAGATGTTCGCCGCCGAGGGCGCGGCCTTCATCGGCAACACCGGCTTCGGCTACGGCGACGCCGACCTGCTGGCCTATTCGGAGAAGCTCATCCTCAACTTCGTCGGCCATTTGGGCTATAACCCCACGGGCACGGCCGCGGGCAATCCGACCGTCGGTGGTTCCCTGCTGGAAGCCAAGCAGCAATACTTCAACAGTCTGGCCGCCGGCACCTTGAGCGTCTACGACGAAAAGGTCATGGCCGAGATGACGCTCTACGGCCTGCCGATGCAAAAGGTGGAACTGCCCGATCAGACGAACGTTGATCCGGCGGGCACACCGGCGGGCATGGTCGCCCCGACCACTGCCGAAGCAGTGCCGGCCGCCGCGCCGACCGCCGACGGCCTCATCCCCGCCGCGCCGGTGCCCGGCCTGGAGCAAACGCCGCTTAACCTGAACTTCAACTACACCCTCCACTCCACGTCGCGCGGCGACTACTACCAGATCACCGGCGAGACGGATCTGTTCCACACCGCCGAGCGGCCGATCCTGCCCCTGACGACGGTCGACCGCTCGCGGCCCGACAAGGTGACGCGCGGCGTCCTGATGCTGGGCGGCGCATTCGACGACATCCCCAATTTCGACCCGACGATCATGGGGCTGCTCTTCGAGGATAGCGAGGAAATCGCCGGCGAACTGCGTCACGACGTGGGCCAATGGCTGCCCTTCATGCCGGCCACGATCAACCGCTTCTGGGACTTGGGCGAGGACACCTACTCGCAGAACGTGGTCGTCACGCCGGGCCAATTCCGGGCCACCTCGACCTCGGCCGATCCCAAGACGGTCGGCATCATGCGCCTGTACAGCGCNNGATTATGAATACTTCGTCCAGGCGGTCGATAACGCCGGCAACGTGAACCCGGTGCTCGACCACGGCAACTTCTTCCAGATCAACGTGCCCAACATCGAACCGGAAGAGCGGACGGTCTACCTCTCGGCCCGCACCGCCGGTTCGGTCGGTGGGGTCGCCTACGACACTCGCGACATTCTGGCCTACGATCCGGCGACCGACGACTGGTCGATCTATTTCGACGGCAACGACGTTGGGCTGACCGGCAATCTGGCCGCGTTTTCGCTGCTCGACGACGGCACCATCCTGCTGTCGCCGCAGGTCCGTTTCCAGGCCCCCGGCGTCGGCTGGGTGGAACCGCAGGACATCGCGCGCTTCTCGCCCACTTCGCTCGGCGCGACCACGGCCGGCAGCTATACGGTGTTCCTGGACGGCTCCGACGTGGGATTGACGCTGGCGAACGAGGCCATCAACGGCATCAGCTTCACGCCCGCCGGGCGGCTGGTCATCAGCACTTTCGGTGGGGCCACCGTGCCCGGCCAGGGCGGGCAAACGCTGAACGCCGGCGGCGACATGATGCTGCTGTTCCAGCCCAACACGCTGGGAACCGGCAGCAGCGGCTATTGGGAACCCTATCTGGACGGCAGCGCTATCGGTCTGACGGCCAATCGCATCGCCGCGCAATGGATCGACCCGACGACCGGCGACGTCTACTTCACGCCGCGCTCCAACGTCACTATAGACGGCCACACCTATCGCATGGGCGACATCGTCCATTGCACGCCGCTGGATGCCGGCCCCATCAGCGCCTGCGCCCTGGCCGTCCACTGGACCGCGCCCGGCCTGAATATCGAAAGCATGGATTTGGGCCAGCCGCCGCCGTTCGAGCCGCCGGCCGGCAGCATCACCATCGTCAAGCAGGTCACCAGCGGCAGCGGGGCGTTCGATTTCAACGGCGACCTGGGCAACTTCTCGCTGGTTGTCCCCGGTGGGGCCAGCCAGACGTTTAACGAATTGGAGACCGGCGCCTATATGGTGCGCGAACTGACGCCCGCCGGCTGGCTGGTGAGCGGCATTAGCTGCGATGATGCCGATGGCGGCACGGCGGTCGTGGCCGATAATGAGGTGATGATCGATCTCGACGCGGGCCAGGCCATCACCTGCACGTTTACCAACGCGCCGGAGACCGCGCCGACCGAAGACACGGTCTATGTCAACGTCGCTCAGACGGGCAGCGTGGGCGGCGTGGCCTACGACATGGCCGACATCCTGCGCTACACGCCCGCCGGCCAATGGCAACTGTTCTTCGACGGCTCGGACGTGGGTCTGGGCGTGGCNNTGGCCGGTCTGGGCCGCATCGGGCTGGAGGACGTGTTGCGCTTTATCCCCACCAGCACGGGCACGACCACCGCCGGCACGTTCCAACTGTATTTCGACGGCTCGGACGTGTCGCTGACGGCCAAATCGGAAGCGATTGACGCGCTAACCATCGGCCCCGGCGGCAAGTTGATCATCAGCACGGCGGGCAAGGTGACGATCAAGCCGCCGTCGGGCAATCTGAAGGCCAGGAACAGCGATCTGTTGGCCTTCACCTTCGGCACGACGGGCAGTTCGACCTCCGGCACGTGGTCGCTCTACTTCGAGGGTGCCGACGTGGGCCTGAAGAAGGAGAACATCGACGCGCTGTGGATCGACCCGCTGAACGGCGACATCTACCTGTCCGTGACCAATGCCTACAATCTGGGCAATGGCGTTAGCGGCGACGAGAGCGCCATCTTTATCTGCGACCCCGGTAGCCTGGGGGCCACGACTACCTGCACCTATCGGGCCTATTGGGACGCGGCCGCCGCCGGGTTGGACGCGAATATCAGAGGCATCTACATCCAGCGCTAGACCGCAAGGGCAGCGCGGCATAGACCACAAGAGCGGCTTCGGCCGCTCTTTATTTTTCCGGCGCGGGCGGGCGGGCGTCGCCCATGAGGGTATACGCCTGCTCCATTTCCATCATCGCCCCTAGCCGCTCCAAGGTCGGCAGGCATTGGCGCAGCAGCGTGTCGCGCCGCTCGCTCCGGCGCTGGTCATGCAATTGGGCCAGCGACAGTTGGGAGCAGGCCAGCCCGTAATCGTTGCCGACTTCGCTGAGCAGGCTGATGGCCTTCTCCAGGCTGGTCTCGGCTTCCGCAATCTGTCCTTCGGCGGCCTGGATGGCCCCGATCACCCGCCAGGCCAATCCCTGCTCGCCGAGGGCGGCCAATTCTTGGGCCAGGGTCAGGGATTTATCGGCCTGCTCGCGGGCCTGGTCGAAATCCTGCCGCGCCAAAAAAGCCTCGGCCAAACGGCGATGCAATTCCGGCAGCATTTCACGGCTTTGGGCCTGCTCGAACAGCCGTTGGCTATCGTACAGATGGGTGAAGGCGATTACCAATTCGGCGCGCCGGGTGTGAGTGGCCCCCAGGTTGAGATGCAACGCGCCCGTCACCCACAGCGAACCGCCGATAGTCTCCAGGGCGGTCAGGGCGCGTTGATAATAGAGCAGCGCGTCGTCCAACCGGCCCTGATTGAGGGCTATACCGCCCAGGTTGTTATCGACAAAGATGCGGTTGTAGATATTGCCCAGTTGGGTGAACGTTTGCCCGGCCTGGCGATAGACCTTGTCGGCATCGGCCCATTGGCCGAGATCGAAATAGACCGAGCCTAGCGAGTTCTGCACCTGGGCCTGGCCTTGCAGATTGCCGATTTCGCGATAGAGAGCCAGCGCCTCCTCAAAGTGGGCCGCCGCTTCGCCGAAGCGGCCGCGGCTGCGGTCGATGTTGCCCAACAGATTATGTGACCGGGCCACGATGGAAGGCGCGTTGAGTTCCTCGGCGGCCAGCAAGCTGGCGATGGCCTGCTGGCTGGCCCGTTGATATTCGCCCTGGCGCGTGTAAATCAGTCCGGCGATGAGCCGCAACTCCAGCGCCGCCGGTGTCAGCCGGTCGCCCAGTACGGCCAGGCCGCGGTCGATCCATTCCAGAGCCGGGGCGTACTGACCGCGCACCTCGAAGCCGCGGGCCATCCAGCGGCAAATCCAGGCCTGCGCTTCCGTGTTGCCCAATTCCTCGGCCAGTGCCAGCGCCGTTTGCAGATGCTCCTGGGCCTCATCGATCTGGCCGATGGTCAGCAACAGCTCACCCAGATCGGCGTGAATTTGCTGCCGCTGGCTCAGCGTGTCCGGCGGCGACAAATGCTCGGCGCTGGTCAAGGCGCGGCGATAATGTTCGATGCTCTGCAAATTGGCGAATAGTTGCTTGTCCTGCGCGCCGGCCAACAGGTGGAAGCGCAGCGAGCGCGCCCAATCTTCGCCCAGATAGGCGTGATAGGCGATCTGACCCGTCGCCTCCGGCGATTGATCTTCCAGCAGGGCGGCCAATCGCATATGAAGCTCGCGCCGTTGCGTGAACAGAAGCGTCTCGTAGGACACTTCCTGCGTCGCCTGCTGGCGAAAGGTGTAGGTCTCCCGGCTGGTCTCGGCCCGCGATGCCCAATCCTGGAAGATGAAGTCGCGTTCCTCCAGGACGTCGGCCTGATCGCGCAATGTGCCCCGCAGCGGTTGGGACGGATGAACCTGGGCCACCAGACCCAATTCAAAGCTGTAACCGATGACGCTGGCGACTTTGATGGTGGGCTTGTGCGAATCCGGCAAGCGATCCAGCCGCGCCAGAATCACGCCATGAACGGAGTCGGGAATGCCCAGATTGATGCTGGTCAGGTCGGCCGACTGGGCCAGCACCCACGTCCCCTCGTCCTGGGTCAGCACGTTGGCCTTGCGCATCGTCTCAATCATCCCGTCGGACAAGACCCATTTGCCATCCAACTCGATCAGTTGATGGGCTTCTCGCAGGGCATCCACCAATTCGCGGGCGAAGAAAGGGTTTCCCTGGGCCTTGGCGGCGATGAGCAGGTTAGCCAGCAGCGAGGGGCGGCTGCCCAAAATGGCTTCGATCAATCGCTCAAGACTGGCCGCGCCAAGCTCATCCAATTCGATCAGGTGGTGGTGGGGCAGGCTGTGAATCGCCGC
>CXWJ01005691.1_pt1 | contig 14722 bp, 15 predicted proteins | sample 590841 | NCBI WGS metagenome assembly CXWJ01 (sample SAMEA3498367, study PRJEB10139) | wastewater metagenome | biome: wastewater treatment plant; material: activated sludge | place: Austria | collected 2015-01-21 | reverse complement strand
CGGTAGAACTGCGCCAAGGCACCCTGGCCGAGTTGCGAGTGGCCGGCGGGGCTGAGGTGGCGGCCGTCGGCCCACAACCAGGTCGTGCCGCTGCCGTCGGTGACGAGGGTGTTGTTGGTGCAATCGCGCACATCCGGCGCCTTGCTGCTGTCGCACACCGCGTCCTTGACGTTGACGAGCGAGTTGAATCCGACGTTCTGGACCAGCGACTGAACCACGTCGTTGGCTGCGAACAGGGCGATGCGGTGGCCGTCCTGGATGATGCTGAAACGCAGGCGCGCGTTGAAGCGCTTGCTCAAGTGGGTGAGCAACTGCGCGCTGCCGGCCCGCGCGGTTTCGGCCGCGGCCGCCTCCGGCGTCAAGCCCTGGTCGGGCACCAGCAGCACGAGGGCGCGCGCTCCCGTGCCGACGACTGCGTTGATCTTCGCAGCCAGCGCATCGCCGCGCGCCTCGGCCCGAGCGATGATCTCGTCGCGCCCGAGCGCATCGAGTTGCGCAGCAAGCTCGAAGACGTCGTTGGCGCCGACGAAGAAGGTCACGAGGTCGCTGTCGCCGAACTCCGTCAGCCCGCCGTGGGCAGCGATCTGGGCGTCGATGCCGGCGACGGTGCCGCCGGGCTGCGCATAGCTGCGGCTCGGCGGGTCGGCGACGGCGCTGGTGCCGTAGTTGCACTGCGGGAACACGCGGCCGAGCGACACCGCCAGGTACTGCACCCAGATCGTCCATGTGCGGCAGTCGCGCACCGGCGGCGTGGCCGTGGTGAAGTAGTTGACGGTGTACTTGCGCGCATTGTGGTCGCCGCTGTCGTCGAGCACGCTGTTCTCGTCGCCGAAAGCGAGGATGCGCGCGGGCTCGAACTTCTCGACCTGCGTGCCGCCGCCGCACGCGGCGACGAGCGCTGCGCCGGCGATCGACAAGGCCAGCGCCACGCGGCGCAGGGCGGGCTTCACCAAGTTCATCGAATCTCCAGGAAGTTCAGGGGCCGGGCCGCCGCGGCGGCCCGGGTGAGGCGGTCGCGCACGCCGTCCCACGCGGTGGCGGGTGGAGGGCTTTCGACCCAGATCTGTTGCACACCCGACGCGTCGAACGCGCGCAACACGGCGAACAACTCGTGGGCGGCGGCCTCGGGCGTCGTGGGCATGGCGCGAAACACCAGTCCCGGCAGGCCATCCGGCGCGGCGCCGCGTGAATATAGCGCCAGGTCCCGACCCGGCCCGGCAAAGCCCGACAGTGCACCCGCGAGTGCCTGGCGATCCATCAGGCGCAGCCTGGCGCGCGGCGCATAGTGTGCTTCGAGCGTGCCCGAGGCGCGCGGCGCCTGCGCGTCGGGTTCGCGCAGCGGCTCGCCGGCCACGGCTTCGAGCCGATGCCTCGACAGCATGCCGGGCCGCAGCAGCACCGCATGCCCACGCGAGCAATCGACGATGCTCGATTCGATGCCGACGGCGCAGTCGCCGCCGTCGAGCACGGGCAAGGCGGCGCCGAATTCGTCGATCACATGCGCTGCGCACGTCGGGCTGATGCGCCCGAAGCGGTTGGCACTCGGTGCGGCCAGGCCGGGCACGCCTCGGCTCGATGTTTCGACGAGCAAGGCGTGCGCCACCGGGTGAGCCGGGCAACGCAGGCCGATCGACGCCTGCCCGGCGGCCGCGGCCGCCGCAACGGCTTCCCGGCGCGGCAGGATGAGCGTCAGCGGCCCGGGCCAGAATGCCGCCATCAAACGCTGCGCAAGCGGCGGCACCTCGGCGGCGAACAGCGCCACGCCCCCCGGGTCGGCGACGTGCACGATCAGCGGATGGTCCGACGGTCGGCCTTTGGCGGCGAAGATGCGTGCGACCGCGGCGTCGTCGTCGGCCCGCGCGCCGAGGCCGTAGACCGTTTCGGTGGGAAACCCGACCAGTTCGCCGCCAGCGAGCGCCGTCGCGGCGAGCGCGACGGCGGACGGATCACGGCCATCGAGCAGCACGGGACTCAGAACGCCTCGATGCCGAGCAGCGCGGCGGCCCGCAACGCCACGTCGTGCGCTTGTTCGGCGCTCTCGGCGGTCACCGTCAGGTGACCCATCTTGCGGCCGCGGCGCGCGTTCGCCTTGCCGTACAGGTGCAGGTGCGCGCCCGGCAGCGCGAGCACGCCGGCCCAGTCGGGCGCGGTTTCGCGCTCGCCGCGGCGGAACCACAGGTCGCCCAGCAGGTTCAGCATGACGGCGGCCGAGTGCAGGCGCGGCACGGCGAGCGGCGCGCCGGTCAGCGTGCGCACCTGCAAGTCGAACTGCGACAGGTCGCAGGCGTCGATCGAGTAGTGGCCCGAGTTGTGCGGGCGCGGCGCCATCTCGTTGGCCACCAGCGAGCCGTCTTCGAGCACGAAGAACTCGACGCACAACACGCCGACGTACTCCATCGCGGCAGCCAGGCCTTCGACCGCCGCGACGGCCTGCGCTTGCAGGCCGTCAGGCACACCCGTCGCCGGCACGCGGGTGACCGCGAGGATGCCGTCGCGGTGAAGGTTGCGCTGCACCGGCAGGTGCACGATCTCGCCGCCGGCGCTGCGCGCCACGATGACGCTGATCTCGAGGGCGAGCGCGAGCCGGCGTTCGAGCACGCAGGGCACCTCACCGAGCGCCGCCCAGGCCGCAGCGAGTCCTGCACGCGTGGCGACCTGCGCCTGGCCCTTGCCGTCGTAGCCCATGCGCGTGGTCTTCAGGATGCCGGGCAGAAGCGCTTCGGGAACGGCTGCGAGCTGCTCGGCCGTCTCGATCGTCGCGAACTCTGCACAAGGCACGCCGCAGCGGCGGAAGTGCGCCTTCTCCGCGGCGCGGTCCTGGCACACCGCGACCGCCGCCGCCGTCGGCGCGACCGGGCGATGCGCGCCGAGCGTCACGAGCGCGCGGGCGGGAACGTTCTCGAACTCGGTCGTGATCGCCGCCGAGCGTTGCATGAGTTGCGCGAGGCCTTGTTCGTCGAGGTAATCGGCCTGGACGTGGTAGTGCGCGACGAGCCCGGCCGGGCTGGCGCGATCGGCGTCGAGCACGGCGGTGAAGTAGCCCATCTCCTGCGCCGCCTGGACGAACATGCGGCCGAGCTGGCCGCCGCCCATGACGCCGAGGGTCGCGCCGGGGGGGATGAACGCGCTCACCTCGGCAAGTTCCGCAAGGTTCGCGTCAACGCAGCTCGGCGGACATGGCGCGCGCCGCCTCGGTCATCGCGGCGCGGTAGGCCTCGAGGCGCGCGCGCAGCGCAGCGTCTTCGCCGGCCAGCATCGCGACCGCGAAAAGCGCCGCGTTGGCCGCGCCGGCGGTGCCGATCGCGAAGGTCGCGACCGGAATGCCCCTGGGCATCTGCACGATCGAATGCAGCGAGTCGACCCCTTGCAGGTGGCGGCTCGCCACCGGCACGCCGAGCACCGGCACCGTCGTCTTGGCGGCGATCATGCCCGGCAGGTGCGCGGCGCCTCCGGCCCCGGCGATGATCGCCTTCATCCCGCGCCCGGCCGCGCCTTGCGCGTAGGCGAACATGTCGTCGGGCATGCGGTGCGCCGAGACGACCTTGGCTTCGTGCGGCACGCCGAACTCGGCGAGAATCTCGGTGGCGACGCGCAGGGTTTCCCAGTCGCTGCTGGAACCCATCACCACGCCGACCACCACGGGGGCGCTGCTCAAGGCTCGCTCCAGGTGCGTGGACAGCCTTCGATTGTAGGCTCGGCGCCCGTGCGCCCGCCCTTACCCCGACCAAGGCCAGCCCCATGCTCGACATCACCTTGAAGAACATCGAACTCGAACTCATCGAGGCTTCGCGCCGCCAGCCGGTGCTGCTGGACATCTGGGCGCCGTGGTGCGGCCCGTGCAAGGCGCTCGGCCCGGTGCTCGAACGCCTCGAGCGCGACTATGCCGGCCGCTTCGTGCTGGCCAAGCTGAACTCGGACGAGCAGCCCGAGATCGCCGGCCAGCTGTCGCAGATGTTCGGCGTGCGCAGCATCCCGTTCTGCGTGCTGTTCAAGGACGGCCAGCCGGTCGACGGCTTCGTCGGTGCAGTGCCCGACGCCGAGGTGCGCCGCTTTCTCGACAAGCATGTGCAGAGCCTCGACGAGATCGCCGCCGACGGAGATCTTCGCGATGCGGAAGCGGCGCTGGCCGAGGGCGACGTCGAAGGCGCGCTGGCGAAGCTGCGCGAGGCCGTGACCGTCGACCCGACCAACGACGCTGCCCGTTTCGACTACCTGCATGCGCTGCTGTCGGCGGGACACACGGCGCAGGCGCGCGAAGTCTTCGATCCGCTGGCCGCGAGAGGGGTCTTGCTCGATCCTCGCCTGGCGGCCTGCGGGCATTGGCTTGCAGCCTGCGAACGTGCCACGCAGGCGCGCCCGCACGAAGTGCTGCGTGAACGCATCGCCCACGATCGGCGCGACTTCGACGCTCGTTTCGAACTGGCGCAGACCTTGTTCGCCGCGCAGCACTTCACCGCGGCGATGGACGAACTGCTCGAGATCGTGATGCGCGACAAGAGCTGGCGCGACGAAATCGCCCGCAAGACCTACGTCGCCATCCTCGAACTCATGCGCAAAGCCGCGCCAAGCCAGCCGGGCGCAAAGAGCCCCAGCGAGGGCACGCTGGTCGTGGCCGCGGGCAAGCCGGCTGCCCTGTCCGACCCTTTGGTCGACGCCTACCACCGCAAGCTATCGATGGCGATCTTCTAGAGGTCGAGGTTGCTGGGGACGCGGCATGTCGCGCGTTGCGGCATCCAGGCTCAACTCGAGCCGCTGTCTGGCGCGTCGGGCGCATCGGGCGCATACAACCTGTCGATATCGGCCAACAGGGTCACGATTCGCTCCTGAAGGCCGACATACTGCCGCCACGCCTCGTCGGCGTTCCCCCGGTGGCGCTGAGCGAGTTCCGCATTGCCCACGCGTGCGTGGATCTGCGCCAGTCGGCTGTGGGTCGCTGCTCGTTCATCCGGCTGGGTCTCGAGGTCGAGGCACCGCTCGGCCTGGCTGGCTCCCGCGAGGCCCTCCTCGACGCGTCCGAGATCGACCAGGCACCAGGCGCGGTCTGCGAGCAGGTAGCTCTCAAGGTGAGCCTGCCCCTGATGCGCCGTGGCTTCGCGGACATGTTCGTCGTACAGCGGCAGCGCCAGATCGGCCCGCCCCTCGAGCGAGTGCACCTGAGCGCGCAGCAGCGGGAGGTAGCTGCCGAAGCTGGCCACACCCACCAAGCTGTCATAGTTCAGCACCGATTCGACACTCGCCAGCGGCAACTTGCCCTGCCCATCCGGGCCGAGACCGGTCAGCCTGGCTTGCCGCAGATGCGCCACCCGAATGCCGGTCATGTTGTACATCATCGCGCTCAGCGCTGCGTCATCGCTTTCGGCCAGGGCGTGGCCACGCGCTCGTTCATACCAAACTCCGGCAGGACCTGACCTCGAGGCGTGGTGCAAGGCCTGCGCCACCACCAAACAAGCCCTGGACCTAGCGAAGTGGGAAGCGTGGTTCGACAGAGAGAATGCCTCAGCAACATACTTAACCATTGAAGTCAAATCAATCCTGACATAGGCCAAATGCGCCAGCCAAGCCGCACTCACTGCCTGAAGTGCAGGCGCGGCTGCAGCAGCGCTGAGCGCATGGGCTCGCTTGAATCGGTCCAGGGCAGCCGCGGTATCGCCTCCGTACAGCCTGATCATGCCTTCGGCCAGGTTGAGCCAGACGCTCGTTTCGACCCGCGGCCTGGCATCGTGGCGCGCGCGAAGATCGGCGAGCAGCACTCGCGCTTCGTCGAAATGCCCCTGCCGGCCAAGGTAGCAGACCTGCTTGGCTCGCAGGCAGTCGGCCTGGACAGGATCGCTGCAGGCCTGGATGGCCTCGTCGAGACGAAGCAGGAAACGCGATGCGGGGATGCTCATGCCGTCAACCTTTCGAGGGCCTCGCGGTACTTCGCCGTGGTTCGATCGATCACTTCGAGCGGCAGCGCCGGCGCAGGCGCGCGCTTGTTCCATGCCCGTCCGTTCACGATCGCCTGCTCGAGCCAGTCGCGGACGAACTGCTTGTCGTAGCTCGGCGGGCTTGAACCCGGCCGGTAAGCCTCCACCGGCCAGAAACGCGAAGAGTCCGGCGTCAGCACCTCGTCCATCAAGGTCAGCGTGCCCGCGCCATCGAGCCCGAACTCGAACTTGGTGTCGGCGATGATGATGCCCTTGCGAAGCGCGAACTCGGCCGCCGCTTCGTACAAGCGGATCGACACGTCGCGAACCCTCGCCGCCAGTTTCGCGCCGACGATGCCTTCCATGCGCCCGAACGAAATGTTGTCGTCGTGCTCGCCCTTGTCTGCCTTGGTCGCCGGCGTGAAGATCGGCGTCGGCAAACGACTCGCCAGTTGCAGGCCGACGGGCAACGCCACACCGCAAACCGAAGCGTTCGCCTGATACTCGACCCAACCGCTGCCGGCGAGGTAACCGCGCACGACGGCCTCCACCGGCAAGGGCGCGAGGCGCCGTACCAGCATCGAACGGCCGCGAACCTGATCGCGTTCTGCCGGCGTGACGACGTCGAGCGGGTCGTCGCCGGTGAGGTGGTTCGGCATGAGGTGCGCGAGCCGGTCGAACCAGAACAACGCCATCTTCGTGAGCAACTCGCCCTTGCCCGGAATCGGCTCGTTCATGACCACGTCGAAGGCGCTCAGCCGGTCGGTCGCCACCATCAGGATGCGGTCGTCGCCGACGGCGTAGTTGTCGCGCACCTTGCCGCGCGCCAGCAGCGGCAGCGAAGTGATCGTGGTCTCGAGCAGCGCCTGGGTCATGGTGTCGGTCCGAATCGGGGGAGGTACCCGGTGCCGCCGGGCGTCCATCGTGAAGAAGCCCGGCCAGGGCCGGGCTCCATGTCGGTTCGCGCGCGGTTCAGACCACCGTCTGCGCCAACGCGCCGCTGGCGTAGCGCTGCGCCACCTGCACCAGCGGCTCCGGTCTGATCTTGCCGGCCTGGCCTTCGCAGCCGAACTGCACGTAACGCTGCTTGCAGATGTTCTTGGCCGCCTCGCGCGCCGGCTTGAGGTAGTCGCGCGGATCGAACTTGTCAGGGTTCGTCGCGAAGTACTTGCGGATCGCGCCGGTCATCGCCAGCCGGACGTCAGTGTCGATGTTGATCTTGCGCACCCCGTGCTTGATCGCCTCCTGGATCTCCTCGACCGGCACACCGTAGGTTTCCTTCATCGCACCGCCGTACTGGCGGATCTCGGCGAGCAGGTCCTGCGGCACGCTCGACGAACCGTGCATCACCAAGTGCGTGTTCGGGATGCGCGCGTGGATCTGCTTGATGCGGTCGATCGCGAGGATGTCGCCGGTCGGCTTGCGGCTGAACTTGTACGCGCCGTGGCTCGTGCCGATGGCGATCGCGAGCGCGTCGAGCTGGGTGCGCTTGACGAAATCGGCCGCCTGCTCGGGGTCGGTGAGCAGTTGGTCCATGGTCATCGTCGCTTCGGTGCCGTGGCCGTCTTCCTTGTCGCCGCGCATCGTTTCCAGCGACCCCAGGCAGCCGAGTTCGCCCTCGACCGTCACGCCCAGCACGTGCGCCATGTCGACGACCTTGCGGGTCACGTCGACGTTGTAGTCGTAGCTCGCGATCGTCTTGCCGTCGGCTTGCAGCGAGCCGTCCATCATGACCGAGCTGAAACCGAGGTCGATGGCGCCCCTGCAGACGTCCGGGCTTTGGCCATGGTCCTGGTGCATCACCAGCGGAACCTGCGGAAAGGCCTCGATCGCCGCCTGGATCAGGTGCTTGATGAAGGCTTCGCCGGCGTACTTGCGGGCGCCTGCGCTGGCCTGCAGGATGACCGGCGCGCCCACTTCCTGAGCCGCCGTCATCACGGCCTGCACCTGCTCGAGGTTGTTGACGTTGAATGCCGGGATCCCGTAGCCGTTTTCGGCGGCGTGGTCGAGCAGCTGGCGCATCGAGACGAGTGGCATGGCGTGTTCCCGTGGATTGAAGGGTGAAGACGGCGCTGCGGCGGCAACCGCGCGGTCACCGCTCGCCAGACCCGGAAATTCTAGCGGCGCGAGCCTCAGGCGCTTCCGTCAGCCGATGCGCTGCGCGCTCATCCCCTGTGCGCGCATCGCGCCGAGGATCTCCTCGACATGCGCCAGCCCGCGTGTCTGCACGACGAACTCGATCTGCGCCCGCTCCACCGACAGTGCCGTGAACGCGCGCTGGTGCTGCACCTCGTCGATGTTCGCGCCGAGCCTGCCGAGCAGCGCGGCGACATCGGCGAGCGCGCCGGGGACGTCGCGCACGTCGACGCGCAGGCGCGCCAGCCGCCCCGAGCGCACCATGCCGCGTTCGATGATCTCGGCCAACATCAACGGCTCGATATTGCCGCCGCACAGCACCAGACCGACCTTGCGGCCCACGAAACGCTCGCGGTGCTTGAGCAACGCCGCCAGGCCGGTCGCGCCGGCGCCTTCGACGACGGTCTTCTCGATCTCGAGCAGCATCAGGATCGCCTGCTCGATGTCGCCCTCGTCGACCAGCAGCACGTCATCGACGCGTTCGCGGATCAGCGGCAGCGTCAGCTCGCCGGGCTGCTTGACGGCGATGCCGTCGGCCACCGTCGCCTGCGCCGACGTGCGCGAACCGCCGTGCAACGCGTTCCAGACCGCCGGGAAACGCTCCGACTGCACGCCGACCACCTGCATTCCGGGCTTCAGCCCTTTCGCCGCGGTGGCCACGCCACTGATCAGGCCGCCGCCTCCGACCGCGATCACCAGCGAGTCGAGCTCGGGCTGCTGCGCCAGCATCTCGAGCGCCAGCGTGCCCTGGCCGGCGGCCACGTCGAGGTCGTCGTAGGGGTGCACGAGCACCAGGCCACGCTGCTGCGCGAGCTGCAGGCCGTGGGCGCGCGCGTCGTCGAAGGTGTCGCCGGCGAGCACGACCTCGGCGCCGAAGCCGCGCGTGCGCTCGACCTTGACGCCGGGCGCGAAGCGCGGCATGACGATCGTCGCCGGGATGCCCAGGCGCTGCGCGTGATACGCCACGCCCTGCGCATGGTTGCCGGCGGATACGGCAAGCACGCCGCGCTCACGTTCATCGGCGTCGAGCTGCGCGATCTTGTTCAGCGCACCGCGCTCCTTGAACGACGCGGTGAACTGGTGGTTCTCGAACTTCAGGAAGACCTCGCAGCCGCACAGGCTGCTGAGCGTGCGCGAGGGCAGGCACGGCGTCTCGAGCACCTGGCCGTCGAGACGCCGCGCCGCGGCGCGCACGTCGTCGAGCGTCAGGTGCGCGGTCACTGGAGCAATCTTCAGGCCACGCGACAGACCTTGAGCATGTTCGTGCCGCCCGGGTGACCCATCGGCTCGCCGCAGGTGATCGCGTAGGTGTCGCCCGACTTGAGCACGCCGCGCTCGACGAGCAGCGATTCGGCCTTGGCGAGCGCCGTGTCGCGGTCGGCGAAGGTCGGCATCAGCAGCGGCCGCACGTTGCGGTACAGCGCCATGCGGCGTTGCGACTTCTGCTGCGAGGTCAGCCCGTAGATCGGCACCTTGACGTTGTGCCGGCTCATCCACAAGGCCGTCGAGCCCGACTCGGTGAGCGCCAGGATCGCCTTGCAGCCCAGGTGGTGCGCGGTGAACAGCGCACCCATCGCGATCGACTGGTCGATGCGGTTGAAGCGCTTGTTCGCGAAGTCGGTCTCGATGCTCGCGTCCTCGGCAGCCTCGGCTTCGAGCGCGATCGCGGCCATCTGCGTGATCGTCTCGACCGGGTACTTGCCGGCGGCCGTCTCGGCGCTGAGCATGACCGCATCGGTGCCGTCGAGCACCGCGTTGGCCACGTCGCTGACCTCGGCGCGCGTGGGCACCGGGTTGACGATCATCGATTCCATCATCTGCGTCGCGGTGATGACGACCTTGTCCATCTCGCGTGCCATGCGGATCATCTTCTTCTGCAGCGCCGGCACCGCGGCGTTGCCGACCTCGACCGCGAGGTCGCCGCGCGCGACCATGATGCCGTCGCTCGCCTTGAGGATCTGGTCGAGCACCGGAATCGCCTCGAGGCGCTCGATCTTCGCGATCATCGCCGGCTTGTGGCGCCACGGCTCGCCGGCCACGTTGGCGAGCTGGCGCGCCATCTCCATGTCGGTCGCGTTCTTCGGGAAGCTGACGGCCAGGTATTCGCACTGGAAGGTCATCGCGGTGCGGATGTCCTCCATGTCCTTGGCCGTGAGCGCCGGCGCGGTCAGGCCGCCGCCGGCCTTGTTGATGCCCTTGTTGTTCGACAGCTCGCCGCCGAGCACGACGGTGGTGTGCACCGCCTCGCCCTGCACCGAATCGACGGTCAGCTTGAGCAGGCCGTCGTTGAGCAGCAGCGTGTCGCCGGGCTTCACGTCGCGCGGCAGGTCCTTGTAGTCCAGGCCGACGCGCTCGACGTTGCCGAGCTCGGCCATCGCCGCGTCGAGGATGAACTTGTTGCCGGCCTCGAGCATGATCTTGCCGTCGGCGAACTTGCCGACGCGGATCTTCGGGCCCTGCAGGTCGGCCATGATCGCGACCTCCTTGCCGGCCCGCTGGGCCGCCTCGCGCACCATGGTCGCGCGGTCGATGTGGTCCTGCGCCTTGCCGTGCGAGAAATTCAGCCGCACGACGTCGACGCCGGCGCGGATCATCTGCTCGAGCACCTCGGGCGAGTTGGATGCAGGGCCGAGGGTGGCGACGATCTTGGTGGCACGGGGCATGGTTGTCTCCTGGGTTCTCGAGGCCGTGGATTGTGGAAGATCCGCGTGCGCGCCGGCGTACGCGCAGGCATAGGTCTTATTCCGTCACGACGCAGCGCGGCGCGCGAGGATCTCGAACGCCGGCAGCGTCTTGCCTTCGAGCACTTCGAGAAACGCGCCGCCGCCGGTGGAGATGTAGCCGACCTGCTCGTCGATGCCGTACTTGGCGATCGCCGCGAGCGTGTCGCCGCCGCCGGCGATGCTGAAGGCGCTCGATGCGGCGATCGCGCGGGCGATGCTCTCGGTGCCGTGGGCGAAGGCGTCGAACTCGAACACGCCGACCGGCCCGTTCCAGACGATGGTGCCGGCAGCCTTCAACTGCTCGGCCAGGCGCTTGGCAGTCTGCGGGCCGATGTCGAGGATCAGGTCGTCGTCGTCCACCTCGCTGGCGGCCTTGACCGTCGCCTTGGCGTCGGCCTTGAACTCTTTCGCGGTGACGACATCGGTGGGAATCGGCACGGCCGCGCCGCGTGCCTTCATCGCGGCGATCACGGCCTTGGCTTCGCCGACGAGGTCGGCCTCGGCCAGGCTCTTGCCGATCTTCAAACCCTCGGCGAGCATGAAGGTGTTGGCGATGCCGCCGCCGACGATCAGCCCGTCGACGTTCTTCGCCAGGCTCTGCAGGATCGTCAGCTTGGTGCTGACCTTGCTGCCGGCGACGATCGCGACCAGCGGGCGTTTCGGGTCCGCCAGCGCCTTGGAGATCGCGTCGATCTCGGCCGCCAGCAACGGGCCGGCGCAGGCCACCGGCGCGTACTGCGCAATGCCGTAGGTGCTGGCTTCGGCGCGGTGCGCGGTGCCGAAGGCGTCGTGCACGAAGATGTCGCACAGCGCCGCCATCTTGCGCGCCAGCGCCTCGTCGTTCTTCTTCTCGCCCTTGTTCAGGCGACAGTTCTCGAGCATCACGACCTGGCCGGGTGCGACCTGCACGCCGTCGGTCCAGTTCGCGACGAGCTTCACCTCACGCGCCAGCAGTTCGCCCAGACGCTGCGCCACCGGTGCGAGCGAATCCTCGGGCTTGAACGCGCCTTCGGTCGGCCGCCCCAGGTGCGAGGTCACCATGACCGCCGCGCCGGCCTTCAGCGCCATCTCGACGCAAGGCGCGCTGGCGCGGATGCGCGTGTCTTCGGTGATGCGCCCGGCATCGTCCTGCGGCACGTTCAGGTCGGCGCGGATGAACACACGTTTGCCGGCCACCTGGCCGGCGGCAATTAGATCGGAGAAGCGCTTGACGTTCATGATGATTCAAACCCCTTTGGAAAGTCTAACGGAACGCCGTTACATCGCAGCATCGACGCGCTACCAGCCGAGCGCCAGCCGCAGCGGCAGGAACACCGCCAGCCCGGCCAGCAAAGGCCCGAGCACGCCCGGCCGCCAGACGTAGCACAGCGTCGCCGCTGCCACCGCCGGCAGGCGGGCATCCTGCCACGTCTCGATGATGCGCCCGTGCGACATCACGATCTCGGGCACCACCACCGCCGTCAGGGCCGCCAGCGGCGCCACCTTCAGCCCGCGCTTCAGCCAGGCCGGCAGCGGCACTTCGCGCTGCGGCCAGAGGAAGAAGGCGCGCGTGACCAGCGAGACCAGCGCCAGGCCGGCGATCGCCAGGGCGGTGGCCCAATCGTCGCTCATCGAGATTCCTTCAAACGTTCGCCGGCACGCTGCGCCTGCTCGATCATCAGCCCGGCTGCGACCGCCGCGGCGATGGCGACCATGATGTTGAGCTTCAAGGGCAGCGCGAAGTCCGCCACCGCCGCGCTGGCGGCGACGATCGCCGCGATCCAGGTGCTGCGGTCCGACAGCAGACCATAGGTCAGACCGAGCATCGCCAGCGTGCCGGCAAAGCCCAGGCCCCAGTGCGTCGGGATCGAATCGGCCAGCACGATGCCGGCCATCGACGGCAGCTGCCACGCGGTCCACAAGGTGACGGCGCCGCCGGCGAAGTAGCGCAGTTGCCCCGGCTCACGCTGCGCGCGCGGGTAGGCGCGCTGAAAGACGACCAGGCTCAGGTCGGTGGCGAAGTAGCCGAACCACAGCCGCTGCGCGCGCGGCAGGTGCTCGACGAACAGGCGCCACTGCGCGCTGTAGATCACGAAGCGCAGGTTGACGCAGAACGCCGCGGCCCAGACGACCCACATCGGCGCACCCGCCGCGAGCAAGGGCACCGACGCGAGCTGGGCGCTGCCGGCATACACCGTCAACGACATGAAGACCGCCAGCGGCAGGCTCAGGCCGCCCTTGACCATGGCCACGCCGGTCACCAGACCCCAGGCGCCGATGCCGGGAGCGAAATCGAGCATGTCGCGCACGCCGCGGCGGAAGTGCGGGTCGCGGCTCAGTGCACGCAGCGGGCTCATCGCCCGCATTGTCAGGGCTCGCGGCGTGGTTCGCGCCGCGCCGGCGTCAGGACCCGTGGGCCTTTGCCTTGCCCTTGCGCGCCGCCTTGTCGCCGGCCGCCTCGGCGGGCTCGGGTTCGGCGTGTTCGTCGCTCGCCTTGGCTTCGTTCGACGCCACCTGCGTCGCGAGCGTCGGCGCGACGACTTCGATCTTGTTCTCGCGCATGTAGTCGTTCATGTCGCGCCAGCCGGCGAACACCGCGGCGCGATCGGCCTTCTTGTTGAGCGCGTAGCAGTCTTCGATCGCGCGGCCGGCGTGGCGGCAGGCACCACCGACCGCACGGCCATCGGCCTCGCGCGCTGCTGCGACCTTCTCCGGCGACTCGATGCCGAGCATCTCGCAACCCGACAACAGCGCGGCGGCGACACAGGTGGCGGCAATGACGAGTCGGGACATGGCGGGCGCGAAGAGGCTTCTGCGCCCGTTATCGGCACGCCGCGCTGCCGCTTGAGGGCGGCCGCGGCCTCAGGCGCGCGTACCCGGCGCCATCGCCAGCAGGCGCTCGACGCGCTCCTCGGTCGACGGGTGCGTCGAAAACAGCCCGCGCAGCCCGCCGCCCGACAACGGGTTCATGATCATCATCTGCGCCGTTTCGGGATGCCGCTCGGCCGCTTCCATCGGCATGCCCTGGGCGTAACGCTGGATCTTCTGCAGCGCCGCGGCGAGCGCTTGCGGGTCGCCCGAGATCTCGGCGCCGCCGCGGTCGGCCTCGAATTCGCGCGAGCGGCTGATCGCCATCTGGATCAGGCTCGCCGCCAGCGGCGCGAGCAGCATCACCAGCAGCCCGACGATCGGGTTGTGCGGCCGGCCTTCGCTGTCGCGGCCGCCGAAGATCATCGCGAAGTTCGCGAGCATCGAAATCGCGCCGGCCATGGTCGCNNCTCGCGTTCGCTGAGCACGCGCAGGATGCCGGTGGTCGCCGCCACGGCCGCGTTCTGCGGGTTGCGGCCGGTCGCGAACGCGTTCGGCGCGTCTTCCTGGATCAGGTAGACCCGCGGCATCGGCAGGCCGGCGCGCTGCGCGAGCTCCTGAACCATGCGGTGGAACTGCGGCGCTGTCGAGGCGTCGACCTCCTGGGCGTGGTACATCTTCAGCACCAGCTTGTCGGAGAACCAGTAGCTGAAGAAGTTCATGCCGAGCGCGACGACCAGCGCCAGCATCATGCCCTGCTGTCCGCCGAGCAGCGAGCCGACGGCCATGAACAGCGCGGTGATCGCCGCCATCAGCACGGCGGTCTTCATCAAGTTGAACATCGGGGGCTTCTTTCCTCGAAAGTCGGGAATCGCGTAGATGCGGCCGCGGCGCCGCAGTTCAATCGGCACGCACGTCGAAGCGCATGCCGGCGGCGGCGAGCTGCCCCTGCAGGAACTGGCGTGCCGGCAGGCGCCTGCCGCCGGCGCGTTGCAGCTCGGTCAGGCGCAGCGCGCCGTCGCCGCAGGCCACGTCGATGCCAGCGTCGCCGGCGCCGAGCACGGTGCCCGGCTCGCCCTGCCCGGCCACGAGCACCGCCCGCCACAGCTTCAGCCGCTCGCCGGCGAGCGACGCGCTGGCGCCCGGTGCGGGGTCGAAAGCGCGCAGGCG
>CXWJ01021973.1_pt1 | contig 14772 bp, 12 predicted proteins | sample 590841 | NCBI WGS metagenome assembly CXWJ01 (sample SAMEA3498367, study PRJEB10139) | wastewater metagenome | biome: wastewater treatment plant; material: activated sludge | place: Austria | collected 2015-01-21 | reverse complement strand
ATTAAAGCGTTGAGGAGCGTGGACTTTCCAGACCCAGTCTTGCCCGCAATCAGCACATGTTGCGACGTCCCTTTTCCCAACGTGAGATATTGCAACTGTGTCGCCCCAGCCCGTCCCAGCGGAATTCGAAGCTCATCATTACAACTCCCGTTCCACCATTCCGACCTCGACGGCGCGATTGCCGCAAATGGAACCTCTACTCGAATGGCGTCTCGCGCATGGCTCCCTGCAGCGCGAATAATTGTGGTTGCGATGTCGCTTGATGGGGGACTTTCTAATTTCAGAGGAAAGTTGCGAAGCGCAGGATCTTGCCACACAAAGTTTCGATCTTCCCAGACGAGCGTATTTGCGTGGGCCTCCAAGTCGCGCAGGTCAAACGCCTTGGGAAAAGACATTCTCGTGTCAACACTCAGGAGATAATAGACTCCGCAGCGGGCACCTGAGGTAGCAATACTACTTAAGCGGCGGGCTGCTTCCTCGGAGATATTGGCTGGGAAATTGGCCATCACCAGCACTTGAAATGGTTCTGCGATCTCACCGGCCTGGCGGTTGTATTCCTGGATCGAGGGAAAATCATTGCGCAGATACTTTTGAATTACATTCTCCATGTGTTCGGTGAGGTCCAGGAGCTTTTGGTTAATATGATTCGTTTCGGTCCAAATCCGGCTTCCCACAAGATGCTCGTCATAGTCGGCCAGATGCATAAACGCGGAGAAATTTTGCCCCAGTCCGGTAGGGTCAAAAATCGTGAACCGCACCGCTCCAGGGGGGAAGGATGTCAGCAAACGCAACATGGCATTTTGTAAGATCCCGATCGCCTGAGCCCGTCCGTCGAGTTCCGACTTAAGGACCAGTGAAGGGGAACTCGGAAATGACAACCAAGTGGGAAGAATCTGACTTGACCAGGGAATCGCTAGGCGAGAATCCTGCGGGGGCCCTTCGGGAAAATCGGATAACTTGACCTCAAATTCTCCGAGGGCAACACTTGCGGTCTCCGTTTTCTGAGGGGTCCAAGCCTGCCAATCTACCGCATGAAAGGCGGGGAAATCTTGCTCGCGAGCAGTCCGCTGCTCTTCGGCAAATCGAGCAAACTTATCCGCGCCGCCATGCCATTGCTCCGTCAGTTCTTTCCATTCGGCATCCCGCAGGCCTTGGCTTTGAGCGAACTTGGCATCCCGCTCGGCCTCGAATTCAGATGCCTCACGGGCAAACCGTACTTTCTCAGCTTCGATCTGGGGGGGATAAATCTTGCGGCAGTTTTCCGCTTGATCGTTCCAGATCTTTTCAAGGGATTCCGTCTGTAAATCGCAGGCGCTGGTGGCTTGTTGAATGGCGGTTGTGCATTCTTGACGGACGTCTTGAGAAATCTGTTGCCACGCTTCATCCGCTTGCCGAATCTGTTGGTCTTTTTTCTTATTGAGCTGGCGGTGCCTGCGGCGGTCTTCAACCTCGACCATTTCTTGTGTGTGAACTGCGGCAATGCGAGCTTCGAGGAGTTGCGTTGCGATTTGGTCGAGAAGAGCCCTTCCTCGGCTTCTACCTAAGGATTCCGCCACGACGCGTCCGCCGAGGGCGAGTACCAGGGCGGCCCCTAGGCTAATTGCAGGCCAATGCCAACCTTGCCAATGGGCCAAGTATCCTAGGCTGCCTCCCAGGATGAGAAGTACAACAAAGAATGTAAGGATCGGCCAACCCTCATCCACGAATCGGACTGGGAGAAGTCTCGNNATCACATTGTTCACGACAGGTTTCTGCATTGGCTTGCGCCTGCGTATGGGTTTCGACCGCATGACGATGCTCGACTTCGAAATTCTGCAGCGATATTTGGCGGGTTTGCCGCCAAATATTCTCGCCATTCGATAACGCCTCTGCTTGTCTCGATTTCGCCTTGGCAATCAGTTGATCCCGACTGGCTGAAAGCTTGTCATTCCCTACATCGAATTCCCGACGAGCTTCTTCCAGCTTGAGAGTATATTGGCGATTAAGTTCCGTTGATGCGAGCGCGTGTTTCTCCGTTGCTGCAGCCATTTTTGTGGCAAATTCGGATCTGATTTGGGCTTCCTTCTCCGAAAACCGGAATTCTATCTCCTGCATTCGACAATTTCGATACGCGATCAATTCAGCCAATTCGTGGATGGCTTCCGATTGCAATTGCGTGGACCAAAACTTGGGACTTGAACTCATCGAAGCGGCCGATTTATCGGAGGGAAGATCACGTAGCATGTCAGCCTCTATTTTCCAGATTCCAGTTGTTGCTGGTCTCCGCATTCACGTTCCAGAGTTTGTACGACCTCTTGAAGTTCGTAAACGGCGGCAAGCGCAAGTTTGAGATGTGGAATCAGGGGTTCAAGAAACGTTTCCTCAAACTCCTTGGCCCTTTGATCGCGCCACGACTCTTTGGTCTCCGCCCATTTCTCTTGAAGTTGGCGTGTCTCACGTTGTAGGCGATTCACGCTGGTAAGCAAATCACAGACTTTCATGGGGATTCTCGTTTCTGACACCTAGGCAGCACGCGCGTTAACCATTGGACGACGAATTTTGGCCATCCATGGTGGATTCGGGATTCGGGGCAATTTCTGCATATTTTTCCAATACTTGCACAATGCGTTCGAGCGTCGCGATGGCCTTAGGGATGTCTGTGTCCAAATAATGAACAAGCCTTGCTCGCCGCGTCTGATAATCTTCCGTTTGCTTTCGCATTACGTTACGCCAGTGTCGAAGCTGACGGAGCTGATGTTCGCAATGCCGTTGACGAGCGACGGCTTGCTCCAGGACTTCCTTCTCCTGAAAGTGTGACTTTTGTTCATTGTCTAGCGTAGCCATCTTGCTGCGACTCAGAGATTCCCGCGCAGCAACTACTTTATCATCTGCCTGTTTGAGGGCTCGGGGCCAATAGTGTGCACGGTCATGTTCAACATAGTCCGAAGCCCTTTGAACTTCGAGCGCTTGCTCGTCTAAGATCTGCCGAACCGCTTGTTCAAATCGTAGCAATTCCATTCGGAACTTAATTAGCGCCTGCAATGACGAAACGTGGGCTGACGAATTCATGTTGCTGGAGCTTTCTCAAACCATGATCGTGATATGCAAATCGAATGAGGGTCAATCACGATCGGAGGTATTCATCAATTTGATCCGCCTTTCGGACCAGGTAGGGAATGTGTTGGTCGCTCATTTCCAAGAAGCGAAGTACGATTTTGGTATGTTCTTCGTACTGCTGAGCGAAACGCTTGTGTTCTTGATCTCGCCAAGTGGAACCGAGCGATTGCAACTCATGATTCAGCCTCGCTAGCTTGTCCCGAATCTCGGTGTTGAATTTCTTTAAGCTCCTGGCAAATTGCCGCAATTCGTCGGGATCCACAATGGCTTGCGTCATCAGTGCTACTTTCCAATTAGTTCTCGCAGATATCCACCTAACTAACGCTTACATTATCGCACTGCGCCCTAGAATTTGCCTACCTGCGGTGTTTTTCACTGCCGGAGCAACGATACGCCACCTGAGCCTTTTTGCCTTTGGATGGCCCCCATCCTCCTTATTTGGGCTCGGCGAGAACCCTGTCAGATTTTGTAAACGGGGCTATCATAGCGACGCCAAGGCTAATTTCCTCTTTCATCCAAACAGGTAAGACCCCAAACTATGCATCGCATCGGGATTGGTCACGATACCCACCGCACGACCGCTGGCGGCCCTCTCAGGCTGGGAGGAATCAGTATCCCGGCCGAATTTCGACTCGTGGGGCATAGTGATGCGGATGTCTTACTCCATGCCATCACCGATGCCCTATTGGGTGCTGTCAGCGAAGGTGACATCGGCGAACTATTTCCGGATACGCGAGTCGAAAATGTTGGACGGGATTCGGGGGAGATGCTGCAAGCTGGAGTTGCAATCGTTCGCGGTAAAGGTTACGAAATCGGGAACGTCGACTGCATTGTCTTCGCAGAGAAACCGAAACTAAGTTCGTACAAGCAGGCTCTGCGTGCCAGCGTTGCGCGCATCCTGGGAATTGCAGAAAATTGTGTGGGTATGAAGGCCAAAACCGGTGAAGGGATTGGCGAGATCGGCCGAGGGGAAATCGTCTCGGCACAATGCATTGTGATTCTGCATGAATCACCAAATCAGGGAAGAGAGTATGGCCACAGTAGTTCTCAGTGAACGTCCCGTGCGGAGTGAATCGGAAGCCGTGAAAATCGTTGTCTACAATACTCTCACCCGTCGTAAAGAACCTTTTCAAACCGTACGCCCGGGAAAGGTCGGAATGTATTTATGTGGCCCCACGGTTTACAAGGAAGCGCACATCGGCCACATGGTTGGCCCGGTGATTTTTGATTGCATCAAGCGCTATCTCACTTATTGTGGTTATGAAGTCAATTGGGTTGTTAATCTTACGGATGTCGATGACAAACTAATCGCTCAGTCGATTGAGCGTGGCATATCCATGTCACAAGTCGCTACCGAGATGACGATGGACTATTGTGCTAATCTGATCACGATGGGGGTTGATCAGATAACCAGCATGCCTCGGGCCACCGACCATATACCCCAGATTATTCAATTCATTCAGGATTTGATTACGCGTGAGTACGCGTATGCATCGGATGGGGAAGTGCTTTTTGATGTCATGCGTGACGCGGCATATGGAAAGCTCAGCAATCGTTCCGCCGAACAGCAGCAAGGCGAGGGAGGGGAAGCCGCAGCGAAGAAGCGCTCAGCGGCAGATTTTGCCCTATGGAAAGCAGCAAAGGCAGGGGAACCAGCCTGGGACAGCCCCTGGGGACCCGGTCGACCGGGATGGCACATCGAATGCTCGGCCATGAGCAAAGCGATTCTCGGCGAAACCTTCGACATCCATGGCGGTGGCCTCGATCTAATATTTCCTCACCACGAAAACGAAATTGCCCAAAGTGAGTGCTGCCATGGCAAACCAATGGCTCGATATTGGTTGCACAATGGACTCCTCCGCGCAGGTGACAGTGCTGGCAAGATTGGTGGACGGAGCGATCGGGCCGAAGCAGGCGATGGAGCAAACCAGCCCGCAGCATCTGGCAAGATGAGTCGCTCTGCTGGGGCGGGAGGTCTGCGCGGCTTGTTGGCTCGGCAAGGTGGCGAACGAATTCGCTTTTTCCTGTTGCGAACGCACTACCGCAGTACAATCGTCTTTCATGAAGATGCAATCGCCGAAGCAGGAACTGCTCTCGATAAATTCTATGGATTCTTCGCGCGATACCAAAGGATCAATGGACGCGAGTTTTACTTGCAACCGTCGGATCCCCAAGAAGATCGCTCGCGAATTTCGCAACGCACGCAGGGCGAGATCGCGGTCGATGGAAATCCCTTCCTTGCGGAGTTGTCACAAACTAGAAATTCCTTCCTCGAAAAAATGGATGATGATTTCAATACGGGTGGAGCCGTCAGCGAACTCTTTGGATTATTGTCCACGCTGAATCGCTACGCTGACGAACATCAACTCGATGACTCGAACAGGCGTCAGGATCATGCCCAAACTTTTAATCGTGGAGTCGAGGTTTTGCGTGAACTGTCGGGTATCCTGGGATTGTTCCTGAAACCCGCGACCGTCACGTCCAGTCGTTCTCAAGATGACCTTTCCGATGGCCTGATGCAGCTCATCCTCGAACTGCGGGGCAAAGCCCGAGCCAACAAAGATTTTCCGACCGCCGACCGAATTCGCGATGTGCTCACGGAACTCAAGGTTGTCGTCGAGGACCGTAAGGGAGAAACGACATGGCGGCGCGACGGATAGCCGCCTCCGTTGCGGCCGCTACGACAACCACGATCCCAATGGTCGATCAGATTGTCGGAAACGGGGATCCGATTCGAGTGCTGGGGATTGATCCAGGGCTCCAGTGCACGGGGTACGGCATCGTAGATTCTCGAGGGAACCAGCGTAAGCTTGTCGAGGCAGGAGTCATCCGCCCGAATCCAAAGCATGAACTTGAAGCACGGCTCGTGGAGCTACACCAGGGAATTTTGGAGATTATCAAACAATACGCGCCACAGGCCGTAGCTGTCGAAAAGCTCTATTCACACTACGATCGCCCGCTGACCGCCATCCTGATGGGACACGCTCGAGGCGTTATTTGTTTGTCCGCAGCGCTTTTTGGCATTCCCGTTTTTCACTATCCGGCCACGAACGTCAAAAAGATCTTAACGGGCAACGGACGGGCTCCTAAGGACCAGATGCAGTCGAGCATCCAGCATGAGTTTGGTCTCACTGCCTCTCCAGAACCGCACGATATCGCCGATGCTCTGGCCGTTGCACTGTGCCATATATTCACAGCCAGGCGCATCGTTGCCTAGGGACGTCAATCCCCTTCTTCCTTGGATCCCCGTCGACCGCAAAGCAGTAGCCAATCGTCGGCTGGGAAGCGATAATGGCGAGCTGCCTCCGTCGATCAGGAAGATCTGCATTGGTTTGGCTATCCCCCCCCTTGCCCGATAAATTGCTGGAATATTGCACCATCACGATCCATGATTCGAGGCCAACGATGTTTTGCCGCTTACAACTTTATGTCTTGCTCATCCGGGTGATCGTCTGCGTTCTCATAGCAAGGAACCTTTGTGCTTGGACAATGGCAGACGATCTCGCGGCTCAGGTCTATCGCCTTCATCCCAGCGACGATGTGCAATTCAAATTGCAGACGATCCTTATTGAGGCTGTACCTGGGGATGTCATCCAGTTGGAGGCCGGACGATACGTATTGCAGCGCCAATTGGACATCGCCGCGCAAAATATCACTATTCGCGGTCGCGGCTCCAACCAGACAGTTCTTAGCTTCAAAGGACAGACAAGTGGGGGCCAAGGGATCGAAGCGACAGGTGATAACTTCACCTTAGAGGCAATCGCGATCGAAGACACGGCGGGTAATGCCGTAAAGGTGCTCGGTGCCAAGAATGTCACGCTGCGTGACGTCCGCGTTGAATGGACTGACAAACCTAGTTCGAAGAATGGAGCGTACGGAATCTATCCGGTGCAGTGCGAAAATGTCCTGCTCGAGAACTGTACTGCCATCGGTGCTTCCGACGCAGGACTTTACGTGGGTCAATGCCAACGCGTGGTTGTAAGATCCTGCCGAGCGGAACGCAACGTAGCGGGAATTGAAATTGAAAACACAATCGACGCCGATGTTTATGATAACGAGGCGTTCAACAATTCCGGTGGTATCCTGGTTTTTGATATGCCGGGACTGCAACTGAAGGCCGGACGTAATGCCCGCGTATTTCGCAACAAGCTCACCGCCAATAATCATCCAAATTTCGCCGACCCGGGTGCGATTGTGGCCGCTGTTCCTCCAGGCACCGGAGTCATGGTCATGGCCAGCGATCATGTCGAGGTCTTCGATAATGAAATTCATGACAATCAGACGGCAAATGTTACGATCGTTAGTTATTTAGTACTCGACAAGAAAGTCGGCGATGCGTCTTTCGATCCCATTCCCGAATTCGTCTCGATCCATGACAACCGCATATCCAACGGAGGAAAAAAGCCTGCTGGATTGATTGCCGCGCTTCTCACGCCCGCCCTAGGTAGTGAATTTCCTGACATACTCTGGGATGGCGTAATCAATCCAGCAACCGGTAAGTCGACCCTTCGCATTGCCGACAACGGGTCGGCCACGTTCGCAAATTTTAACTTGCTCCGACTCACAGCAACGACGCCGCCATCGGGCGAGGATCTCGTTGAGTACGATTTAATCCCTTACAATATCCCCATCGATCCGCTCCAACCCGTTTCGCTACTGCCTCACGGATCACCTTCAGCCGATGCGGACGCTGCGGTTCGCGTCTACCGTTCGCTCCCAAAACGTCTCTCAGATTTCGGCTTATTCGTCGGCAAACTGGCCGAACATCATCCCGCAGAAGGTGTGGTCCTGTATGACTTGAATACGCCTTTGTTCAGTGACTACGCGGAAAAACGTCGCTATCTGAAGCTTCCTGCGGGGAAACAAATTGGCTATCGCGAGCAGGGCGTATTCGAATTCCCGGAAGGGAGCATCATCTCAAAAACTTTCTCGTATCCCCACGACATGACTGATATCGGTCAAGGAGAACGTTTGCTGGAAACGCGCATCGAGTTGCTGCGTGGAGGTTCCTGGTATGGGGCTTCCTACATTTGGAATGACGAACAGACGGAAGCTATCCTCGCCCTCGGTGGAAGCGAACTAGAGGTGTCATGGGTCCATACCGATGGAAAACCTCGCCATACAAGCTACGAAATCCCGAACGCAAACCAGTGTTTGAACTGCCATGCGCAAGATAAAGCCTTCCTTCCTATTGGTCCCACCGCCCGAAACCTGAATCGGCCAAGCGCTGTGGTCGATTCGACGGAAAATCAATTGGCGTATTTGGACCGCATGGGTCTTATCGACCATTTTCCCAAGCTGGATTCGATCCCCCGCCTGCCGCGTTTCGATGACGCTCAATCGGATTCTGTGGAACATCGGGCCAGGGCCTGGTTAGATGTCAACTGTGCCCATTGCCACAATCCCATGGGAACGGCCCGAACTTCCGGCCTCGACTTGAGTTGGGATCAACACGATCCAACAAAACTGGGCGTTTGGAAGAACCCGGTGGCCGCAGGGCATGGTTCAGGGGGGCGGGAATACGACATCGTCCCGGGGAAGCCGGATGCTTCCATCCTGGTTCATCGACTTGAATCCGACGATCCGAGCATCATGATGCCCAACGTTGGCCGCCATCTCGTCCATGATCAATCGACGGAACTCATCCGCGAATGGATTGCAGGGATGCCCTCCGGAGAGTGATCCGTATACTGCTTGCCGTCCCTTTGAGGAAAGAGGATTCGTCGATGGTCCGAAAAAGCGCTGATCAGTGGTTTGGTGAATACGGAGTGAGCCATCAGAATCCGGCCAATAAGCTCATTCACTGGGTGTGTGTTCCGTTGATCTCAGCCAGTGTCCTCGCCCTGTGCTGGGAAATTCCCACTCCTGCCTTCATGTCACGCATACCGTATTTGAATTGGGCAACCGTCGTCGTCGCGTTGTCGATGTTGTTCTATCTCCGTCTTTCCATCCCTTTGGCAATCGGAATGTTAATCTTCTCATCCGCCGTTTTATGGGGAATCTCCGTTTACGAAAGACAGCATTTAACAGAAGTGTGGCATCTCGCGCTTGGATTGTTCATCCTGGCTTGGATTGGCCAGTTTATTGGGCATTCGATCGAGGGTAAAAAACCGTCCTTTATGCAGGACTTAAACTTCTTGTTAATTGGACCCATTTGGCTATTAGGGTTCATCTATCGCAAACTGGGAATACGCTATTAATTCCTGTGAGGAATGAATTTCATGACAATAATGACTTCGAAGACTGTCGGTCGCCAGGAAGTAACGCGACGAGAGACGATGGATCGTGCGTTATCTGACCTGAGGCGTGGAGCCATGCGATTAGCGGCTTCAACTCTTAGCGAACGCATGCGACACATTACCGAGTGCATCGAGGGTGTCGCAAGAGAGGCCGCAGCCTGGGTTGAAGCGGCATGTCGAGCTAAAGAGATCCCTCCGTCAAGCCCCGCTCGGGCCGAGGAGGTGCTGGGAGGGCCGATCTCTGTGATGCGATATTTGCGGTTGATTCTGAGCACGCTTAATGACATTAATACGTCGCAACAACCGGCGTTACCGGGTACACCACAGATTGTAAATGGCCAAATCCGCGTCCCGGTCTTTCCTACACGACGGTTATACGATTCCATCGTATTCCGCCCGATGAAGGCGGAGACTTGGCTCCAACCGGGCGTCTCGCCCGATCTCATTTTCGGAGACAACATCGCGCGATTGTCGCGAAGTTCGAGTATTCAACCACGTGTGGCCTTGGTCCTGGGTGCTGGCAACGTATCTGCAATTCCTATCACGGACGCCCTCACGAAGATATTTCAAGAGGACCAATGCGTGCTTTTGAAGATGAACCCTGTCAATGAGTACCTGGGGGAGTACTTCGAGCGGGCGTTCCGGCCTTTAGTCACGGCCGACTTTCTACGCATTGTATATGGCGGAATTGATGAAGGCTCCTACGCGGTTCATCACCCTCAGATTGATTCGGTCCATCTCACGGGCTCCCTGAATTCTCACGATGCCATTGTCTGGGGAGCGAGCGAGGAAGAGCGGATTGCTCGCAAGCAACAGGGACAGCCTCTGGTTGTCAAACCAGTGAGTAGCGAACTCGGGAATGTCACGCCTTGGACCATTGTCCCTGGGGATTACAGCGACGCACAACTCCGCGCCCAAGCGGAGACGATTGCCGCATCCATCACAAATAATGCATCGTTCAATTGTATCGCCACGAAGATGCTCATCACTTGGCGGCGCTGGCCAGCCCGCGAACGCTTCCTTGACCTTCTGGCCTCCATTTTGAAATCGATACCTACCCGCGTGGCATATTATCCCGGCGCGATGGGCCGGTTCGCCGAATACGCAGGCGATCTAGCTGGGACGCAGGCGGGGACGCACCTTCCTTGGACGATTCGCCGGGGTCTTGACCCTCAGACCCACGAAAACCTGTTCAAGCGAGAATCCTTTGTTTGTGTAACCGGCGAGACGGCCCTTGATGCGGATTCTCCGATTAGGTTTCTGGAACGTGCCGTTCAGTTCATGAACGAACAGATTTCAGGCACACTCGCCGCCGCGATTACAGTCCCCGACTCCTTGCAACGCGGACGCGACGGCAGCCTTGATGCCGCCATCGCCGATTTACGGTACGGCACAATCGGAATTAACCAATGGCCTGGCGTTGCGTACGGCCTGATGTCGCCACCCTGGGGCGCCTATCCAGAAGCCGACTTGAGCAAGGTGCAAAGTGGAATGGGGTTTGTACATAACACCTACTTGCTGGATAGACCTTGCAAGACGATTTTGCAATGCCCATTGGCGCTATCCCCCAAGCCCGTCTGGTTCTCCACACACCGCCGTCCCGAGGCGGTTGCCTGGAAACTGTGTACTCTCTACCGAAACCCATCACTCTGGCACCTCCCCGGATTATTCAGCCAGGCGCTTCGCGGATGAAGTCCTTGTTCTTGAAAGTGTTCCTGGGCCTAGAGAATGTTTGACGATGATTTTGCGCTACTCATTCACCGCCACATTGCTCCTGATTTGCGGCACATCGCACGCGCAGGAAACTCCCATAGATTTTGCTCGTGATGTGCGCCCGATCTTTGAAAGACACTGTTATTCGTGTCATGGAGCCGATCAACAGAAAAGTGGACTGCGCCTTGATATAAAATCCGAGGCTCTTGAGGGGGGTGATGGCTTTGGACCAAGTATCGTCGCGGGAAAGCCACAAGAAAGTCCACTCATTCAGTTCGTGAGTCAAGAGGATGCGGACTTACAGATGCCACCCGGCGATGTGCGGCTATCGCCAGAAGAAGTCGAAGTGTTGATGCGATGGGTGAATGAAGGGGCCTTATGGCCCGAAGGGATCGATCTTGCCGAACAAGAAGATCGCCGAGATCATTGGTCCTTTCAACCGGTTCAAGACTTTCCGTGCCCACAACCGCGGCACAAAACTTGGCCGCGAAACGAGATCGACTGTTTCGTTCTGGACAAATTGGAGAAAGAGGGCCTTCAACCGGCTCCCGAGGCGGGTCGCGCGACATGGCTCCGCCGTGTCTCGTTGGATCTCGTCGGCCTTCCTCCTTCCCCCGAGCAAATAGATGCTNNTAGATGCCTTGGCCAGAGACACTCGCCTGGATGCTGAGGAACGCATTGTCGATGAACTGCTCTGCTCGTCCCGATACGGAGAGCGATGGGCCCAGCATTGGCTGGATGTCGTTCGCTATGCAGATACGCACGGTTTCGAAGTGAACACGGAACGACCCCACGCCTGGCCTTATCGCGATTACGTCATCAGGGCATTTAACGACGACATTCCGTATGATCAGTTCGTGCGGGAACAGATCGTCGGAGACGCATTGGGAAAAGATCCTGCCACCGGCTTCCTCGTCACTGCATCGGTGCTATTGCCAGGACAAATTGGCGCCGACGACCAGTCCAAGAGGTTAGCCCGACAGGACGCACTCGATGAGATTGTCGTCAATATAACCCAAACGTTCCTTGGTCTGAGCGTAGGATGTGCGCGTTGTCATGACCACAAGTTTGAGCCTATCCGTGCGCACGACTACTATAGCATGCAAGCGTTTGTGGCCGGCGTGGAATATGAGGATCGGGAACTGCAGTCACCTGAGGCAGTTGCGCGCCGTAAAGAGACTGATTCGCAGAAGATCCGGCTCGCTCGCTTAGAGGAGTTGCTTGCCAAGTTTGAGCCTTTGGCACAGCCAGAATCTGCGGCAGATGACCCGACGACGTCTTCCCCCAACAAACAACGGCCAACACGCCCCTCGGTTAATGCGCATGAGAATTCAGACCGGTTCACCCCTGTGGTTGCCAAGCAGATTCGCCTAACAATCAAAGAAACGAACGGTTTAGAACCATGCATCGATGAACTAGAGGTATTTGATACGCATGGGAACAATGTCGCACGGGACAATGCGGGCGCCCAAGCCAGCTCATCAGGAGACTCGGTCGTACCCAATACCCACGAACTGCGTTTTATCCACGACGGCATCTATGGCAATTCTCATAGCTGGATGTCCAACGAATCAGGTCAGGGTTGGGTGATTCTGGAATTTCCGTCAGAGCACACGATCGAGCGGGTTGTCTGGGGTCGCGACCGCGAACGAACTTTCAGCGATCGACTCGCAACCGACTACTCCATCGAAGTCGCCGACTATACGGGTAAGTGGCAAACCGTCGCAGATGCGTCGGATAGACATGATTATGTCGCAGATGGGGATTTGCCTCACGACACTGCATTTTCCACAACAGGATTAAGCTCCGAGGACGCGAAGGTCGCCAACGGGCTTTTCGAGGAATTCAAAGACCTAAAAGCAAACATAGCTGCGGCCAAAGATTCCGATCTGGCCTTTGCAGGGAAGTTTCGAACTCCCGACAGAATATATCTCTTACGGCGGGGCGATCCCGAGCAAGCCGGGGAAGAAGTGGCACCGGCCGTCTTGCCAGTGCTCGGCAATATGCAACTATCCAAGGATGCAACAGAGCAACAGAGACGCATGGCCCTCGCAAATTGGATAGCGGACCCTGACAATCCCTTGACCGCCCGCGTCATGGTAAACCGCATTTGGCAACAACACTTTGGCACGGGACTGGTGGAAACCGCGAGTGACTTTGGGCATACGGGTTCGAAGCCGTCTCATCCCGAGTTACTCGACTGGCTGACGAGCGAGTTCATTCGATCGCGCTGGTCGGTTAAGCACTTGCATCGCCTCATTGTGCTGTCCGCCAGCTATCGCCAATCCACGCGTTTTGACGCGTCTGCGGCTATCGCCGATGCGGAGGCACGATGGCTGTGGCGTTATCCTATTCGGCGACTCGACGCCGAAGCAATTCGCGATTCGATGATCGCCGTCAGCGGACAGCTAGATCCAAAGATGGGAGGACCAGGCTTTGATCTGTTCGACAAACGCGGAGGCTTGACTGGCTTCCAACCTATCGAGTCTTTTACCAAGTCTGGATTGCGACGGATGATCTACGCGCATAAAGTTCGGCGTGAGCGGGAAGCGGTATTCGGTGCGTTTGATTGTCCTGACGCTGGGCAAAGCACTTCGCGTCGTCGTGAATCAACAACTCCGATCCAGGCCTTGAATCTTTTTAATAGTCGTTTCACTCTCGAACAGGCGACGGCATTTGCCAACCGCGTTCGTAACGAAGTAGGTGGCGACATTCATCAGCAAATCCATCGCGCCTATCGAATCGCTCTGGGCCGCGAACCCGACTTGGATGAGTTCAATCTTGCCGAGCCGGTTGTACGCAAACAGGGGCTTTCCACGTTAGCAAGGGTCATTTTCAATTGCAACGAGTTCTTGTTCCTACCCTAAATATTGGACCGACTGGTTTTGCAGGCACCCATCGTCATGAATAGCCATATGCAGCATCCTTCCCCGGCAGGTCGTCTCTGGTTGGATCGGAGGCGATTTCTAGCGGACACAACGACAGCACTTGGTGCAATCGCGCTCACAAGTCTCCTCCATCGTGATCGACTGCTCGGCGCACAACCGGTTATTAATCCTGCGGCACCTTTTTCTCCGCGAGTTCCCCACTTTCCCGCGAAAGCGAAAAACGTCGTCGTCCTCTTTTGTGCGGGGGCATTCAGCCAATTGGAATCATGGGATTACAAACCAGAACTAATTCGCCAGGATGGAAAACCACTTGCCGGCGGGCCTGCGGTGACATTCCAAGGACCGGCTGGCAATCTTGCACGACCCCAATATCCATTTCGCCCACGGGGCCAAACCGGCAAAATGGTCTCCGACATGATTCCACACCTCGCCGAGCTAACAGATGATATCGCCTTCATCCACTCGCTTACGAGTAAGAGCAACACGCATGGGCCGGCCGAGAATTTTCTGTCGACCGGTTTTGTGCTCGATGGCTTTCCTAGCCTCGGTTCCTGGGTCACTTATGCGCTTGGCAGCGAATGCGACGATTTACCCGCGTTTGTATCCATCCCAGATCCTCGCGGTGTACCGCAAAATGGATCAAATAACTGGGGTCCTGGATTCTTGCCGGCGGCTTTTCAAGGAACGCCGCTCAGTGCGAAAGATCCCATACGGCATTTGACGACGGACTCTGTAGACCCCGAGGCCGATCGAGCTGCACGGGAACTCCTGCAGCGGATAAATCAGCGGCACTTGGAACTGAATTCGGGGGAAGGCAAATTCGCAGCAAGGATCGC
>CXWJ01020439.1_pt1 | contig 14774 bp, 11 predicted proteins | sample 590841 | NCBI WGS metagenome assembly CXWJ01 (sample SAMEA3498367, study PRJEB10139) | wastewater metagenome | biome: wastewater treatment plant; material: activated sludge | place: Austria | collected 2015-01-21 | reverse complement strand
AAACTTCGAGAGGAGCCAACTTGGTCCGTTGGAGATTACGCAGTACCTACCGTGCATATCATCATTCCCAACATGGTACGTGGGCGGCCCGCCAGTCGTACATTTCGCCGCGGTTTGTTGTACGCGTTAGATCGGAACAAGATCCTTAACGTGACCCTTTTTGGCGGAAAAGCAGTCGCTGGATGTGAAGTCCTTAGTGGTCCTATCCCGAAAGGAACTGGAAACGAGGACCCCTTAGGGTATGCGTATGACCCACAGATCGTCCCCTTAGAATATGACCCCCATTTAGGTAGGACCCTTTGCCAAATTGGAATCGTTCAGCTCAAAGGGGTGGAGGCTGCGAAGGATTCAAAGCCACCGAACGAATCAAAGGAACCTTCCAAGAATCTGACCTCAACGGAGGATGACCAACCTCAAAATCAAGGTTCGGAAGAAATAGACGCCTTGATACTGGCGCACCCTTCTGACCCTTTCGCTCGCGCGGCATGCGAGNNCCTCATGACGGAACCGCTCTGGGATCTGCATGTGTTATTTCAGGCAGGCGAATACTTGTCAGAAACTTCGTCTTATGTCGCCCTCGGATTGCAGCGAGTCCGCGAAAGTATGACGTGGGAGAGCGCACGTGAGGCACTTCATGACGTGCATCAAGTTGTCCACGATGAGGTTACCGTGCTGCCTTTATGGCAGATCCGCGAGTCCTATGCATATCGCCGCGAAATCCAGGGAGTCGGTGACAGTGTGTTGTCTCTTTACCAGAATGTGGAAGATTGGCAATTAGGAGCGACTTCTAACAGCCGCGAGAAAGTGTCGGAGCGAACCGCACCAAATCTGTCGCAGGAGAAACCGCGATGAGATGGCTGCGTTGTTCGAGTCTCTCCGTCATTCTTATTGCAATTGCACTTCCTATGGTCGCAAGCGTATATGGGGATGAATGGCTTGAAATGCCCTATCGCGTCGGAGTTTGGCTTGCGGAGGATCCCGGTGCCAGTGTGGTTCATGCGGGTGAGGGTCGAAAGCAATTTATAGGATTGGACCAGCGAATTCAGGGCGAACTCTTACGCATGGCGACGCCCATCATGTCCGTTCAGGCAACTCGTTGTCCAGAAAGTTTTGCACACGACTTGCGTGCGGGGATAGCACCGTACACTTCGCCTTCCCTTGGGTCCAATTCGGAAGTTCTCCGTGACTTGGACAAGCTGATGGTTATTTTGCAGAGGGTAAAGTCGGGGCGCACATCGTACACGATATGGCAGTTCACGTCCGTGACAGGCAGTTGGGAAGAACCCGTTAATGTGGAACTCGCTGTAGACGGACGACATGAAACGGACATCGCCCTATGGATAACTCGAATTTTTCTCCACACCGTACGATTAGCACGCATTCGCGATGATTCAGCCATCCTCCAGTGTCGATCTGGATTGCTAATCGAGGAATCTGGAGTTGGCAGCTTTCCGGGGGAAAATGCCATGTTTGAGCCTTTCTATGCGCGAGCCGGCAAAGCGCCGCTTGATGCTGCTCAGCTGCCTGATGTGGACCGGATCCCATGGACGGTGCTCCGCGTAAAGGAGGGGAGCCGCGTATTGCTCCCCTGCGAAGTCGTGAGTGGATTGGGGAACGCACTTCGAAACCGCACTCCCGGTCGTAATGCTCGCTATGCCGTCGAATCCAGGCCGCGACGAACTTCGACGATTTTAAGGCTGGAAACGCTCCCATCGCCCGGAAAGGCACTCGCCGCGTATGGTGTGTGGTCCCGGCAGCCTGGGGAAAAAACAGGTGAATTTCTAGGACGGACCGACTTTCAGGCGGAGATTGAAATTGAGAGCGGAGGAACCCCTCTGCAGGTGATTCTCGTACAAAACGGCAATCAAGTGTTGGCACGACTGCCGATGATCATCGGCGCTCGACAACGCGTTACGGCCTATTTGCCGGACGACGATCCTCGTATGCAGGTGGAGGGGATTATTCGCGGTGTGCAAGAGCGGATTATTGACGCTACCGCTCGTCGAAAAGTGATGCTCGCGCGAGCCCGCGTGCAGTTATTGCGAGGAAATCCCGAAGGGGCCGAGCAAATTTGGGGGAAACTACGCGATGGCGTTTCGCGAGATGATTTCGTGCGCGAGCTAGTTGAGCGCCAACGTTCCTCCACCAGCCCGAATAAGGCAGTTCAAGCCCGGATAGACCAACTGTTCTCTCGGACTCGGCAGCTCATTCAGCAGCAACCTTGGGACGACGCGGAAGTCGCGAAGCTCCAACAAGAAATTGCTCAAGCCAGGGCCTCCAAAGGTCAAAACGCCAAGGACGGCGGACGATAACCTTCCCCCCGTCTGCGACAGGGCCCCGCTGTTAAATTCTTTATTCGTCTGCTTGACGCGGGAAAAACTGGTGATATTTTCAAGGGAATTCCGAGTGTCTAGTCCCATTTCCTCGTTGCGTGTTGTCTGAAGTCCTGATGGAGTAAAGCTACTGCTGAACCGCATAAAAAGCCAGCACATAGATCTGCGCGCAAGATTGCCAGCAGATTTGCGTGTTGGCTTTTTTATTGGGATGAATGTGGCGGCAGAGGCGCGGAGAGCGTCTCGGCTCGTGATGGATTTGAGGGCAACCCAAAGGTGCGGTTGTCATGAAAAGCAGGCTCGCATTTTTCGTCGTGTCGCGATCCCTTCAAGGCTGCGTTGTAAGGAATCGAGTCAAAATTCGCATATTCTTGACGCTCGTTTTCTGCGGCTTGGTTTCGACCGCCTTTGCGAAGGAAGATCTTTTTGGGAAAGGCGCGACCACATTTTCTCCAGGTCCAGAAACTACGTTGATAAACTTCGATGACGGCCTGATTTCTGCAGGAGCGAAGTTAGATGATGAGTACGCCAGTCGTGGCGTTCTCTTTACGGCGGGTCATTCAAGTTCGGGAGTGATCAATCCGATTGCCACGAGTCAACCATTTGGGACCGTGAGTCCGATGACGATAGCCGTCGTGGGGGGGGATGTCGGAGGCGGGCTACAGGCACCGATCGCGGGCAACTTGCTGCATTCCTTTAGCTCGTGGCTTGTTCAGGATGGCGACCCGTCCTTCACGATGGACTTTAGTTTTCCGGTAGATGCTGTCTCCATCGATGTGGGGGGTATTAGCACACCGGAAAGCACCGCCCTGTATGCAATCGACGGCAGTAATAATGTCCTCGGGTCGGTCGTTGCGGCGTCATCCGGTACCGTGACGCTTTCCCTTGCAGGACTCGGTAATTTCCAACGTGCGGTGGTAACGATGGGTGATATTGCCGACTGGGTCGGCGTCGACAACCTTGCATTTAATGTCGTCCCGGAGCCATGCGGAGTCTTATTTATAGGGCTAGTAGCGTTTATACTGTGCGTTCCGCGGCGGACGTTGCGTGAGCGCCCGTCATCAAAAAAATTTGGCGAGGGCGTTGGCCGTTAGAATCCGCTTATTCCCCCGCATTCGCCAAAACTTGTTGCCAGTGGCTTGACGATTTCTGCTAACTTGGTTAAGCTCAGGGGAGTTGACGGGCTAGTTCCATCTTCTGAAATTGCATCCGAAAGTCTCGTGGAGTAGAGCCACTGCCGAATCCTTAAGAAAGCCAGCACATGAATCTGTGCGCAGCAATGCGTTCGGGTTTGCGTGTTGGCTTTTTTGTTTGCTCGGGAAAGGTGGCTGGTTCATTGGACTGCCGCCGTTTTGCTTCAAACGAAACGGTAACCATTGGGTGCGGTTACCTCAAAAAAAGACATGTATTTGCACCTTGTTTTGTTTTTTTGTTTGGGGAGAAGAACTAATGCTTAGATCCACATTCTCGAAGTCTCTTGTCCTTGCCGTTCTCGGCATGGCCTCTTTTGCTTCCGCCAAGGAAGATTTGTTCGGTACAGGCGGCACTGCCATTCCTCCAGGCCCGGAAGCGACGCTCATCACATTTGATGACGGTGCCGTTTCCCCTGGCGATATCCTCGGCGCACAATATGCGGGCTTGGGTGTTACTTTCTCGGCTGGCCATACCAGTGCGGGCGTCTTGAATCCGGTTGCCACTGCGCAAGGTTTTGCCACAAATAGCTCGATGCAGATGGCGGCTATCGGTGGTGACGTGGGTGGCGGTGTCGGCGCTCCCCTTGCAGGAAACTTGCTCCATTCCTTCGGTGGATGGTTGTCGGAAGACGGCGATCCGTCTTTCACGATGGACTTTAGCTCCCCCATCGATGCCATCTCCGTTGATATCGGTGGTGTTTTCAACACGGCAAGCTCGGTTCTCTATGCCATTGACGGTGGCAACAATGTTCTTGGTTCGATCGCCTCATCGGGTGCGAATTCGACCTTGGCTCTTTCCGGTCTCGGAAATTTCCAACGAGCCGTTGTCACGATGGGTGATTTTGGAGACTGGGTTGGCGTTGACAATGTTTCCTTCAACGTCGTGCCGGAACCGACCTCGCTTGGTTTGATCGGTGCTGGCATTGCACTCTTGGCGTTCCGCCGTCGTGGCTAGTTTGTAGCTTTGACGCAAAGACTTCGATAAAGTTGGATCTAAAAAACAGTAGGCGGTTTCCTCAACGGAACCGCCTATTTTTTTATTGGGAAGTCCTATCTGCGGATCAAGACAAGGGTCAGCAATGAGCCCACCAGTAAGGATACAGGAATGGCAATCGCTAACGCGATCAAAACGGCCCGACTAGGAGGAGTCGCGGGGATAGGTTCCAATCCCGGCAACGATGGGAACGATGTTCGTCCACTGTTGGAACGGGTGTCATCTTTCGCCGACCGAATGTTTTCCGTTGTTTGAGACGGGGCTTCCGATGGGGATTCAACATCGAGGCTTTCGTACGACCCCTCCATCGTCGCCTGAAGCTCCGGATCAATGTCAGTGGCTGAGGCAGGTAGGGGTGGAGCCATCCAAGAAGATCGAAACTGCTCGGCGTGAATTGGCGCGGCGTCTTTAACCCATGGTTCTAGCCGGCGGCAGACCTCCTGCGCCGACGAAATCCTGTCGGCCGGATCTTTTTCCATCATATCTGCGATGACTTCGACAAATTCTTCGCTAATCTCCGGGCTGAATCGTCGCGGATGAAAAGGGGTCTCTTCGCAATGGCGTCGAGCTTTCTCGCGTGTATTTCCTCCAGGAAATGGGACCTTTCCGGTCACCGAATAATACAATGTACATCCTAACGAATAGATATCGCTGGCGGCCGTGACGCTTTCTGGCGTGCGGATCTGCTCCGGCGATATATAGTCGGCCGTCCCTACGATCTTGTGCGCTCGAGGGTCGTCCGTTGCGGCCAGAAATCCAGCCAACCCGAGGTCCGAGACTTTCGCGCGTCCGTCCGTTGTCACCAAGATATTTCCTGGCTTGATGTCTCGATGGATTAATCGCTTATCATGGGCGCTTTGCAGTCCAAGCGCCGCCTGGGCTATCAAGGTTCCGGCCTGAGACATCGTGAGTTTACCTTGCGAGCGTACGAGTCGACGCAAGTCCGTGCCACGGACGAACTCCGTGACGAGGTAATACACATTGCCGTCATGCCCGGCGTCGTAGGCCCGAACCAGATTTTCGCGATCCAAGATCGCCTGGAAGCGAATTTCACGCGTAAAGTTTTCGATCGCGGATGGAGTTGACCGGGATTGCGGGAGAACTTTGATGGCCACTTCCCGCCCCATCATCTGATGTTCGCCCTTAAAGACTTGCCCCATTCCACCTTGGGCAATCCAATCGGTGATCAAGTAGGGTCCCAATGTTAGCTTTGTACGCCCGGCGCGCAGTTGTTCGACTTGGTAAGCGGTGACAAAACCGAGCGCCACAAGTTCCTTTGCCAACTGGCTGTCGGTGACTTCTGCCCTTGGCGCTGGGGGGCCGCCAATCGGCTGACGGGCGGCTGCAATTGCCCGCTCAAGCTGTTCCTGTGTAATCANNGCCCACTCGCAAGCGCGGAACGTTCAAGCACCGATCGTGTATTGGTCGACATGCACCGCTCGTGGCTTGGGGGATTAGAGACGGAATCGGATATCCCAAAAATAAGGTCTTCCTCCGGATGTGTCTATGTAGCTCCGAACAGGTTCTAGGCGATTTTTTGGAATCCGAACAAGTTCTTTTCGCTCTCCTTGGATCCCAAGGAAGATCCCGTGCACGACGGAGAGCCTAATATTCTTCGGCGTAGGGTCTGCCTATTCCGGCCAGTGGATAGTTCCCAATTTTCGAGGACCCCAACTTGGCGGTAGCGCACATTGAATGTGGGCCATGTGAGGCAGCGTTGGATGTGGANNGAATGTGGATCATGTGAGGCAGCGTTGGATGTGGAAAGTGAAGTTCCGCCGAGTGTAACGCGATTCCTTGCGGGAATTTTTCGCGGCTTCCGTACTTGGAATCCCCCAAGATCGGAAATCCAAGGGAGCTAAGTTGGAGTCGGATTTGGTGACGCCGGCCTGTGTGTAGCCGGATTGCCAAAATCGTCGCACGCGCCGTTGCCAAGGCCACTTGAAACGATAGTTCCGCTCGTTGTCCTAGCGGATCATCCGCGCGACATAGGGTCATTCGCGCGAGCGATTCGTTTCGCTGAATCCAATGTTCAAGACTCCCTGAAGTGTGTTCCCACCCCGCAGGTACCATCGCGAGGTAGTGCTTCTTTACCGCATGACTTCGAAAGGACTCGGACAGTCGCGCGGCCCCTTTGGAAGTTCTGGCCAGAACCACCGCTCCTGTCACCGGTTTGTCGAGACGGCTGACCACTCCTACGAAGACATTTCCAGGCTTGGAATACTTCTGTTTGATGTACGCCTTGGCTCGCACGACGAGGCTGTCTTCTCCCTCTGCGGCTCCCATCGTTGCAACCATCGGTGGCTTATCGAGTACCAAGAGGTGATTATCTTCGTAGAGCACACAAAGTTCGGAGGAGTTCATCGTGTTAAAACTTCCGTCCGCGAAGCAGAAGGTTGATCCCCGCATGCTCTGAGAGTACATCGAATCGCTGGAGCCCGATTTCTTGGGCAATCGTTGCGAGTTGGTCTTTGCTGCGATGAATCACGAACCAGTCACCGATCCATTCCATGTAGGCGCGGCTGGGATTGCTCGACCCGAATGCAAAAAAATCAAGGTCACAGTGATCGGGGCATTTCTCGGTGATCGCCTGAAGGATCTCTGTAGCTATCACGTCGGAAATATAGTCGAGGAATCCTGTGCAGAAAATGTATCGCGCGCGGCTTAGGCGTTCGTAGTTTTCCGGTACCTTGAGCCACCGATCGAATCTCCTAAGATTTACATGGTATGTTTGCAAGGAGCCGATAGTTTCACCAAACTCGGTATTCCACCATGCAACTATGAAATCCAATGCACGGGGATCGAAATCAATCGCCGTGAAATGGAGTCGATGTCGCTCGTCGGGAGAAAGCTGTTGCAATGCCTTGCGGATGTCCCATCCAGGGCCGCTACCTAGACTTACGATTTCGACCACACCCGATCTCTGCTCAGCGCATAGGGTTGCGATCTGATTTGCTACCATACTGGTCCGGTTTCGGACCGCTTGGGGTGCCCCATGCGCCAAGAAGTAGCGATCAAGGGCCGCTCCTGTTCCCTCCCCTCGAACCTCCATGCGACAGATACGATCGAAGAGCAAATAGTCTCCCGCGTAGCCTAAAGGCTTTTCGCGAGCATGAACTTGCAATGACCCGCGTCGTAGTGTTTCCTCTGCACTCTGCCAGAACCTCGCCGAAACCGAACGAATTTCGGCCGGAGATCGACCCAAAGGTTCGAGATCTGCCAACGCCCGATCCATCCTGCGCTGGACCTCTAATGACAAATGGTCATTGCACAGAGGAATGACTGCGGCCTGTTGCTCAAGTTGGGTTAGCTCGAGATGCAGTTTGCGGCCGATTTTTTCCGCACTTTGGCAGGAAGTCTCGCTCGCGTCTCTAGAGGTATGACCGAAGTCCATCGACATAGGATTGAAGGAATTCTCGCGTATCTTCCCCCCGAAACGTAAAGGGATCACAGCGGACGCTGAAGGCGAGTTTACGTTGATATGAAAAAATTGCACACGTGGCCCGCATTTTATCGCGCATGGGAGGGACACCTGAGATATCCTCCAGGACAAGATTGCCACAAACAAGCTTTCCGGCCTTGCGAGGAAAGGTGGCAACGAACCGTTTGGTAGGGTCTCCAATATTTGAAAGGGTCACGCTGGAAATGCAGCGCCCCATACGAAGCATCCGCGGTAGTAAACCCGGCAGTTTATCTGCCAACATGAGCGCGTCAATGAAACGCGTCCCGCCTCTGTCCTGCTTCAAATGCACGGTCTCGTCGCGGATACTCTTCAGAGGTTCGATTCGATCGGAGCAGTCCTTTGTCCGTCTGTCCACAAACGTGTAGCTCGTCATGTTCGCCGCTGGCATGGTATAGTCCGATTGCTCTCGCAGATCAAACGGCATCATGATTCTCAGCCAGGGCTTCTTGTTCGCCCCACGGGTTGCGTTCCATTGAGCGATTGCACGGAACATTTCGGCCATCAAGAGATCGTTGAGCATCGCTCCGTTTGCCGATGCAAAATCTCGCAATGCCAGATGTTCATCCTTATTTAATTCTTGGGTTTCAATTCCAGGGAACGGAGTGAGCGGTGACGGTCCACGTGCCGATGACCTGATTCCCTTTGGTTCAGCCAACTCTTGGACACCACGCAGAAAGATTCGTTTTCCTTCTTGAATTCCCGTACACATCCAGCTCCATATCCCCGAATTGACGGCGACATTGGCCATTCGCCGACGGCGGTCCCGTAATAGACTCGTGTTCAGCGTTTCTAATGTGGGAGGATTTCCATCCAGGCATGTATGCCTTCCATACAACGCCAGGAGATCACCCAGAAATCGATAGACACCCGTCCCGTCGGTGCACGCGTGATGTACTTGCAGCGTCATACGCGTGGTGTCAACGCCTACTCGTACCCATATCCGAAGACCATTGGAAACCTCCAAACGAATCTGTTCGCCGTCCGGGAGTNNCGGGAGGGACAGTTCGGTCCCCGCGTGGTTCCAATCGATCGTTGGATGAACGTTGGAATCCAGGACCCAACATAATTCCCCCCGTTTGGCCGGCCGGATGACTGCGGCCAGCAACGGATGCCGTTCAAGCGCCTCGACTAGGGAACCCACCATGGCCTCGCGGTCCATGACACCTTGGAAGTCAAGGTGGATCACACTCGTCATCGGATAGCGCGCGGAATCGTCCGTCCGAAAGAACGCGTCGATCGGCGCGAGATGCAACGGAAATAGACGAGTGGCTTTTCGGCGAAGCATACGAGCGTTTCGGAGGAGAAAAGGAGAAGGGCTCTCCCTTTCGATCATAGTTCCTCCAAGTCCCCGAGGCGAGTTTTTCTCCGCATCTCGCCTGTTTTCTGTGGCCGTTAAAGGCATGCCAGGTTGTTCTAAACTCTCAGACTCCCGGTATTTGCCAGCCTGTGGCAAATAAATAGCCGGATCTTGGGGCATGGACCCCGGAGAGATTGGAGTCACGTTAGGATTCATGAAGTTTCCATCCGTAGCCGGTCTCACGTATTCGTCGCCACCTTCGATTGTATCGAACGGCTCGGTGACAAAGATCAAGGGGTTTGGCGGATTGGCCCTGTCCGGTTACAGTTTCATCGATTGCGGCTGTCCGCTAGCTTCTTGAAATTCTCAAGCCCTTGTCAAAACGAACGACGATTATGCCCATAGCCCCTAGATCGCCAATTTCATCGCCGCTGGTCCTAGCTAGTCGCTCCCCACGGCGGCGCGAGCTCCTGCAACAAGCGGGCTATTCGTTTCAAGTCATGCCTGCCGATGAATCGGCCGAATGCGGCATATGTAGTGGCGAATCCCCGCCAGAGCTTGTGGCGCGTTTAGCGTGGCAAAAGGCTGAAAACATCGCCCTAAGGTTGTCCGAAGCGATTGTCATCGGCTGCGATACGGTTGCTGAGTGCCATGGACAAGTCTTAGGTAAGCCCCACGATCGAGTCCATGCCGGACAAATGTTGCGAATGCTCCGTGGCCAGAGACACCGAGTTTATTCAGGGCTTTGTGTGTGGCGTCGACCGGACGATCAGGTCGCCGCTTGCGTTGAGGTTTCGACCCTTTGGATGGAACCGTTGAGTGAAACCCAAATCGAAGCCTATCTCGACACAGAGTTATGGGAAGGCAAAGCGGGCGCATTTGGCTTCCAAGATGGGCTCGAATGGGTCCAATTGCTTGAGGGCTCTCCCTCCAATGTCGTCGGGCTGCCGCTGGAGGCCCTTAACGGGCTCTTTGCGGAGTTGGGTGTCAAGGGCAACGGCCAAATTGATGGGGCGGACCGAACGATCGAATGACAACGAGATCCGATCATCAGCTCTTTTCCTGGATACATATCAGGCTTTCAAAGGTCCTCATTAGAATCATCCCGTCGACAAAGACGGGAGTTGCGAAGAGTCCGTCGTGTAATTTGTTTTCCGCCAGAACCTTGCCTTCGTTTTGGATATCCAGAACGAATGTAGTGCCATCCTCGCGCGTCACATACAGGCGGTCCTGCACTAGAATCGGTGAGGCGCTGAAGACCTCATTCGATTCTGCGAGCACGGTGCTCCAGATAACCTTTCCGGTATTTCCATCGAGACAGGCGACTCTTCCCTTATCCTGTAGTACGTAAATCCGTCCCCGGAATGCGGCAGGGGTCGGTACGTCTGCGGAGATCTCTTCCGTAGACCAAGCCACGTGCGAGTCAGTGACATCGCCATGTCCTCCGAGGCGAATCGCGGTGAGCGTCTCTCCGCGCGCGTATGGAAAATACACAAACTCTCCATCGGCAACCGGAGACGCAATCGAACGAAACATCTCATGTTGCTCGGGATTCAGTCCACCCACACGCCAAATCTCCTTTCCATCATCGAGCGAATGGGCTGTCACATGATCGGCTCCGCCAAGGACAAGGTAATGCGAGTCTTCCGCTGGACTCCCTTGCGTTGCCGACTGTTCCAACTTAGCAGGAACCAGAATCGGGGTTGTGTAACTCTGATTCGATTCATTCGGCGCCGGCAGGATGCGATCAACCTTCCAGATCAAGTCTCCCGAGTTGGGACTAAATGCCGCGATATAGGATGGTCCAGACTGTTGGCAGGTCACAATCAACTTGCCGTCTGCCACGATCGGTGAAGCTCCCAGGTCCCACCATAACGTATTTTCGGCGAGTTCTTTTTGGACATTTTTTTGCCAAACGACGCTGCCAGTAAGCATATCTAGCGCGATAAGGTCACCACTCTTGAACATGGCAAACACTCGAGTCCCATCCGTCGTCATGGAGGGATTGGCCCCGGTACCCTTCCGGTGTTTGCCGGCAACGCCAGCACCTGCGTTTGCCTCCCACAGCGTTTTTCCCGCGCGGTCAAGACACAGTACGCAATTGTTTTCCTTCTTCATGCATGTCAGAAAAATCCGATCGCCGACCACGATGGGGGTCGACGTTCCGCGGCCAGGTAAGTCAACGGTCCACGCAATGTTCTCGGTTTCGCTCCAGGACACGGGGTAATCGCCGCGTTCGACAACGCCACGCATGGCGGGACCTCGCCAATTGGTCCAGTCTTCCGCTTGGGCGACACAANNGGCGACACAAGGGAAATAGGCCTGACACAGTGCCAGGTTCAAGAACGCGGCGAGAATCGTGAGATAGACGGCATTGGGATTGAATCTCTGGGGCATGGGAATTCCTCTTTCGGCGCTTAGTTCAATTTTCTGGATTGTATCAGTATTTCATTGCAGTCCCAACCGTCTGTATGGCATAAGCATTATTTTGCGGTATTCCGCAGCGTATGCGGCACGAATTCTTTTCGTCCCTTTTGAGCATTTTGCAGATCTCAGATAAGATAAGGAGGGGTGGGAACCATCAATTTCAGCGACAGAAGACAAAATGAAGAAGATGAAGATGTTCCGTTTTCGAAATGTGCAGAAGCGGCAGAACTGGATTGCGAGATTATCTGGCGGCGAACCCCTTGAGTCGCGCTTTGCATTGCACAGTGGTGTGTTCCCGACGATCGTGATCGAAACGAATGTCGGCGACATCACGATGAACATGTTGGACGAAATGGCGCCGCAAACGGTTAGAAATTTCACCAACTACGTCAAGGACGGAGACTTCATCAATAGTATTTTCCACCGCGTGGTGCCAGGTTTCGTGATCCAAGGGGGAGGATTTCGGAGTCTGGAAGAGGATCTCTGCGAATGTGTACCTAGTAGTTTTGCTACCAGCTTTGTGTCTGCCGCCCAGTTCCAAGAAGTACCCGCCGATCAACCGGTCGACAATGAGTTTTCTCACTCCAATACCCGTGGCTCCGTTGCCATGGCGAAACTCGGAGGGGATCCCAATAGCGCTACCAATCAGTTTTTCGTCAATCTCGTTAACAACAGTTCGAATCTTGACAATCAAAACGGAGGCTTCACGGTCTTCGCCGAAATTACGGATATGACCGTAGTCGATCAGATTGCAGCGATGACGCGTCGCGATTTGCGGTCCATTTTTCCCGTGTCGTCGCGATTGCGTGCACTCGAGGCCGTTGCGACTTTCACGAACTCCTCGAGTGGAAATGTTGCTGCCGTCCGCATGGAGGGATTTTCTGGTACAGGTGCAGTTGGGGGCCGCATATTCAAGGATGCCGATGGAGATGGTGTCGCCGAAGTTGGCGAAGGAGGGATCACACGAGCAGAAGTTTATGTCGATGGCAACGAAAATGGAATATTTGATACGGGCGAAGTCTTCGCGATGGCGGACGAACTCGGCGCGTTTTCCATCTCCCTTCCTGCCGGGCGGCACGTCATTGGACTCATACCAATCGCGGGCTATTCTCAGACGGCCGTAGCTGGCAGCCAGCGTTTTGTTGTCGATGTTGAAATTGGGAGAGGTTATCGGGGACGTGATTTTGGCGTGCAGTATGTAGGGGGCGCTTGGAGCAACCCGCGGATTGTGGCGGACGTTGACGGGATCAACGGTGTCGCACCGCTGGATGCGCTCCTGGTCATCAATGAGTTGACCAATCGGCGATTTAGCAACGTGAGTTCGGGGGCACTACCCTCCGTGGCACAACGTGACGCCGCTTCGCATTTCTATGATGTCAATGGCGACACGCTGGTCTCGCCGGTCGATGCGTTACGCGTGATCAATGCTCTTCCGAGCAGTTTCGCGGCCGGAATTTCTGTGGAAGCTGATTCCACCAATACAGACCCGATTTCCATCGCCGTACCCGTATTTCCCCCCTTATTCCCCCCCTCGACGAATTCGCTAGCGCAGCTTGATCTAGACCCGAACGGCGAGAAACAAAACGAACTTTCGGCCCTGGATAGAATCTATGCNNCGATAGAATCTATGCCGCGTTGGCGGCGGAGTGAATTGCCTACCAGTGGGGCAAGATCGGAAAAGTTTTCCGCTAGCAATCTGAACGCGGCGTCTCATGCGTCATCATTCTAATGACGAAACCCGCCAAGGCCCTTTTCAATTGAACGGCGGTCATCACTCCCAAGTCTCGTTCTTGGGTCGAGTATTTCAGCCGAATTCGTCCCCAGCGGTTCAATTTGTCGCGATGACAACGGTATGTCGCGATGAAGATAAATTTATTTCGGCATGATCCTTGCATTTTGTGCTGGACAGATCTGGCAGCGTTCTGGGCGCTGTCGAGGAAGGAATTCTTGCGATTCGAAAGGAAGCACAAATGGTTCGGAAAACACTCGTCATTTCACTTGGATTCTTCATACTGGCCAGTCTCACGGGAGAGGCGCGGAGTCAGGGATGGGGGCGGGTGCCCACGGTCGAGTTTCAATACGGGCGTAATTCGCGCGACTGTAGTTGCCGCGATCGCGGTCCGAGAGATTACCGGGGAGGTGGATCGCCGCAGCGGGATTGGTATGTCGCAGCGTCTTGGCAACCCGGGCCGCTACCAAGTTACCGTAGCGACTACGGCGAGGTGGATCCTCGTATGTACAATCAGGCGGACTTTGCGCCGCGTTTGACGTACGATGACCGAGACTACTATCGCCCGGCGGCCCTCCCCATTCGGTACGATTATCAACGTCAGGATATTCCCCTTGATATGGCTCCTTTTGTTTCACATCGTCCGCAGGATACCGAAGACATGTATCTCGGCAAGGGACTGTTTGGCCAGCCGCGGGCCTTTGCCAAGGACGAGCCGGTACGAAATCTGTTCCGTTACTTGTTGCCGTAGTGACAATCCGAGGCGTTTCGCCTGGGACTCTATTCAATCCTGCGCAGTGAATAATCATTGGCAAATCGTTGCGTGGCTCAAAAATGCCGGGCTCCCGTTGGTCGCCCGGGCTCATGGGACGCGCAACGGTCAATACGAAGCTGTTCTGCGGTGGTCTCGGAGAGACGCTTGTCAGCGGGGCTCTCCGAGATCTGCTCTCCGCGTTGCCCCTCTTTGGGAGTGCGGCCAAGCCATCATCTTGCTAGATTAGGATGCAGCGCGAGGTGAGGAATCCATCGCGCAACGGTAACTTGGTGTTGGGACTCTGCGGGCTTCGCATGGTGACTACGGAACTGGCATCCGATCCAAATCGGAATGAATATCAAGAAAGTAATTCCGTCATTCCCGCAGCGTCTGGGCTACCTTGGGGAAGTCTATTTGGTATTCTCCTTTCCCACGCGGCGATAGATTATTACACGGCGTTTGTCCCTGCCGCCCTGATTTTCTTGGAGGGGCGTTGCCGAATGACACCGAGCGAGTCCGCATGGTTGCTTGGGGCCGGTTCACTGATTTCCGGATTGACGCAGCCACTTTCGGCCTACTTGGGA
>CXWJ01013853.1_pt1 | contig 14781 bp, 10 predicted proteins | sample 590841 | NCBI WGS metagenome assembly CXWJ01 (sample SAMEA3498367, study PRJEB10139) | wastewater metagenome | biome: wastewater treatment plant; material: activated sludge | place: Austria | collected 2015-01-21 | reverse complement strand
GCTTACCGCGTAGGGAAGGGCATTCAATCGGGCCAGCGGAATTCTGTTGCCGCAGCCTTCACACTCGCCATAATGGCCGTTGCGGATGCGGATCAATGCTCGTTCAATATTGGCCAGTTCGCGGCTTTCGACCTCCGCTAACTGAGAGCTAATTTCGTCCTGGGCCGCGTCTAGCGCCGCATCGACGACGTCGCCACCACTTTGCTCGCGTAATTGCTTGAGTAGGCTAAGGTCGCCCGCCAGTGCCTTACGCAGCGCATCGCGACGCGTGATGAGAAGGTCGCGCATTTTCAGAATAGAATCTTTGCGTGTCATCGAATTCACCTTGCCTCGTCAGCGTCGATCTACCGGTCCATCCGGGGAGCTAGGCCAGGCACGCTGCCTGACGCGGTGATCGTAGCCAAGTTCTCTGTTTCCGCCTTTTTAACCAATCGATTTCCCGGGTTCCGGCGGCACTTCCACCGCCCACGGTAACTAGGTTTGCAGACTGCTCGTATCGTCGGGCCACGACGCGGCCTGCAACCTAACTATAGTACGCATCATTGTTAAAGTGGGTCGCTAGCTGCCGGTAGATCCTTTGCATCCTTCGCAATCCGGGCCAACCGCACACCTTCCTTCCCTAAAACGCTGAAAAACAAAGGTTTGTGGTGGATATGGTACGGCTTCCTCTCGTACAGCCAGCCCCCGCCAACAGGCGGGCTCACGGCCAGACACCTTGCTGCCAGGAACGACCATCCGGCAAACCAATCCGGCAAAGGATTCTAGCGCCTATCGGTAATCGTCACCTGAGTTCCAGGTCGGCCAGTCCAAGTTTGCGGATTGTGACGGCAAGTTCCTTGACGGACTGACTGCCAGCACACGCCTCCTTTGACCGGGCATTCCTGGAAAGCTACATGATTGTGTTGCCGAATCTGGTCGTTGCGCGGACAGACCGCGCGCCGGCTTACCCAGGGCGCCAAACCCCTGCCAGATTCCTACATTCGATTTACAGGCCGCGATCCCCATGCTTGCTACCGATGAGTATCCCCAAATTGGTCCCACCCCGCGCACCAAGCCATGCCCGCGCGTTCGCTTGCGGCTATCGTGCCCCGGGGTACCAGAACGCATCGTCGAATTGCCAATTGGCAAAACGACCGTAGGCTCCAGCCCACGCTGCAATGTACGCATAGCACAGCCGGGGGTTCATCCGGTCCATTGCTTAATCTTCGTTGACGAGCATGGCTCGACCGTTCGACGCTGGGCCGCCGACTCCCTGGTGAACGGCGTGCCATTTGATGAGAGCGCACTAAATGTGGGCGACGTGTTATCGGTCGGTTCGGTCGACCTTCAAGTCGTTGACGCAACATTTGGCAATAGTTTTGGATACTCCCACGAGGCTTCCCTTGGCGACCACGAATCCCTCGCGAGTAAATTGACAACGGTAGCTGAGGTCCGGAGTCAAGGTGAGCTTATCGAAAAGGCCACTGACCAGTGGGAGAGTGACCGGCCAATCGAGCGCCGTAGTAGCCATGCTCCGCTGGCGAACGACTCCTGCATAGCACGTGAGGCGATATCCACACTTGTGCTTCCTGTAGTTCCCGGTCCAGTTACGACCGGGGCGGATCAGAAAGGACAATTATCACCCACCGATATTTCCTTTGTGGCGAACGTGGAGCAAGTTTTAAGCCGGCTGCGGAACGGCTGTGTGGCGTCTCGGGCACGAAGCCGCAAACTATTGGCGACACTACGCCGCGACCGCGACTCACAACGCAACTTGATGGCCCAAGTGGACGCGGCTGAGGAACGGCTCCAATTGGCAGGGTCCGAGCGGGAAGCGACCGCTGCAAAACTGAATGAAACCGTATTTCAGTTGGCCGAAGCTCAAGGCCGCATACGGGAATTAGAATTGCTTTCCACCGAACATCAACAGTTGGTAGCCACGCACCGCGAACTTGCCGGCCTCAAGACGGAACTGGAAAGCCAAGTCCAACGACTTGCCAATGAACAAACCGCCGCGTCAGAAACTCAAGAGGCCTTGGTGGCCGAAAATGGGGAGTTCGCTACCGAATGCCAACGATTGGCGGACGAGAATACTCTTCTTCTTAACCAACTTGCCAGCGCGAAAGCCGAGCTGGAAAGCCAGATTCAACGGCTTGCTGCAGAGAAGACCACTTCGGCAGAGGCTCAACAGACGCTCGCAGCCGAAAGTGCGGCATTCGCCGCCGAATGTCAGCGATTGGCTGAGGAGAATACACGCCTCCTCGACGAAACCGCCAAGTTGACTGAGGATTGCACCACTCTTGCTAACGAACGAGAGCGGTTTGAGGAATCAATCGTTCAGTTTCAGGCTGAGATCGCTCATTTGAGAAGAGAAAAGGATTTGGTTTCCAGCCAGAATGGATTGCTGACCAGCGATATCCAATCACATATCAAAGAACGTGAGCGGATCCGTCAAGAGAACACGGAGGCCTGGGACAAAATCGCCCATCTCACGGCAGATAACAAAGCCTTGGCCGATTTGAATTCAAGCTTTGCGGAGGAACGCGAACTGTTCCACGCCGAGATTAACCAGTTGCGCGAGGAAGCTGTTGACTGGACCGCAATTAAGCAGGGACTCGACGAAACAATTGAGGCCCTTACTGGCGAACGTGATCGGCTTTTTCAAGAAAACTCTTCCTCGCAAGACGCGCTCGGGCAATTGACTCAGAGCAATCTGAACTTGGAGCGGGAGCGATCCACGCTGGCTGACGAGCGGGATCGGCTACGTCAGGATTTCACACAGTCTGAAAGCGACGTCGCGCGGTTGAGACAGGAAAAGGCCTCACTGCTGGCCGAAAATAAGGAGCTCACCGCAGAGCAGGATCGGCTTCGCCAAGAAAACTCGCTGGCTTGGGACAAGATCGTTCGACTGTCGGAAGAAAACAAAGTCCTAGCCGAAACCGGCCCGGCAGTCTTACAAGAAATCGAGCAATTCCGTCAAGATAACGATCGGCTCCTAACTGACGTTGCGCGATTGTCAAGTGAGTTGACTCGGCTCACCGACGAGTACGGGGCGGCGGTGGAAGATCGTGAGAAGTTCTCTCAGGAGAACAATAGACTTCGAGATGAAGTTGCTCAGGCCGTCCACGAAACCAACGTGCTCAATGTAAAAAGCGCAGAATTAAACCTGGCTTACGAACAGGTCCAGACGGAGAATGAACGGCATCGTACTGATATTTTCCTATTGCGAGAGGAGTTAGCCAAGCTCGCCGGCGAGAAAACAGCGCTCATCGAAGAGCATAAGAAACTCACCGAGGTATTGAGAGAGGAGCAACAGCATCGAGAGACTCTCGAAAGGCGGCAAGAGGTACAATCCGCCGCGTTGGCCAGTCAGGGAGAAGCTGCCGAGGCATTTCAGCGGCAGCTCAAAGATTGTCAAGGGGACAATGACCGGCTAGAAGCCGACGTTGCCCGGCTCTCAAGCGAAGTCGCCCGGCTCATTGGCGAACATGAGGCGGCAGTAGAAGATCGTGAGAAGTGTTTTCAGGAGAACAAGAAACTTCGGGACGAAGTTGCTCAAGCCATTCAAGAAACCACTAGAGTGAGTGGGGAAAAGACTGAGCTCGTTGATGTACACGCGCGACTTTCGGCAGAGTTTGAGCGACAGTGTGATGATTTCTCCTTAGTGCGTGACGAATTAGCTCGGATGACCGGCGAAAAAACAGCGCTCATCGAAGAGCAAAAGACACTATCCAACGCCTTGAATGAAGAACGGCGGCTTCGAGAAACGCTTGAAAAGCGGCAGGAAGAGNNAGGAAGAGCAGTGCGTTGCGTTGGCCAGTCAAGGAGAAGCCGCCGACGCGTTGCGGCGGCAGCTCGAAGATTCTCTGGGGACCAGCGATAGGCTGCACGCCGACATCGCTCGGCTCTCAAGTGAAGTAACTCGGCTCACTGAGGAATACAGGGCGGCAGTAGAAGATCGTGAGAAGTTTTTTCAGGAGAACAATAAGCTTCGGGACGAAATTGCTCAGGCCATTCACGAGACCACAGGGGTGAGTGGAGCAAGAACTGAACTCGTGGAGGTCCACGAGCGGCTTTTGGCGGAGTACGAACGGCAGCGCGATGAAATTTCCCTCATGCGCGAAGAATTGGCCAGGGTGAACGGCGAAAAAACATCGCTTATCGAAGAGCAGAAGACGCTAACCGACGCCTTGAGTGAACAGCGGCTGCTTCGCGAGAGTCTCCAAGAAGAGCAGGGAGAGCATCGTAGTGCGCTCGCTGGTCAGGGTGAAATTGCCGAGGCAATGCAGCGGCAACTCGAAGATTCTCAGCGAGATTTAGCCGAAGCCGGAGAATTGATCACCCGGTTAGAAGCAAATCTCAGCGATAAAGAGCAAGAAGTCTCGCAATCGACGACCAAGATCAACGATTTAGAGCAGTTGCTCCTCACCCAGAGCAGCCAGCTCGCGAGTGCCGTGGCGGCGCTGGAGAAAGTTGAGGAGAGGCTTCGCGCCCAGGATAATGAGGTGGAGCCCCGTGCCACAAGTGAAGAGCTTACCGCTCCTTTGGCTGTCCTTTCGGTCGAGCAAGAAGGCGGAGTGTATGGAGGAACGACGCAGGATGAGCTGTCGTCTCCAAAAAGCATATCGGCCACGTTCGCTCAGCGCCCCGGCTCCACAACCGAATCATCCGAAACGGAGACCGGTTCTCGACAGGTTGAAGGTTCAGTCACCATAGGCTCAGGGGAGGCTGGAGAAAATGCTGTCGCCGCACGTCCTTCCATAGCACCGGCCATAGCACCGGTAATCGCTCACGAAAAACCTCAAGCCACTTCGTTCATCGATCGCTACGCCCACATCTTCGAAGAGGAAGAAGCCAAGGAGGGGTGCCAAGCAATGGTTCCCTCTTTTGCTGATTCTTCGGCTCATCGAGGAGTTCAAGCACTGGAATCAAACGCTGCGCATCACGCAGATCGGCCGATTCATAACGATCCACACGACGACGAAGAGTCTATTGAGCAGTACATGGCGAAGCTTTTGCAACGGGTGCGAGGCGACAGCGCTAGCACAGGATCGTCGCAGACCAGTTCTGCAGCGTCAGCACCGCAGGCAGCCGACGCTTCAAGCAGAAAGCCATCGCTCTTACCGCAAGCGGTGCAGATGCAAAAAGTTGGACCAGATCAAGAATCCATTCAGGTTCCGACGCCGAACTTGGAGGAGTTCATGCGTAAAGGCCCGATTCTGGAACCCTCGGTTGATATCGAGGCATTCAGAGCATTGGCTAACGAATCTGCGCGGCATGCGATTGGCGTTCACGCCACACGGAAGCACCGCCGCGCGGCGCTGAGTCAAATGGTCGTTGCCATCTTGACCGGACTGACCGGCTTATGGTTAATGTGGGGAGCCGCCAAATGGCTTGACGTGCCATTCCTTAGTGGGTGCTTCATCCTAATCGTTTCTGCATACTTTGGTGGCCAAACTTTCCGCGCGCTCTGGGAATCCGTGCGAGCCGGGAAACATCATCGCAACGAGGAACAAAAAACTAACGCTGACGAACGGTACCATGAGCGGTTGCCAATCGACGTCGAACACCACTAGCGATATTTGGCACATGCACCGGCCGCTAAAAACCACGTGCGGCGCGTACGTCGGCGAAATCGCGAAGCTTGTAGTCGATCCCCACGTAGTCAAGCACGCGGCAGAGGCCACGGAGCGCGACGCCTAGCCCGTCCGGTCCGCTGAAACCGCCAAATTGCCCCCCGCCTTTCAAATGAGGCTCAAGATCCAGCACCACGCCTGGAATGCCCCGTTTGGTTAACTTCTGCTCGAGTTGCGGAATTACCTCCGCAAAGTCTCGCAGGATGCGATCGTGCCCGCTGTCCCCCTGATCGGCCGGTACGAAATGTTTGAGCATTTCTTCGTTGACGTGGCCGGTCCGACCAACCAACTGTGGGTCGCGGTAATCCTTGATGTGCATCCAGCCGATGCTGGGCTTCATGGCCAAGTATTGCTGGAAGCACTCCTCGCTGGTGAAACCCTGGCTCACGACGTTGCCACCATCGAAGATAGTGACCAGGGCAGGGTGGTTCACTCGACGATGAAGCTCCGCCATCAATTCGCCCGTCTGGCCGACAAGATTCGCCTCAATCTCCAGGCCAAATGTCAAATCGCTGCGGTGACAGGCGTCAGCAATTTGAGCAAGTTGATCGGCGGCCTGCGACACGTGCTGCCAGGGATCGGAGCCTTTAGGGTGGTAGAACGAAAAGCCGCGAATAAGCTTCGTTTCGAATGCGTGGGCCAGCTCACAGGCGCGGCTTACTTCCTTATCTAGATATCGATCGAACGGAATGAAGGCGTTCGAAGTACCGTCGTCCACATCACATAGTTTCACTTTGCCGATCGGTGAACCGATCGACGCGACGTTCATACCATATTCGTTTTCGAAGTGGCGTAGCTTGGTGATCTCGGTCTTGGTCAGCTTCATTACGTTCTTGACGCCGCTGCCGACATCGACGAAACGCAAGCTGTAGTATTGCAGCCCGAGTGCTGCGAAGGCGGCGAATTGCTCGATCACGGTTTTGTGATTGGCTGCCTCATCGCCAAAGCCAGACAACACGACTTGCGGACGATCGGACATTTATATCAACGCCTTTATTGAAAAAAATGAATTGCGGAGATTTATAGAAAAAAACATTCGCCTAAGCGTGCTGGCATTTCCCTTCATCCGGGTCCATCAGATGGCAGCTACGTACTTGGCAGTCACGGTTTCCGTGATTCCACCTCGGGCGCTAAATGCGGCTTCGATCTTCATCCAGCGAGGGTCGAGGGTGGCCACGAGATCGTCGAGCACGGTGTTCGTAACGTGTTCATAGAAAATGCCCTGGTTACGAAAGCTTTGCAGGTAAAATTTCAGGCTTTTCAGCTCGATGCACAGCTTGTCAGGCGTGTAGGTAATGGTCATCGTGCCGAAATCGGGCTGACCCGTGCGTGGGCAAACCGACGTAAACTCCGGACACACAATTTCAATCTGATAATCACGATCTGGAAACTGGTTTTCAAACGTTTCCAGTAGTTTGCGGCCGTCTGACATGAACGTCTCCTTTCGACGGGCCTTATATTGTGGCATGATAGAGTTGAAGGCGAAAGGGGCGGCAGCGGCCCGCGGCATGGACATGATGCAGCACGATTTCTCGAACCAACGCAAGGCCGTCGTTCTGCTTTCTGGCGGGCTCGACTCGATGACCGCTGCCGCCATTGCGCGGGCCGAGGGTTTTCAACTTTTCGCGCTCACGATCGATTATGGTCAGCGGCATCGATTTGAACTCGATGCGGCGCAGCGAGTTGCTCAGGCCATCGGCATCGAGCGACACGTTGTCGCTTCGGTCGAGCTAAACCGCTTCGGCGGCAGTGCGCTGACGGACCAAATTACCGTGCCCCAAGACCGCACGGATGAACAATTGGCCGTGGGCATACCGATCACTTATGTCCCGGCCCGAAACACGGTGTTTCTCTCGCTCGCGCTGGGGTATGCTGAAGTCACCGGCGCAGCCGACCTGTTCATCGGCGTGAACGCAGTCGATTACTCGGGCTACCCTGATTGCCGGCCAGAGTTCATCGCGGCCTTTGAGCGGTTGTCCAACTTGGCCACGAAGGCGGGCGTTGAACAGACGATTCAGTTCAAAATTCACACGCCACTGATCCACATGACGAAAGCGGAAATCATTCGCTGTGGAAATGAATTGGGAGTCGATTACGGCTTGACTCACACTTGCTACTCGCCCAGTGCAAGCGGCATTGCATGTGGCCGCTGCGATGCCTGTCATCTTCGGCTCAAGGGTTTTGCCGAAGCCGGTTTAACTGACCCAATCCAATATCAATAATTACAATGACAGTAAAACCACTAAAGCACAAACAACAAATCAGCTTCGTGGTAGATCTCAATTGACCCATGCGAATTGCAGAAATTTATCGATCTGTGCAGGGCGAAGGCCTGATGACCGGCGTGCCCAGCGTGTTTGTGCGCGCGAGTGGCTGCAATTTGCGGTGCTGGTTTTGCGATACGCCGTATGCCTCGTGGCGACCGGAAGGCCACGATATGTCAATCGACGAAATCACAGCCCATATTGAGGAGTGGGATTGTCGCCATGTCGTAATCACGGGCGGTGAGCCGATGCTGTTTGCAGAACTGATTCCGTTATGTCAGCGGTTAAAGACGAGCGGCCGACATTTGACGATCGAAACGGCCGGCACGCTGCATCTTCCGGTTGCGTGCGATTTGATGTCGATTAGTCCCAAATTTATTAGCTCCGCGCCGCCGGCCGATGCCCATCCCCATTGGCATCGTCGTCATCAGCGCGAACGGCACCGGCCGGAAGTGATTCGTCGGCTGGTCAGCGAGTTTCAGTATCAGGTGAAGTTTGTGATCGATACCCAGGCCGACCTCGAAGAAGTCGCTTGTTATCTCGAGCAATTCCCGGAGATTTCTCGCGAACGAGTGCTGTTGATGCCGCAAGGGACCGAAGCAGATCAACTGACTGCACGCACACTTTGGCTGCGGCCCCACTGCGAAGCGCAGGGATTCATCTTCTGTCCGCGCAAACAAATTGAGTGGTTTGGTCCCGTTCGTGGCACCTGAAGCGTCCGCGCCCATGACTCCGCTTCGCTTCATCTCGGCAAGCCTGCGGCATTTCGGCCGAATTCACTCTGCCGTCGCGCTAGGCGTGGCGGTAGCCACGGCAGTCCTCACCGGGGCGTTATTAGTAGGCGACTCTGTCCGCGGCAGCCTGAAAGATCTGACGCTGCAACGGCTCGGCAGGGTGGATTCGGTGCTAGTCACCGGCCACTTTTTTCGCGCGGCGTTGGCCGACGAATTGGCGGCCAACGAGAGCTTCAAAAAAGACTTCACTGCGGCGGAGCCGGCTCTTCTGGTTTCCGGAACGCTGCAATTTGGTAACGGCAATGAGATGCGGCGCGCAACTCATGTCTCTGTCATAGGCTCTCGGCCTGTGTTTTGGTCGCTAGGGCAGGGAGGACCGGCAACGCAACTCGCTGAAGATCAAATCGCCGTCACGGAATCGCTCGCTCGCGAATTAAACGTGAAACCGGGTGACGAAGTTTTGGTACGCGTTGGAGCCGCCGACGCGCTGCCGGCCGACAGCACGCTAGGCAAGAAGACCGAAACGTCTCGTGGGCGGACGTTCAAAGTCGGTGCGATCTTGCCGCCCGCGGGGATCGCACGGTTTGGCTTACAACCGAGCCAGCAACTGCCACGGAACGCCTTCGTGCCAATTTCGGCGCTCCAGGAGTTATTGAAGCAACCCAAAAAGGCGAATGCGATCTTAGTCGCCACCGTAGATTCCGACCGGGGCGCCAGCGACGAGGCTCATAAGCGGCTGCAAGAATCGCTACGCCCTCATTTAGAAGATTACGGCCTGCGCGCAGAGCGACTCACTTCACCCACCGAGTGCTTTCAGATTTCGGCGGAGCAGTTGGTGTTGCCGGATGGTGCGGTGGAGGCGGTCGAAAAAGCGACTCCGAACGTGGAATGGCAGCCAGCGGTGACCTACCTGGCAAATACGATCACTGCCGGGTCGGGTGATAATTTGCGCAAGATTCCATACTCGACCGTCACTGGCATCGATTCGACGGCCAACCTTGGGCCCTTACTCGATGAAGCAGGTCAGCCGATTGTTTTGATGGACAACCTGAAAGAGAGACCGGAAATCGTGCTGAATCGCTGGGCGGCCGATGATTTGCAAGTCAAGGTCGGAGATGAAATCACAGTTAACTTCTATGAACCAGAAAGCACGCACGGCCGGTTGCGAGAGCACGAGCCGGCCGTCTTCCAACTGAAAGCAATCGTCGAGTTGGAAACTGCGGACGGCAAACCGACGCGCGCCGCGGATCCCAAGTTAACGCCTGAACTGCCCGGCGTGACGGATGAAAAGTCGATTAACGATTGGGACTTGCCGTTCGAGTTGGTCGAAAAAATACGGCCAGAAGACGATGAGTACTGGGATAAATATCGCACGACCCCCAAGGCCTTCGTTTCGCTGGCCACGGCCAAACGTCTGTGGCCGAGCCGATGGGGCACGATCAGTTTGTTGCGTCGGTACGTCGGCGAATCAGTTGGAGAGTCGCAACCGAGTGAGAACGATTTGGCCGAACAGATTGTCGGATCGCTGGATCCCCAAAAACTGGGGATGACCTTCCTGCCCGTCAAAGCTCAGGGCATCGCCGCCGCCACGGGTACAACGCCGTTTCAATGGTTGTTCCTTGGTTTCAGTTTTTTTCTGATTGCCGCGGCCGTGATGCTGATCGCGCTCTTATTTCAACTGGGCGTGGAACAGCGGGCGGCTGAATTGGGCACACTGATGGCGGTGGGCATTGATCGCCGCACCATGACCCGATTATTGTCTCGCGAAGGCCTGCTCGTGGCTGTGATTGGCGCGAGTATAGGCGTTGTGGCGGGGATCGGTTACGCCTGGCTAATGATTAAGGGCCTGACGACCTGGTGGTTGGCTGCTATCTCCACGCCGTTTCTTGAACTCCACATCGGCTGGCCCAGTCTGGTGATCGGTTGGATTGCAGGTGTAGTTGTTTCCTGGCTGACGATTCGCTGGTCGATTCGTCGGATGATGCGATTGCCAGCCACTCGGCTACTGGCAGGCGAAGCGAGCGTAAGTATTTCCGCTTTGAAACAGAAAGGAGCGGGACGTTCAGTTCCCGGGACGGTCGCGTTAATAGCCCTGGTTTTGGTAATTTGCAACAGCACAGCACTCGGCTTGAAACTGCGCGGCGAGGCCCAGGCGATCGCGTTTTTTCTCACTGGTGCAGCCGTCCTCGCGTTGTTAATCATTATGCTCCGACGACGGCTGGCTGCTTCCTACGGGAAGACCGCTACGGGCAAGCACTTTTCGCTAGTGGGTCTCGCGGTCAGGAATATGGCCCGCAACGTGAATCGCAGCACACTGACGATTGGCCTTGTCGCTGCGGCTAGCTTCCTCATCCTAGCGCTGAGCGCGTTTCGACTTGAATCGGACGACGCAGGGACGGGTGGCTTCGCACTCACCGCTACGAGCGATCAACCGATCCATTACGATCTTAACACGGCCGAGGGCCGCCGCGAGTTGGGCTTTTCCGACGACGCGAGTCAACGACTTGAATCATGGCAAATCTATTCGTTGCGTGTCGAGGCGGNNTGAATCTCTATCAGTCAAAGCAACCCCGCGTGTTGGGTATTCCGGAAACGCTTATTGAGCGCGGCAGCTTCGAATGGGCGGCCACAGATGCAAAAATCGCTAGTGGAAAAAGCGATAACCCGTGGTCGCTGCTGAATGCTGACCTTGGCTTAGACGCCGATAAAAAGCAAATTGTGCCCGTTGTTCTCGACGCGAGCACTGCGATTTACAGTCTGCATTTAGGGGGCGTGGGAGCGAAATATGAAATTCGCGATGCGGCCAATCGGCTTGTCACATTGCAAGTTGTCGGTCTGTTGAAGAATAGCGTTCTGCAGGGAAACTTGCTGGTCAGTGAACCAAATTTCCTGCGACTGTTTCCGGATACGGCCGGCTATCGCTTCTTCTTGATTGAACAAAATGGCGGGCACAGTCCGCCTACCACAGCTGGTGCAACTAAAAACATTACTCGGAACGAACCTTCGATCACAGCAGACTCTCCACCGAAGGCGCCAGCTACATTGGATGCAAACGCCGTTGCTCAACTTCTTGAGTCTTCGCTTGCTGACGATGGCTTCGACGCTACCGACGCTCGCGAGCAGCTCGCTGGTTTTCTAGCAGTTCAAAACACGTACTTATCCACATTCCAAAGTTTAGGCGCGCTGGGATTGCTGCTGGGGACGATCGGGCTGGCCATCGTGCAATTGCGGAGCGTGTTGGAACGCCGCGGAGAGCTTGCCTTGCTGCGTGCCGCAGGTTTTTCGTCCCGCCGATTGATAAACATGGTGATTCTAGAAAACAGTCTGTTGTTGTTGGGAGGGTTAGCGGTCGGCGGAGTGGCCGCGGCTATTGCTACCATGCCTCAGTGGGCCCCCCAGAGCGCGAGCGTGCCCTGGGCGACGCTAGCCGGTTTGTTGGTCACGATTGCCGCAGTCGGCCTCGTGGCCGGTTGGCTGGCAACGCGGTCCGCGCTTCGCGCCCCAATTTTGCCAGCGCTACGAGGCGACTAGCTACCGTTTGACCGCGAAGTTAGAGNNTCCTCCATCTGGTTACACCTGTACGGTGAAAAAGGGGAGTGGACCGTAACGGGGCTGATTTGGAGTTTGACCGGAGGGGCATTGGGAGCACTCGGGGCACTCGGAATAGTGCTTGCCTTCAAGTTCGGCGGTAAGCCGATCTACGTGATGCCGCTGGTGTTCGGTGGGGCACCGGTCGTCAACGCATTTTTGACGATCTATCTTTCGGGGCGAATCAAGGAAATTGGACCCGTGTTTCTGGCTGGGCTTGTGATGGTCGTTCTGGGGGCGGTCACGGTATTGCTTTCGGGCCCCAAAGCGGCAGGGAGTGGGGGAGGGGAAGTTGCGACCGTCTGGGATTGGGTTCCACGAATCTTGGCGATTGCCCTGGCGATCGTGAGCTGGGGCGCGTACGGGCCAGTGCTTCACAAAGGTCAGGCCAGTATGCACCATAGTCGCCTGCGGCCGTTGCTATGTGTCGGCCTGGCTTATTTTCTCATTGCTGTGATTTTGCCCAACATGATTTTAGCTGAGTTTCCAGAATCAAGTAGCTACATCAATCTGGGTACGCTGTGGGCCATGGCAGCCGGCGCGTGCGGGGCGATTGGCGCGCTCGGCATCATTTTGGCCTTTAACTTCGGCGGCAAGCCTGTCTATGTGATGCCGCTCGTCTTCGGTGGCGCTCCGGTAATCAATACGCTCGCCAAAGGGGGCTTCGATCAGATCGGCCCGCTGTTCCTGGCTGGATTGATTTTGGTGATCGCGGGCGCCGCGATGGTGCTGGTATTTGCGCCACGGGGCGACGCCCCGCCGCCAAGGCTGGATGAGCACCCAGCCACCGTCTGAATGGGGCGGAATACCTCGGAGCGAGTTAAGAATGTGCCTCGCGCCCAACTCGCCTCATCGTCAAGGCGGCGATGCCAACTAACGCGAGTAATGCCGCTGCTGGCTCGGGCACCACAGTCTGGCCAAGCGCGCTGAAGTGGAGGTACTCTTCCAGGTTTGTGTATCCGTTGCCATTCAGATCGCCGTTGTTGTCGGCCACTAAGGGATTCAACCCATTGATCCTTGTCTCCCATGCGTCGGGCATACCGTCTGCGTCTGTGTCCCAGTTGGAGGCGCGCATGATCGTAGGGAGCAGAGGGTAGCCTCCCACCTCGTTCTGCGAATTGATAATCTTACCCGTTTGGGTTTGTAGCCCCAAAATGAGCCGCGCGTCGACCTCATCACGGTTCCAATAAAAAGCTCCGACCGAATTGACAACTTTAGAGTAAGCCCCTTCTGCCGTATCTGTGGCAACTGGCCCTAGTGAGAAAGGGGACGAGGATGTCGTGTAGGTACCCTGGATGAAAGTACCTGTCGCCAATACACCGTCGAGCAAACCGTTGCGATTCCCATCGACCCGATTGCCGGCAGAATAAATCCGTACATCGTTTGCCGCTTCCGCATTAAAACCGACGAAACGATTGCCCGAGGCGGTGCTCGGCCCGGCGATCACATAGTTGCCAACGTAATTCATTTCAATCCGTTCGCTCTCACCACTGGAGTAGCCATTCGAACGGTTGTTGAACAACACGTTATTCCGGATATCAACACGCAACCAATGATCGTCGCTGTAATTGCCAATAGCAGGATTGCGATTGCCGTTGTTGGTCCACAGATTGTGGTGCATGGTGACAATGCCGTTGCCATCGGTTGGCTTAATGAGGCTCCCCATCGAATGGCTGCCGGACCCGCCCGGATTGTAGTTTGGGTCATATTCGCCGTGGTACAGGCCCGTTTGGGCAAGGCCTTCGGCAATCGTTGAGTACTGGATCGTGACGCGGCGCGTCCCATTGCCGGCCACACTGAGGTTTTCGTCAATCCCCCAGGACGCCGAGACGTGGTCTAGAATGACGTCGGACCGCCAAATCGAAATCGCGTCTTCGGTGAAGCCCGGTTGGGTTGCAGTAGCTTTCTTGGCATCGCCCGGCCTCACCCGAATGTGCCGCATGATTACATTGGGCGCGTTGATACCTAGACCGTAGTTCGTAATGACGATCCCTTGGCCGGGAGCGGTTTCCCCGGCGATGGTGAGATTGCCGTTGGTGACGCTCAGGCCGGACGACAGGGCGATAGTGCCGCCGACGTCGAAGACAATCGTCCGGGGCCCATTGAAGGCGGTCGCCAGTCCATGTCGCAGAGAACCTGCGCCCGAATCGTTAAGATTCGTTACATGGTAGACGTCGCCGCCGCGCCCGCCACTGGTGAAGCGGCCTTCGCCTTGGGCCCCGGGAAACGCCGGCACTTGGGCCTCGGCGGATTCGGCAACGACACTTAGGACCAAAAGCAAAAGAAGGGTTCGCAGATCAACGGATCGTGATGCAATTGCGGGAACCACTTCGCGCATGGCTTGCCAACTACTGAATCGGCGGGAAAAACAGTCAATGAACAATACCTAAATCTTAATTCATTTCGTCGAAGAATGGCACGAAAAACCACAAGCATCATTTAAGGTTGTTGGGTAAATTTCGTGGGGAAGCTGTCAGCGCTGGGCGATGCTCGACATGGCCGGCGCTCGAAATTGGCTCAAGGTGCGCAAAATTCCCTCCCCCTGGACATGGGCAATTTTCTCGGTGTTTTCGCGAAGGT
>CXWJ01019122.1_pt1 | contig 14787 bp, 13 predicted proteins | sample 590841 | NCBI WGS metagenome assembly CXWJ01 (sample SAMEA3498367, study PRJEB10139) | wastewater metagenome | biome: wastewater treatment plant; material: activated sludge | place: Austria | collected 2015-01-21 | reverse complement strand
CGAGCGCCAGCAGGCCATCAACGACGGGGTCATGCCCGACTTTCTGCCCGAAACGGCCGACATCCGCGCCGCCGAGTGGACGGTGGCCCCCATTCCCCCTGACCTGCAGGATCGCCGGGTGGAGATCACCGGCCCGGTCGACCGCAAGATGGTCATCAACGCCCTCAACTCCGGGGCCAACGTCTTCATGGCCGACTTCGAAGACGCCCACTGCCCCACCTGGGCGGCGACCATCGAGGGGCAGATCAACCTGCGCGACGCCGTGGAGCGCGTCTGCGAATTCACCAACCCGGAGGGCAAGGCTTACCGCCTGAACGACCGAACGGCCGTGTTGCTCGTCCGGCCGCGCGGCTGGCATCTGGACGAGAAGCACGTCCTCATCGACGGCGCGCCGATGTCGGCCTCCCTGTTCGACTTCGGCCTCTACTTCTTCCACAACGCCCGCAATCTCATCGCCCGCGGCACCGGCCCCTACTTCTATTTGCCCAAGCTGGAGAGCCATCTGGAGGCCCGCCTGTGGAACGACGTGTTCGTCATGGCCCAGGAGCAGTTGGGCCTGCCGGTGGGCACGATCCGGGCCACGGTGCTGATCGAGAACATCCTGGCGACGTTCGAGATGGACGAAATCCTCTGGGAACTGCGCGATCACTCGGCCGGGCTGAACTGTGGCCGCTGGGACTACATCTTCAGTGCCATCCGTAAGTTCCAGAAGCACCCCGAATTCTACCTGCCCGATCGGGCGCAGGTGACCATGACCACGCCCTTCATGCGCGCCTATTCGCAACTGGTCATCAAGACCTGCCACCGCCGCAACATCCACGCCATGGGCGGCATGGCGGCCCAGATCCCGATCAAGAACGACCCGCAGGCCAACGACGAAGCGCTGGCCAAGGTGCGGGCCGACAAGGAGCGCGAGGCCAAGGACGGGCACGACGGCACGTGGGTAGCCCATCCCGGTCTGGTGGGCATCGCCCGCGAGATATTCGACAAATACATGCCCACGCCCAACCAGATTCACCGCAAGCGCGAGGACGTGCACGTGACGGCCGCCGAACTGCTGGCGATTCCCACCGGCACGATTACCCCGGCGGGCTTGCGCACCAACGTCGACGTGGGCATCCGCTACATGGCCGCCTGGCTCAGCGGCAACGGCTGCGTGCCGATCTACAACCTGATGGAAGACGCGGCCACGGCCGAAATCTCGCGCTCGCAGATCTGGCAATGGCTGCACAACGGCAACGCCAAACTGGACGACGGCCGAGCGATCACCGTCGATCTGTTCCGCGATATGACCGCCGACGTGCTGGCGACACTGAAGGCCCAGGTAGGCGAGGCCGAATACGCCGCCGGACACTATGAACTGGCCGCCCGCCTGTTCGACGAGATCAGCGTGGCCGAGCGGTTCACCGATTTTCTGACCTTGAAGGCGTATGAGTATCTGAATTGACCTTGTAGGGCGGGTTGGCAACCCGCCTCTTGAACGTGATTAAGGAGGCGGGTTGCCAACCCGCCCTACAAATAATAATGGAGGCAGTGGGATGTTCAAACCATATAACGTAGCGAAGATGAAAGACGATTGGGAGCTGAACAAGCGCTGGCAGGGCATCACCCGGCCCTATTCGGCCGAGGACGTGGTGCGGCTGCGCGGTTCGGTGCAGATCGAATACACCCTGGCGCGCATGGGCGCCGAGCGGCTGTGGCGGCTGATGAAGCAGGAAGATTTCGTGGCCGCGCTGGGCGCCGTCACCGGCAATCAGGCCGTGCAGCAGGTGGAGGCCGGGCTGAAGGCCATTTACGTCAGTGGTTGGCAGGTGGCCGGCGATAACAATTCGTCCTCCCAGACCTACCCCGACCAGAGCCTCTATCCGGCCGACAGCGTGCCCAACCTGGTGAAGCGCATCAACAACGCCCTGCAGCGCGCCGACCAGGTGAATCACCTGCACGACGAGAACAACACCTACTGGTTCGCGCCCATCGTGGCCGACGCCGAGTCGGGCTTCGGCGGCTCGCTCAACGCCTTTGAGTTGATGAAGGCCATGATCGAGGCCGGGGCGGCCGGCGTCCATTTCGAGGATCAGCTGTCCTCGGCCAAGAAGTGCGGCCACATGGGCGGCAAGGTGCTCGTGCCCACGCGCGAATTCGTCCAGAAGCTGGTGGCGGCGCGGCTGGCGGCCGACGTGATGGGCGTGCCGAGCGTCGTCATCGCCCGCACCGACGCCAACGGGGCTGATTTGCTGACCAGCGACATCGATCCCTACGACCAGCCCTTCTGCACCGGCGAGCGCACGGTGGAGGGCTTCTTCCGCATCCATAGCGGCATCGAATCGGCCATCGCCCGCGCCCTGGCCTACGCGCCCTACGCCGACGTGGTGTGGTGCGAGACGGCCCACCCCGACCTGGCCGAGGCGCGCCGCTTCGCCGAGGCCGTCCATGCCAAATTCCCCGGCAAGCTGCTGGCCTATAACTGCTCGCCGTCGTTCAACTGGCGGCGCAATCTGGATGAGGCCGACATCGCCAAGTTCCAACGCGAACTGGGCCAGATGGGCTACGCCTTCCAGTTCGTGACCCTGGCCGGCTTCCACACCTTGAACGCCAGCATGTACGAACTGGCGCTGGGCTACAAGGATCACGGCATGGCCGCCTACTCCCAGTTCCAGCAGCGCGAATTCCAATTGGAAGAAGAACACGGCTTCCGCGCCATCAAGCATCAGAGCTTCGTCGGCGCGGGTTACTTCGACGAGGTGCAGATGGTGGTCTCGCATGGCGAATCGTCAACTGTGGCCCTCAAGGGTTCCACCGAAGAGGAGCAGTTCGAGGTTGCCGGGCACAACGGCCACGCCTGATCGGGCCTGAGGCCACGAGCCGCCATCGGCGACTCCATTTCATTTCTCCTTCAGTGAAAGGGGGCGGCCGCCCGGTCGCCCCCTTTCGCGTTTTGTGGCTACAATAGAAACCGAGTTTCTAGAAACCGAGTTTCGCCGAAGAAACTCGGTTTCTAAGATCAACCGGAGGCCATGATGACCTGTTGCCCCCACTGCCAGGGCGCGGACCGATTCTTCAACCAGCGCATCGCCGCGGCCGACCTGCGCGACTACCGGCGCCACGGCCCCAGCGGCACGACGAAGCGGCTGCTGGACGCGCTCAAAGCCGGCGGCGTGGCCGGGCTGACGCTGCTCGACATCGGCGGCGGCATCGGCGTCATCCAGCACGAATTGCGCGCCGCCGGGGTGAGCGCCATCACCGGCGTCGATGCCTCGCGGGCCTATCTGGCGCTGGCCCGGCAGGAGGCCGAAAAGCGGGGCTACGCCGAAAACGTGCAATACGTTCATGGCGATTTTGTGGCCCTGGCCGAGCGGATCGAGCCGGCCGACATCGTGACCCTGGATCGCGTCGTCTGTTGCTACCCCGATATGGCGGCATTGGTAGCCAATGCCTGCGCCAGGACGCAGCGTTTCCTGGGCCTGGTCTACCCGCGCGATAGCTGGTGGACGAAGCTGGGGGTGCGAATGCTGAACCTTTACCCCCGGCTGCGGGGCGATGCCTTCCGCTCGTTCGTCCATCCCACGGCGGCGGTGGAGGGGATTATTGCCGGCCACAAGTTACGCAGGATCGTTCATCATGAGGGGCCGCTATGGCAGGTGGCGGTGTTTGCACGATGAAATAGATACCGGGCTTCTCAGAAGAGGCTCGGTTTCTGAATAGCTTCGAGAGCGACACGAGTATGAATATGCCAACCTCCTCTGATTCGCTCGCGATGGTCTTTGAAGGCTGGGAAGGCTATCGCCAGAGCATCATCCACGCGGTCGCCCCTTTGACACCCGAACAATTGACGTGGCGTCCGGCGGCGCATTTGCGTTCCGTCGGTGAACTTGCGCGGCACATCGCCCTGGGGCCGGTTGGCTGGTTTCTCTGGATGGGCGCGCCCGGCAGCCACGAACTGGCCGGGCGGATTGCGGCCTGGGAAACTGACGCCGACGGCAACCGGTACGTGATTGAGCCGGCGATTGATATAGCCGATCAAGCCGGCCAGTTGGTCGAGTGGCTCGACGCCTCCGCAAAGATGATCGCCGATACGTTACGACTCTGGACGGTGGCGGACCTTCAGAAGACCTACCGGCATACCTGGAATGGGGACACGTACGCCATCTCCAGACAATGGACGCTCTGGCGCATCATGGCCCACGACCTGCATCACGGCGGCGAGTTGGCGATCTCGTTGGGAATGCAGGGGTTGGAGAACTTCGAGCTTGGCCATTTAGGTGGGCACATTGTTCTGCCGCCGCTGGCCGATCAACCTGATGAGGATGGCAACACGCCTTCTATCCCTTAAAGGATCGACAGATAGGCCGGGTGATTACCATTGAGCAAGTATAATTCGGCCGATGTATCGCTTAATCGGGCTTATCTTCACCACCTTATTCCTTCTCACCGCTTGCCAAAGCCAGTCACCGGCCACCCCGACGGCGACTTTTTCGGCCGTGACGTCCGAGCCAACCAGCGACCGGCCAACGTCCGCCTTGCTCACAACGACGCCCGGCAGCCAGGTCTTTGTCCCCGTCGCCCCCAGCGAGGGGACGCCGACGGGTGATGGCCGGACGGCCGAACCAGCGCTCGTCTACCCCNNACCCCGCCCCACCGACCGCCACCCCCGAACCGGACTACCCCGATTATACCGGCCCACCCCTGAACCGGGACGAGGTCGGCATCCAAATCTATCTCCACCGCCAGGACGTGCGCGACCTGCTGCGCCACCAGGCAGCGCTCGACGCCGGGTGGGTGAAGGTGCAGGTATCGTGGAAGCTCCACGAGCCGCAACCGGGCCAATACAACGAGGAGCTATTTGGCGAACTGGACCAGTTGATCGCCGGGGCCAACGGGCAGGGCGTCAAGGTGCTGCTGAGCGTGAGCAAGGCCCCGGAGTGGAGCCGGCCGGTAACGGAGATGGACGGCCCGCCGGGCGATTATGCCCTGTTCGAGGGCTTCATGCGCTATGTGGCGACGCGCTACGCCGGGCAGGTGGCGGCCTATGAACTGTGGAACGAGCCGAATTTGCAGCGCGAGTGGAACGGGTCGCCGCTCAGCGCCGCCGATCTGGTGGAATTGATGCGGCGCGGGACGGCCGGCGTTCGCGCCGTCGATCCGGCGGCCCAGATCATCGCCGCCGCGCCGGCCACGACCGGTATCAACGACGGCGTGAACGCCATCGACGACCGGGTCTACTTTGGGGCGATGCTGGCTGCCGGCGCGGCCGAGGTCGTCGACGGCTTCGGCGTCCATCCCTACGGCTGGGCCAACCCGCCCGACAGCCGGGCGGCCGACGCCACGCAGGTCTCATCGAGCCACAACAATCACCCCAGCTTCTTCTTCGCCGACACGCTGGAGGATTATCGCTCGATGCTGGTCGCCGCTGGGGCAGATGACAAACAATTGTGGCCGACCGAGTTCGGCTGGGGCACGTTCGAGGGCATCGTCAACGACGAGGGGCAGCCGGTGTCGCCGCCGCCCGGCTCCGAGTTCATGGCCGACAACAGCGAGTGGGAGCAGGCGGTCTACACCCTGCGCGCCTACGAGATGGCCCACGACTGGGAGTGGGTGGGGCCGATGTTCTTGTGGAATCTCAACTTCACCAAGGCGCTGGGGCCGGAGTTCCAGGAAGTGGGCTACAGCCTGCTGCGGCATGATGAGAGCCGGCGGCCAGTGTATCGGACGTTGGAAAATCGGAATAACTAGAGCATGACTTGCAATTAAGCTACATGCTGTGTATTATACACAGCATGTAGCTTAATTGAAAAGAAACCATGTTTGCGGTCTGGGTAACCACGCATGACTTTCATTTAAGCTACGCACTATGTATAATACACAGCATGTAGCTTAATTGGGACAATAGTCATGTTTACTGATCGCAAGCGCGAGATCACTTACTTTAACGAACTCCTGACGCGCGGACGGCCCGGCCCGGCGCAATTTATCCTGCTCTACGGCCGGCGGCGGGTGGGCAAGACGGCTCTTCTGATGGAATGGGCCGAACGCAACACCACCTCCCACACCTATTGGGCAGCCGAAAAAGAGCCGGCAGACCTCCAACGCCGGAAGCTCTATGCCCGCCTTCTGGGCATGCCATTTCGTCAAAGCCCCCTTTTCGATAGCTGGTCAGAGTTATGGGATGCGGTGGCGGCCATTATCGGGGAACGTCGCCACATCCTGATCCTGGACGAGTTGCCCTATGCCGCCGAGTCCGACCCGGCTACCCTGTCGGCCTTGCAACACGCCTGGGATACCCATTTCCAGCACTCGAATCTGGTCATTGTCCTGTGCGGGTCGCAGGTCAAGGTGATGGAATCGCTGCAAATGCACCAGTCGCCGCTGTTCGGCCGCCTGACGGGTCAGTGGCACCTTGATCCACTACCCTTTAGTGCCTTGCGCGAATTCTTTCCCGATTGGACAGCCGAGGAGCGCGTCGCCGCCTATGCTGTCGCCGGTGGTGTGCCGGCCTATCTCAACTGGCTCGACCCGACGCTGAGTCTGACGGCCAACATCCGGCAGATTATCCTCTCCGAGGGTAGCATGTTTCTGGCCGAGCCGACCTTTTTGCTCTATGACGAGGTGCGCGAGCCGCAATCCTACCTGGCGACGTTGAAAGCGATTGGCATGGGTCATCACACCCTCGGGGACATCAGCAATCACGCCATGATCGCCACCAGCCACCTCTCGGCCTATCTCCAGCGGTTGCAGGATTTGAAGCTGGTGGAGCGACGATTGCCCGCGGCCACGTTGCCGGTCAAACGCCGTAGCTCGCGTCTCGGACGGTACCACCTGGGCGATCCCTACTTTCGTTTCTATTTTCGCTTTATCGCTCCCTACTACGAATACCTGCCGTTCGATACCGAGCGCGTGCTCGAACGTATTCGCAAAGAGTTGCGTGGCTTCGTCGGCGGGACGGCGTTTGAGGAGCTGGCGCGACAGTGGGTTATCGAGCGCGGAGCAGCGGGAGAATTGCCGTTGCGGCCGGCGATTGTCGGCGCGCACTGGAGCCGCAAAGTGCAGGCGGACGTGGTCGCGGTAGATTGGGAAAGCCGCCAACTGCTATTGGGCGAGTGCAAGTGGGGCGATGGGCGGGTCGAGCCTCAGGTCGTCCGGGATTTGGTCGTCCACAAGGGCGAACTATTGCGGCGGGAGTTGCCCGACGGCGAGGCCTGGCGATTGCACTATGCCTTGTTCACGCGGGCCGGTTTGTCGAGGGCGGCGGCGGCCGAGTTAGCGAAACACGATGGGTTCCACGTGGGTCTGACCCGGCTCGACGCGGATTTATCCTGACAGCGCCGGCGCAGCGGGTTATACTAGTCGCAACCGGACGCCATGATCCCGACCAACTCCGATCTACGCCAGTTTATCATCCAATTCTTCAGCGATGAAGAGTTAGAAACACTCGCCTTTGACTACTTTCCCGAAGCGGCCAACGACTTTGGCAGTGGGATGAGCAAGGGGCGCAAGGTCATCGCTCTCATCGGCCACTGCGAGCGGCGCGGCCGGTTGGACGACCTGCATGCCGCCGTAGCCCGCGAGCGGGCGGCGGCATGGAACCACCAGTTCGCCGCGCGGCCCGTAGAGACGCCCCGTCGGGACGTCTCTACCTTGCCCACCGCACGCGATCCGCGCCAGATCTTTCTCAGCCACGCCACGGCCGACGCCGCCTTCGCCCACACACTGGCCGGCGACCTGCGCGCCGAGGGCTGGCGGGTGTGGATTGCCCCGGACAGCATTCAGCCAGGGGAGAAGTGGGTGGAGGCGATTGATCGTGGGTTGGAGACGAGTGGGGTGTTTGTGGTGATGTTGACGCCGGATGCGGTCACTTCGCGCTGGGTCAACACGGAGACGGACGCGGCGGTGGAGATGCAGCACGAAGGATTGATCACATTCATTCCGCTGGATGTGGTCGAATGTCGACCGAAGAGGTTGTGGCGGCAGTATCAGTACGTGCCGTTTCGCGAGAGCTACATGGCCGGGTTGGATGCGTTGTTGCGGCGGTTGGATGAGCAAGACCCTCTCCCCAACCCTCTCCCACAGGGAGAGGGAGCCAACTCCCCGCTCCCCGGTTCCCCTGCTCCCCCCAAAGAGCGTCGCGTCAAGGAGGAGCAGTGGCGGCAATTGCAGGCTTTGGCCCATGAGATCGCCGCTGAGTTGGGCCGGCGGAGCGGTGACGACGAGACGCGCGAGGTCTTCCGGCGGTTCAACCGGCATTTTGGCCTGTCGACGTACAAAAAATTGCCGCGAAAGCGGTTTGATGAGGGGTTGGCCTTCTTCACGGAGTGGCGGGATGAGGTCGTGGCGTCATCGGCCGAGACTCAAGACCCTCTCCCACAGGCAGAGGGGGTTCTGGTTCCCTCTCCCCCCGGGAGAGGGTTAGGGAGAGGGGACAATTGGTCNNACAATTGGTCACAGGGGGAAGAAGACCCTCTCCCCAACCCTCTCCCACAGGGAGAGGGGGCGCAGAGCGCGTTGCCAACCGACGTTACAAGGCGTGTCCATGAGAAGACCGGTATCGAGATGGTTCGCATCCCGGCCGGTCCGTTTCTTTTCGGTTCCACTGACACGGATAAGGAGGCTTACGACGATGAGAAGCCTCAGAGGACGGTGGAACTTGCGGAGTATTGGATTAGTCGCTATCCCCTAACCAATGCCCAATACAAGCGTTTTGTCGATGCCACCGGACACGAAGCTCCCCAGCATTGGAAAGGGGGAAGCCCACCGCCGGACAAACTAGATCATCCGGTGGTCTACGTCAACTGGCATGACGTCCAGGCCTTTTGCGAGTGGGCCGGACTGGCGTTGCCAACCGAAGAGGAGTGGGAAAAGGCGGCGCGAGGCACAGACGGCCGCCGTTACCCATGGAGTGATGACTGGGCTGACGGCCGCGGCAATACGAGGGAGGCTGGGGTCGGCGGGACTACGGCCGTTAGGCAATATTCACCGCAGGGAGACAGTCCCTATGGCTGCGCCGACATGGCCGGCAACGTGTGGGAGTGGACGGAGTCATGGTATGATGACACGCAGGCGCGGCGCGTGGTGCGCGGCGGCTCGTGGGGCAGCTCCCGTGACTTCGCTCGCGCGGCCTATCGCGACCACGCCCTTCCGGACGATCGCAGCATCAGTCTTGGCTGTCGGCTGGTGCGCCGTCCCCCATCTCAGACGCTCTGATCTCTGTTCTTGGCGCGCGAGCGGTAGCGAGTCGCGCCGCGGCTAGGCTTTGCGTTCAAGAGGGGTTGAGCCTTTCTTCGATCCTGAGTCCTGATTGCTATATCTCGATTTCGGATTGGGACTTGACGTGCTAGCGAATCCTACTGAGGATTTCTCCCGGTGTGGCAATAACCAACTTTGGCGCGATGCGGTTAATATCTTTTCCGATAAGATGTTGCCGGTCGAATGTCGCCAGATAATCGGCCCCGCACTCAATTGCCCCGGCCAGAATGGGCGCGTCTTTGCCAACCACATATTCCGCTGCGGCTTGAATCTCGATCTGGTCGGGCGCGGGCAAGACTTCAATAGGAAATGCGTTGAGAATGGCACGGAAAGTGGCCGCGCCTTCCGGCGCTTTGTGTTCCAGATTTCGTTCCGCTTCTTCAACAGCGACACGATTTGTAATAAGTTGAATACGTTTTTCTAAGCTAAGACGAAGTAGTTCCCGTGCCGCGCCCATGGGTGAATAGGCGGCGGCGAACAATGCCGATGCGTCAAGGAATATCCGGCTCATCATCCCCTGGCTCCAATCCATACCACTCGCGCACTATCTCAGCCCGGATGCTACGACCGGATGTAATTAACTCATCCAATGTAACGCCACGCGCAGCCAGAATCCCCCCCAGTTCATCTAAGAGTTTCATCGGATCAGGTTCATCTTTTCGGACGATCCAACCCTCTTCCGTCCGCTCGAATACAACGGTATCGCCTTTATGTAGCCCATATTCGCGCCGCAACTCTTTGGGCAGTGTTACCTGGCCGTTTTCCTGAATCGTGTAGGGGCCATATCCCATCGTTTGTAACCTCATCGAGAGCAGTATGAATTATGAATTATGAATTATGAATTATGAGTATAGTCGATTCAGTACTCCCCGTCAATCAACAGTCAGGAAACTTCCGTATTGATTTGCGGTAAATGGTGGTGAGCTGGTGTATCTCGTATAACCCGAGAGACGCGTTCCCCGAAGCGCGTCTCTCCAATTCATCTGCCTACCCCATCTGCTCCGCCAGCCAATCGAGGATCGTTTGCACCGTCTCCGGATCAAGCACCCGGTCGGCGGCATTATACGTCGCGCTGTCGGCCGCGGTCAGTTCCTCGGCCGGCCGCTCCTCCAGCTTTAGTACGTGGTTGGCGTTGGCCGGGTAGCTGAAGGTGACGTTGTCGCCGGCCGCCGCTTCCAGTGCCGCGCCATCGACCCGCCAATCGCTCTGGATGTCCTTTTGACCGATGATGACCAGGGCCGGTGCGGTGGTCGCCGCCAGCAGTTCGGCCGGTCGGGCGGCCATGAACTCGGCCATAAACGGCTGGTTGGCCGGCGCGACCAGAGCCGACCACATCGCCTGGGCATCGCGGGGCAGGGCCGGGTCGAGTTCGGTCGCCTCGCCGGCGATGAACGCGGCCATGGCTTCATCCCATAGGCCCAGGAGTTCGTCGCGGTTCGGATCGGCGCTCAGCACGTCCTGGTCGATCTGCCGGCGCACCAGATCGGCGATCGGCTGGCCGGGCGCGCCGGTCAGGATCAGCCCGGCAAAGGGCAAAGCCGGGTCGGAAGCTTGATAGTTCAGGGCGTGGAGCGTGCCCTCGCTATTGGCCAGGACGAAGAGGCGGGCCGGGTCGATGCCCGGTTGGGCCGCCAGGTAATCGACGGCGCTGGACAGTTCGTCCAGATGGCTCTGGAAACTGATGTTGCCTTGCAACGCGGCCATATTCTGCTGGGCATATTGGCCGGTGAAGCGCTTGTCATAGCGTAGCGTGGCGTAACCGGCGCGGGTCAATGCGTCGGCCAGTAGGGCGGCGCTGCCGTTGCGGCCGGGAAACTGCGCCGAGTTCCAGTCGCGGTCGGCCGGGCCGCCGCCGGCGACGAAAACGACCGCCGGGAACGGGCCGTCGCCCGCCGGTCGGGTCACTGTCGCGGCCATCGTGGTTGCGCCCAGCGCCCAGGTGACTTCCTCGGTCGTTTGGCCGTCGCTGGGCGTTGCGTCAACCGGCAAGCTGGACTCGGCCGTTACTTCGGCCGTTGGTGCGGCTGTCGGCGCGGCCGTGTTGGTCGGCGCGACGGCCGCCGTGGGCAGCGCCGGTTCGGGAACCGTGGTAGCCGGCGGGGCGCTCTCGGCCGGGGCGCGATTGCAGGCGGCCAGCAGCAGGATCAGGAGCAGCAGATGCGAGCGACGCAACATAAGACACTCACCTCACAGTATTACACAGTCATTTCAGCCATTATAACAACCGCAACCATATCAGGTGTCGGCCGATAACGCTAAGGCTTGTAGTGTACACTATTCTCGTGTACACTAACCCCATGCTCAAGAATATCACCCTCTCGGCCGATGAGGCCCTAATCCGCGAGGCGCGGCGGCAGGCAGCGCTGCAGAATACCACATTGAACGATTTGTTTCGTGAGTGGCTGGAACGCTACATCGCCCGGCAAGAGGCCGTTCAACGCTATCAGGAGTTGATGCAGCGATTGGGTCTGCGTTTCGACCGCAAGTACACCCGTGAGGAAATGAATGAACGGCGGTGAAAATGGCGGATTATTCTTTCTGGATACCAATGTATTGGTTTATTCACTGGCAATGAATGAACCTCGCAAACAGCCCATTGCTGCCGCCCTTCTCCAAAGCGCTCTAGATACGGGTCGCGGTGTGATCAGTACCCAGGTTGTTCAGGAGTTCCTGAGCCTTGCTACTCGTCGAGCCAGTCCGGTATTCTCGGCGGCGGAAACGGTCGAATATTTGAAAAAAGTATTATGGCCGCTTTGCAGCCACATTCCCTCCGAAGCTTTCTACGAACGGGCGCTGCAAATTCGCCTGGATACCGGCTATTCGTTCTATGATGCGCTGATAGTCGCCGCTGCAACGCAGCTTGGCTGCCGACGACTCCTGACCGAAGACCTGCAACACGGCCGCAAAATCGGCAACCTGACGATCCTTAACCCCTTCGCCGACTAGGTGCGACCCACTTTCCGAAGTGGGTTGCACCTAGTCGCTCTTCTACCCAGTCTGCTCCCCCAACCACTCCAAAATAACCTGCACCGTCTCCGGATCCAGCACCCGATCGGGCGCGTTATAGCTTACCCCGCCGGCCGCGGTCAATTCCTCGACCGGCGTCTCCTCCAGCTTCAGCACGTGGTTAGCATTGGCCGGGAAGCTGAACGTCACGTTGTCCCCGGCCGCCGCCTCCAGCACCGCGCCGTCGGCTTGCCAATCGATCTGAATATCCTTTTGGCCGATAATGACCAGCGCCGGCGCGTCGACCGCCGCCAGCAGTTCGGCCGGCTGGACGGCCAGCAGCTCGGCGCTGAATGGCTGGTTGGCCGGGGCCACCAGCCCGGCCCACAGCTGCTGGACGCTCTCCGGCAGCGACGGGTCTAGTTCGGTCGTTTCGCCGGCCAAGAAGGCGGCGATGGCCTCATCCCACAAGATCAGCATTTCGTCCCGATTCGGCTCGGCGCTCAGCACGTTCTCGCTTATCTGCTGGTGCAGCACCTCGGTCATCGGCCGGCCAGGCGCGCCGGTCAGGATCAACCCGGCAAAGGGCGTGGCCGGGTCGGAATTCTGGTATTTCATGGCGTGGAGCGTGCCCTCGCTGTTGCCCAGCACGAACAGTTGGGCCGGGTCGATGCCCGGTTGAGCCGCCAGGAAGTCAACCGCGCTGGTCAGTTCGTCCAGATGGCTCTGGAAGCTGATGTTGCCCAGCAGTTTGGGCAGGTTTTCCTGGGCAAAGGGGCCGGTGAAGCGCTTGTCGTAGCGCAGCGTGGCGTAGCCGGCGCGGGTCAGTTCGTCGGCCAGCAGGGCGGCGCTGCCGTTGCGGCCGGGCAACAGCGGCGAGTTCCAGTCGCGGTCGGTGGGGCCGCTGCCGGCCACGAACACCACCGCCGGAAAGGGGCCATCCCCCTCCGGTCGGGTCAGGGTGGCCGACACGGTGGTATCGTCCAGCGCCCAGGTGACTTCTTCGACCACGTAGGGCGGGACGGGCGTGGCTGTGGCCGCGACGACGTCGCCGGTGCGCGTCAATTCAAATGTGCCCGTCGCGCCGGACTGAGCGAAGTCGCCGCTAATCGTTTTGCCGTCGATCGTGCCGTCGAACACCGCGCCCACGGAGCCGATGGCGAAGTGGACGGCGTCGCCTGTCAGGTTGACGTCATCCAGCGGCAAGTCCATAGCGCCTTGTTGCGGAATGTCGATGGTCGCCGTCAGCGCGCCGATGCTGGAGGAGAACTTGACGATGATGTCGAGTTGCTGGCCGGCGATGGTGATCGCCCCTTCCCATTGGCCGTCCAGAGGGGTGGCATCGACCGGCAGGACGGTCTCGGCTGTGGGATCGGGCGGGTCGGTGGGCATAGCGGTCTCCGTAGGCGACGCCGCTTCGGGCGCAGTGGTCGCCGGCCCTTCACTCTCCGCCGGCGTGCGATTGCAGGCGGCCATGAACAGCAGTAGAACGAACAAGGATGCTTTACGAAGCATGGGTTACTCTCCTTACTGTCCTCCAGTATAGCACCGGCCGGCCAGCCCTGACAGGTGGGCGAACACAAGTTATCTGCCGTTAAGCGTCGTATTGCCGGCCCACCTGTCAGACCTTTCTTGCCGGAGGTGGTTTGACAGCCGCCCCGGATGTGGGCAGAATCCCACCCTTGTGAATTGGCTACCCCTCATCATCCTGGGCATCACCGCCTTTGCCGCCACCAATGTGGATGACAGCCTGCTCCTCCTCCTGCTCTTCGGCGACCGCCGCTTCCGCGCGCGCCACGTCTTCGTCGGGCAGGCGGTGGGCATTGGCCTGCTGGTGCTCATCAGTCTGCTCGTCGCGCTCCTGGCGCTGGCGGTTCCCGGGCGCTGGGTCGGGCTGCTGGGGCTGGCGCCCATCGTGATCGGCGGGCGCGAATTGCTGGCCCGGCGGGACGGCGGGCAAGAGGAAGATGCGGCCCTGGATACAGCCGTCACCCGCGCCACACCCGGCTGGCGGCGGGCCGCGTCGGTGGCCGGCCTCACCCTGGCTAACGGCGGCGACAATATCGGCGTCTATGCGCCGCTCTTCGCTGCCCGGCCGCCGGCGCAGACGGGGCTACTGTTGGTCGTGTTTGCTGTGATGCTGGCCGGGTGGTTGTTTGGGGCGTTCTATCTGGCGCGAAGGTCGATTTTTGCCGGGCGGATCCTAACATTGAGCCATCAGATATTTCCCTATACACTGATTGGGGTTGGGCTATTCTTGCTGTTTGAATCACTTATCTAGATTTTACTCCGATCCGATCTTTCACGCTTGCACGGAACCCATGTAACAGTTATCATTGCGCTGTGATCGCATCATTTGGCGATGAAGCAACGGCTGACCTATATCACAATCGAGCGACAAATCGGGTACGCCGTTATCCGCACGATATCAGAAAGATTGCCCTAAAAAAGCTGGACGTCCTGAACGCAGCTCATCAGTTAATAGATTTACGTTCTCCTCCTGGAAATCGATTAGAAGCATTGAAAGGAGACCTGCAAGGCTATTACAGTATTCGCGTCAATCAACAATGGCGGGTAATTTTTAGGTGGGCTGATGGTAATGCC
>CXWJ01000058.1_pt1 | contig 14801 bp, 16 predicted proteins | sample 590841 | NCBI WGS metagenome assembly CXWJ01 (sample SAMEA3498367, study PRJEB10139) | wastewater metagenome | biome: wastewater treatment plant; material: activated sludge | place: Austria | collected 2015-01-21 | reverse complement strand
CGTTTCGCCTGCCTTGAAGGAAATGGCCTTGGCGCTGAATGCGTATTCGCTGGCGTCGAGCTTGACGACGCGCGTCGCCGCCTTCGCCTTGGCGGCGTGGCCGGTGTCGTGACCCGTGCTCGCAAGGACGGTGCCCGCGGTCAACAAAGATGCCAGGGCCAGGATGGATATCGCTTTCATCGCTTCGTTCCTTTCAAGTTCTATAGACGCACGCGCAACCCAAGGCGCAGCGTCGTTTCTTCAACATCGTCGCCGTCGGCCCGCGCGCGCAGCGCCGTTTCACCCAGAGCCCGGTCGTAGACCAATTCGACATAGGGTGCGAACTTGCGGGTGATTTCGTAGCGAAGCGCGAGGCCAGCCTGGACGCTGCTCAGGCCCGCGCCGATGCCGCGTTCGGGCATGTCGTCGGCGTAGGCTTCGACTTCGACCGAAGGCTCTAAGAACAGGTCTTGGGTGAGCGCGAAGTCGATCGATTGTTCGAGGCGTAGAGCGACATCGCCCTCGTCGCTGACGAAAAGGTGCGCATCCGTTTCGAAGAAGTAGGTCGCCATGCCGTGAAAGCCGGCTGCTGCCCACATGCGGGCGTCGGGTTCGACGTCGTAGCGCAGGCCTGCTTGGAAATCCCAGAACTCAGCGATGTTCCAGCTCACGAAGCCGCGAAGTTGGGCATCGTCGACGTCGCCATCGAACGTTTCGCCTTCGGTTTCGAGCCTGACTTTGACGTCGTCGCCGCCGACCCAGGCATAAGCGTCCCAGGTGACGAGCGTGCCGTCGCTGCCGTCGAGCCAGCCCGCATCCGTGCCGTCGACCTCTGCGCTCGCGCCCCAGAAGATCATGGGGTGGGCCATCGGGTCGTCTTTGCCGTGCGCGCCTGCGCCGAGAGCAACGCTCGTGGTCAAGGCGGCGGCCAGGATCGCTGTGCCGAGGCGGATCATTTCGCCTCCGCGCTCATGCGGGCGACGACGACCTTCGTCATCATGCCGGCGGCCATATGGTAGAGCAGGTGGCAGTGAAACGCCCACTCGCCGGGTTCGTCGGCGGTGAGCAATGCGGCGTAGCTTGCGCCCGGCGCGACGCTGACGATGTGCTTGTTGGGCAGGCGTTCGCCGGGTTGTCCGTTCAACAGCTGAACGAACATGCCGTGCAAGTGCATCGGATGCGCCATCATGGTTTCGTTCACGAACGTGATCTTCACGCGTTCGCCGTAAGCGAGTTCGATCGGCTCGGCATGTTCGGCTTTCGCGCCGTTCAGCGTCCAGATGTAGCGTTCCATGGAACCGCCAAGCTTGACCACGATCTCGCGCGTCGGCGTACGTGTGTCCTTTTGCGGCGCGAACGACTTCAGGTCGGCGTATTTGAGCGCGCGCATGCCCGGCGGCGTGCCGGCATCGGCCCAGCCGCGAGGCGGGCGGCTCTTGGTAGGCGGTGCCGCGGCATGATCGCCGTGGCCGCTCTGATCCGCGCCATGGCTGGCGTGTGCGCTGTGATCGATCTGTGGCGCCGCGTGACCTTCATGTCCGGCGGCGCCGTGGGCCATGCCCATGTCGTCCATCGTCAGCAGCGTGCGCTTGCGCAACGGCGGCATTTCGCCCGTCATGCCTTCGCGGGGCGCGAGCGTCGCGCGGGCGTAGCCCGAGCGGTCGATCGGTTCGGCGNNTTGACGATGCGCAAGCGCGTGCGTTCGCCCGGCTTGAAGAGCGCCGTCCAGTTCGCCGACGGCGGCTTGCCGTTGACGAGGAACGTGTAGCCGGAGATGTCGGCCATGTCCGTCGGGTCCATGCGCATCTCACCCCAGTCCAGGCGATCGCGGAGCGTGGCGCCCAAGCCGTCGCGGCCGACGTCGCGGAAGAAGTCGCCGGCGGTGCGGCGTCCGCGATTGTAGTAGCTGTGGTCGTTCTTCAGGTTGCGCAGGATCTCGTTCGGGTTTTCCTCGGTGAAGTCGGAGAGCACGACGACATGTTCGCGCTCGGTCTGCACGGGATCGCCTTCACGCGGTTCCAGGATAAGGGCGCCGTACAAGCCAGCCTGTTCCTGCGCGCCGGAGTGGGAGTGGTACCAGTAGGTGCCGGACTGGCGGACCTTGAAGCGATAGGTGAAGGTTTCGCCGGGCTTGATGCCGGGATAGCCGTTCAATCCGGGCACGCCATCCATCATGCCGGGCAGCAGAAGCCCATGCCAATGCACAGAGGTATCTTCGTCGAGCTTGTTGGTGACGTGGATCGTCACGTCTTCACCTTCGCGGAAGCGCAGCGTTGGGCCCGGCAATTGGCCGTTGAACGTGATGGCCTGGACCGAGCGTCCGGTGACGGCGACCGTTGTGCGCTCAACGGACAGCCGCACTTCGGCCGCCGACGCGGCGGTGATCGTGGCGGCGAAAGCGGTCGAAAGCACGAGGGCGAGTGTGGCGAGGCGCATCGCTAGTGAATACCCCTAGGGGGTATGCCCTGGCAACCCCGCCTAGGCGGGACGTAGTTCCACGGCGGCCTTGGCCAGGCGGCGGTAGAGGTTGCGCCGGCGGGCGAGCGGCCACCATTCGTAGAGGAAGATTTCGAGCGGCCGCCAGTTCGCGACCCATCCCAGAATGATCAAACTTTCGCGCGTCAGGCGAGTGACGGGGTTGTCGCCCAGGACGACGTCGACGTATTGGGCCGCAGCCGTGCAGGCAATGAGCACGGCAATGCCGATCGCCAACGACAAGCGGCCCACTCGGAACAATTCGCGCAAGTCGCGACCGATCGCTTCGGCCCGCAACACGAAAAAGCGCTTCATGCCATTCTCAAGGTCGGCGGCGGCCGGCGAGCTCGCTTCTGCTTTCGGCAGGTGGACGACGATATGGAACGCACTGTCGCGCGGCAGTTCCCTTGCCCAACCGACGATGAACTCCTCGGCGTCCTTGTCCAGGTCGCGTTCATGGAAGGGATATGGGTCCAGCGATTCAAACAGTTGCGCGATTTCGCGGATGTTGAGTTCGATCGTGGACGTGGCGGGCGATACGGGCATCGGGCGCGGATATGAGCAGATTTGACTGGGCTTTGTCGATTTTCCGGCAACTGACGTATTAGCGAACTAGGCGAGGGGGGCCGAATCCTGGCATGCGTTGGGGGTTGCGTTCTTGAGGTTTTCTTCGTTGTCCGTTCCCACCGTTGACGTTCCTGCGGCGGCCCCTAAGCCGCGCGATGCCCGGACTTGGGCGCAGCTTCTTGTTCCCTATCGCGATCCGTCGACGCCGCGTTCCTTTATGGAGATCGCGATCACGGTGGTGCCATTCTTGGCGCTGTGGGCGGCGATGTGGTTCTTAATGGGGTACAGCTATTGGCTGGCGTTGCCGCTTGCGATCCCCGCCGCAGGGTTTCTCGTGCGCATCTTCTTGATCCTGCACGATTGCGGGCACGGCGCGTTTTTCAAGAACAAGGCGCTGAACGATTGGGTTGGACGCTTGTGCGGGGTGTTGACGCTGACGCCGTTCGGCGTGTGGCGCAAGACGCATAACCTGCACCATGCAACGAGCGGCAATCTGGACCGGCGGGGGCTTGGCGACATCGAGACGATGACGGTGGCCGAGTACAAGGCGGCGCCCTGGTACGAGCGTCTGCGCTATCGCGCCTACCGCCATCCGATCACGCTGTTTTTGATCGGGCCTGCGTTCGTGTTCTTCCTGTCGAACCGATTGCCGGTCGGGTTGATGGACGGCGGCTGGCGGCCGTGGTTCTCGGCGATGGCGAACAATGCCGTGATCGCGACGGTCGTTGTCGGGATGATGTACCTCGTCGGGTGGAGCGAGTTCTTGATGATCGAATTGCCGATCCTCTTGCTCGCATCGTCGATCGGCGTTTGGCTGTTCTACGTGCAGCATCAGTTCGAAGGCACGGTTTGGGCGGGTTCCGACAAGTGGGACATCCAGCACGCCGCGCTGCAAGGTTCGTCGCACTATGACCTGCCGGCGGTGCTGCGCTGGTTCACGGCGAATATCGGCGTGCATCACGTGCATCACCTGTCCAGCCGCATTCCGTATTACCGGCTGCAGAAGGTGCTGCGCGATCATCCGGAGCTCAAGGACATGGGGCGGCTGACCTTGTGGCAGAGCTTCAAGTGCGTGAATCTGGCGCTGTGGGACGAGGTGCAGGGGCGGCTGGTCAGTTTCCGCGAGCTGAAGCGGGTCTGAGGTTTCTTGCGGGGCGGCAAAGCTGCTTCGCCTCGTCGTCGGTTTCGGCTATAGTTAACCTCTTCCGTTTGTTGCAACGGGGAGTGTGCCATGCGTGTGTTTGGCAAAGTGAAGTCGTTCGACCGGGCGGCTGGTGTTGGGTGCGCCGTGACGGACGGCGGCGCGCAGGCGGCGTTCACGGCCGCGGTTTTGGTACCGTTCGGGCTTTCGGCGATCGATGAAGGTGTTGCGCTGACGTTCGAGTTGACGCTCGACGGCGGCCGGCTTCGCGTCGCGAAGATATACGACATCGCGGGCAGGGTGCCAGGCGATTCCCGGCCGGACGCTGCGAAGGGTTTCGGTTTCAAAGTGTCGAAAGATCTTGACGGCGACGTGCTGCTGCACAAGTCCGTCATCGACGCGTTCGGCGCGGGCCCGGTGTTGGAGGGCGCCCCCGTCGACAGCGACGTCGTTCAGATCATCAAGAGCTTGCAGGCCGCGCCGCCGGTCACGCGCGTCACCGGGCGTGTCAGCTCGTATAACCGCGAGAAGGGCTTCGGCTTTGTCGTGACGAAGGACATTGACGGCGACGTGTTGTTGCACCGCTCCGTCCTGGAGGCGTTCGGCATCGACGCGCTGCTTGCGGGCGCGCAGGTCGACTTCGACGCCATGCGAAAGGTGAAGGGCTACCATGCGGTGCGGCTTCACGCGGTGCTGCCGCCGGAGAAGCCGATTGAGCCGGCGCCCTTCGTGGCACCCTCCGAAAGCAACGGCGGCTGCATTGTGATCGACGACGCTGTTTTCGCGCGCAGGGGTTTTCCGGCGCCGATCGTCGTCGGTGGCGGTGCCTGGCGCCGGCACCCAAAAGGCTTCGGGTTCGTCATGCCGAGCGACGATCCGCTCGAACAGGCGGTGTGCAAATGGTTCAGCCGGCCGAAGGGATACGGCTTTGTCAGGCTTGAGGACAGCGACGAAGGCATTTTTGTGCACATGGACACGTTGCGCCGGTGCGGGATGCGCATGCTCATGCCGGGACAGCGCGTGCGGGTGCGGGTGGCGCGGGCGGACAAGGGGCTCGTCGTGACGGCGATCGAGCCGGACGACGCGGACGACGACGTATAGGCAGGCACTACTTTGGGCGATCTGCCGTCGAGGCGCGCTCTTCGTCCTAAGTCCCGCCCCTTGCGTCGCGCCGTCCCGCACGGGCCGGAACTGTGACGCGCGCACACGGGCTGCAATCGTGATCAGGCACAGGATTGTGCGCCGCTAAGACAGGCGTATCGTCCGGGGCCAGCGGGTGGGGGCTTTCCACGGAGAGCACTCGCGATGACACAGATTGCGCGCATTGGAACTGCAGTTGTGGCCGCGTCCTTGGCTTTGGGTCTTGCTTACAACACGTTCGCGGCCGATCCGCCGAAACCCGGCACCACCGCCGTGCCCGGACAACCGGGTGTGCCCGCGACTGCGGCCGCGCCCGGAAAGGAGGTGCCCGCGGGCGCCGTTCTGCCGAAAGACCGCCTCACGCCCACGAAGGAGCTGCAAGCAGGCGTGCGCGGCAGCGTCGGGCGCAAGCTCACCGGGCGCGAGGCGGGCCTACCGCTCAGCGACTTCCCGGGTGCAAAGTCGATCAGCAGCGCCGAATGGAAGCAGATGCGGGAAATCCCGAAGACCGGGCTCTACATCGTCGACGCTGATTATGTCCCCGGAAATTTCCGCCAGTCGTTGAAACAGGAAGGCTATAGCTACGGCGCCAACGGCGAGATCAAGGATCGCAAAGGCAATTCGAAGGCGATCTTCATTTTGCCGCAGACTTACGAGATGAAGGGCCAGCGGCAAGGTTTTCTTGAAAAGGTGCAAAAATACGCGGGCGACGCGATCGTCGGCGAAGCAAAGGCGGGCAATCCCTATTGGTTCGCCTGCTACAGCGCGGACGCGTGGCTCGTCTACTCGAACGGGTTCTGCCGCTATTGGGACCTGAAAACGAAAGGCTGGGCCTATGGGCCGAAGGCGGGCGGCGGCTGCGGCTGGCCGGTGCCGGCGACGAAAATCTCGACGATCCAGGTGTGGGCGTGGATCCACGGCCACGCGTTCAAGAGCGCGAGCTGCGCGAATTGCAGCTCGAAGGGCGTGACCGCGAGTTGGGACATCGGTTGTTTCTGGCCGGCCTATGGCGGGGCGACGCTCGAGAATTATGCGAACCTGCAGGACAACGACCCTGCACACGGCAACCCGCGTGCCGACGCGTATTGGGTGTGGAGCCCGTAGCCTGAACGCAGAGACGCGGAGCGGAATCCGAACGCGATCGGCTCTTCTCCGCGCGACCTGCAGCGAGGCTGCGCCTCAAGAAAAATCGTCATGGCCGGGTCGCGCTTCGCTTGCCCGGCCATCACGGATATTGTCGAGAGTGCCGGATCGAATCGGCCGGCCGCGGGTTCCGCCTTCGCCAAGGCTTCGGCGGGCACGCAAGCTTGGCTACGACGAAAGAGTGTGAGCATGACAGTGATCCGCAGCATCATCGCCGTTCTGGCCGGGCTTGTTTTCATTTTCGTCACGCATATCGGGACGGATCAAATCCTGCATGCGCAGGGCGTGTTCCCGCCGGAGGGGCAGGCGATGCACGATCCGTGGCTGAACGCGCTCGCGCTTTTCTATCGCTGTTTCTATTCGGTGCTGGGCTGTGCGTTGACGGCGGCGTTGGCGCCGCGTGCCGCCATGGCGCATGCGTTGACGCTGGGCGGCATCGGCACGGTGCTGGCGAGCCTTGGCGCTTACGCCATGATCCCGCTGAACCTTGGGCCCATGTGGTATCCGGTCGCGCTAGCGGCCTCCGCGCTGCCGTGCGCTTGGGTTGGCGCAAAGCTCGCGCGGGCTTGAGCGCTTTTGCGGTTTGCGCTTGGGGGCCCAAGCGGGTACCAGCGCGCTCAACAAACGACGAGAGCGTACCCCATGAAGAAGAAAAAGGGGCTGAACCCGCCCTACGCCCAGCTCACCAAGGACGCGCGCTTCGAAGGCACGTTCGAGGTGCTCGTGCCCGTGCCCGACCGCGTGCGCCCGCACCGCGTGGCGCTGCAGTTCGACAGCCAGGCGGCGGCGGAGAGCTGGATCCACTCGCCGGACGGGGAAGACGCGATTGCGGAGATTTTGAAGGCTGAGTGAAATGTGGTGACGGGTTATCCATTCCCCCAGCGAAGCGTTCGGGACTCGACTTCAGGGTCCAAATTCTTGCTTGAAGCGTTCGATCTGGTGCATGCGTTCGTGGAGGATCGTCACGATGCCGACGGTGCCGTCGGTTAGGACTTTCCAGTAGATGTAGTGTTTCTCGTGATGGCAGAAATAGCCGTCCACGCCGAAGTCTGCGGGGACGCGGCGCCAGATGACTTTTCGCGCTGCGATCGCTTTGAATTTGTCGAAGAGGCCTTCGATATAGGCGTTGGCCTTCGCTTGCCCCCAAGTGCGCCGCGCGTACGCGCAGATTTCGTCCAGGCGGTGGCTGGCGCCCTCTTGGACGCGGAAGGCGGTCATTTGCGCTTGCGCGCGTTTCGTTTGATGACCGTTTTGGCGCCGAGCGTGTTGTAGGTGCTGTCGGGTTCCGCGAAGCCGTGCGTCAGTTCGGCCTTCAAGCGGGTGAAGGCCTCTGCGTCGGCGCGTGCCTTGTCGCGGCGGATGAGGTCGCGGACGTATTCGCTGACGTTTTCATAGGCGCCGTCGTCGCCCACGTTAGCGGCGACGTGTTCGCCGAGGGCGCCGCTGACGCGGACGTTGAGGGTGATGGGTTTGGACATGGTGTCCACAATATGTGGAATATTGTGGACGTGGTCAAGGAAGGAAGGGCGGGCTGGAAGCCCGCGCTCCCGGGTGCGATGCTACTCCGCCGCCCGCGCGAGCTCCGGCTTCGCCACCGCGCCCGCTTTCGTGAACACCAGCACATCGTCCTCGATCGGGGCTTTGCGCATTTGTTTGAGGTCGGTGAAGTAGTTTTGGTTTTGGCGCCAGGGTGCCTCGGGGCCTTGCTTGGGCGTGGCGGCGAGCGCGCGTAGGACGTAGCCGCTCGAGAAGTCGAGCATGGGGTCGGCCTTCATGTTCGGGTCGGTNNACGAACGCCAGGTTCGGGACGTTCGAGAGCATCATGCCTTTGTAGGCGAAGGTCTTGCCCGGATCGACGGGCGCGCCGTCCACCGTGATTTGCGCGCCGCCCAGCATTTGCACGTGCAGGCCCGTGGCGGTGACGATGACGTCGGCTTCGAGTTCTTGGCCTGACTTCAGCTTGATGCCTTTGGCGGTGAAGCTTTCGATGTGGTCGGTGACGACGCTGGCCTTGCCATCTTTGATCGCGTTGAACATGTCGGCGTCGGGCACGAGGCAGAGGCGCTGATCCCACGGGTTATAGCTCGGCGTGAAGTGGGTTTTCACGTCGTAGTCCTTCGGCAGAAGGTCGGCCACGCCTTTGATCAGGCGCTCGGCCGTCTGCCCAGGCTTCTTGCGCGACAGACCGAAGAAGAAGCGCTGCAGCACGATGTTGCGCCAGCGCGGGATCATGTAGGCCCAGCTCGCGGGCAGGAATTTGCGCAGCGTGTTGGCGAGCTTGTCCTTCTCGGGGCGCGAGACGTAATACGTGGGCGAGCGCTGCAGAATCGTCACGTGGGCCGCGGTCTTGGCCATGTTCGGGAGCAGCGTCACCGCGGTCGCGCCGGAGCCGATGATGACGACGCGCTTGCCCGTGTAGTCGAAACCTTCCGGCCAGTGCTGCGGGTGGATGATCGTGCCTTTGAAGGTCTCGCGGCCCTTGAACTCCGGCGTGTAGCCGGCTTCGTAGCGGTAGTAGCCGGCGCAGGAGAACAGGAAGTTCGCGGTGAATTGGACACGCTCAGTCGCCCCCTCCACCATCGCTGCGCGATGGTCCCCCTCCCCAGCTGTCGCTGGGGCGGACACGCGGCGCTCTGCGGTGATTGTCCAACGGGCGGTGGCGCTGTCCCAGCTTGCGCTCACCACCTTGTGGCGGAAGCGGATGTGTTTGTCGATGCCGTTTTCGCGCGCGGTCTCGGTGACGTAGTCGCGGATCTTGTCGCCGGGCGAGATCGTGCTGTCGTGCTTCCAGGGCTTGAAGTGATAGCCCATGGTCAGCATGTCGCTATCTGAACGGATGCCGGGATAGCGGAACAGGTCCCACGTGCCGCCGATGCGTTCGCGGTTTTCGAGGATCACGTAGGTTTTCTTGGGCGCGAACTTGTTCAGGTGATAGCCGGCGTCGATGCCGGACAGTCCCGCACCAATGATCAAGACATCGACGTGTTCCATGGGGCTCGTTCCGTAAGCTGCAATGGCGCAATCCCGTCAGTATAGCACGGACGGTTCGGCTGACAATTTGTCAGTTTGGAGGTTAATGGGACGCGCGCTCCACATGCTCCAGCGCATCGCGGGCGAATGTTCGGCTCCGCGGAGTGCCTGACCCGGTGCGCTCGTTCCATCGGCGTATCCACAAGCTTGCATGCCGCTGCGCGGTTCGGGCGCATGGGGCTAAGTGCTTGGCGCTGAACACAGAGTGCGGATGGTCGCGGCTGTCTGACATTCCTGTCACTTGACGTTGCGTCGCGTGTGGCCCAGGTCGCGGCCTGTTACTTCCCCTCGAAGGTTCAAGAGCAAAACATGAAGACGATTCTCACAGCAGTGGTGGTGGGTGCGGCATTGGCGATGACCGTTCCGGCGCAAGCGGCGGAAGGCTTCGGCATTCTCCTGGGCGGCAGCGGCTGGAAGATCCCGGCGTGCAAGCAAGGCAAAGTGCTGCGTGAAGTGCGCGACGAGCGCACGGGCAAGCTGGTGTGGCGTTGCGTGCTGACGCAGCAGCAGACGGCGCAGGTGGTTTCGGCGCCGCGCCGATAAGCGTACCGCCTCATCCCGAAGTGTTTTGATCGCCCCCGTTGTTTGGGGGCGATTTTTTTGCGTAGGGTTCGTCGCGTCTTCGTTCGGGAGTGGTTCGCGTGCAGTTCGATGTCGCGGGAGCTCAGCTGACTGCCGATCCGTCCGGTGCCTTGTGGTGGGCGGATAAGCGGCTGCTTGCCGTCGCCGATTTGCATTTCGAGAAGGGCTCGGCGTTCGCGGCGCGTACGGGGCAGATGCTGCCGCCCTACGATACGCACGCGACATTGGCGCGGCTGACCGGCGTGGCGGAGCGTCTTCAGCCGAAGACGATCGTGTGTCTGGGCGACAATTTTCACGACGGCGACGGGCCGGAGCGGTTGGATGGTTCGGCGACGCGCGCGATCACGAGCCTTATGCGCAAGCGGCGCTTCGTTTGGATCGAAGGCAATCACGACCAGGCGTCGGCGCTTCAACTCGGCGGCGAATGCGCGCCTGAGGCTGCGGTTGGGCCGCTGGTATTCCGTCACGAGCCGAAGCGCGGGCGTGCGGCGGCGGGCGAGTTGTCGGGGCACTTGCATCCGGTCGCGCGCGTGACGACGCGCGTCAAGCGCCTGCGGCGGCGTTGCTTCGTCAGCGATGGGGCGCGGTGCGTGCTGCCGGCGTTCGGCGCCTATACGGGCGGGCTCGACGTGTTTGACGACGCGTTTGCGGGGCTTTTTCCGCGCGGGTTCCAGGCGTATCTGCTCGGGCGCGACCGGGTTTATCCGTTCGCGCACTCACGTCTTGCAGCGGAGTAATCAGTTCGCTCGCGCGGTTTGGTGCGTCCAGGCGCCTTCGGCGACCTTGGGGGTCCACTCGCCATACACGGTGATGTATAGCAGCGCTTCCGTTCCCGGCCGCGTGATGCCCTGCATGATATAGTTCTTGGGGACCTCAGCGAACGCACCGGGCGCTTGCACGAGTTGCGCGCGCTTGCCGGTGGCGGTCAGCGTGTCGAATACGAACGTGCCTTTGAGGACCGTGTAGTTGCCCGGCGACGTCAACCAGTAGGGCGGCAGCGTAAAGGCTGCGGGCGCTTTCAAGACCACACGCGTCGCGCCGATCTTGTCGTTGCGCTCGACGATTGCGACACGGATCGGATTCGACTCCGGTTGGTCAGACGTCAGTTTCTGCCAACTCGCGTTCGAGAGGTCGACGGTCGGCATTTTGGCTTGCGGCGTCTTGAACGCACCGCCCGCGCTATCGATCGCGGCGACGGTTGCTTGGTAGGTCGAACACGCGCCAAGCGTGAGGGCGAATAGGAACGCGACGGAGCGAATCATTTTTCCGGTCATGGCTCGACTGCTAGGTGCAACGGATGCTCACAACAAGCGCGCCGAATGAAGCTGGATGAGTCTTCGGCGCCACGTCGTTTTAACCATTTGTTAACCAAAGAGGCGTTAACGATCATTAACACGATATGAAAGCCACAGCGCCATCGGTTGTGTGAGTGCGTGCGCTTTACACAACATATCACCGTACCTAACGTCATTTTCGTGTTCTGGGGGAATGATTCGCATGCGGCCCGGCGTTCCGTGGAATGTGAAGGGGATCGAGGCAGAAGCTCGCGAAATGGCGCAGCTTGCAGCACGCCGTAATGGCGTCAGCCTTGGCGAGTACTTAAGCCAATTGATCATGACGGAAGGTCGCGTAAGCGGTCACGTCGGTCACGGCTATCCGCAACAACAGTTTATGCCTGGCGACGGCACCTATGGGCCTCAGCCGCAGTATCAGCCGCCGCAGCCGGCTGCGCGATATCCGCAGCCTTTCCCGCAAGGTAATCCGCAAGCTTACGCACAGCCTCAGCCTTATCAGCCGCTGAACCCGCATGCGGGGTTCCCGGGGCAGCAACAACCCATTCTCCAGCCGCAACACCAGCCGCAGCCGTCATTCGACAGCCAGGTGCGCGGCAGCGAGTTTCAGATCGTGGCGCACGGTCTGCGCGATCTTGCGGACCGGCTTGAGAGTTCGGAGCGGCGTGCGCAAACGGCGATCGCAACCGTCAACCAATCCGTCGCCGCGATGCAGGATCGAATCGATGCGGCCGAGCGCGTCAAGCAGCTCGCCGATGTCGCGTTCACGAGCGCGGCCGATGCGCTGGCGCAGTCGGCACGCGATCAAGTGTCGGCGTTCGAGAGTCTGGAGACGACGGTTCGCAGCGTTCAGAAGCGCTTGGTCGATATCGAGAGCGGGCGCGCCGAGTGGCCGGGCAAGGACTCTGTTGGGCGTCTCGAGACGGCCTTGACGCAGCTGCAAAAGCGGCTCGTGGAAATGGAAGCCGCGCATAAGCCGGACTCCGCGCAGAAAGATCAGTTCGCACGCCTCGAGATCACACTCAACCATTTGCAGAAGCGCCTTTCCGAGATGGAAACGGCGCGCGGAGAATTTCCGCACAAGGATGCGTTGATCCGTCTGGAGGCATCCATTGCCGAGGTCCGTCACGGCGTCGCCGACAGCGAGAAGCGTTCGCGCGACGACTTGACCCAACTTGCGCGCTTCATGCGCGAGCTCGGCAATCGGGTCGATGCACAGGAGCGTACGCTTGCGGCCGGCGGCGGCAATGCCGTGACGGCACGGCTCGACTCGCTCGAAGCACGTTCGGCCTCGATGTTCGACGAGATGCGCGGGCAACTTTCGGCAATGGACGGGCGTATCGCGCAAGTGGGCGCGAAAGCCAGTGCGCCGCCGGATGCGCTTCACGCGCTGAAGAGTTCCGTCGACTCGCTTTACGAGCGCTTCGAGGAAGTGAGCGATGCGGCAGCGCCGATTCGCGCAATCGAGTCCACGCTGGACACGTTGACGACGAAGATCGAAGACAGCGAGCGGCGCGCAGCCGAGTCCGTTTCGACGGTCAGCAATGCCTTGAAGACGATTGCCGCACGGCTCGACGAGACCGATACGAAGCAAGCGCAAGCGATGACGTCGCTCACGCGCCGCTTCGAGGAGAGCGAACGCAAGACGGGCGCGCTTGTCGAAGACTCCATGCGCTCGCTGACGCAGCGCTTGGAAGCCGCCGACAAAAAGCACAAAGAAGCGATCGGCGGCCTGCGGCTGACGGTCGATGGTCTGGTCGCGAAGGCCGCGGCCGAAGCCGTCCCGGATCCGCGGCAGCGCATGTCGTCGATGCCGTCGGCGCTGCACACGCAGTTTACGCCTCCGCCGCCGCCACCAATGCAGGAGCCGTACGCGACGAGTACGGCCGAAATGCTGTCGAACCTGTCGTCGGAGCCGGCCGCCGCGGAAGCAAAGCACGACGGAGGTCTTTCCGTTTCGGCGCTTGAAACGATTATGGCGACGACGTTGTCGGCGTCGAGCCAAGAGCCTTCGCTCGACGAGAACTTCGACAGCGACCGGTTTGCGCCGGCGCCGGCGGATGAAGATGCCGGTGCTACCAAAAAAGACGACTTTCTGAGCCAGGCGCGGCGTGCCGCGAAGGCCGCAGCGCAGGCAGACGCCGAGCGTGTGAAGAGCAAGAGCAAGAAGAAGACCAGTGCCTATGCGAAGGAGGATTCGCCAAAGAGCAAGTACGGCCGCCTCATCATCGTGGCGGTGGCGGGGCTCGCGGTTGTTGCCGGCATTGTTGCGCTGCTATTCACACTTCCCGGCGGCCAAGATGACGGAATCAACCGGCCGGGTGCCGGCGAGAGTATCGGCGAGATCTTGAATGGCCCCGGACAGCCCGGCGCTGCGCCGCAACCGGGGCCGTCGGCGGAATTTGCACCGCCTTCGTCGCCCGATGCGACATCGACGCCGGGTGCGAGCGTGACGGTTGAGCCGAATGGGCTCGGCACGACGACCTCCGAATCCACTCCCTCGTTTACCTCGGGCACGTCGATGCTGCCGGGATCGGCTCCGGAGGTGGAATCGATCGCTTCGCTTGAGGCGGGCGCATTGCGCGGCGATGCGACGTCACAGCTGATGCTTGCGCTTCGCTATGCGGAAGGCCGCGGGGTCGAGAAAGACGACGGCAAGGCGCTTTCGCTTGTGACCAAGGCCGCGCAGCAGGGGCTTGTGATGGCGCAGTACCGGTTGGGCGCCATGTATGAGCGCGGGATCGGTGTCCAGAAAGACTTGCCGCAGGCGAAGGCTTGGTATGAACGCGCGGCGAAGGGCGGCAACCGCAAGGCTATGCACAATCTCGCGGTTCTCTTCGCAGACGGCGTCGGCATCGGACAGAGCTTCCAGCAGGCGGCTCAATGGTTCCGCCAGGGCGCGGAACATGGGCTGTCGGACTCTCAGTACAATCTCGCCATCCTGTTGGAGCGGGGTATGGGCGCCGACAAGAACCTGTCCGAGGCCGCAAAATGGTACGCGATCGCGGCCAGCCAAGGCGACACCGGTGCCGGCGAGAAGCTTGAAGCCCTCAAGAAGGTGCTGAGCGCGTCCGACGTGGCGATGGCACTGGAGGCGGCGCGGCAGTTCAAGCCGAAACCTCTCGACAAGGCGGCGAACGAGCTTGCGAGCGTCCAGGGTTAAGCATCTTTCGGGATGTGGCGCGACGAATGCGCTCAGAGGTGACGAGTTCACCTAGCCAAGGCGCGCGCATGTGTTAAGCGTCTAGTCGGTCGCCGTTTCACCGACTGCGCTCAATCCGCCATGGAAATCTATCTGCCAATCGCCGAAATGCCGGTGAACATCTTCGTCATTGCCGGACTCGGCATGGCGGTGGGGTTCCTGTCGGGTATGTTCGGCGTCGGCGGCGGGTTCATCCTCACGCCCTTCTTGATGTTTCTGGGGATCCCTCCGCCGATCGCGGTTGCTACCC
>CXWJ01002559.1_pt2 | contig 14807 bp, 19 predicted proteins | sample 590841 | NCBI WGS metagenome assembly CXWJ01 (sample SAMEA3498367, study PRJEB10139) | wastewater metagenome | biome: wastewater treatment plant; material: activated sludge | place: Austria | collected 2015-01-21 | reverse complement strand
GTCAATCAGCGTGACTAATTCCCAGAAGAAGCCTTCGCCTAAATTGAAGAACAACGCGGCGAGGCTGTACACAAACGAAACCGAAATTGCTAGCGAAATCAACAACATCATACCGGGCTGACGGTTGCGGACTTCGGGGACAGCCATTTGAATAAATGGCACACCGCCGTAGACGAAAACGATCACAGCAAACAGAGCCGCCATCCACTGACTGCCCATGAATTCAGGCATCTTGAATCCAAACCACATCTGAAGCATGGGCGTGTATAGCAAAACGGGAATGCTCAACAGCAGGGAAATCCAGAATCGCGTGCGGAACATATCTTCATGCCCGCTATGATCTGTGTGTTGGGCATGTTCATCCGCCATCCCCATTCCATGCGCGGCGCGCCCACCATGCATCTCATGTCCGCCTTCTGCGGCGGCAGTGTGAATCATGTGTTCAGCGTGTGTGTCCGCTGTTGGCTTGGGATGGGCGTCGTGTTCCATTTGGGAATGGTCATGGCGCTCATGTTTGGCGTGAGAGTCTGTCATTTTGACCTTTCTCACTTAGGGCTTGTAAATTAATAACTTCCCGCATTTATGTTCGTTCGCAGTTGTACTGCGAACGGGATGCAGCGCAACTGCATTCCCAACAAGGAAATTATATTTTTACGAACCCTTAGGGTGTCTAACTTTGTTTTACAGGGTGATCAATCCCTCGGCGGGATAATCGATTTCGGAAAGCAGCGCTTTGATGCTCTGCTCGCTAGCGGGCGTATCAAATGTGATTTGAACTTTCTTGGTATTCAAATCCGCTTTGACTGTTTGAACGCCTTGCAACTCGCCAACTTCCATTTCAATGGTGTGGGTGCAGTGGTCGCAGTGCATCGCGGGGACGGAATAGGTAACGGTAGTCATGGTTTTCTCCTTTTGGAAATGGTTTTAATTTTCTTCAACAATAGTCAGTTCGCCGATCATGCCGGCTTCTTTGTGTCCTGGCACGGTGCAGAAGAACTGATAAACGCCCGCAGACTTGGAGGTAAANNCCCATGTCGTGCCCCATATTGTTCATATCATGACCCATATCCATCCCTCCGCTTCCTTCAGAGACATCCGTCACGTCAATTTTCGAGACAACGAAATCATGCTCGACCAAGCCTTTATTTTCCAGCGTAATCGTCACGGGTTGACCTGCCGTTATCGTGGCTGACGACGGGGTATATGCAAAGTCCGTCATCTCCACGTTGATCGCGGTCTTTGAGGCTGGCGCCCCGCCGCACGCGCTCAGCAAAACAGCCAGAACTGCTGGAACGAGAATCTTTTTCAACATTCCTAAAACTCCTTTGGTTTCTAATTTTCAAACTGGCGTCTTTTCACCAGATTGTTCACAGTACCCAAACAACAACTGTCCTGCGGGTTGCGGATATCACAGGCGCATTGATCAGATGGAATCCACTCGCCTGCCCATCCTTTCATTCGATGGACAAACCGCTTCGCGCGCTCGTTCAACCTGACTCGCCGCTACGAAGCCCACGCTACACCTTCGCCGACATCTCGAAGACTTCGGTGATTTCTTTCAGCACGCGCTGTCTTTCTTTTTTGTCGTTACCTTGGATCGCAGTGATGACGCAAGAGTTCAGGTGGTTTTCAAGAATCTGCGTACTGACCTTGTTCAACGCGGCATCCACCGCCTGAATCTGGCGGATGACGTCAATGCAGTACGCGTCTTCCTCCACCATGCGGATGACGCCTCGTAGGTGTCCTTCAATGGTTTTCAGTCGGCGGATGGTGGTTTCATTTTCCATGTTGTCCTCGGCATTATTGACGGTGGCTTCCATTTGTGTCTTACCCCCCCCAGGGGGGTAGGGTGAATATACCCCTCCCCCGTTGATCCGTCAAGGAATCTGGGCGCGAAAATTATCATCCGCATTCATGACATCTGTCACTTATCGGACACGCCCTTCCAAAATACACTCGTATCGAGGATTTTGAATGTCCGAATTATCGGAATGAAGCGCCGCCGAACCCGTCTCTACCCAAGGAAGGTAACCATGCAAATCACCCGCCAAGCCGATTACGCCACGCGAGCCATTCTATACCTTGCGCGCGCTGGCAAAGAACAACGGATCGCCACCAGCCAGGTTGCCAGGGAGCAGAAGATTCCGCCGTCTTTTCTGGCGAAGATCATCTCACAGCTCTCTGTGGCAGGGTTACTGCACACCTCCCGGGGCGCCCGGGGGGGCATCACGCTCGCGCGGGAGCCGGAGCAAATTTCACTGTTGGAAGTGATCGAGGCGATCGATGGACCCATCCAACTCAACATGTGTGTGGAAAAATCGGGCGCGTGCTCGTTCGATGAGGTCTGCCCGATCCGCCCGGTCTGGTGCGACGCGCAAAACGAGTTGATCACAAAACTCAAGAACACCACCTTTGCGCAATTAGCTCCTTAAACGCGATGCTGAAGAGCGCACAATGAACCTCACGATGTGGCGAAAAGCTCTCACAATAATCCCTGACGTTACCAAGCAAGAATGGGATGGTCTGGATATTTTCTCGAAGTGGCTGATCTCGACTCGCGCGGCTGTGCTGGTGATGACAGCCATGTCGGCAGTTCTTGCGGGGCTTTTCGCCTGGCGCGATAACGCTTTCGATTTCCCCTCGTGGCTCGCCCTTACAGCAGGGCTTGTCCTTGCTCACGCCAGCAACAACCTGCTCAACGATCACGTAGATTATGCGCGCGGCGTGGATCGTCAAAATTATTTCCGCACCATGTATGGTCCTCATCCTCTCGAGAACCAACTACTCAGCCGGCGGCAACATCTCGCGTATTTTTTTGTCACGGTTTCGCTTGCGTTCGTATGCGGGCTTTATCTGGTCTGGCAAACCAACTTCGACGCGATCACNNGTCATCACGCATCTATGGAATTGGAATATCGTCATCGCCAGCGCGGTGTACGCGCTTGGCGTAACCACGGTCATCTTCGGCAAGCACATCGACAAAATGCAACCTGACCGGGAAAAACATATCCTCACCCTGCCCTCGCTTCTGGGAGAGAAAGCCTCCCGGTACGCCGTGTTGGGCATGATGATTCTCCCCTACTTGATCGTCGCCTATCTCGTTGTAACGCGCAGTTTTTCACCGGTTTTGCTCATCGTGTTGTTTGCCCTTCCCCGGTTCAAACAGGTTGCCCCGGCGTTCCTCGCGCCCAAGCCCGAAGAGCGGCCGGAGGGATTCCCGCAGGGTCAAGGCGGCTGGCCCCTTTATTTCGCGCCGCTCGCGTTTTTATACAATCGCTCGTTTGGTTCGCTTTTTATTCTCGGCGTCTTGGCGGATGTTGTTCTCCATAAATTAATCCTCTAAACATCCGCGCATAAAGGCACGTACGACATGGTTAAAAATATTGTCAACGGCGTGTCAGGGCTAATCCACTACAAAGGGGGCGTGGCGCACTATACATTTCTCATGCACCGCATCTCCGGGCTGGGAGTTTTGACCTTCCTCAGCCTGCATATCCTGCTTGAATCAACGGCTCACTATGCGCCGCGTCTATACGACCAACTCAACGCCGGCTTGCAGACGCCGCTTGGGCTGACCGCCGAAATCGTCATGGCGCTCCTGGTCATCTTTCACGGCGTGAACGGATTTCGTATCACCTATTTCGATCTCTTTCACCCCGACCTGTGGACGCCGCATTCCGCCCTTCATTCTGTTCGCGCCACCTGGATCGTTTCCATCCTCCTCTGGCTTCCCGCAGTCGCCATCATGATATTGCACAGCCTGCGCCTGATATGAGAAAACAATGGCAACCAACCGCCGCGTTCGAATCAAACCCACTCTCGACGTAACCGCATGGAAATTTATGCGCTTGAGCGCCATCCTGCTGATACCGATGGTCTGGTTCCATACGATCTTCACCACCCTCATCGTCGGCGCAGAGAACGTCAACCTAAATTTAGTCGCGGCGCGCTGGGCAACCATCAGCTGGCGCGTCTACGATGCCTTATTACTGGCGTTCGCTTTCTCTCATGGCATAACCGGACTCAGGCAGGTACTTTTCGACTTCGCAACCGGCGCAACTGCGCGAAAAACATTGAATATCCTCCTGCTCTTATTTTGGCTCGCACTCTCCGTCGTCGGCATCATTGGAATCGTTGGCGGCGTTGCAAAATAATAAACTTCTTAAAAGGAGAAGCAACAACATGAACACCACAATCAGCGGGAACCTCAAGAACGGAAGAACATTGACCCAGATCGTAGACTCGTGGGCAAAAGACAAGGATCAACCGTACCCTGCGGTCGTTCCGATACCAACCTATCTCGAAAACACCTACTGGTGGGCTTACGTTCGCCCCTACGCGGTTTCTTTTTTTGACCATCCGTGGATCGTCAACCTCATCTTGCTCGGAAATATGGACAAATTACGCGACGGGGCTTTAAACGCGCTGGGCAAACAACTCCATGGGCGCACCCTGCAAATTGCCGCGGTCTACGGCGAGTTTTCCACCCGGCTTGCAGGCCGCATCGCCAAGGATGGCTCGCTTGATATTGTGGACGTTGTCCCCGCGCAATTAGAAAACATAAGGCGGAAAATGCCCCACAACGCGCCTGTTCAATACATCCAAAACAATGCCAGCAAGTTGAATATGGAAGACGCAACGTACGATCAGGCGGTGATGTTCTTCCTGCTTCATGAAATGCCCGACGAGGTTCGAAAACAAACGCTGAGCGAAGCGCTTCGCGTCCTCAAACCCGGCGGGAAACTTGTTATTGTTGATTTTCATAAACCGTTTGCGTGGAACCCCCTCCGCTATCTTTACCCGATCATGTTCAAAGCGCTCGAGCCCTTTGCCCTGGATATCTGGAGGAACAAAATTGGATCATGGCTTCCAAAGGATTTTGTCCCTGTGGATGTGTTCAAGGAAACCCTGTTTGGCGGCATGTACCAGATACTTGCAATTCACACTTAACCGATGACATCCGCGTTTTGGCATGGATTTTGGCGACTCGCCGACCCGAAAATTTCGCTCGCCTCTTTCGCTTCGATGTTTTTGGGAGCGTGCGCGGCGGCGGCAAACGGCTCGCTTCACTTCGGATGGCTGGCTGTTACCCTACTGGGAATTTTTTCCATCGAAGTGGCAAAGAACGCATCCGGTGAAATCTTCGACTGGAACAGCGGCAACGATCAGGCGGTGCAGGAGCAAGACCGTTCTCCCTTCTCCGGCGGCAAGCGCGCGCTGATTGACAACCTGCTGACAAAAAGCCAAACTGCCGGCATCGCGCTTGCATGCTATCTGCTCGGGAGTCTTGCAGGTTTATCCATCGTGCTGTGGCGCGAACCGAGAGTACTTTGGCTTGGGGTTGCGGGCGTCGCGCTGGCGTTCTTCTACCACGCGCCGCCGTTCAAACTCTCCTATCGCGGGCTGGGCGAGTTGGCTGTCGCCATAACATACGGTCCGATCATTTGCGCGGGAACCTATCTCGTTCAGCGCGGCGCGATTTCCACAGACGTGATTCTTGTTTCAAGCCTGCTGGGAATCTTGATCGGCGCGTTCCTGCTCATTAACGAATTTCCCGATTATCACGCAGACCAAAGCGCGAACAAAAGAACGCTCGTTGTGCGGCTGGGAAGAAAAACCACAAGCCGGGTGTTTGCAGGACTCGCCGCGATCCCGTTCGTTGTCTTGTTTGCTCTGCCGTTTCTGAATTTCCCGTTCACCCTCTGGCTTGGATTTGTTGCGGCGATACCGGCATACGCGGCGATCAAACGCCTGCTTGCAAACCCTGAGAATACCGGTCAGATCATCCCTGCCCAGGCGGGTGTGTTGTTGACGTTTCTACTTTTTGCGCTTGGAACGGGCCTCGGGCTTTTGCTGGGTTGAAATACTAACAAAGGATTTGAAATGAAAAAACTGTTCATATTGTTATCCATACTCTCCATCTTGTTGAGCGCATGCGCAAGCCAAAATTCAAGCGGGATTGCCATCACCGTCTATCGCTCACCCACCTGAGGCTGTTGTGGCGACTGGGTTCAGTACATCGAAGATAACGGCTTTGATGCGACCGTGAAAAATGCGCAAGATATGGGTCCGGTCAAAACCCAATATCAAGTGCCTGCTGAACTCGAATCATGCCACACCGCCATCGTGGATGGCTATGTCATCGAGGGACATGTTCCAGTATCTGAAATTAACCGCCTGCTGGCAGAGAAGCCGGATGCCATTGGCTTGGCTGTCGCAGGGATGCCCATCGGCTCGCCCGGCATGGAAACAGCGGGCGTTGCGACTGAACCGTACGATGTGATCTTATTTTCCGCCGATGGCAGGCAGGAGATCTATGCCAGTTACCCGTAAACTAATTCGGACACAACTTTGATGACATTTGTCACCGCAAAGGGGACAGAATTTAACTGTCTCTTAATCTGGCGCTCACATAAAATTCAGGACGTAACTTCTCTGCTTACTGGTATTTGATCTGTTTGCATAGATGTGGCAACAATCAGGCTACGCGTTGAAAACTGAAAGGAGATGCCACTATGAAATTGAAAAACGTACTGATTTCCATCGGAGCAACCCTCATCCTCGGGGTTATTATCACCGCCTGCGGAACCACCCCGACAGCCGCCCCAACCGAACCGACGGTTCCTACCGAAGCCCCTGCCCTCGTTCCTGTTACGCCCTATCTGGTTGAATGGCAAGGGTCGGGTCATGCGGATGTAGACAGCGAACCCTTCCGACATTGGGACGGGGAAGACCCAGCCGAGGTGCCCACGACATGCGCGAAGTGCCATACATCCACAGGCTACGAGGATTTCCTCGGCGTGGATGGGAGCGAACTCTCCAAGGTAGACGCCGCCGTCCCTGCGAGTGAAGCGCAAGGCATCCAGTGTGTGGCTTGCCACAATGCCGTGACAATGTCCAAGACAACGGTTACCTTCCCCTCTGGCGTGACAGTCACCGCCGGGGATGACGCCCGTTGCATGGAATGTCATCAAGGGCAGGAATCGAAAGTCAGCGTGGACGCGCAGATCGAAAAATTTGCGGCGACTGACCCCGATGCCGTTGTCGCCCCGATCAAAGACGACCAGGGTAAGGATATTAAATTTGGTTTCCGCAACATTCACTACTACGCCGCCGCCGCGACTCTCTATGGCGGCAAGACCATGGGCGGGTATCAATACGACGGTCTTGCGTACGACTCGAAGAATCAACACGTGGATGGTTTTAATACCTGCGCCGGTTGTCACGACCCGCACACGCTGGATGTGAAAGTGGAAAGTTGCGCGGAGTGCCATGAGGATGTCAAGACCGCCGAAGACCTGACGGATGTCCGCATGGTTAGTAGCGCCAACGATTACGACGGCGATGGCGACGTGGAAGAGGGCATTTACTACGAGGTCGAAGGCTTGCGGGAAAACCTGTATGCCGAGATTCAAAAGTATGCCGCAACTACCGCCGGGTCTGCGCTTGTGTACGACTCGCACTCCTATCCATATTTCTTCAACGACACCAACGCCAACGGCACGGTGGAGGAGGGCGAAGCCTCGTTCCCAAACGCATATTCGAGTTGGACTCCGCGCCTGCTGAAAGCCGCGTACAACTATCAAGTGTCGTTAAAAGACCCCGGCGCGTACGCGCACGGCGGAAAATATATCATCCAGTTGATGCACGACTCGATTGCCGACCTGGGCGGCGATGTGAGCGCGCTCGTCCGCTCCGATGCCGGTCACTTCGCCGGGAATACAGAGCCGTTCCGTCACTGGGACAGCGAAGAAGAAGGCAATGGCGTGGTCCCGTTTGGTTGTGTGAAGTGCCATACCGCGACCGGCTTGCCCGATTTCCTGGCGGCTGGCGGATCGACCATGGTCAGCGCAAGCGGCGCAACCACCATAGTCGGGCTAAGCCCGGCTCCTGCCAGTAATGGCTTTGCCTGCGCCACCTGCCATGACGGAGCAAACTTCCCGGATCGCTACACAGTGAACTCGGTTGTCTTCCCCAGCGGCAAGACCGTCAGTTACGGCGGCAAAGATGCCGATGGCAACTTCCTGCCTGACGACTCGAACTTGTGCATCTCCTGCCATCAGGGACGCGAATCTACAACCAGCATGAACGCCGGCCTCCGAGGCAAAGACCTCGATACAGTAGATGCGAAGATCCGCTTCAAGAACATCCATTACTTTGCGGCTGGCGCAACTCTCTTCGGCGCTGACGCGCAAGGCGCGTACATGTATGAAGGCAAGGAATATGTCGGCTTGAACCTGCACGCCTCTGAAGAAGGGAAAGCCAACAAGTGCCAGGACTGCCATGACGCGCACGCGCTCGAACCCAAGGTTGAATCCTGCGAAACCTGCCACGATACCACCGACCCGACAACCATCCGCGAAACAGATGTGGATTACGACGGCGATGGCGATGTGACCGAAGGGATCAGCGGTGAAGTCGCCACCCTGGCGGAAGCGCTCTACGCGCAGATGCAGTCGTACTCGGAAGCGCACGGCGGAGCCATCACGTATGACTCTCACGCCTACCCGTACTTCTTCGGCGCTGACGGCAAGGGCTACGCCACCTGGACGCCGCGACTTGTCAAAGCCGCCTTCAACTACCAGTACGTTCAGAAAGACCCGGGCGCCTACGTTCACAATCCGAAGTTTGTGATCCAATTCCTGATCGACTCGATCGAAGACCTGGACGGCGACGTTAGCAAGTACGCGCGCCCATAAAAGCAACAACCCATTCACAAACAAGGCGGCGGTTCTATTTCACCGCCGCCTTGTTATTCAGCAAAGTAGATTGTAATGACGTTTATTGTCCAAATTTATGACAGTCTGCACTAACTCATAAATCACTTAACCTGTACCATCCATCCCAGATCAATCCACCCTTATTACGGGAGAAGCCATACGATGAAACCAACCAAATCAGTATTTTTCTTTGTCGGCGCTCTTGCATTGTTCGTAACGCTCGCCGCGTTGGTTTTTGTTCCTTCCCAGAAGGTTTCGGCGGTTGAGCAACCAGCCGCCCAAAACCCAAACGAATGCATCGAATGCCACGATCTGGCATACAACTTATGGGAACACAGCCCACACCGTGAGGCAAACGTCAGTTGTACGGTCTGCCACAAACTTACGGATACCTCCGGGAAACATCCTGATACGGCAAAATTCACGATCGAGGATGAAAACACCACATGCATCGTCTGTCACTCCAATGTGACCGAAAAGGATGTTGCCGGGCAGATGGCGATCAGCCAACATGGACAAATGGGTTTGAACTGTGTCAGTTGCCATGAACAACATTCACAAGGCATGAAACTCGCCGACGGATCGAATACGGTTTGCGAGAACTGCCACAAGGATGAAATGGATGTCACGCTCAAATCGACCCACTTTGCAGCCGGCTTGACCTGTGAAAACTGCCACATGGGACGGGAGAACGACCACACCATGATCGTCTCGGTCGCTTCCTGTGAGACGTGCCACAACAACCTTCACGAGGCAAAGGTCATGCGCGATGCGGGACTCGAGATCAAGGCAATGGGCAACGTCGACGCCTCGGCTGAAAATACTCCTGTGCCTGTCGAAATCGTGGAAGAACCGTCAGAGCCCGTTAAAGGCGGCGTGGCTCTGCCTAACTGGGTGTACGTATTGGGCGGGTTCATTTTTGGCGGCGTGATCGCGTGGGCAATCATCGGCAAAGAGCCGGGCAAGCCCGCGCCTCCCTCCGAATAATTCAGCGTCACCCTCGAACTTCATGGAGACAGACTATGACCGAGCATGACATCCAAACGACTTCCCAAGAGGAAGAAAACAAAACCTCACGCCGCGATTTTCTCAAACTAGCGGGAGCGCTGGTGGGAGCCGCCGCGCTGACACAACTTCCCATGGCGAGAAAGATGTCCGCCGCCCGCGCCTCTAGCGGCGGGGAAGGAACCGGTCATCAATGGGGAATGTTGATCGACATCAACTTGTGCATCGGTTGCCAATACTGCACCTTTGCTTGTAACGCGATCAACAATCTCGCCGACGATATGCGCTACTGCGTCGTCACCACAGAGACCACGCGTTCTGGCGAGGAGTTCTTCCTCTCCCGCCCGTGTATGCACTGTGACGAAGCCCCGTGCGTGCAAGCCTGCCCCGTCGCGGCGACGCGCAAACGCCCGGATGGCATTGTGGAAATGGACTACGATCGATGCATCGGATGCAGATACTGCATGGTTGCCTGCCCGTACGATGCGCGCGTATTCAATTGGAAGGAGCCGATCGCGCTCAGCCCGCAATCTCCGACGTTCGGCTATCAGGAAGTTCCGAACCGCCCCCGGGGCGTGGTGGAAAAATGCACGTTTTGCTCGCATCGCATCGACGCGGGATTGGAGCGGGGGCTCGTCCCTGGCGTTGACCATCAAGCGACTCCGGCGTGCGTGGTTGCCTGCCCCACGAACGCGCGCATCTTCGGCGACATGAACGAAGCGACCAGCCCGATCTCCATCGCCCTCGCGGAAGCGACTGTTACCCTGCGCCTGCGAGAGGAACTCAGCACAGAGCCTCGCGTATATTACATCCCGCCTGAATCGCATACGGATAATCCCTTCCAAGGAAACTAGCCATGCAAACAGACATTCACATTCCAAGGTTTCGTCTCGGCAAAAAACATGTGGATATCTTCCCCTATTGGGTTGGACTCCTCGTATTGGGAATCTTGTTCGGAATGTACGGCGCGTTCGTTGTGCTGCGCGATGGGCTGGATGTTACGGGGTTGACAAACAAGGTCCCGTGGGGTTTGTGGGTCGTGATGGATTTAGCCTCGATCTCGCTCGGCGGTTCCGCCTTTGTATTCGGCGTGATCGTCTATCTTATGAAACTCAAGCGGTTTGAAACCGTCGCCAAACTGGCGGTATTGCTCGGTTTCCTGGGGTACACTACCGCTGGAATGGTCATCTGGTTCGACCTGGGTCAACCGTTCCGCTTCTGGCACCCCATGGTATTCTGGCAACCTCACTCCCTGCTTTGGGAGATCACCATGTGCGTGATCTTGTATCTCGGCGTTCTCTCAGCAGAGATGTTGCCGGTCGTTGTTGAACATTCCTTTTTCTACGAACATCCCCTGCACAAGCGGTTTCCGATCATCAAGAAACTTGTAGAGTTAGCAAAGAAAGTCGCGCACTTACTTCACAAGTTGGTACCCGTCCTTGCCGTGATCGGGTTGACGCTCTCCCTGCTCCATCAAGCGTCGCTGGGCGCGTATTATTCCGTTCTCAACGGACGCGGTGTGTGGTTCAACCAAAGCGCGCCGGTTCAATTCGTATTTTCAGCCATGAGCGGCGGAATCGCATTCCTGTTTTTCACCGGCGTCATCATGTTTCGGATGATGCGCCCGGGGTTGGTCAAGGATGAGATACTGTACGATGTTGCGCGTCTCTCCGGCGGCATCACTTTATTACTCACCTACCTGCGTCTTTGGGATTGGGCAGTAACCTATTACTATTCGTTCGATGTCAACATCACCTTGCAAACCGAAGCGTTGAACGCCGTCGCCCCATATTCGTCGACGTTTTGGATTGGGCAAATCCTGCTTCCGATCATTGCCGGCGCGGCGATGTTCTCGGCGAAGTCCATTAAGAACTTCCGCTACCTGATGGTATTTTCGCTCTTTCCCATGGCGGCGGCTGTGTTGACACGCTGGAATTACAATTTTGCGGGATTGATCGCCATGCCCACCTATGATCCGTACACGCCGATCATCCGCATCAGTTCCTATACGCCAACCTGGCCCGAATTTGCCGTTGCCACTTTGGTCGTCAGTTACTGGTTGTTGGCATTCAGTGTTGCCGCCCGCTACCTGCCATTCAAAAGCCCCGAAGCTACGCACTGATACCTATCAAGCCAAAGTCATAACAAATCAAGAACCCGCATCCACGATCAGATGCGGGTTCTTGATTACCTTACACTTTCAAAATCAGGACGCTGATTCACGCTGAAAACGCAGATTTTTTCTTTTTGAATCAGCGAAATCAGCGTTTATCTGCGTCCCAAAACCATTGTGTAAGGTAATCAGTGCGGGTTCTTGATTTCATTGCCTATGGGAAAAGATTTGCGTACATCGACTGCGCGAACTCAACCATTGCCTGTTCCTCCTCGGGGGGCGGCTGATCGCCTCCAACGCCTGAGAACTCCAACGTGACGACCATGCGATCCGCCGCCATGACTGGGTCCAAAATATCCAAACTCACCTGTCCATATTCCTTTACCCATGCAAAGAACGTCTTTTGCTCCCTGGCGGTCAATAACTCGACAAATGGCTTCATCGTCGCTTCGGGCTGTGTAGACCGACAGTTGCTTCCATACGCTTCGCCGGAGAGATAAACCGTTAACTTGTCGCAAAACCCGGCGATGCCGCCGTCTCGCGACCATGTGAGCGCAAGTGTGGCAGGTTGCGCGTGACTGCCATCTTCATTGACATGGTATTCGAATTCAAGCCCATTCGCTTTCAACACGATGATCTTGCCGGGGGTGATTACTTCGGCGCATGGAACATCCTGCAACATTACACCGAGGCATGCATCGGGGAACTCGACATCCTTACTGCTCACAACGACAATCTCATTCACGTCCAACCCAAGATTGGAAGCAAGTTGCGCCACGACGGATCCTTCCACCAAGCCAAGAGGGGCTTCACCGACCTGCGCAATCTGACTGCCGCTTTCGTTCGTATGCAATTCATATTGCTCATCACCCGCCTGCAAAATGATCCTGTAGCCGGGCACAACCGCCTGCGCGCACATCATCCCCACTCTCTGAACTCCAAGACAACCGTCGGGCCATTCCACTGCCTCCGTTGAGATAACGCCGACTTGATCGGCAGGCAGGTCCAACGTCGAGGCGAGATGCGAGATCGCCGCTTGCTCGGCAGGCGTCAATTCCGTTTGCGGCGCCGGCGTGATGCCCGCATCGTCAACGGGAAAAAGCGATTGTTCTGTCGGCTTCCCCAGCGAGGCGCAGGCAGATAGAATCAGGATCAAAATCACAGTTAACATTATGCGTTTCATTCAAACTCCTTGACCAAGGGACGCGACCGCCATACAGATTGTTCCGTATGATTGTATAATCGTGACCATGCGAAGCAAATTTATTCTAGCGCTTGCATTGATTGTAACCGCCTGCGCGCCGAAACCCGACCCAAACATTCAGGTTCAAATTGCGGTTGCGTCCACGCTGGCGGCTATCCCTACAAACACATCGGAACCGTTAGCGCCAATTCCCACCCCGTACCCATCCGCAACGCCGTTTGATCTTGCTGGCTTGTTCTGCGAGTATCAATTTTGCATTGGGCATCCGCTCGATATGGCGTTCTATGATGTGAGCGCGCAACAAAACCCCGCTTCGCCAAGCAGTTATTCGCAAGGCTTGCTCGCCGCATTCAACGGCAACTTGTTCATCCAGATGATCTGGCAACTCGCGCCCGGCGCGGCGGATCCTCAATTTCTGCTGGACGTGATCCTTGAAGACGGACTCGACACCCGTTTCGGCGCCCCGGACGTGAAGCTGATTCGCGATATGAACGTGGTCTACACCCCGATCACCTCCACCGCCTCTCCCCTGCTCCCCAACGGAGCCGCCGCGGCGTGGACGTGCGGAGACCGCGTCTTCGCGTGGAAGGCATACGCGCCGGACGAAACCTCCGCGCCCGCGTTGTTCGATGCCGCATTGTCGCGTTTCCAATGCAACCGATAAATACAACCAATCTACGGCTCTACCGTTTTTAACGGGAAAACCCAAACCTCAGCCACGAATTTCACGGATTTACACGGATGGGAAGAATAAAAATCGGTGAAAATCCGTGAAATCTGTGGCAAAGATATGGCTTACCATCTCCTGTCCCATCAGAAACGGGAGAGCCCAATCTACAAGATAGGAGAAAACCATGGTTCACGATAACGATCTGAAAGTTCTGAGGGACTACGTCAAGCAATTGGAGGAAAATTTGAAACTTGTGTACCGCAAACTCGACATGCCATATCCTGAATCCGCCGACCCAATTCAATCGCCGCAGGTTCAAGCCGCAATACGCCGCGGAGACAAGGTGGTGGCGATCAAGGCGTATTGCGAACTGACCGGCGTCGGGCTGAGAGAAGCCAAGGATGCAATAGACAACGCGATGTAACAAAACGCATACCTCCGTATGCTATGCTCACTACGAAAGTTCGGGCGACAGTTCGACTTGCATGGCAAATCGTGTCGTTTGCCATGACGCAGTGCAACTGCGTCATGAACTCGTTTTCGACATCCTTCCGTATGCTATACTTCGTTGAAATCATGTTGACCGAGGAGAAACAACCATGCCAACCACCGTCCGCGAGTTGATGACCGAGACCATCAAGACCGCCTTCCAACCCGATAAAGCCAAAGGCGTGGATACGATCGTGCAATTCATATTTACCGGCGCGCAGGCATCCAACTGGCACGTGATCGTCAAAGACCAGAAATGCGAATCCACCGAGGGTTTGCATCCCGCCCCGAAAATGACCATGACCGTTGACTCGGAAGACTACATCAAAATCTCCAATGGCGAACTGGACCCGACCATGGCGTTCATGAAGGGCAAGGTCAAAGTGAGCGGCGATATGGGCATCGCGCTGGGGATGGGCAAGTATTTCGCCTTCGGAAAATAGACGATAACGAACAGGGCAGTGTGTATCACTGCCCTGTTGATTTACTCAACAAACATCATTTCTCAAACCTCGGATGATAATAAATGGCTTCGGCTTCCTCCTCTCACGGTGAACGTCGGCAAGTCACAGTTGTATTTTCGGATGTGGTCGGTTCCTCCGAACT
>CXWJ01037741.1_pt1 | contig 14819 bp, 12 predicted proteins | sample 590841 | NCBI WGS metagenome assembly CXWJ01 (sample SAMEA3498367, study PRJEB10139) | wastewater metagenome | biome: wastewater treatment plant; material: activated sludge | place: Austria | collected 2015-01-21 | reverse complement strand
TCAAGGCCCGGGCTGGATGCGTGCCGTCTCGACCGTCAACCCGGTCAACTGGGTGGTCCAGGCCGAGCGCGCGCTGCTCGCCGGAGACCTGGGGAACCGGGCGGTGCTGTGGGGATGGATTGCGGCCCTGCTGCTCGCCGCCGTCGGGCTGTGGGTCGGCATCCGCGCCATGCGCCGCAGCAGCTGAGGCCCAGCTTCCGACACTCGCCCTCGCCAGCACTCCGCCGAGCCTCCTAGGCTGGGGCGATGGGAACCATCCGCATCACCATCGACGACACCGTGCGAGTCGAGGCCCGCTCGGCCCGGCTGCACGTCAGCGTGAAGGGCAGCGCCACGGTCTTCGGCAACGCGGCGACCAAACAGGCCGCCGAGGTCCGCTCCCTGGTCGGCGCGCTGGCGGCGGCCGGCGTCGGCGAGGAAGCGATCGAGGTCACCGGCGTCCGGCTCGAGACCTCGAGCGGACTGGGCCGGAGCCGGGCCGAGTACCTGCTGGTCGTCGCCGTCGGGCTGGAGCAGCTGCCCGCCGCGCTCGGGGTGCTGGCCGATCAGCCGGTCACGCTGTCGGAGCTGGAGTGGGTGTTCGACTCCTTCGAGGAGAGCATCCCGGCCACGGCGGCGGCGCTGGGCAAGGCCCGTCGCAAGGCGGACGCGATCGCGGCCGCCGCCGGCTCGTCGGTCGCCGCCATCACGATGATCAGCGACTCGTGGAACCTGCCGTCCCCGCGGGTGGCCTTCGCCGCCGAGGACACGGCGATGTTCCGCTCGGCGAAGGCCGCCGCGCCGATCGACCTGGGCGTCGAGATCAGCGCCACGCAGGAGTTGTACGTCCATCTCACCGTCGACTTCGAGCTGGCCTAGGGTTGTGACCATGCAACGCATCTCCACCCTGAGGGTGTCGCCGTTGTGCCTGGGCGGCAACGTGTTCGGCTGGACGGCGGACGCAACGGCGTCCGAACGCATCCTGGACGCCTACTGCGAGGGCGGCGGCAACTTCATCGACACCGCGGACGCCTACTCGACCTGGGTGCCCGGGCACCGCGGCGGCGAGTCGGAGAGCGTGATCGGGGCCTGGCTGCGACACAGCGGCCATCGCGACCGGGTGGTGATCGCCACCAAGGCAGCCAAGCACCCCGTGCACCGCGGGCTGCGTCCGGCCAACCTCAAGATCTGCCTGGACGGCTCCCGGCGGCGGCTCGGCGTGGAGACCATCGACCTCTACTACGCCCACGAGGACGATCCGCACGTGCCGACCGCGGAGTGGGTGGGCGCCTTCGACGGCATGGTGAGGCAGGGCGCGATCCGGCACTGGGCGCTGTCGAACTTCACCACGGAGCGCGTCGCCGAGGTGCTGGCGGTGGCGGCCGCCGAAGGGCTGACGCCGCCGGTGGCGGTGCAGCCGCAGTACAACCTGGTTCATCGCGCCGAGGTCGAGGGCTCCGGCCTGCGCGAACTCGCCGCGGAGCACAAGCTCGCGCTGGTGCCCTACTACGGCCTGGCGGCCGGCTTCCTGACCGGCAAGTACGCCCGCGACGAGCTGATCCACGGTGCGCGGGCCGGTCGGGTGAAGAGCTTCGCCACCGAGCAGGGTTTCGCCGTGCTCGACGCGGTGCTGGCCATCGCCGAGGAGCTCGGCGTCGAGCCTGCCACGGTTGCGCTGGCCTGGGTTCGTCAGCAGCCCGGGGTGACCGCGCCGATCGCCAGCGTGAGCGATCCCGACCAGCTGCCGGCGCTGCTGGCTGCCATGACCCTGAAGCTCGGCCGTGCGCAGGTGAACCGGCTGAACAAGGCATCGGCCGGGCTCTAGGAGCCTGCTGAAGCAGACGAACGCCCCACCCGCTCGCCAGCGGATGGGGCGTTCGTCATCTGGTCAGGACTCGACCGAACCCTCAATCTCGGTGTGCCCGCCGGCATGGGCGACCGCGATCTTGCGCGGCTTGGCCTCCTCGGCGACCGGGATGATCAGGCTCAGCACGCCGTCGGAGTAGTCGGCGGCGATGCGGTCCAGCGCGACCCCGTAGCCCAGGGTCAGTTGCCGGGCGAAGGTGCCGGCCGGGCGTTCGTGGACGAGCCACTTCTGCTCGCTCTCGCCAGCCGGCGTCTTGCGCTCGGCGCGAATGGTGAGGGTGCGATCCTCGACGTCGATGTCGATCGAGGACGGGTCCACTCCCGGAAGGTCGACGTGGGCGATGAATGCCTCGCCCTCGCGGTACAGGTCCATCGGCATCGCCAGCGACGCGGGCGTGCGGGCGACATCGGCGAACCAGCGATCCATCTCGCGGAAGGGGTCGAAGGTGCGTGCCATGGGTGATCACTCCTTGGGTAGTTCTTTAGCACTCTGCCTATACGAGTGCTAACAACCACCATTCTGCAACGCATTCCCGATTCCTTCAAGCAAATTGAGCGGATCAGGCTCAACCCATTCCAGATCCCGCGTTGGACGCTTCAGCAGGGAGCCCGCGAGATCCCCGCCTGCGCGGGGATGACGAGGCTACCGGCTGACGTTGGCTCGCCGGGTGAGCGAGATCCCCGCCCCACGCGGGATGACGAAGGTTGAGACAGGCAGTTGCCGGACCTTCCGGCCCTCGGCTGCTTCGGATGCCCGCGCTGCCCACGCGCCCAGCGCTAGGCTTCCGGCGTGCCGAAGATCCCGCGTCCGCCCATTCCGCATCCGTCCGGGGCTCGTCCGCCGGCGCTCGACCGGGCGCTGCTCCCCCGCCACGTGGCGATCGTGATGGACGGCAACGGACGCTGGGCGAAGGCCCGCAAGCTGCCCCGCACCGAGGGTCATGCCCGCGGCGAGGACGCCCTCTTCGACGTGATCGAGGGCGCCATCGAGATCGGCATCCCGTACCTGTCGGCCTACGCCTTCTCCACCGAGAACTGGCGGCGCTCCCCCGACGAGGTGCGCTGGCTGATGGGCTTCAACCGCGACGTCATCCACCGCCGGCGCGACCAGTTGGACGCGATGGGCGTCCGGATCCGGTGGGCCGGCCGCGTCCCGAAGCTGTGGAAGTCCGTCATCCGCGAGTTGCAGGAGGCCGAGGAGCAGAGCAAGGACAACACCGTGCTCACCCTGCAGTTCTGCGTGAACTACGGCGGCCGCGCCGAGATCACCGACGCCGCCCGAGCCATCGCCGAGGCGGCGGTGCGCGGCGAGCTGGACCCAGCCCGGCTCACCGAGGAGCGGTTCCGCCGGTTCCTGGACGAGCCGGAGATCCCGGACGTCGACCTCTTCGTCCGCTCCTCGGGCGAGCAGCGCACCTCGAACTTCCTGCTGTGGCAGTCGGCCTACGCCGAACTCGTCTTCCTCGACACCCTGTGGCCCGACTTCGACCGCCGCGACCTCTGGCGCGCCGTGGAGGCCTACGTCCGCCGCGACCGCCGCTACGGCGGCGCGCTGCCGAACCAGCTCACCTGAAGAGGTGGGTACCAGCGTTGAGAGCGGCGGGTAGCCTGAAACCGGCGTCCGCCAGGGAGTGANNGGTCACGATGCTCACGCTGCAGGACGTCCGCAAGTCGTACACGACTGCAGGCTTCACTCAGACGGCGCTGGACGACGTCTCGATCTCCTTCCGCGACAACGAGTTCGTCGCGATCCTGGGGCCCTCGGGTTCGGGCAAGACGACCATGCTGAACATCGTGGGCGGGCTGGACCACTACGACTCCGGCAACCTTGTGATCGACGGTGTCCCCACCGAGAACTACCGCGACCGCGACTGGGACGGCTACCGCAACAACCGGGTCGGCTTCGTCTTCCAGAGCTACAACCTGATCCCGCACCAGAGCGTGGCCGCGAACGTCGAACTGGCGCTCACGCTTTCCGGAGTGTCGCGGGCCGAGCGCCGGCAACGGGCCCTGGCGGCGCTGGATCAGGTCGGATTGGCCGAGCACGCCCACAAGCTGCCCAGCCAGCTCTCCGGCGGGCAGATGCAGCGGGTGGCGATCGCGCGGGCGCTGATCAACGACCCCGAGATCCTGCTGGCGGACGAGCCCACCGGCGCGCTGGATTCGAAGACCAGCGTGCAGATCATGGGCCTGCTCACCCGGATCGCCGGCGACCGGCTGGTGATCATGGTCACCCACAACGCCGAGCTCGCCGAGCAGTACGCCACCCGCGTCGTCCAGCTGAAGGACGGCGCGGTCGCGGCCGACTCCGACCCCTACACGCCTGTAGAGGCAGGAGTGAGCGAGAAGCCGGCCCGGCGCACCGCCATGTCCTTCCTCACCGCGATCTCGCTCTCCTTCAGCAATCTGATGACCAAGAAGGGCCGCACCCTGATGACGGCCTTCGCCGGCAGCATCGGGATCATCGGCATCGCTGCCATCCTGGCGCTGGCGAACGGGGTGAACGCCTACATCAAGCATGTCGAGGAGGACACCCTCTCGGTCTATCCGCTGACCATCCAGAGCCAGGGATTCGATCTCGGCTCGATGCTGGCGGCTTCCGCCGGCGGCAGCCAGGAGCCCACCGACTCCCCCGAGCCGGAGCCGGACGGGAACGGCGGCGACGGCAAGGTGCGGGAGGCGCGGATGCTGAAGCGGATGTTCTCCAACATCGGCTCCAACGATCTGGCCTCGCTGAAGAACTTCCTGGACGCCGACGGCGGCGGTGTCAACGCACTGGTCAACTCGATCCAGTACTCCTACAACGTCACCCCGCAGATCTTCAGCGTCACCGGCTACGGGGTGCGGCAGGTCAACCCGGATTCCTCCTTCAGCCCGCTGGGCTTCGGCTCGGCGGGCTCGACCAACGCCCTGGTGGCCTCGGCGATGAACACCAACGTCTTCGCCGAGATGCCGGACGACACGCGGCTGGTCGAGGAGCAGTACGACGTCCGCGCCGGACGCTGGCCCAGCGGCTACGACGAGACGGTGCTGGTGCTCAGCCCGTCCGGACGGGTGAGCGACTTCATGCTGTACAGTATGGGGCTGCGCGACCCCGCCGAGCTGGACGAGATGGTCAAGCAGCTGGCCGAGGACGAGGAGATCGTCACCCCGTCCGACACCCGGACGTACAGCTATGAGGAACTGCTGGCGGTCACCTTCAAGCTGGTTGAGGCCACCGGCTACTACGTCCACGACGACGAGTTCGGGGTCTGGACCGACAAGAGCGGGGACGAGAAGTTCCTGCGGCAGCTCGCCGGAGCCGGCGAGGAGCTGCGGATCGTCGGCATCGTCCAGCCCAAGGAGGACGCGAACGCGACCGCGCTCAGCTCGGGCCTCTACTACACCCCCGCCCTGGTCGGGCACCTCATCGAGCGGGCAGCAGACGCTCCGATCGTCCAGGCCCAGCTGGCCGAGCCCGAGGTGAACGTCTTCACCGGACGCACCTTCGCCGACGAGGAGGCGAACCCGCAGCGCGAGGACTTCGACCTGAGCTCGCTGATGGACATCGATGAGGACGCGATCGCAAAGGCGTTCACCTTCGACTCCTCCAAGCTGAAGCTGGACCTGTCGTCGCTGGATCTCAAGATGCCAGGCCTGAAGATCGATCCGTCGGCGATGCCGTCGCTCGACTTCGGCGACCTGCTCGGCGGCATCGACGTCGCCGACCTGGTGTCCGGGATCGACCTGGGCGAGATCATCGCCGCAGTCGACCCGGCCGACCTGCTCGCCGGAATCGACCTCGGGCTGGACGCCGACGCGGTCACCGACCTGGCCACCCGGCTGCTGCAGGGCTATCTGGAGTTCTGCGTGGCCGGCGGGCTCGACCCGACCGACGCCGAGGCCAACTTCCCGCTCTTCCTCGAATCGGACGCCGGCAAGGGCCTCGCCGCCGAAGCGGAGGCAAGCCTCGCCGAGGTGCAGGAGAACCTCGGCAGACAGCAGGAGAAGATCGTCCAGAAGCTGACCAAGAGCATCGGCGACGCGGTGGCCAAGCAACTGACCGCCAGCACCGAGAAGATCCAGAAGCAGCTCCAGAAGAGCATGGCCGGGTACCTGACGAAGGCGATGAAGGCCGTCTCCCAGCAGATCTCCACCCAGCTCGGCGCCGCGTTGAAGACCCAGCTGAGCGCGGCGATGGAGAAATCCATGAGCCGGCTCGCCGACACCATGTCTGATGCCATGGACATCGATCAAGACGCCTTCGCCGACGCCTTCCGGTTCAAGATGAGCTCCGAGGAGCTCGCCGAACTGCTGGCGTCGATGATGACGACCCGCCCGACTTCCTTCGACGGGAACCTGGTGAAGCTCGGCTACGCCGACTACGCCAAGCCGTCGCGGATCGACATCTACCCGATCGACTTCGAGAGCAAGGGCCGCGTCATCGAGATCCTGGACGGCTACAACGACCGGGCGCGCGCCGCCGGCAACGAGGACCAGGTGATCACCTACACCGACATCGTCGGAACGCTGATGTCGTCGGTGACCGACATCGTGAACATGATCAGCTACGTGCTGACCGCGTTCGTCGCGATCTCCCTGGTGGTGTCGTCGATCATGATCGGGGTGATCACCTACATCTCGGTGCTGGAGCGCCGCAAGGAGATCGGCATCCTGCGCTCGATCGGCGCCTCCAAGCGCGACATCCGCCGGGTGTTCAACGCCGAGACCCTGATCGTCGGCTTCATCGCCGGCCTGCTCGGCATCGTGGTGACCCTGCTGCTGACCATCCCCGCGAACGCGATCGTGCTCGCCCAGTTCGACGTCCCCAACATCGCCCAGCTGCCCTGGCAGCCGGCCATCCTTCTGGTAGGGGTCAGCATGGCCCTCACCTTCATCGCCGGCCTGATCCCCGCCTCCGCAGCCTCCCGCAAGGACCCTGTCGAAGCCCTGCGCTCGGAGTAGGCGGGGGTGACCGGGTGACCGTGACAGTCTGGGATTCGTCGGCACAGTCTGGGATGATGGAGACATGCCAGCACTCGTGAGCCACCTCGACCGGATTACGGTCGACCCTGCGATCTGCGGCGGCAAACCGATCATCCGGGGTATGCGCTGGCCGGTTCAGACGGTGCTGGAGCAACTCGCGGGGGGGATGACCTTCGACGAGATGATCGAGGATCACCCTGAGCTCGAGCGCGAAGACCTCCAGGCGGCGCTGGAGTTCGCGGCGGCTCAGGCCGGCGGCTACGTCGTGCCGCTTGCCAAGTGAAGTTCCTCGTTGACGCACAGGTCTCACCCAAGCTCTGCAGGATCCTGTCTGAGCACGGTCACGACGCCGTCCACGTTTCCGCAATGCCCCTGGCCAACGCGACGCCAGACCGAGATGTGACCGCAAAGGCAGAGGCCGAGGGTCGGATCGTCCTCTCGAAGGACGACGACTTTGCGAAGTCCAGGGCGGCTACCGGGCGGCCGTCCAAGCTCCTCTGGATCCGGGTCGGGAACACTCCGAACCGGCTACTCTTCGAGTTGGTTGAGCGTCACCTTGATGACATCGTCGCCGGGTTCGACAGCGGCGGGTGTATCGAGCTACACGAGTCGATGCTCGTCATCCGCGCCTGACCTACTGACGCAGCAAGGCCTGGGTCGCTCGCGTGCGAGGACGTTGCCCACACCCATGGTCGGCAGCGAGATAGGTTCGGGCTGTGCACGAGATCACTCCCTTGGAATCGGTCGAACCGCTCGCCCGGGGCTGGTGCCCGATCCCGCTCAGCGACTTGGTGGAACAGCTGATGGCGACCCGACCGACGCCGGACGCCCTCTGCCTGGTCGCCGTGGACGGACGCAGCGCCGGCGGCAAGTCGACCCTGGCTGCCTTGCTGGCCGCTTCCGTCCCCCGTTCCGCCGTGCTGCACACCGATGATCTGGCCTGGAACGAGCCGTTCTTCGGGTGGGCGCACCTGCTGGACGCCCTGCTGAAACTGGTGCGAACGGGCGAGCCTGTGCGGTTCCAGCCACCGGCCTGGCCGCAGCACGGCCGCACCGGCGCGATCGAGTTGCCGTCCGGTCTCGAGCTGATCGTCGTGGAGGGTGTCGGCGCCAACGACCGCATGGTTGCCGCCCTCTACGACGCTGCCATCTGGGTACAGTCGGACGGCACCGCGGCGCGGCACCGCGGGATCGAGCGTGACGTCGCGTCCGGCGAGAACGGCGACCGCGCCCAGTCGATCGCCTTCTGGAACGAATGGGACCAGCACGAACGTGCCTACCTGGCCGACCAGCGCACTTGGGAACGCTCGGCCGTCATCGTGCTCGGCACCCCGTCCGAACCCGTGCCGCCGGGCCATGTGATGGCGGCCGCGGGACCGCTGGATTAGTCGGTGCCGAGGTCGAAGGCTGCGCCTTCTTCCGCCTCCGCGATGGCTTCGGGGACGTCCGCGCCGAGTTCGTTGATCGCCGCAGCGGCTCCGGATTCCACAACGCCGACCAGCTGCGAGATCGCGCCGCCGACCAGGCCGAGGCCGGCGTACTGCTCCAGGCGGGTGCGGGAATCCTCGATGTCGAGGTTGCGCATGGTGAGCTGGCCGATCCGGTCCAGCGGGCCGAACGCGGCGTCCTCGACCCGCTCCATGGAGAGGCGGTCGGGGTGGTAGCTGAGGTTGGGGCCGGCGGTGTCGAGGATCGAGTAGTCGTCGCCGCGGCGCAGCCGCAGCGTGACCGTCCCGGTGACCGAGGCGCCCACCCAGCGCTGGATCGACTCGCGCAGCATCAGCGACTGAGGGTCGAGCCAGCGCCCCTCGTACATCAGCCGGCCGAGCTTCAGGCCGAAGGCGCGGTAGTTCTCCAGGGTGTCTTCGTTGTGGATCGCGGAGAGCAGCCGCTCGTAGGCGATGTGCAGCAGGGCCATGCCGGGGGCCTCGTAGATGCCGCGGCTCTTGGCCTCGATGATCCGGTTCTCGATCTGGTCGGACATGCCCAGCCCGTGGCGTCCGCCGATCGCGTTCGCCTCGTAGACCAGGTCGACCGCCGTCGCGAAGGTCTGGCCGTTGAGTTCGACCGGGCGTCCCTGCTCGAAGCGGACTGTGACGTCCTCGGTCTCGATCTGGACGGACGGATCCCAGAACCGGACGCCCATGATCGGGTCGACGATCTCGATGCCGACGTTCAGGTGCTCGAGTTCCTTGGCCTCGTGGGTGGCGCCCCAGATGTTGGCGTCGGTGGAGTAGGCCTTCTCCTTCGAGTCGCGGTAGGGCAGGTTGCGCTCGGTGAGCCACTGGCTCATCTCGGTGCGGCCGCCCAGCTCGGTGACGAAGGCCTCGTCCAGCCACGGCTTGTAGATCCGCAGCTTGGGGTTGGCCAGCAGGCCGTAGCGGTAGAACCGCTCGATGTCGTTGCCCTTGTAGGTGGAGCCGTCGCCCCAGACCCAGACGTCGTCCTCACGCATCGCGCGGACGAGCAGAGTGCCGGTCACCGCCCGTCCGATCGGGGTGGTGTTGAAGTAGGCGCGTCCGCCGGTGCGGATATGGAAGGCGCCGCAGGTCAGCGCGACCAGGCCCTCCTCGACCATCAGCTCGCGGCAGTCGACCATCCGGGAGAGCTCCGCGCCGTACTCCAGCGCGCGGCCAGGAACGGAGTCGATGTCCGGCTCGTCGTACTGGCCGAGGTTGCCGGTGTAGGTGCAGGGAATCGCCCCCTTCTCGCGCATCCACGCGACCGCGACCGAGGTGTCGAGACCGCCGGAGAAGGCCAGGCCGACGCGTTCGCCGACCGGAAGTTCGGTGAGGACTTTGGGCATGGCCGCGATCCTATCGGCTCGGTGAATGCGGCTCCGACCACGGCCACTCTTGGCCAACCGCCACCTGACGCAGCACTTGGTCGGCTTCTCGTTCAGGAAGCCGACCAAGTGATACGTCCGGGAGACCCGGCCCGGGCAGATCCCCGCCTGCGCGGGGATGACGGAGACGGATTGACGGAGACGCCGCCGCGACCCGCCTGGTCAGGGACGCGGGGCGGACTCCGTCTCCATGGCGAGCTCGCGGTCGCGGGCGTCGCGGTTGATGGCGGAGATGACGGCCTTCAGGGAGGCGTTCACGATGGACGAGTTGAGCCCGACTCCCCACAGGACGCGGGTGTCGTCGCCCTCGCCGAGCTCGGTCTCCACGTAGGCGGCGGCCATGGCGTCGCCGCCGGCGGAGAGAGCGTGCTCGGTGTAGTCCAGCACCCGGACGTGGTGGCCCAGGATGCCCAGGGCGTCCACGAAGGCCGAGACCGGGCCGTTGCCCTCGCCGGTGATCTCGCGCTCGGCCCCGCGTTCCTTCACAGTGGCCGTCACGACGTAGCCGTCGCCGTTGGACACCGACCGCACCGTCACCAGCTCCAGCGGCTCGGACGGCATCAGGTACTCGGTCTCGAAGACCTGCCAGAGCTGGGACGGCGACACCTCGCCGCCTTCGCTGTCGGTGTGCTGCTGCACCACGCGGCTGAACTCGATCTGCAGCCGGCGCGGCAGGTCCATCTTGTGCTCGGACTTCATGATGTACGCCATGCCGCCCTTGCCGGACTGACTGTTCACCCGGATCACGGCCTCGTAGGTGCGTCCGACGTCGAACGGATCGATCGGCAGGTAGGGAGCCTCCCAGGCCACCTCGTGGATGGTCTGTCCCTGGGCGGCGGCCTGCTTCTCCAGCGCTTCCAGCCCCTTCTTGATGGCGTCCTGGTGGGAGCCGGAGAAGGCGGTGTAAACCAGGTCCCCCGCGTATGGGTGGCGCGGGTGGACCGGCAGGTTCGTGCAGTACTCGACAGTGCGACGGATCTCGTCGATGTCGGAGAAGTCGATCTTGGGGTCGATGCCCTGGGTGAACAGGTTCAGGCCCATGGTCACCAGGCAGACGTTGCCGGTCCGCTCGCCGTGGCCGAAGAGGCAGCCCTCGACGCGATCGGCCCCGGCCATGATGCCGAGTTCGGTCGCGGCGACGGCCGTCCCCCGGTCGTTGTGCGGGTGCAGCGAGATCGCCACATGCGGACGGTTCTTCACGTGCCGTCCGAAGTACTCGATCTGATCGGCGTAGGTGTTGGGCGTCGAGCGCTCGACGGTGGCCGGCAGGTTCAGGATGATCTCCCGCCCCTCGCCGGGCTGCCACACGTCCATCACCCGATTGCAGACCTCGATGGCGAAGTCGGTCGGGGTCTGGGTGAAGATCTCCGGGCTGTACTCGTAGCCGAACTCGACGTCGGTCAAGTACCGCTCGGCGTGCTTCATCACCAGCTCAGTGCCTCGGGTGGCCAGCCCGATGCACTGAGCCTCATCGATGCCGAATACCACTCGCCTGAACAGTTCCGCGGTCGCGTTGTACAGGTGGATGGTCGCCCGCTTCGCCCCGATCAGGGACTGGGCGGTGCGTTCGATCAGGTCCTCACGGGCTTGGGTCAGGACGCTGATGGTCACATCGTCGGGGATGGCGCCTGTGGTGATCAGGCTGCGCACGAAATCGAAGTCGGTCTGGGAGGCGGACGGGAAGCCGATCTCGATCTCCTTGTAGCCCATCCGGACCAGCAGGTCGAACATCTTCCGCTTCCGCGAGGGCGTCATCGGGTCGATGAGCGCCTGGTTCCCGTCCCGCAGGTCGGTGCTGAGCCAGCGCGGCGCCTGGGTGATCTTCTTGGCAGGCCAGGTGCGGTCCGGCAGATCGACGGGCACGAACGCGGTGTAGCGATCGAACGGCATCGGGCTGGGCTGCTGCACCGGCACAGGCTGCGGACGTGTCGGGAATTGGGTGGTCATGGGTTCCTCGCTGGGTGCGGTTGGATGCCAGGCGCGTGACGAACTCCGCAGCGAGGGGGCCTGATCGAGTTAGGCCTCGCTGCGGCGGCAAAGGAGAATCGTCGCCCACGACATGTCGCACATCATGCCACTCGAAACCCGTTCGCGAAACCCACCACGCCAAATGAGACGAATGGTGGGACGGCCCCAGCCGCTTCACTCGAAGATTGCCGCCCGAACACGGTAGGCAATCTTCGAGCCAAGACAGCTGCGCACTCCGGCCGCTCGGGACAAGGATGGGACGCGGGCACTAGGCTGCTCAAGTGAGCGATGACGGAGGGCGAGCCATCGCTCGTCGGCGAGAGATGATCGAGGTCAGCCGGGCGTACTACCTGGACGACAAGTCCAAGAGCGAGATCTCGGCCCAACTCGGGATCTCGCGGTTCAAGGTGGCCCGGCTGCTGGACGAGGCCCGAGCTTCCGGGGTGGTGACGATCTCGGTCAACGACGACGGCGTCGGGCCCGACATGGCCGAGCAGCTGAAGGAGCACCTCGGCATCCGGCACGCCATCGTGATCGAGACCCACGGCGACGCCACCCAGGCACGCGCACAGGTCGGCCGAGCCACGGGCGCCTACCTGCAGGACACCCTCACCAAGGGCGAGTTGCTGGGCCTGGCCTGGGGGCGGACGCTGACCGCCATGACCGACGACCTCGACCGGCTGCCCGCTGTCGACTCCGTCCAGCTGAACGGCGTGCTCGGCTACGACCTGCCGAACCCGGTGAGCGAGATCGTCCGCACCGTCGCCATGATCACCGGACGCCCGGCGCGCGCGATCTTCGCGCCGTACTACATCGACGACGCCCGCACCGCCGCCGCGCTGCGGCGCCAGCCCGAGGTCGCCGCCGTGCTCGCCGCCTTCGACCGGGTGACCACCGCCGTCGCCTCGGTCGGCTCGCTCACGCCGCGGGTCACCCGGGTGCTCGACAGCCTGCCCGCCCACGTCCAGGAGCTGCTGCTCAACTCGGGAGCCCAGGCCGAGTTCTGCGGCATCCCGTTCGACGAGTCCGGCCAGGTGATCGACCCCCGCTTCCTGCGCCACTGCCTGTCGATCAGCGTCGACCAGCTCCGCAAGGTGAACCGGGTGATCGCCAGCGCAGCGGGCAGCGAGAAGGCCCGGGCGATGATGTCGGTCTGCCGCTCCGGCATCATCAACGAGGTGATCGTGGACGCGGATCTGGCTCAGGCCATCCTCCGCATCCCTCGGGAGCCCCGGAAGAAGGCGGACGTTGCGCTCAATTGAGCGCGTGGCGAAGCGAGCCATTGAACAATCGATCACCCGATGGGACGCTGACAGCACCCCACCGGCCATGACGGCCGCGCGCAACGGAGGTGCCTGTGACAGTCGTGGTCGCCGGAGTCGACAGCTCAACCCAGTCGTGCAAGGTGCAGCTCTACGACCTTTCCACCGCCAAGGTCTTGGCCAGCGGGTCGGCGCCGCACCCGCCGGTGACCCCGCCGCGCAGCGAACAGGACCCTCGCGCCTGGTGGCAGGCGCTCGCCGCAGCCTTCCGGCAGGCGCTCGCCGCCGCGCCGCCGGGCACTGAGGTCGCCGCCATCTCAGTCGCCGGCCAATGCCACGGGCTCGTCCCGCTGGACGCCGCCGGCGAGGTGATCCGGCCGGCCAAGCTGTGGAACGACACCACGACCACCCCGGAACTGCAGCGGCTGCGCGAGCAGATCGGCGACGCCGCCTTCATCGACCGCGCGGGATCGCTGCCCACCGCCGCCTTCACCATCAGCAAGGTCGCCTGGCTGGCGCGTCACGAGCCGGAGAACTTCGCCCNNACCATGCTGCTCCCCCACGACTACGCCACCTACCGGCTCACCGGCGCCTTCGCCACCGACCGCTCGGAGGCCTCGGGGACGGCCTATTTCGACGCCGCGGCCAATCAGTACCTGACCGACTTCCTCGACGTCATCGACCCCGGGCGCGACTGGGAGGCCATGGTGCCGCGGGTGCTGGGGCCCCAGGACGTCGCCGGCGAACTGCGGCCGCAGGCGGCGGCCGAACTGGGACTGCCGGCCGGCATCCCGGTCGGCGCCGGCGCGGGCGACCAGCACGCTTCGGCAGTCGGCCTTGGCATCCAGACCGGCGACCTGACCATCTCGCTGGGCACCTCCGGGGTGATCTTCACCCTCACCCCCGACCCGGTGCGCGACCGCTCCGGCCTGATCAACGGCGTCGCCGCGGTCACTGAAGGCTTCCTGCCGCTGGCCTGCACCCTGAACGCCGCCAAGGTCACCGACACCTTCGCCCGCCTGCTCGGCGTCGACCACGCCGAGCTCACCCGGCTGGCGCTGGACGCCGTCGGCCCGGAAGGCCCCGTCCTGGTCGCCTATCTGGACGGGGAGCGAACCCCGAACCGTCCGGACGCCCGTGGGCTCGTGGTCGACCTGACCACCGAGGCCACCCGGGAGCAGCTGGCGCGGGCGGCCTACGAGGGCGTGGTGTTCGGCCTCTCCTACGGCGTCCAGCGGCTGGACGAGTGCGGGGTAGCCACCTCGGGCGACGCCTTCGCCGTCGGCGGGGGCGCCCGCTCGAAGGCGTACACCCAGTTCCTCGCCGACAGCCTGCAGCGTCCGATCCGGGTCGCGGACGTCGACGAAGGCACTGCCCGCGGCGCCGCGATCCAGGCCGCCGCCATCGCCACCGGCCGCACCGTGGCCGAGGTGATGGCCGACTGGCGTCCGGCCAACACGGTGGTGGCCGAGCCGCGCGAGTTCCCAGCCGAACGCTGGGAGCGCTACCGGTCGGCGGCGGCGGTCACCGCACTCGACCGGGCCGCCGACGGGGCATGAACTCCGTCGAGATCGCAGCCTGGGCGGGCGACCACCCGAGCGGCGCCCTCGCCGCCAGCCTGTACGCGCTGCCGGACGAACGGCGGCTGGAGGGTGCTCACGCCGCCCGGGCCGCGGGCTGCTGGCTGCACGCCGACCTGATCCTGCGACCCAGCCGCAGCGAGCCCGGGCGGCTGCGCAATGTCGGAGTGGCCGCCGAACAGGTGCGGGCCGTGGCGGCCGCGCTGCCCGGAGCCCCGATCGACCTCCACCTGATCCTGCTGCAGGACCCGCCCCCCGAAGTCTGGCAGTCGCAGGTCACCGCCCTGGTGGCCGACCTGCTGGAGGCCGGCCCGGCCCGGATCTCCACCTCGCCGCGGCTGCTCGCACACCTCG
>CXWJ01006099.1_pt1 | contig 14821 bp, 13 predicted proteins | sample 590841 | NCBI WGS metagenome assembly CXWJ01 (sample SAMEA3498367, study PRJEB10139) | wastewater metagenome | biome: wastewater treatment plant; material: activated sludge | place: Austria | collected 2015-01-21 | reverse complement strand
GTCTAACTCATCAAACTTTAAGCCCTGCATGCCCAACGAAATTTTTGCCGAAAGAAAGGCAGAGGAGTCGCGCTTAAAAACTTTGAGTCTGGTTAAGTAAGCTTTTTCAATGTTAGCAGTAAAATCAAAAATGGGTAGTTTGTTTCTAAAATCAACACTTCCTTCAAAATCTAATTTAAGATTAGGTTCATTAATAAAAAGGTTTCCGTTAAAAAGCTTTCTGGCAACCTCACCATCAATTTTTATGTTTTTATATAAATAGTTGTTAAGTACTATGGAAGAAATATTTCCGTCAAGTGTTGCTGCTACTTTGGAGGATTGAAAACCTGTTCCCGAAATTTTTGCATCAAAACTTGTTTTGCCTAATATGTTGTTGTCCCAAAACTTTCCGAAGTCAAATGCATTTGCAAGAATATTTCCTGAGTAGCTTGATCTTTGCAAATCACTGTTAAATTTTAAGTTAACATCAGTAGAAAGATATCCTATTGCCGTATTAATATTACCATAAGCAACAAAGTCGTTATAAAAACCGGTAAACATACCGTTGAAGGTAATATTGCCAAGTCTTGATAAATTCTCGGGCAACTGAATAAACCCACTGCTGTCAAACGGAAAGTTTTTTATTTTTTCTAAATCACTTTTGCTTGTTACTAATTTGTCAATTTTAAGGTTCATATAGGTTTCCTCTATGTTTGGCAAACCGGTTAGTGCCACATCACCCTTAAATNNAAACTGTTCAATGCTGTCAAAGCTTAAAGCAAATTGTCCCTCCACATCACTAAAAGGAGTAATTATTTTTAGGTCTTTAAAATCCCACAAGCCGGCACCAACTTTTACGGCACTGCTATTCATTTCGTTTACTACAAAACCTTTGAATTCTTTAAACGAAAGATTGTTTGCTGTGAACAATGCCGTATCAGCATCAAATTTTAAATTGCTTAACGTTGCGTTAAGGTTTGTTATGCGCAAATCTTCCCAGTCAATAGCACGGGTAAAATCATTCCAGCGTAAATCGGTATAAGAAAAGCGGGTATTGTTTATTTTAATGTCATCAATACTAAAATCAAACTTTGCCGAGTCGGTTGATTTTTTACCGGATGAAAAATAATCAGCAATAAATTTAAAGTTCAATCCTTTTACATCTTTATAACGCTTAAGCTCAATGTTTGCATTGTCAAGTTCAATGCTTTTAACCTTTAGCTTTTTATTTGTTTTAAATAAAGACCATAAGCCCATATCGGCTTTCAATGCCTGTGCGTACAAAAGTGTATCGTGTTTTTGGTCTTCAATATAAATGCCGTTGAGCACCACTTTTTTAAGGAACTCAATGTTTACACTTTCAATTTCAACTTTTGTTTTAAGCTCACCGCTTAAATAGGATGTTATGCGGTTAACTGTAAATGTTTGTACAGCCGGCAGTTTAAGTAATAGGGCAAAAGCAGCCAATAAAAATATTAGTGCCAGTAAAACGTATCCTGTTATTTTAAATGCCTTTTTGATAGTTTTGAAAACTGAATATGACGGATAAAAATATCTTTAAGCAAAGATAGCTTTAGCTGTTGTAATGATACTTTTAAACATAAGCCTTTTAATGAATGATGAGTGAAAGGAAAATTTGCATACTGGCAATGGAATCGAGTTGCGATGAAACATCGGCATCGGTTAGCGTTAACAATAAAATTTTATCCAACATTATTGCAGGGCAAAAAGTGCATGAGTTATATGGAGGCGTAGTGCCCGAACTTGCAAGCCGTGCGCATCAGCAAAATATTATTCCGGTGGTGGACGCGGCATTAAAAAATGCAGGACTTAAAAAGGAAGAGTTACACGCTGTTGCTTTTACAAAAGGGCCGGGTTTAATTGGCTCATTAATGGTTGGGGTGTCTTTTGCAAAATCTTTTGCGCTCTCGTTAAACATTCCGCTTATAGAAGTAAACCACATGCAGGCTCATGTGCTTGCAAACTTTGCTATTACTGATGACAACACAGAAAATAATTTTCCGCAGTTTCCTTTTTTGTGCTTAACCGTTAGTGGCGGGCATACGCAAATCGNNGGCATACGCAAATCGTTTTGGTAAAATCTTTTTACGATATGGAAATTATTGGTGAAACGCAAGACGATGCTGCCGGTGAAGCATTTGATAAAATTGCCAAAGCATTAAACATTCCTTACCCGGGCGGACCACTCATTGATAAACTTGCGCAATTTGGAAACGAGAATACCTTCAGGTTTCCGCACCCTCACGCTTTAGGGTTTAATTTTTCTTTTAGTGGATTAAAAACAGCTGTGCTTTATTTTATAAGAGACCATGTTAAAAATGATGAAGCATTTGTTGAAAAAAATAAAAATGATTTATGCGCATCCTTGCAAAAAACTATTGTTGACATTTTACTTTCCAAACTTAAAAAAGCTGCCGTTCAGCATAATATCAATCATTTGGCAATTGCAGGTGGTGTATCAGCCAACAGTTTATTACGCACACGTTTTGCAGAAATGTGTGCAGAAAAAAAATGGAAATATTTTATTCCGGCTTTTCAGTTTTGTACCGATAACGGAGGAATGATTGCTGTTGCTGCATACTATAAATACTTAAAAGGGGAGTTTGCGGGGTTAGATGCATCACCACTTGCGCGAATGGAATTTTAGTAGTTTTTTACTGTTCATAACTTCCATAACAGTGCTGCAACAGAAAATTGAGCCAACCTAAATTTGCTCAACAAACAAACCACCACAAATGGAAAACAATACAGAAAAAAAAGGTAACAAATCTACCCTATGGATTATTTTGTTACTCGGCTCGCTTGGCATAAACGTTTATCAGTGGCAAAAGCACGATAGCGTTGTAGCCTCATACGAAGTAAAAACAGACAGCCTTATTACGGCACGAGTAGATGTGGAGAAGGAACTTAGCGCTACCTACGAAGAATTAAACAAGTACAAAGGAATTAACGAACATTTAGACAGCCTGCTTATTGAAGCCAACGGAAAAGTAGATGAGCAAAAGGCACGTATTGAAAAATTGCTTGCACAAGGCAAGCTCTCAAAAGAGCAAATTACAAAACTAAATGGCGAACTTGCCGAGTTGCGTAAATTACGCGATGACTACATTGAAAAAATTGATCAATTAATGGTGGAGATCAACCGCCTGCGTAACGACAGTGCAACGCTTGCCACCAATCTAGATGCAACAACAAAAAATTTAGAAGCAACTGTTGCCACCGCCTCTGTACTAAAATCGGAATACTTTAAAGTTACTTCTTTTAAAAAGCGAAATAACGATAAATACTCTGAAACTGCTATGGCTAAAAAGACAAACAAAATAGATGTTTGCTTTAGTATGATGGAAAATAAAATTGCAAAGGCAGGCGATAAAAATGTTTACTTGAGAATTGTTGAACCGGGCGGAAAAATTCTGGGTAGCGGCATGTCAGGCTCATCTACTTTTAAAGTAACTGCCACCAACGAAGAGATGCAATATACTACTACCAAAACTTCGTCATACAACAACGAAAAAACAGATATGTGTTTAACATTTGAACAAGAGGAAAGAAACCTTCCTGCAGGTACATACAATGCTGAAGTGTATGTTGATGGTGTGCTAAGCGGTGCCACCACTTTTGTGTTGAGGTAATATTAAAGTCAATACAACTTTTTTTAAAGTGATCCCAATCCTTAAATTTCGGTAGACACAAGACCTCAAAGATTGAATACAATCAAAAGCCTTTCTGGTCTTGTGTCTACCGAAATTTAAGGATTGGGATTTTTAATTTACCAGGTATAATTTTTTGATTATGGAAAAACTAATAGAACTACTCAGATACTTACACATTTTTACAGGATTTTGCGGTTTTATTCTTGCACCTGTTGCGGTTGCGGTAAAACATGGAGGAAAGTTTCACCGAATTGCCGGAAAATTTTTTGTGGGTGTAATGCTTACTGCAAGTTTATCTGCTTTGCTGCTTGCTTACTTTCACCCCAATGTGTTTTTATTTATGGTTGGTATATTTTCTTTTTACATGACTTGCAACGGCTACCGTGTACTTTATCGAAAAAAAATTGCCGTAACAAAAAAGGTTGCCATCTTAGACTGGGCAATTATTGCAATTAATACCATTAGTTGTGCCTCCCTTGTTGTGTTTGGCATAATTAATTTACCCAACTCTTTTGGCATAATTGCAATAGTATTAGGCAGCATAGGTTTTTTATTAAGTTATGCTGATATTAAAACGTTTATAAAGCCACCTGCCGACAAAACATACTGGCTTTATGTACATATCAGTAACATGATAGGTGCTTGGATTGCTGCCGTTACTGCTTTTAGCGCTACCTCATTAACTTTTTTGCCTACTGTTGTTCAATGGCTATGGCCTTCGCTTATTGGAGGGTTTGCCATTAGTTACTTTACCAAAAAGTACAAACAAAAACTTACTAAAAAGAAAGTAGAAGAAACAGTTGAGATTAAAATATAGAGAAGCCACTGAAACAAAAAATAAAGCCTTCCGGATTTTTCGGAAGGCTTTGTGATCCCGCTGGGATTCGAACCCAGGACCACTACATTAAANNCAGATAAGGGCTTTTAAGATACTGGTGATCCCGCTGGGATTCGAACCCAGGACCACTACATTAAAAGTGTAATGCTCTACCAGCTGAGCTACGGAATCATCCTAAACAGAAAAATTAAATAAACCTGTTTTCTGATTGGGGCTGCAAAAATAATTTTTTCCCCAACTAAACAAAATTGCAGATTGTTTTTTATTAACAATTCTAAAGTATGGGATGCCTCTTAAATTTCTTTTCTCTGTCAAACAAGTAACGGTAAGTGGTTAGGGTACGGCTTTTAAAGGTGCCTAATGATTCTGCAACCGAAATCATTTTTGGATTAAAATCTCCAACCCACTGTATCTCAAAATCAAAATACCGTTTCTCTTTTTGAATTCTGTTGGCTGCCTCTACTATCATAAAACTATCTACCCCTTTACCATGATGCTCGGGAACTACCCCAAAAACAATTCCTATTAACTTTTTAATTTTTCCGGTTTTCAAATGCCACATAAATCGCAACTTTTCAATAACTCCTAATTTCCCATTAAAAAACTTAAAAATTTGATTTATGTCGGGTATGTTAATCCAGCAGGCAACAGGTTCGTTTTTATAATAAACATAACTTATAGCTGTGCCGTCAACAATGGTTTTCATAGTTTTAAAAAACTGCCTTACTTGTTTTGAATCCAGTTCCTTGCCTCCACCATGTTTTACCCATGCTTTATTATAAACTACTCTAAAATCTTCGGCATATTTATCCATGTTGTTTTTATGCAAATGCTCATACCTATAATCGGGGTTTGCTTTTATTTCGGCATGGCGGACATAAATCTTATCCTGAACTCTTTTTTGTGGGTCTAAGGAATAACACAACTGCTTGAAATAAATTTTAAAACCGTATTCTTCAAAAAAGTTTTTGTAGTAAGGCGGGTTGTAGTTCATTTTGTATGGAATGGGAGTAAAACCATCAACCAACAAACCCCACCAAGCATCTCTCTCTCCAAAGTTTATAGGTCCATCCATAGCTTCCATGCCTTTTTCTTTGAGCCAGTTTTTGCATCTATCAAAAAGAAGAAATGCAGCTTGCTTATCATTAATACATTCAAAAAAACCCATGCCTCCTGTTGGCTGGTCGTTCTTATTAGCTGTTTTATTATTGATAAATGCAGCCACTCTGCCAATGGGCATTTTTTTATCATCAAACAAAAGCCATCGTGTACAGGTGCCATGCCTGAAAAATTTATTTTTTTCAGTATTAAAAACCTGCTCAATGTCTTTGTCAAGTGGTCTAATCCAATTTACATCGTTTTTATAAATGAGCACCGGCACTTGTAAAAAAAGTTGTTTGTGTTGCGGAGTTTTTACTTCAACTATTTGCATTTGCCAAAAGTATCAAATACCTAAAAAGATTTTGAATGTATTTCATGTAGTTGAGTATTTTTAATTTAGCAGCAAATAATTTTTTTAGTGAAAGATAAGGTTGTTGTAATAACTGGAGCCTCTGAGGGAATAGGCAAAGCCTGTGCTTATCAATTTGCTTATGGATGCAAAGCAGTAGTAATAGCTGCACGCGATGCAAGTAAATTACAAGATGCTGAAAACGACCTGAAAAAAATCAACTCTAATATTTTATCAGTTGTGTGCGATGTTAGTAAGGAGGAGGACTGCAAAAAACTTATTGATAAAGCGTATGATTTTTTTGGACGAATAGATGTTTTAATTTGCAATGCCGGCTTATCCATGCGCGCATTGTTTAACGACACTGATTTGTCGGTTATTAAAAACCTGATGGATGTAAATTTTTGGGGTACTGTTTATGCTACAAAATACGCTTTGCCGCATCTCATAAAATCGCAAGGTAGTTTGGTGGGCATATCATCAATAGCAGGAAAAAAAGGATTGCCCGGCAGAAGCGGATACAGTGCAAGCAAATTCGCCATGGAAGGTTTTTTGGAAACGATACGTACAGAGAATCTCAAAAATAATTTACATGTATTGGTTGCCTGCCCGGGCTTTACTGCCACTGCAATCAGAGATAAGGCTCTTGGTAAGGATGGCACCATGCAAGGCGAATCGCCCCGCAATGAAAAAGTAATGATGACTGCTGATGAAGTAGCTGTTGCTGTATTTAAAGCTGTTGCTAATAGAAAAAGAGATTTAATTTTAACAACCAATGGAAAACTCACAGTGTGGTTGAATAAGTTTTTTCCGGCTTTAATGGATAAAATTGTTTTTAATCACATGGCTAAAGAAGATGATTCACCATTTAAATAGACNNCCATTTAAATAGACCTATTGTTTAATTCTTAAAATATTTAAAAATGAAAATTGCAAACAAAATTATTGCAGTATTAACAGGTATAATTTTCTTGATTAACTCTAGTGCAAGTTCGCAAAACGATACAACCATTAACGTTTCTAAAAAACCAAGGACTCCTTTAAAAGACAAGCTGGTTTACGGAGGCAACTTTGGGTTGCAGTTTGGAACAGTTACATATATTGATATTTCTCCAACGGTAGGATACAAGGTTACTGAAAAGTTTCATGCCGGCATTGGTGCAACATATATATACTATAGTGAAAAATATAATTTTACTAATGGGCAAACCTATACCTATAAGACTGATATATATGGCGGAAAAATTTATGAACGATATTTTGTTTTAGAGAATTTGTTTTTGCATCAGGAAACTGAGTTGCTAAACCTGGAGGTTTACGACTTTTTGAACGATAAGGTTAAGAGAAAAAATATTATTAGTCCGCTAATTGGGGCCGGGTACATTCAAAGATTTGGTGATACTGGCGGATTATTTTTAATGGCTTTGTTTAACCTTAACGAAACAACCGATTCTCCTTACTCTAATCCAATTATAAGAGTGGGCTTCAACTTTGGACTATAATTATTTTGCATGTAAAAATGTAATCAGGCTTATCGTAAAATGCCACTAACCATTTACAAATCATCAGCCGGATCGGGCAAAACTTATACATTAGTTTTGGAGTACCTTAAAGTGGTTTTATCCAATCCTAATCATTACAGACAAACGCTTGCTATAACTTTTACCAATAAAGCAACCGAAGAAATGAAGGAACGAATTGTTGGCACATTGGTTGGCTTAATTAATGGAACGGAACAAAACCTTGAAACAATATTGATTAAAGATTTAGGGGAAAGCTGCAATATAAAACNNAGATGTTCTTGAAAATATTTTGCACGATTACAGTTCTTTTTCAGTAAACACGATAGATGCTTTTTTTATTAGAATAATTAAGGCAATGTCTTATGAATTAGGATTGCCGGGTAAGTATGATATTGACTTAAGCAGGGAATCGGCAATAGATCAGATTTGTGTAGGTATTTTTTCTGAGGTTGGAACCAACAAAACTTTAACTGCATGGTTGGAGAACTTTGTTTTTGATAAATTGGATAATGAAAAAGGCTGGAAAATAGATAAAGAGTTAAAAAAAATTGCCAATGAACTATTTAAAGAAAGCTATCAGCAAATGCCTGATGGCAACCAAAATATTACGTTAGAACAAATTAATGAGGTAAAAAAAATAAAAACAGCATTTGAAAATTTCATTCAGGCAAAAGCCAGATCAGTAATTACTACTTTAAAAGAATTTAATATTGAGTCTCATGATTTCAGTTATGGCAAGGCAGGCTTTGGCAACTATTTTTTAAAGGTACTTAATAATCCTTCGCCTGCTGATTTTATTCCTACCAAACGGTTTTTGGATGCTTCAGAAAATCCAAATTTATGGTTTTCTAAAGGCAGCGATAAGAGAGGATTATTAACCCCGGCTGCCATAGAAAAAATATTAAATGAAATGAATCTGATTATGGGATGCGTTAGCGGGAGCCGGCAAAAGTACTTTACTGCTTGCGCTGTTCTAAATATGATATATGTTGCGGGTATTATTTCTCACATGAAACAGCATTTAAAAGCATACCGCGATGAAAACAACCTGTTCCTTTTAAGTGATGCACAACAGTTTTTAAGCAATGTAATAAGCCTTAGCGAAACACCCTTTGTGTATGAAAAAACCGGAACCCGTTATAAACATTTTTTGCTTGATGAGTTTCAGGATACCTCAGCAATGCAATGGAAAAATTTATTGCCGCTTATAGAGAACTCTTTGTCGGAAGATAATTTGGTATTAACTGTAGGAGATGTTAAGCAAAGTATTTACCGCTGGCGTGGGGCAGATTTTAAGTTATTACTGAATAAGCTTGAATCTGATTTAAAAGTTTTTGAAAATTCAACCAACGTAAAAAACCTGACTTTCAATTACAGGTCGGCAAAAGAAGTGGTTGAATTCAATAACAATTTTTTTGTTGCACTGTCAGGTCTAATTGCAGCCGAAACCGGATTTAAAAGTATTGGAGAGGCTTATATAACCAAAAGTGTTAAGCAGGAAGTAAAAAAAGGGCATAGCGGCAATGTGGTTGTGCGCTTTTTTAGTGATGACGAAATAGAATCCAAACTGAAAATTGAACCTGGTATTAAGGGATGGAAAAGAAATGCTCTAATAAGTTTACACGAAACCATTAGCAAATTATTAGCTAACGGATATAGCCGAAGGGACATTACCATTTTGGTAAATAAAAACAAAGATGGATTGGACATTGCCGATTTTTTATTTGCTAATGGGTTTGATAAAATAATTTCTTCAGATTCTTTACTAATAAAAAATACACCACAGGTAAACTTTGTTATTAACCTTTTGCGGGTATTGCTTATGCCGTTAGATAATGTTTCTATAAATGCTGCCCGTTGGTTTTATATTAAACATCTTACAAAAGTTGAAAGTAATTTTGCTTCAAATACACAAACTGATTTTGAAACACTTCTAAACTCTGTAAAAAAATTTAAGGGAGAAAGTTTAACCGATTCGCTAAACAGAATTATTACCACTTTTAAGTTAACTACTATTGCTGATTCTTACATTACTACGCTTCAGGATGTGGCTACAGAGTTTATTGCAAAAAATGCAAACACTGTATATGCTTTTATTGATTGGTGGGATAATGAAAGAGCAAGCTCCGATAAATCTGTAATTATTTCTGATAATGAAGATGCAATAAGAATAATGACCATACATAAATCAAAGGGCTTGCAATTTCCTGTGGTAATAATGCCGTTTTGCAGCTGGAAAATGCAGCCTAAACCCGATGGTATAATGTGGGTGAGTACAGATGCTTCTCCTTTTAAAGAGTTAGGAGGATTGCCGGTAAGAACCACTTCACTGTTGAGTCATACACATTTTAGTAATCAATGGGAGGCAGAACAGGAGAATACTTTTTTGGAAGGATTGAATAAAATGTACGTTGCATTTACCCGCCCCGAAGAGCAACTTTACATATTTACAACTGAGTTAAAGAAAGAAGCCGGAGTAAAAACTGCGGAAGGCTGCCTTAATGCTGTTTTTAAATCTGATGATGGATTTAGTAAGGACTTTAAAGTTGTTAAAGATGGTTTTCAGATGGGTAAAGATGTAACTAGAGTAAAAACTGCTAAAGAAAAAACAGCAATTAGCTTTAAAAACCCTGATGTTATTAGCGCAAAACAATTAGAACAAAATTTTAATCTTTCAAATATTGGCTTAAAAGTTTTGAAGCAGACCGAAATCGAAAATGCACAAGTGCAGTTAGGTTTAATCGTGCACGAATTGCTTTCGGGTTTTTTTGAACCGGCTGATGAACTGCAAATACAAAAAAAAGTAAGTGCTTTAACTGAGAATCAACATACGCACAAACTCATTAACAGTGCAATTAAAATTTTGAAGGATAAAATGTGGTTGAGCAATGCATACAGTATTTATTGTGAGCGCGATTTAATAAATGCTGCCGGTGAAGTGTTAAGACCCGACCGCTTAATGATCAAAGGAGATAAAGTAATTGTGCTTGATTATAAAACAGGCAGTAAGGATGAAAAATATACTGACCAATTAAACCAGTACGAGAATGCTTTAATCCAGCTTGGCTACAGCAATATAGAAAAATATATATTGTATTTGGAGTCGGAAGATTTGGTTAACGTATGAACCTTTGCTTTGCATACGAATCTGCTCCTTCAATCATAAAATAATTTCCAAAAGTTTTTTTACTTGAAAAGGTTTGTGGCTGCAACACATTCTTGTAGTGCACAGAATTATCATTAATAAGCTAGCTTATCATTACACCATCTTTAACTTTCTTTTTTACAAATACAAAATCGCAAATGCTTCTATACTTATAAGTTGAAAAGGCAATATGTGGTAAAAAAATGGGCTCGTTATCTGTTTGTTGTCTTGTAATAATTTCTTTTAAGCAACTTAGAACCGGAAAAACTTCAAAAATATTTTTGCCTGCCATTCGGCTTGCATTAAACAGTGTATTACAACTGCTTATTATTTTTCCTGCATCATCAAATACTATTAACTGCGATTTCTTGGTAGAGCTTTCATTCATGGTTTTGTGATTTAGTAAACTTTAATTTTTGCATTATTGTTAAGGTTTAATAAGTCGTGGCAAATGGTATCAAACATTTCAGCCACTTTAAAATTCTCTTTTGCCGATACAAAAAACAATCTGTAAGCAGCTATATCTTTAAAATAGCTTGTGGCATCTAATTCAATATTTGCATCAATTTTATTGCAGGCAATGTAAACAGGCGTTGCAGGCATGTATCTTTTGTATTGTTTCATCCACTCATCCAAATCGGCAAATGTTGATGGATTATTAACATCAACGGTATGCAATATAACATCCGTGCCTATGTAACACGATTTAAATGCTTTTACTTTTTGAATCTCACCCGGTGCTGTCCATACCACTACTCTCAAATCGTTATTCTTTATTTTAACATGCTTTTTATCAACCTTTATCTGCTTATCAGATGTATAGCTGTGAGAAAACCTGTTGTTTACAAACCTGTTTACCAAACTAGTTTTACCGCTTGAGGAGTGCCCCATCACTAAAATTTTCTTGTTGTGCGTAATCATTTGCTGTGGTTTATAACTTTATATGTAAGATTTTTTAAAAAGTTACAGTTTTTATGACATTAGCCCTCCTGTAACAATATTATACTCCTGAGTAAATGAATTACTATTTCTCATTTTCTAACCCTCAATCAAAATATATTGATATTGAGTTTATGGTTGATGTTATAGGTGATGACACTACCCTTATTTGTGCGCCAGCCTGGCGCCCCGGCAGATATGAGTTAGGCAACTTTGCAAAAAATATTCAGCAATGGAAGGCATACAATGAAAAGGGCAAACCACTAAAATTTTATAAAACAGATAAAAACTCCTGGCTGGTAGAAACAAAAGGAATAAAGCTGCTTACCGTTAAATATAACTACTATGCCGCACAACTTGATGCAGGCGCTTGCTGGCTTGATGAGGAGCAATTGTATATAAACCCTATACACTGTGCTTTGTATGTAAAGAAAAAATTAAACCAACCATGCAATGTTAATGTAAAGGTTCCCAAAGACTGGCAAATTGCCTGTTCGTTATTTAATGCTGGAAATAATAATTTTCTGGCTGAAGATTTTCACGAGTTGGTTGATTCTCCTTTTATTGCATCTCCTTCTGTAAAACATTTTACATACACCTATAATAGAATAAAATTTCACATATATATACAAGGAGACTATAATCCCGAATCCGAAAAACTGATAGCCGATTTTAAAGATTTCACTCGTGTGCAATTTGAGATGATGCATGAGTTTCCAAAAACTACAAACGGAAAATTAATTACCGATTACCATTTTATCATTCAAGCTTTACCCTTCGAATTTTATCACGGTGTAGAGCATTTAAAATCAACTGTGCTTGCCATAGGTCCTGCCAGAGAATTACATAAAAAGAATTTGTACAATGAATTGATAGGTGTAGCTTCTCACGAACTATTTCATGTTTGGAATATCAAATCCATCAGGCCTAAGGAAATGTTGCCTTATGATTATAGTAAGGAAAACTATGCCCGCACCGGTTATGTTTACGAGGGCATTACCACTTATTATGGCGATTTGGTTTTAGCCCGAAGCGGCTTTTTTACTCTTAAGGAGTACTTGCACGAAATTGCTTTACGCTTTCAAAAACATGTGCGAAATACCGGCAGATTTAATTATTCAGTTGCCCAATCATCTTTTGATACATGGCTTGATGGGTACACACCCGGAGTGCCCGGCCGAAAGACATCTATTTACGATGAAGGAAGTTTAATTGCATTAATGATTGACTTTATAGTTAGGAAAAATACCGATGGATTAAAATCTTTAGATGATGTAATGCAAATGATGTTTAATAAATTCGGAAAATTGAATGTGGGATATACCGAAACTGATTTTAAAAACATTTGCGAAGAAGTAAGCGGGGTATCTTTTGAAGATTTTTTTGCAGTGTATATAAATAGCCCAACTAGTTACGAAAATAAACTTACCGAGCTACTTGATTATGCAGGCTTGTTAGTGAATGACGAAAGTTGCAAAATAAGCAATGAAAGTTTTTTTGGATTGCTGCTAAAAAATAAAGATGGCAGAAGTGTTGTAATGGGTGTAGCAAATGATTCACCGGCCTATTATGCTAAAATTACAGTTGGTGATGAAATATTAGCTATTAATGAATATAGTATTGATAGTGACTTTCAAAATAGGTTAATGGAAAATGGAAGAGTAAAATTCAAGTTTAAATCAGGCGAACTAATTAAGGATATTGAATTGCTTAAAAGCATTACCTCTTTTTACCCTCATATAAAAATTGAATTAAACAAAACGGCTACAAACGCCCAATTGAGTTTTTTGCTGGCGTGGTGCGGCAACAATGTACTTACAACGCATTAAAAACATTACTCAGATTTTGGTTTAAAGCCGTTTTTTATTGCCAAATTGTAGTACGATACAAGTAGTATCCGGTCAAGCATACTATTAAGATCATAGTCAGGTAATGCAATTTCTGTTTGAACTCTTTGTTCTTCACTTTTTGGGAAAAAGGATTTAATTGTTTCAATCAATGCATGTCTTGAACTTAAATTTTTTCCAACAAACTCTTCTAAACTTAACTTGCCGGCTTCCGTATTTTCCTTATTGGCATTTGCTCTAAGTGCCGAAAGTTTTGTTTCAGGATATTCTTGCTTATAAGTTACAATGTCCCACAAGAATTGTTTCATCCTATACTCTTCACTCAGTTTATATTTTAGGCGGCTGTACAAATACGAGTTTAAAACAAGCCCAGCATTATCATCCGCCTCTCTCATCAGTTTCATCTTGTCAGTTCCCATTTTACCATAAGGCAAATAGGTTTCATTTAGAGAGTCCTTATAAGCATTTAACGTAGCAAGATTGACTGATACATTTAATAACGGTGCTCTTTTATTTACATATGTATCATATTGTGCTCCACCTGTAGAGCTTGCAATTTCTATCCAGCCGGTAATATCATTTGCCCTTGTATCCCGGAGTGTTTTATTGCAATAAATGGTATTTATAATTATGTTTTTTTCCTTAGCCATCTCACAGCTTTTTCTAAAATCAATAATTCCTAAATTTACTTTTCCATTACCTATCAGGTACACAATTTTTAAAGCTGAACTGTTTTCACTCCAATCCATGTTGTTTACACTTGCATCAATTGCAGCGCCAATAAACTGGTAACCGTTTTCTACACTTCTTGGTAAATTAAAGAGAGAACTTGACAGTACATCATAATCATCAGTTAAGTCGCATAGTATTTTTACATAGCCGCTTGCTCCCGTAAACGATAGCCTCGAAAAGCCAATAATGCCTAATCGGAGTTTTGGTGCAGGGCTAAACATTTTCCATTGATTGATTACATCCCACATTTTATCTCTTATGTTATCAATCAAGCCGTTTGTGCTGCCACTTAAATCGAGCGTAAAAACAATATCAACAGGTCTTGTAGTATCGGCTGTTGTTTGCTGAGCATTTATATTTGAATAAAAGCTAGCAATAAAAGCAAACAATAAAATAAAAACTTTGCCTGTGGAATAAAACATTGAAGTAAATAGAAATCTGTTTACGAAAGGATTCTTTTTAGGTTTCTTTTTTTAGGATTTTAACGCATATTTTCACACCATGCCTGTTAGCGCGCAACAAATTCTTTTAAAGCATTGGGGTTACTCCAAGTTCAGACCCTTGCAGGAAGATATTATTGAGTCAGTAATTGCGGGCAAAAACACCATTGCGCTTATGCCTACCGGTGGCGGAAAAAGTATTTGCTACCAGGTGCCTGCGCTTATGATGGAGGGTGTATGCATAGTGGTATCTC